>Ga0209098_1000198_pt1 | contig 67802 bp, 55 predicted proteins | sample AD_JPNHW1_MetaG_FD_184429 | JGI IMG/M metagenome (GOLD analysis project Ga0209098, IMG submission 184429) | Active sludge microbial communities of municipal wastewater-treating anaerobic digesters from Japan - AD_JPNHW1_MetaG (SPAdes) (version 2) | ecosystem: Engineered > Bioreactor > Anaerobic...
TATTGCCCTAAATCTTGTAAAACAAGAAAAATCTAAAAAACGAAGCGTGAAAGGCAAAAGGCTGGATGCAGGTTGGGATAATGATTATCTGTTAAAAATCCTAAAAAATTAAAATGCGTTTGCCCTGCTCATAATACTTATTGTAACCTGTTATGAAAATTCAACAGCTCAGGGTGATTTAATGATATACCCTAAAAGAATTGTATTTGATGGTTCAAAAAGGCTACAGGAATTAAACCTTTCAAATATAGGCAAAGACACTTCCACATATATTATTTCAATAGTACAAATAAGAATGAAAGAAGACGGAGGTTTCGAAAACATTACACAACCTGATTCAGGACAATATTTTGCTGATAAATATTTACGCATCTTTCCTCATAAAGTTGTATTAGCACCTAAAGAAACTCAGGTAGTAAAAGTTCAATGTATAAATGCAGAACAGATACCAACTGGAGAATATCGCTCTCATTTATATTTCAAAGCAGTAGGACAAAGTAACAAACCATTAGGAGATGAAGATGCTTCCAAAGATAAAGATACCAATGATATTACTGTTAGTATTACACCTGTTTTTGGTATTACAATCCCTGCAATCATTAGAATTGGCGAATCTACTGCACAGGTAAGCTTATCGGATGTATCACTTAAAATGGAAAGTGATTCTCTCCCTATTTTAAAAATGAAATTTAGTCGTTCAGGAAATATGTCGGTTTATGGTGATGTAACTGTTACTTATATTTCACCACTAGAAGAAGAGACACAAGTTGCATTAGCAAAAGGTGTTGCTGTTTACACACCAAATACAAGCAGATGGTTTCAGTTATATCTTGATAAAAAAATTAAATATACCAAAGGAAAGATTCATATTAATTACTCAACTCAAGATGGCGTTAAATTAAGTGAAGCAGATATACTTCTTCAATAATAATTAACTTTTTTCAATTTAGATAATAAATATAAATTCAATATACAAACTCACTGAGTAAACTTAATGCATAAATTAATTAAATATTTATATATTTTATTATTATTAGGTGTTCATTTTACATCCAATGCTCAGGTAAAAATAACTGACGGATCGAACTTAACATTGGATAACAATTCAATTCTTGAATTAGAAAGTACAAATAAAGGGTTACTAATTCCCCGCATTACAATTAATGATATTAATAATGCCTCTCCATTAACAGCTCCGGTTCCTGAAGGAATGCTTGTATATAGTAAAGGTGGTTCTGTAACTGATGGTTTTTATTTTTGGAGTGGAAGCAAATGGATAAATATTAATACAGGTACTATAATTGGTCCAACTGGCGCTACTGGAGCCACTGGTGATAAAGGAGACAAAGGCGATACTGGTAATATTGGTGCTACCGGGGAAACAGGAGCTCAGGGTATAACTGGTGCTACCGGTGCAACCGGAGATAAAGGAGACAAGGGCGATACTGGTAATGTTGGTGCTACTGGTGAAACAGGTGCTCAGGGTATAACTGGTGCTACCGGTGCAACCGGAGATAAAGGAGACAAGGGCGATACTGGTAATGTTGGTGCTACCGGTGCTACTGGTGATAAAGGAGACAAAGGTGATACTGGTAATATTGGTGCAACTGGTGCTACTGGTGAAACAGGCGCTCAGGGTATAACTGGCGCTACTGGAGCCACTGGTGATAAAGGAGACAAGGGCGATACTGGTAATGTTGGCGCTACAGGAGCCACTGGTGATAAAGGAGACAAAGGAGACACTGGTAATATTGGTGCTACCGGTGCTACCGGTGAAACAGGCGCTCAGGGTATAACTGGTGCTACCGGTGCAACCGGAGATAAAGGAGACAAAGGTGATACTGGTAATGTTGGTGCTACCGGTGCTACTGGCGAAACAGGCGCTCAGGGTATAACTGGTGCTACAGGAGCAACCGGTGATAAAGGAGACAAAGGCGATACTGGTAATATTGGTGCTACCGGTGCTACTGGTGAAACAGGGGCTCAGGGTATAACTGGCGCTACTGGAGCCACTGGTGATAAAGGAGACAAAGGCGATACTGGTAATGTTGGGGCTACTGGTGCTACTGGAAATAACGGTATAGATGGTGCTACTGGCGCCACTGGTGATAAAGGTGACAAAGGTGATACTGGTAATGTTGGAGCTACTGGAGCTACAGGAAATAACGGTATAGACGGTGCCACTGGTGCAACAGGCGCTACTGGAGCTACAGGAAATAATGGTATAGACGGTGCTACTGGTGCAACAGGAGCTACTGGTGATAAAGGCGACAAAGGTGATACAGGTAATGTTGGAGCTACTGGCGCTACTGGAAATAATGGTATAGACGGTGCCACTGGTGCAACGGGTGCTACTGGCGCTACAGGAAATAACGGTACAGATGGCGCCACTGGTGCAACGGGAGCCACTGGAAATAATGGTATAGACGGTGCCACTGGTGCAACGGGAGCTACTGGTGATAAAGGTGACAAAGGTGATACTGGCAATATTGGTGCTACTGGCGCTACTGGAAATAACGGTGTAGATGGTGCCACTGGTGCAACGGGAGCCACTGGAAATAATGGTATAGACGGTGCCACTGGTGCAACGGGAGCCACTGGAAATAATGGTATAGACGGTGCCACTGGAGCAACAGGCGCCACTGGTGATAAAGGTGACAAAGGTGATACTGGTAATGTTGGAGCTACTGGAGCTACAGGAAATAACGGTATAGACGGTGCTACTGGTGCAACGGGAGCTACTGGAAATAATGGTATAGATGGAGCCACTGGTGCTACTGGAAATAATGGCGTAGACGGTGCTACTGGTGCAACAGGCGCTACTGGTGATAAAGGCGACAAGGGCGATACTGGTAATGTTGGTGCTACCGGCGCTACCGGTGAAACAGGCGCTCAGGGTATAACTGGTGCTACAGGAGCAACAGGTTCTGTAGCATCATTAACAGATTCACATATTTTAGTTGGCAATAGTAGCAATTTACCAACTGATGTTGCAATGAGCGGTGATGTAACTATTAATAATTCCGGAGTTACTGCAATCGGAGCAGGTAAAGTTACCAATGCAATGCTCGCTGGCTCAATAGACCTCACTACAAAAGTTACAAATATATTACCTATTACTAATGGAGGGACAGCATTGGGAACTACGCCAAATAATGGTGAATTACTAATAGGTAATGGGACAAATTATTCTCTTTCTACTTTAACAGGTACTTCAAATCAGGTATCAGTAGCTAACGGCTCTGGAACTATTCAATTATCTCTACCCCAAAATATTCATACAGGAGCTTCACCATCATTTACAGGGCTTAATTTATCCGGATTAGCAGCTTCTTCAGGCATTTATACTGATGCATCTAAAAATCTTACAAGTACAGCGCCTACTTCAGGAATACTTGGTTATTGGTCACGTACAGGAACTACGCTTTCAACGGCTAATTCCGGTGATGAAATAACTACTTCAGGTAATATTTCTACTTCGGGTACAGGTACTATAACATCTGCCGGTTTGTTAACTGCAAGCAAAGGATTTACTGCAACAGGTGCTGATATAAGCTTAAATGTAAGTTCCAATTTTAACACAAATATTAATACAGGTACATCTACTGGTAATGTTACTATTGGAAATAGTTTAAATAATATAAATTTTCCTAAATTAAATGCATCAAGTGTGGTACTTACAGATGCAAGTAAGAATCTTACTTCAATAGCTACTCTTTCTATTGCTAATGGAGGAACTAACTCTACAGCTAATCCAACAAATGGAGGTATTGCATATGGTAATGGATCTGCTTATAACTTTTCAGCAGCAGGTTCTACTGGACAAATATTACAATCAGCAGGCGCAAGCTCTCCTACTTGGAGTACTGCTACTTATCCTGCAACAGCTGGTACTAAAGGCAACCTTCTGGTATCTGACGGAACTAATTTTGTATCAACACCATTATTATTATCAGCTTCTGCTGCATTGGATTTTCCGAAAACTGACAAACTATCATCATCTGATTTAACTATAACAGTTACAGGTGCAACTGTAGGAGATGTTGTAGCTATTGGTGTTCCTAATTCTGCAGCAATTGCTAATACCTGTTATACTGCATGGGTATCTGCAGCAAATACTGTAACTGTAAGATTTAATAATTATAACAATAATACTGCTCAAGACCCTGCATATGACACTTTTAAAGTAACAATAATTAAATAATAATTTATTATATAAAAATTGTGAAAATAAAATTAAAAATATATTATCTGTTTTTATACATATTACCAGGATTTTCATTCGGGCAAAATACTATTATTAATTCCGGAGTAACTATTGTGAATACAAATAATTTCATTTCAAAAGGTAATTTTATTAATGATGGTACTTATACCGATAATACCGGTACTGTTGTTTTTTCAGGCAATACACAGGAAATTGACGGAACATCATCAACTTCTTTCAATAATATTACGGTGTCTTCAGGAAGTACAACAACAGTAACTACTTCAGGACATTCTGTAAAAGGGATTCTTCTTAGCAACGGAACATTGAATGCCGATGGGAACATTACCCTGCTTTCAACTGCATCAAAAACGGCGATGATTGATGGAAGCGGAAGTGGAGATGTGTTGGGAAATATCATCATGCAACGCTATCTTGCATCAGGTTTTGGATATAAATATTTAAGTTCACCTTTCCAATCGGCAACTGTAAATGAACTTTCAGATGATATCGATTTAGGAGTTTCTTTTGCTACCTTATATCGTTATGATGAAAGTCAGATAAATTCCGGATGGATAAGCTATATAAATACATCTGGTATTCTTAATCCGATGGAAGGTTATTCTGTAAATTTTGGCGCGGTATCATCACCTGTAACATTTGATATTAAAGGTGAAGTGAATAATGGTGATCTGCAAACCACGCTATACAATAATAATAAAACCTACACGAAAGGTTTTAATTTAGTTGGCAATCCATACCCCTCTCCTATTGACTGGGATGCATCTTCCGGCTGGACCAAAACAAATATTGATGATGCTTTATATTTTTTTAATGCAGGAACTACTAACCAATATAAAGGAACATATAGTACATATATCAATGGCGTTTCGAGCGACGGAATTGTAAATAGTATTATTCCTTCAATGCAGGGAGTATTTGTTCATGTAAGCAATGGTACCTTTCCTGTTTCGGCAACTCTTGGATTTTCAAACGAAGTAAGAATAAATGACCTTGCACCAAGTTTTCATAAAAAAGAATTAAAACAAGATATTCCTCTGCTTAGGCTAATAGCATACTTTAAAGATAATGCTTCATATACTGATCCTGTTGTTATTTATTTTAACAATTCGGCTTCAATGAATTTTGAAAAAGATTATGATGCTTTAAAAATATTTAACAGCGATGATCTTATTCCGAACCTGTATGTTGCAACACCTGACGCAGCACAGTTAAGCATCTGTTCAATGCCCTACCCTGCTGATTCTTTAACTACCGTACCACTTGGCATTACGACTGAAAGTGACGGATGGGTTTTATTTAAAGCAAAAGATATTTATGAAATGCCATCGGATATTCACGTTTATCTATACGACACAAAAACCGGGTATTATAATTTACATGATGAGCAGGAATGCCACTTATATTTAAAAGGCGGTGAATATGAAAATCGCTTTTATATAGTATTCAGTAAAAAAGACCTGCAATATTTTCCAACTACTGATGAAAAATTCTTTGCGTATGGCAACAATAATAAATTATTTGTTTACCTGAATTTACAAAATAATGAAACAGGAAATCTGTTAGTAAGTAATTTATTAGGACAAACAGTATATAAAGAAGAGCTTAATGGAAATGGTTATCATGAGATAGATGTGAATATAAATCGTGGTGTATATATTATAACTCTTCAGTCTACAGAATATAAATATTCGAAAAAAATATTTATAAGTGATAAATAATTTTGAAATATATAAATGAGCAATAATAAAGTTGAAATACCAAAAAAAATATTGAATCAGAAATTATTACCTTTTTTGATTTTGTTTTTTATTTTCATATTTACTGATTTTATAAATTCCTATGCTCAGCCTGAAAATCCTCCTGCACCTATGATTGTAACTAAAATAAGGGATATGAGTTTTGGTGCATTTGCACAAGGTATTGCTGGAGGCTCAGTCACTATCGACCCATATGGTGTGCGTTCAAGTTCTGGTGACATAATTTTACTGAATTTGGGATATTTATATTACCCTGCAATTTTTGAAGTTGATATAAACCCAGGCACAGTAATAAATCTTACATTAGGATCAAAAATCTCATTAGTAGATGAAATAACAGGGCATTCAATGGAACTTGAGCTAAATAGCATTTACCCAAATACACCATATGTAGTTCCAACAGAAGAAACACAATTTTTTATTGGTGGGATTTTATCTGTTGGCAATAATTTAGATAATCCATCAGGAACCTATATAGGTACATTTTCAGTAATCTTTTATCAGGAATAAATAATTTTGCTCCAATGAAGAAATATGACAAAAGGCAAAAAATCATATTGTATTAATAAAAGCCAAGCATATTTTAATGATATTGTTTTAAAATATCTTATACCCTTTTTTATATTTTTTATCATTCTATTTCCAAATAAAATATTTGCTGATGATGTAGAACCTGAATACGATGAGGTAATGGTAACATTCAACGTACCCCAGGTTGGCAGTACCGAAATCCCTGTAATCATTCGTGGAACTACTTTATACTTACCCGCAGTTGATATTTTTAATTTTTTGAAAATAAAAAATAACCCAACTCCAGGTTTTGAATCAATCACAGGATACTTGTTAACACAAGAAGATTCGTTTAATATTAATAAAGCACAAAATATAATTAAATACCAGGGTAAAACTTTTATTTTATCTTCCACTGATTTTATGTTAACTGAAACGAACCTGTTTTTAAAATCAGATTATTTCGGGAAAGTTTTCGGGCTGGAATGTACGTTTAATTTACGTTCTCTTACTGTTACATTAAACACAAAACTTGATCTGCCAATTATCAGGGAAATCAGGCAGGAGCAGATGCGTAAAAATATCAATAAAATTTCCGGAACTATAGTAAGTGATACAACTATTAAACGCAATTACCCGTTTTTCAAATTTGGTGCATTAGACTGGGCTGCCATCTCACAACAGGAAACAGACATGAAGAGCAATAACCGGCTTAATCTAACATTAGGAGCTACCATAGCCGGCGGAGAAACCAAAATAGATATGAATTATTATAACTATATGCCTTTTTCCGAAAAACATCAATACTACTTATGGCGCTATGTCAATAACGATAAAAAAATTATTAAACAAGTACAGATCGGAAGAATTAACCCTCAGTTAACTTCAACAATATACTCACCGGTTATTGGACTACAGCTTACGAACATACCTACAACCTATGACCGTTCATACGGAACATATATCCTTAGCGACCAGACAAACCCTAACTGGATGGTTGAGCTTTATGTTAACGATGTTTTAATAGATTATACCAAAGCAGATGCTTCAGGTTTCTTTATTTTTAATATCCCGCTTGTTTATGGAAATACTTCTATTAAACTACGCTTTTATGGACCTTACGGAGAAGAAACCTCACGCGAAAAAAACTTAACTATCCCTTTTTCTTTTACGCCCCTTCATACATTACAATATTCCGTTAGCGGTGGAATCATTGAAGATACTTCAACAAGCAAATTTTCACGTTTAACGTTAAATTATGGATTAAGTAATCGTATATCTGTTGGAGGTGGTTTTGAATATCTTTCTTCCGTTACCACGGGTACAAAAATGCCTTTTTTTAATACGTCTATTAGGTTATTTAAAGATCTGCTTATCTCAAGTGAATACACATACGGAGTAAGATCAAAAAATATTCTAAGTTTTAATTTTCGTTCCAAATTACGTTTTGAATTAAATTATATCAAATATAAAAAAGGACAAAAAGCAATAGATTATTCTCAAATAGAGGAACGCCGGGCAATTATATCAATGCCTATAGGAAATAAACGATTCCGCATATACTCAAGACTATCATTTAATCAAATGGTATTTAGTTCTGTAAATTATACCACAACCGAATTACTTCTTTCTTCAGTTTTTAGAAAATTCAGTGTTAGCCTGAATACATATGCAGTACTATCAATGCCCAAGAATCCTTATATCTACAGCAACCTATCCTTATCTTTCAACCTCCCTAAAAAATTTATTTTTACTCCACAGGTTGAATATCGTTACAATGATAATTCAATAATTTTTTATAAAGGAACTTTAGAAAAACGTTTCCTGGAAAATAATTATCTGAGCATATCTTTCTTAAGAAATATAAGTAATAAATTAAGCTATCTTCAAGTAGGAATACGTTATGTTTTTCCATATGCAGAAACCGGTGTAACGTCTGCTGTAAGCAATAAATCCATTATTACTCAACAATCGGCCAATGGAAGTTTGGTTTATAATAAAAAAATAAAGTATCCAATTTTTAGTAATCGTAATTTCGTTGGTAAAGCCGGAATAGTCATTGTTGCATTCCTTGATATTAATTGCAATGGTATTCACGATAAGGATGAACCAAAAGTTACTGACCTTAACGTTAGGGCTAATGGCGGACGAATAATAAATAATTTAAAAGACTCAACCATTCGAATACTGGAGATAGAGCCTTACACAAAATATTTTATTGAAATTGACAACTATAGTTTTGAAAATATTTCATGGCAGGTGAAAAATAAAAATATTTGTATTGAAACAGAACCTAACCAGCTTAAAATAGTTGAAATACCTGTTTACGTTTATGGTGAAGTATCTGGAAATGTATATCAATACAAGTATAAATCAAAGAAAGGCATAGGCCGTATAAAAGTAAATTTCCTGAATGAGAAAGATTCAAGCCTTTTTAAAACAGTACTTACAGAAGATGACGGTTATTTCAACTACCTCGGATTTCCTCCGGGTTCATATATCGCACAGGTTGATACAACACAAATGAATAAACTGGAATTAACTTCTATTCCTTCCATGATCCCGTTTGACATTATAAGTTATAAAAATGGAGACCTGGTTTATAATTTGAATTTCATTCTTAAATCAATTTATAGTAAAGATGTTATTTCGGATGAAAAGGATTATCCTATTGAAAATAATACCAAAGAAAATGCAACGAATGTAATACATGCACCTAAAGAAAATGTGGTATCTACAAAAACAGAATCAAACAATATACAATCAAAAGATTTACAACAGTACCTTGATAATCTTGCAAAACTTAGAAAGATAGCCGTTATTATTTCCGACAAATATAAAACACTGGCTGAAGCAAAAGAAACCAATTCAAAAAAACTTATTGATGATTCTAAAAAAATAACTGATGCTGCTCAAAAACAAAGTATACTAAGTAAATCCGATTCTCTTAAAGCTGATGCTATCAAATTAACGATAGGCTCAAATAAAGCTGCAAATATTGCCAAGCAGTTAGAAAAACGTGAAAATGCAACAAATCCTAAAATTGATTCTGCATTTATTAATTCGTGTACCAATAATTTAATTTACCTGATTATACAGGAAACCGGGGTTAAAAATAAAAAAGACCTTAAAGAAATTGAACAGGTTATTAAAAGCCTTTCTGTGAATATTTCTAAAAACGCGAATACAACTGCTCCTTCAAATAATAAATTAACGCAGAACATCAACACATCTGTAATGGATAATAATGCAAATAATATAACTAAGCCCAATGCAGTAAAACCAAATACAGTAACTAAACCAGCTACCGAAACGAAAACAAATAATGAAACAAAACCGGAAAACAAAAATAAACCTAAAGAAATTGTATTAAGCGATAGTGTTAAAGCGGAAAATTTAAATAAATTCATTAAAACCACAACTGACCCGGCTACTGTTAAAGGCTTATTCTTTACAGTTCAGATAGGTGTTTATAAAAAACCCGATGTAACTAAATTTACCACTATTACCAACCCTGACTTTATTGTAGAAAAATTCAATAATCAATACAGGATTAGCAGTGGTAAATTTTATAATCTGCTTGATGTTAGCGTTCACAAAGAAAACCTGAACAAGCTCGGATTTAAAGATGCTTATATAGTGGGATACTACAGCGGAAAAAAGATTTCATACAAGGAAGCAAAGAAAATATATTACAACCATTAATCCTTATTCAGCGCAATTTTATCATTCATTAAAAGGATGCTCATTATCAAAATCAGGTTTGTAATGTTCGCTGCTTTCCATATCCTGAATCCACCCCCTGTGAAAGCCATATAAATCAAGTGCTTCAACAACCATTTGGTATTCGTCAGGATTTAATTTCCTACCAAGGTTCAAATTATTTTTCACATTAGGTGTTGGAAAATATTGCGACATCAGGGAGATATGAAGTAATGGAGATATTTCTTCAGATAATATTTTTAATGCATTTACACTGTTATCAACATACCCGGGTAAAACAAGATGCCTGATTATTACACCCGATTCAACTTGTTTATGCTCATTCAAACGGATTGATGTTCCTTTTTGTCTTACCATTTCTTTTATTGCAGCAATAGCTTTTTCAGGGTAATCAGGAACATCAGAAAGTTCTTTTGCTAATTGTTTATCGGAATATTTAAAATCGGGTAAATATACATCAACATATTCTTCAATATTTTTTAAAGTGTCTACTTTATCATACGCATTGGAATTGTATACAATTACCGGGTTTCTTCCTGTATTCCTTAATTTTTCAATGATATATTTTATCTGAGGAATACAATGTGAAGGCGAAACAAATCCCAATAAATTTATACCCTTATCAAGTATCTTTATTATTTTATCCATTGCATCGCTGAATTGCAAGCCTGTACCTACCATGTTTATTGAATTACAGCTTATCTGGAAATTCTGACAGTATATGCATTGTAAATTGCAATGTGTGAAAAACACATTACAAATTCCTTTTTCCCCGCATATTACAGGTTCTTCACCCATATGTATACATACTGAACCAATATTGCTACCGTCATCGCTTTTACAATAACCCGGCTTTCCATTAACCCTGTCTGCATGACACTCGCGCGGACAAAGCATACAATCTGTTAATTCATCAAACATTGAATGTTATTATTTGTTTAAAATATTTAAGGCAAAGTTCAGAAAATAATCGGTAATTTTGACAGCATAAAAAGTATTTTTCAATACCGGGAATAATATTTGATTTGACCGTAAACTCATTAATTTTATTAAATGCCTGACATCATTCATCTTTTGCCCGATAATGTTGCAAACCAGATAGCAGCCGGTGAAGTAGTTCAACGTCCTGCATCAGCTGTTAAAGAATTGCTTGAAAACGCTATTGATGCCGGCGCTACGCAAATAAAACTTATTATAAAAGATGCAGGAAAAACACTGATTCAAATTAATGATAACGGTTGCGGAATGTCGGAGACCGATGCCCGGCTTAGCTTTGAACGTCATGCTACTTCAAAAATAAAAAATGCTTCCGATCTTTTTAATATAAGAACCATGGGATTTCGCGGCGAAGCCCTTGCCTCTATTGCAGCTATTGCACAGGTTGAACTTAAAACAAAAAGAATTGACGATAACATAGGAACGAATATTTTCATTGAAGGTTCGGAAGTCATCAGCCAGGAAGCCTGTCAATGCAGCGAAGGCACTAGCATTTCAGTAAAAAACCTTTTTTATAATGTTCCGGCCAGGAGAAATTTTCTAAAAAGTAATGCTGTTGAAACCAGCCATATCCTTAATGAATTTTATAGAGTTGCTCTGCCTTTTCATAATATTGCTTTTGACATGTATCATAACAATAGTGAAATGCATCGCCTACCTGCTTCTTCGCTAATGCAACGAATAATAAATATTTTTGGCAACAATTACAATCAACGTTTGCTTGCTGTAAATGCCGAAACCAGTATCTGTAAAATATCAGGATATGTAGGCAAGGCAGAACATTCAAAAAAAACCAAGGGAGAACAGTTTTTCTTTGTTAATAACCGTTTTATAAAAAATGCATATCTTAATCATGCTGTGGTTACGGCCTTTGAAGAACTTTTGCCTGAAAACTCATATCCATCCTATTTCCTTTTCATCGATATTGACACAAAAGAAATCGACATCAATATTCATCCTACAAAAACCGAAATCAAATTCCTTGATGAAAAAAGTATTTATGCGATAATAAAAGCTGCGGCAAAGCAATCGCTCGGGAAATTCAGTATCGACAGCATTGATTTTGATATTGAAAAAAGTATTGATATCCTTCCTTTGAAAAAAGGAGAAATGGTAAAACCTCCAACAATTAAAATCAATCCCGATTATAACCCTTTTGAAAAAAACAAGAAAGATATTTCATTCTCTTCATCAGGCTTCATCAATAAAACGAATAAAGATAACTGGGAAAAAATTTATCCCACAGATGAGAATATTCAGCTTAAAATAGATCATTCCGAAAAAAGCAGAGAGGATAAAAATAGCGTAGATACTGATAAAAACAATATCATTCCTGAAGTAAAACGAAAACAATTCATTCAGGTCAATGCAGCGTATATTATTACGCAATTGAAAACGGGCATCATGATTGTTGATCAGCAAAACGCCCACGAAAAAATCTTATTCGAACATTTTATTGCACATTTAAATAATAACAACTTTCAAATAAAACAACAGCAGCTATTCCCAGAGGTCATTGAATTTAATGCTTCCGATTCAATGCTGATAAAAGAAATCATACACGACATTAAAGCCATTGGTTTTGATATTGATGAATTCGGACCAAGTTCATACGTTATAAACGGCATCCCTGCTGACCTCCAGGAATGCAACACGAAACAAATACTTGAAAACTTGCTTGAACAATATAAAATCACCGGCAATGTTCCGACCGATGAAAAAAATATTTTTATTGCTAAAGCTCTCGCAAAAAGTTTATCCATAAAGCATGGGAAAATACTACAACAAGAAGAAATGCAAAATTTAATTGACCAGCTTTTTGCTTTCCCATCGCCCGATAAAACTGCCGATGGGAAAAATACATTTTATATAATCCCTTTTTCTGAAATGGAAAAGAAACTACATTAAAAAAAATATTATGCAACAATTTCAGCCCACAGGATTCAGGATACTTCCACCGGTAGTTAAAAATCTATTAATTATCAATGCACTGTTTTTCCTTGCTACGCTTGGAATTGGCGCTGCATTCGGTATTGATCTTACAGAAAAAATGGGAATGCATTATTTCGGTTCTCCCCTTTTCCATCCCTATCAACTTATTACCTACATGTTCATGCATGCTAATTTCAGTCATATTTTTTTCAACATGTTTGCACTATGGATGTTTGGCAATGTATTAGAAAACTACTGGGGACCTAAAAGATTTATGACTTATTATTTCATTACAGGACTGGGAGCTATTCTTATACAAATGGGCGTAAATTATTTTCAAATCAGAACGGCCCAGGCTAATTTACCACCAGAGATAATTAGTGATGTTTTAACGAATGGTTATAAATATTTACAAGAAGGAAAAAATTTCATTAACCCTGATGCAGCAAACTTAAACATACTATATCATACACCTACCATAGGTGCATCAGGTGCGGTATTCGGTTTATTGCTTGCATTCGGAATGATGTTCCCGAATTCATTAATATATATCTACTTTGCCATACCTATTAAAGCCAAATGGTTTGTAATTCTTTACGGAGCCATGGAATTATTTTTTGGGGTAAGTAACAGTGGTGGTGATAACGTAGCTCATTTCGCACACCTTGGCGGTATGCTATTCGGATTCTTACTTATTATATTCTGGAACAAGCGAATCAAAAATAAGTTTTTCTGATCATGTACAACAGGAACTTTTTAGACGAATTCAAGAAATTCTTTCTCAGCCGTAATATGCTGTCGAGACTGATTTTGATAAATGTCATCGTTTATATTCTTGCAAACATTTCCAGTTTAATTTTATCACTTTACCAAATACCACACACACATTCGCTGTTTACTGATTGGTTTGCCGTTCCTTCCAATCCTGAAAGCCTGCTTCAAAAACCGTGGACCATTTTCACATACATGTTCCTGCATGAAGATTTTATGCACATCCTGTTCAACATGATAATGCTGTACTTCGGAGGCTCACTGTTCCAACAGTTTCTTGGCGGTAAAAAATTACTCACCACTTATATTTTAGGAGGGATTGCAGGTGCGGCAGTATATATTCTTGCATTCAATTATTTTCCTATGTTCAGCGAGATTACCAAAACATCTATGGCGCTTGGAGCATCCGCTTCTGTGTTAGCTATACTGGTTGCTATTGCTGTTTATATTCCTGATTATTCCGTTATCTTATTCCTTTTCGGTAAAATTAAAATGAAATATATCGCAATGGCTCTTGTGCTAATGGATATATTAAGTATAGAAAAAGAAAACCCCGGCGGACATATAGCTCATTTAGGCGGAGCATTATGGGGATTTATTTATATTCTTTCAATCAGAAAAAATAAAAATCTTTTCTTGTTTTTAAACCCGGTAAAAAAATTCTTTACAAATATTTTTAAACCCAAACCTAAACTTCGTGTTGAATATAAAAAGCAACGCCCCGTTAACGATGATGAGTATAATAGGATAAGAGCAGAAAAACAACAGAAGATAGATGCTATCCTTGATAAGATTTCTAAAAACGGTTACGATAGTTTAACAAAAGAAGAAAAAGAATTTTTATTTTCTACAAGTAATAAAAATTAATTCATCAGAAAATCCATTACTTTAAATTCTGTTCTGCGGTTGTTGGCACGACCTTCTTCTGTATTATTTGTATCAATAGGAACCGTTTCCCCATAACCTTTATATGTTAATCTTTCTTTGGCAATACCATGTGTAACCAGGTATTCATAAACGGCTTTTGCACGGTTTTCGGAAAGGGTTTGATTGTATTTATCATCACCAATATTATCGGTGTGTCCGCAGATCTCAATTTTCATTTTCGGGTTTTTATTTAAAAGACCAAAAAGTTTTTCAAGCTCAGCAGTTGATTCCGACTTTAAATCAAATTTATCCGTATCAAAGAAAATATTTTTCAGAACAACCGTTTCTCCTTTTTTGATAGGCTGTAACGGTATATCTTTCAGGTAAGGATCCAGTTTAGAATGATCGCCTGTTAAATTAAAATTTTCAGAATAAAATAAATAACCATCTTTTGAAACATTAAGCGCATAGTCGTTTTCCGAAGGTAAACAAACTAAAAATTCACCTTTTACAGAATCAGAAAATGATTCAATAACGGTCTTTCCTGTTTTCAAATCGATCAGTTCAAACTTAGCTTTCAGCTTATCTTTCGAAAGGCTGTTATACACAGAACCTTTCATATATGTAACAGCGCTCGGTCTTGCAGCTTTATATAATTCAAAATAATAAATATCGAACCCCCCTTTACCACCTTTTGTATCGGAAGCAAAATATGCTTTATCGCCTTTTGAATTTACAATCAGGTAGCTTTCATCAGCGCTCGTGTTTATAGGATATCCAATATTTACAGGCTTTGTCCAGTTGCCGGCAGTATCTTTCCTTGAATAAAAAATATCATATCCACCTAATCCCATATGACCATTGGAAGAAAAATATAAGGTTTTATTATCGGGGTGGATGAACGGTGCCATTTCTCCTCCATTGGTATTTATTGAATCGCTAAGCCTTACAGGTTTTCCCCAGACTCCACTTTCGCTTTTTGTAGTCATCCAAATATCCATATCTTTTCCCCCGGCACGGGCGCTTGTAAAATAAAGATTTTTACCATCAGAAGAAATAGAAGGTTGTGAATCCCATCTTTCGGAATTTACAACAATACCCATATTTTTGGGGACACCCCATCTGTCGCCATTTTTTAACGAGACATATAAATCGCAACTGCCATATCCATCGGGCTTATTGCAAGAAGTAAAATACATGCTCTTTCCATCAGGAGCAATGCACTGTGCACCTTCATTCCCTAAGGTATTTATAGGTATACCCATATCAAAAGCTTTATGCCAAATACTATCGGTTCTGTAACTGATATAAAAATCTTCCTGTTCTTTGTTTCCCATTTCCATGGAATAATTTTCTTTAGGTATCTTACGGGTTATAACCAGCGTTTTTTCATCGGCAGTAAGAGAAGGAAGGTACTCGCTCAATTCGGTATTGATGCTATCGCCCATATTTACCGGCTTAAAAGGAACAGGATTATTATAAGCATCTATTGCAAAATTACATGACTTAATAGCATATTCTGCACGCTTCACATTTATAACATTACCTTTTTTTGAATTAATAAAACTCTGAAGATATTTTTTTGCATCAACATACTGACCGCCTAAATATGCATTAAAACCCGCATTCATAAAGTTATTCGGGAAAAAAGCAGAGTCGATATCTATAGCCTTTTTATAAGAAGCTGTTGCTTTTTCATATTCTTTTTTATCGGAATACAAATCGCCCATCATCATGTATGCTTCAATAAACTTAGCATCTGCTTTTACAGCTTCATCAAGCGATTTTAACGCATTGTCATTATCGTAGGTATCATAATATTTTGCTGCTTTTTCGTATGCCTTAATAGCTTTGTCGGATTTGGTGGTGTACTTATAAGATGTGTTCTGCGCTTTACATGACACTATTAGTGTAACAAGAAAGATATATATTATAAAACTGTGTTTCATCAGAAGAAGATTTTATTATGGAATATTCATATATTTATGTGACTGAAGCGAAATACACCATTTTGGGTTTACAAGAATATAATTGACAATTTTATTTATCATTTCTTTCCTGTTACGCCATTCAGGTTGCAAAAAAAGATGTGATTTATTTTTCATTTTTACAGCATTTTCTTCTGCCCAGATAAAATCAGTTTCATCTTCAATAATAACTTTAAGTTCATCCGCTTTATTATAATACCCGGGAATAATCACAGAATTTCTTTTAGGCGAAAAACATATCCAGTCCCAGTTACCGCTCAAAGGCTGTGTTCCACTGGTTTCAAGAAATGTTTGAATATTATTTTTTTTCAATTCATTACAAAAAAAATCAAGGTTATAATTCATTGGCTCGCCTCCTGTAATTACAGCTGCATCAGCTTTACAGGTCAAAGCATTTTTCACTACCTGAGTTACATCAACCAATGGATGGAGTTCGGCATTCCACGATTCTTTTACATCGCACCAACTGCAACCTACATCACATCCACCAATTCTTATAAAATAAGCAGCTTTTCCTGTATGATACCCTTCGCCCTGCAGCGAATAAAATTCTTCCATCACCGGAAGCATTCTTCCTTCATTTAATAAATCCATTTCATTTTTTTCAGTCATCAATAAACAAGCTCCCTTAAATAAATAAAAGAATATCGGAAAGAAATATTTAAATATACACTTCTTTTTTTGCAGCTCTTAACGTGTTCATTAACAATCCTACAATTGTCATTGGGCCTACTCCACCGGGCACCGGAGTAATTCTGCTGCATTTTTTTGAAACTTCATTAAATGCCACATCACCTTTTAAACGGAATCCTGATTTTGTTTCCGAAGATTCAACCCTGTGTATCCCAACATCAATAACTACTGCGCCATCTTTAACCATATCGGCTTTTATAAATTCCATTTTACCAATAGCAGCAATAAGTATATCAGCACCAGCACAAATCTCTTTTATATTCTTTGTTTTACTATGGCACAATGTTACTGTACAGTTTGCTTCATTATTATTCCTTGAAAGTAAAATACTAACAGGTGTTCCTACATTATTACTACGACCAACAACCACGCAATGTTTACCTTCGGTTTCAATTCCTGCGCGTTTAATTAACTGCATAATCCCATAAGGTGTAGCAGGAATGTGCCCCGGAAGATTTAAAACCATGTTACCAATATTCACAGGATGAAATCCGTCAACATCTTTTTCTGGTTTTATAGCACGTATAACTTTTTCAGGATTGATATGTTTGGGAAGTGGCACCTGAACAATGAATCCATCAATCTCATCATCATTATTTAAAAATTCAACCACATCCAATAAATCTTTCTCCGACATTGTTGCAGGATATTTATATACCGACGACATGAATCCAACTTCCTTACAGGCTTTCTCTTTATTTGCAACGTAAGTATGACTTGCAGGGTCATCGCCGACAAGAACGGCTGCAAGATGAGGAGCTTTTATTCCCTTATCAAGCATCTTTCTAACTTCATTTGCAATTTCGGTTCTAATATCTTCTGCTATTTTTTTTCCGTCAATTAATTCCATATTAAAAAAATGTTTGTTGTTTTTATGTTGTTATTAATAGTCATTAATGGTCATTTGTTGTGAAATAAATTTTGTTTACTGTTAACCATTACCTTTTTAATAGTTCGTTAAGTTTTTACAAAATGCAGATAATTACAGATTTCTCGCTATTGCTCGAAATGACAAAATAATACTGCATTTTGTCATTTCGAAGAATGAAAAATCTCAAAACTTAACGAACTATTGACCTTTTCATAATTTCAATAATCTCTTTGTTCATATTAAACATTTATCATTCAACATTAATCATTTTAAAATTCTGCATTCTCAATTCTAACTTCTAAATTACTTTTCTCTTTTAATATTTATTCTTTCTTAAAACCAATTTGTTGTCTTGGTTTTGGTTTCTCGTGTTTCTCAATAAGCTCATCGAGATAACTAAAAACTAATTCAATATTTTTATCATGATTCGATAGTTTCTTTTTTATAGCCTCAACTTCAAGTCGAATATTTAAATTCTCAACCAGCATCTCACGTATCTTTGTAAAAATACGCATGATCTGAATATTTACCTGTATGGCTTTTTCACTATTTAAAACTCCTGAAAGCATAGCTACACCCTGTTCTGTAAAAGCATACGGCAAACTTCTTGTCCCTCCCCAACTTGATATTCCAATTTGGAATTTCAAGTTCTCGAATTCATGTTGGGTTAATTGAAACATAAAATCATCCGGGAAACGCATTATATTTCTTTTTACCGCTTTATTCAAGTTTCCTGTTGTTACTCCGTAAAGCACTGCCAAATCTTTATCTAACATTACTTTTTTGTTTCGGAGCAGATATATTTTACTACTTATTATTTCGTCAGGTATTAACTGTAAATATTGCTTTGACATTTTTTAAAAAAATTCATACAAAATAAAATTCTGTATTCTCACTTCAGCATTCTGAATTCACTTACCTCTTAGCATTCCGCATCATCTGCATCATTTTGCTTTTATTGCCGCCGCTCATCATTTTCATCAGTTTGCGTGTATCTTCAAATTGTTTTATCAACTTATTTACTTCGGCAATATCGGTTCCGCTACCTTCGGCAATTCGTTTACGGCGACTACCATTAAGTATTTCCGGCGTTTCGCGTTCCTTTTTTGTCATTGAATAAATAATGGCTTCAATGCTTTTAAAAGCGTTATCGTCAATATCCACATCTTTCATTGCCTTGCCCATACCGGGAATCATCCCGATAAGGTCTTTCATATTTCCCATTTTTTTTATCTGCTGAAGCTGCGAAAGAAAATCATCAAAATTAAACTGGTTCTTTTGTATCTTGCGTTGCAGTTTTTGTGCTTCTTCTACATTGAACTGTTCCTGGGCTTTTTCAACAAGAGTAACAATATCGCCCATCCCAAGAATACGATCGGCCATACGTTCAGGATAGAACACATCAATAGCATCAAGCTTTTCGCCAATACCAACAAATTTAATTGGTTTGTCAACAACCGATTTTATTGATAATGCAGCACCACCACGTGTATCGCCGTCGAGTTTTGTAAGAACAACGCCTTCAAAATTCAGGCGGTCGTTAAATGCTTTGGCTGTATTCACTGCATCCTGACCGGTCATTGAATCGACAACGAATAATGTTTCCTGGGGATTAATTGCTTTTTTAATATTGGCAATTTCGTCCATCATTTCTTCATCAATCGCCAGACGACCAGCTGTATCGATGATTACAGGATTATAGCCCATTTCGCGTGCATGCGCTATTGATTTTTTAGCAATAGAAACAGGGTCTTTACTGCCTTCTTCGGTATATACTTTTACCTCTATCTGTTCACCAAGAACTTTCAACTGGTCGATAGCAGCCGGACGATACACGTCGCATGCAACCAGCAAAGGATTTCTTCCTTTCTTTGATTTCACATAACTGGCAAGCTTTGCCGAGAAAGTTGTTTTACCCGAACCTTGCAATCCGGCAATTAAAATAATTGCAGGACTACCTTTCAGGTTAACTTCCGTCATCTGACCGCCCATAAGCGAAGCCAGCTCGTCGTGAGTGATTTTAACCATCAACTGTGCAGGCGAAACCGATGTAAGCACATTTTGTCCTAAAGCTTTTTCTTTAACCTGCTCGGTAAAGGTTTTGGCAATTTTATAATTCACGTCGGCATCGAGTAATGCTTTACGCACATCTTTCAATGTTTCGGCAACATTGATCTCGGTTATTCTTCCCTGTCCTTTTAATAATTTAAAGGCTTTGTCAAATTTTTCGCTTATACTTTCAAACATTTTCTTATATTTTTCCTAAAGGGCAAAGATAGTGGATTTTTGAAAATCATTATCATGTTTGAATGGTTAATATGAATCATTTTTATTAGAAATTCATGAAGCATTTTAATGATTTCATTTTAAATTATTTTACCACGAAGAACTCAAAGAAATAAAGCACAAAGGTTCACAAAGAAAGATTCGTTTTTAATTTTTTAAAATATCATTCATATATATTAATTATTTTTGACAAAGCAAAACTCCATTTAATAGAATTTGAATTCAGAAAAAATATTTGATGTAATCATTGCAGGCGCAGGTCCTGCGGGAAGTGCATGTGCATTATGCCTTGCCGAATCAGGGCTAAATGTGGCTTTGCTTGATAAATCGACCTTCCCGAGAAAAAAAATCTGCGGCGATGCGTTAAGCATTGATGTTAGCAAACAATTGCCTTTAATTTCAAAAATACTTTCAGAAAAATTTGAAGCCCTAAAAGAAAAATCACCATCAAAAGGAGTAAGGATAATCGGGCCTTCGGGCGAACAGCTTGAATTTGAAACCATCCATAACAATTCTATTGTATATGTAGTAAAGCGACAGGTTTTTGATAAGTTGCTTAATGATTGTATTCATGAAACACCATCTATAAAATATTTTAATAATTGCAAAGTTGAATCGGTAAAGCAAGAGCCTGAAAACATAACCATATCAACAAGTTCAGGAATATTCAAATCAAAAATTCTTGTCGGTGCCGATGGTGCAAATTCAGTTGTTTCCCATTTTGTTACAGAACACCATAAAAGTAAGAAACATTTGTGTGTTGGAATAAGGGCTTATTACGGAAATGTAGAAGGCATGCACCACGATGGTCATCTTGAGTTGCATTTTTATAAAAATATTCTTCCCTGTTATTTATGGATATTCCCTATGCAAAATAAATGCGCGAATGTTGGATTAGGCTTAATGTACAGCGATATATTGAAATCGAAACAGAGTTTAAAAAAAATCATGCTCGATATAATTCATGAACATCCGAATGTTTCGCCACGTTTCAGGAATGCACGATTAGAAGATAAAATAGAAGCATGGCCTATCCCAATGGCTATGGATAAAAAAAATATCTCTGGTGAACGTATTTTACTTACAGGCGATGCAGCCGGACTGATTGACCCGTTTACCGGCGAAGGTGTTGGCAATGCCTTACGTAGCGGACGAATTGCAGCCGAACATATTTTGAAATGTTTTACAGAAAATAATTTTTCGTCAGCATTCAACAAAAATTATGATAAAGAAATTTACCGGAGAATGTGGAACGAGTTGCGCATCAGCAAATCCACCCAGAAAATTTTAAAATTTCCCAAGCTTATTGATTTTATTATTCACAAAGCGAATAACAATACATCCTTCCGCAACCTTTTACGTCAAGCCTTATACAGCGATGAAGTAAAAGAAAAAATCATCAAAAACCTTGTTATTAAAAAATAGATTATCAATAAAATTCAACCCTTTCGGGAATTTTGTTAAAAATTTTTTACTTCATTTTGGTTTTATCATCCTATCTTTGATGCCCGAAACTTATGGCATCTGAATTCAATCAACAGCTTAATTTTACTGAAAGACGTACATACCGGCTTCATTTATGGTATTCCATAATAGAAGGGATAATACTTGGAGTGCTTGCGTTAAATGAATTTATTTTTGTGCGCAGCATAAAAGGAAGCAATTACCAGTTAAGTATATTGTTTCAGCTCACAACCGTATTGCTGATATTTGCGGTTTTTTTTCACGAAATCCTTAAACGTGTTGAAAACAAAAGAAAAATGCTTCGTATAGTTGCTATTGTTACACGTCTGCCTTTAGCGCTGCTTTTCTTTTTCCCTGCAAACCCTGATGTTTATTTAGCAAGACCGGAATATCATTATTTATTTTTGATCATTTTTCTTTTTTATTATTTCGCCAATCCTATCATATATCCTTCCATTAACCAGTTATTAAAGAACAATTATAAACATATCCACTTTGGAAGATTATACAGTCGTGCTACCATATGGAATAAGATCATCATGATGATAGTTACATTCCTTTATGGCTACCTGCTCGATTATGATTATTACTCTTTTCGGTATGTATTACCAATTACAGCTATACTGGGCATTTATTCAGTTTACCTTTTAACACGCATACGTTTTCAAAAACAACCGGCAACAAATCAAAATCAAAAATTTTCAGAAGCAGTTAAAGAATCGGTAAAAGGAATATTTAAAATACTAAAAGAAAACAAGCCATACCAGCATTTTGAAATAGGATTCATGTTGTATGGTTTTGCATTCATGAGTACGGTAAGTGTAATCACATTATTTTTTTCAAACCAATTAGAACTGAATTATACCAGTGTTGCATTTTACAAAAACGGGTATAATATTCTCGCCATCATCCTGCTTCCCTTATTTGGCAGGCTTATTGGGAAAATTGACCCACGCCGTTTTGCAGCTATTACATTTTTTTCGATAATGATGTATCTGATTTTTCTCGTGTTCACTGAATATTTCCCTTACTATACCTGGATTGCCGATATTAAATTATATTATTTCCTGATCTTTTATATGGTTGGGCAAGGACTTTTTGCTGCAACCATGGGACTTCTATGGAGTATTGGCTCAGCATATTTTTGCAAAAATGAAGATGCGGATGCATACCAGGCCATTCATCTTACCCTTACAGGCGAAAGGGCATTGTTTGCACCAATACTCGGAATATTGTTTTATAATCTTTTTGGATTTGCAGCTACATTTTTAATTGGAGCCGCATTGTTATCAGCAGCAATCATAGTAATGCTATGGTCGTTAAAAAGAGATAAGAAAAAATCAATTGTTTAATCCTGACTTTCCGCGTTTCTTTTACGTTTCCGTTCTATTTCATCAAGTATAATTTTTCTCATGCGAATAGATTTTGGAGTAACTTCAACATATTCGTCAACTTTAATATATTCCATTGCTTCTTCAAGAGAAAACTTTACCGCAGGAATTATAAAAGTTTTTTCATCCGAACCGGAAGCACGCATGTTAGAAAGTTTTTTTGTCTTGATCAGGTTTATCACAATATCACCGCTCCTCGAACTCTCGCCCACTATCTGCCCTGCATAAACTTCATCATTAGGTTCAATAAAAAACTTTCCCCTGTCCTGTAATTTATTTATGGAATACGCTATAGCTGTTCCCATTTCCATAGCAATCAGAGAGCCATTGGTACGACTGGCAATATCCCCTTTCCATGGTTCATAACCTTTAAAGCGATGAGCAATTACTGCTTCACCTTCGGTAGCGGTAAGTATGCTATTTGTTAATCCGATCAGCCCTCTTGCAGGAATATGGAATTTCAGAGCTATGCGGTCGTTATGTTTTTTTATACTGATAATATCCCCTTTTCTTCTGGATACAATTTCAATAACTTTTCCGGAGAACGCCTCAAGCACGTGAACAGTAAGCGATTCAACAGGTTCACATTTTACACCATCAATAATTTTTTCAATCACCTGGGGTTGTCCCAGTTGGAATTCGTATCCCTCGCGGCGCATGGTCTCAACAAGAATTGAAAGATGTAAAATACCGCGTCCACGAACAACCAACCTATCAGGCGAATCGGTATCTTCAACTTTCAAAGCTAAATTCTTTTCTGTTTCTTTATATAATCTTTCGCGTATATGGCGTGATGTAACAAAAGTCCCTTCTTTTCCCGCAAAAGGAGAATTGTTAATTGTAAAAATCATGCTCATTGTTGGCTCGTCAACATGAATGGGAGGCATACCTTCCGGATTTTCAAAATCAGCTATGGTATCACCAATATCAAAATCTTCGGAACACAGAACTGCACATATTTCACCGGCGCCTACTTCATATTTTATTTTTTCTTTTCCTAATCCTTCAAAAAGATACAACTCTTTGATTTGAGATTTTACGATAGATCCATCGTTCTTAACTATCGAAACCTGCTGTCCCATTTTAATTGAACCTCTTGAAATCCGGCCAACAGCAATACGTCCCACATAAGATGAATAATCCAGTGAAGTAATTTGCATCTGCAAAGTTCCCGGTTTTTTTACCGGTGGTTTGAAATATTCAACAATGGTGTCAAGTAAATAGCTTATATCTTTTGATGGGGTTTTCCAATCTGCCGACATCCAGCCTTGTTTTGAAGAACCGAATACTGTAGGAAAATTAAGCTGTTCATCAGTTGCATCGAGGCTAAGCATTAGATCAAAAACGGCTTCCTGTACTTCATCAGGAGAACAATTCGGCTTGTCAACTTTATTAACCACAACAATAGGTTTTAATCCCAGCTCAAGAGCTTTACCAAGTACAAAGCGGGTTTGCGGCATTGGGCCTTCAAAAGCATCAACCAGTAATATTACTCCATCAGACATGTTAATCACCCTCTCTACTTCGCCTCCAAAATCGGAGTGCCCCGGAGTATCAATAATATTTATTTTTACTCCTTTATATCGTACCGATACATTCTTTGCAAGAATAGTAATTCCTCTTTCCCGTTCCAGGTCATTTGAATCAAGAATCAGATCACGTGTTTCCTGGTTCTCTCTGAATAATTTTACCTGATGCAGTATCCTGTCAACCAATGTTGTTTTCCCATGGTCAACGTGCGCAATTATCGCAATATTCCGTATTTCCAACGTTTCACTCATATAACATCCCTTCTTAAAAGAATTTGCAAAGGTAGTATTTTTAACCACATCAGAAACAAAAGCCCATACTTATGTATAACAAATAAGACTAAAAGAAAATATACATCGATAAAAAAAGGCAGTTACAAAAACTGCCTTCACTTAAAAATCATAAATAATATTTTATGCTTCAGCCTGCGCTTTGGCAAAATCAATAAGCACTTCACGCATGCGATCGCAAATACTTTCGTTTTCAATTAATGCCAAATCTTCTTTATTATCCTGAAACAGCCATTCAATAAGAACAGCATAATAATTCCAACCCATCAATGTAGTAAATGCAGCTTCAAAATCGGGCTCTTTCAGCGAGTTATAACGAACAGGAAGCTCAGGTAATTTTGCTTTGAACCTTTCGAATAAATCTTTTGCATAAACATCCGACCTGGTGTAGCCCGGCGATGTATATAAGCACCAGCCATGGGCATTCATCCAAAGTCCATTACCGGCAGCATTGTTATGCAAAGGAATAACAATAGTTGTTTTATATTTCGATGCCAGCGCTTCGCATTCGCGAACAAAAGCAACACGACCGGCAAGGCTATCGCTTTTAGGTTGAACAACAGCCGAATTTATTCCCTCTTTCCTGCATTGTTCATCAAGAAGTTTGCATTGTTTTAATGACCATACAGGTTCATGATGGCGGCCATCGGGGCTTTGCTTTCCTGCAACATTAGGCGAATGAGCAACTCCCCAAATAATTAAAAAATCTTTTTTCATATTATTTGTGTTTAGTTTGAATGGAATGCAAATTAAATCATTTTATCAATCTGAAATTATTTTACAAAAAAATAAAAAGTACTTTTATATTTTATTTCTATGATAAATATTTTTGTTCTTTGAATATTTTTTTAATTTTGCACTCCCTATTTGAAATAATGGCGAGGTAGCTCAGATGGTTAGAGCGTCGGATTCATAACCCGGAGGTCACGAGTTCAACTCTCGTCCTCGCTACTACTAAAAAAGCAGGATACCCAAGCCTGCTTTTTTTATATATAAAATATACTGTTTACATTTTATATTCTAAGCCATTCAATAAAACTTATGTTGGGTTCACTTCCAATATTGACGCCAGATTACAATCACACAACAGTAATTTGAATACAGATAAAATAGATTATTCATTCTCTACTAATCTCACACTCCAAAAGTCATCGGCTAAGTTTTCGTTTAGCAGGTAATCGTATGGCATAGTGAAATATCCTTTTTGTCCCCATTTATTTCCCCAGCTGTTGCGAACTATAAAACGTTTTGTAGTATCGTCATACCCTACAGCAAGTACCGCATGTCCACCACATTCACCTTCGGAAGGTTTTGGTAAATCAAGCTTGCCGCTTTTTGCAACAGCGCTGCTTTCAAAAGCATCATAAACGGTAAAACCAAACACAAAAGGATAACCTTCGGCAAGACAACTCTGCATTTGCTCAAGTTTGCGCGTTACACGCTGATACAGCAATGACTGATGTTTCAGCGCTTCAGTATAACATTTTGCATCAGGTTTTTTGGTAAATTTCGAAATAATGTAAGGCCACATTTTTTCAGGACATACACCTTTTTTATTTATTGATTTTATCCCGTCACGTATCATTGCACCGCTATCTTCGCTAATAGTTTGTTCCATTACACGTTCGTTGTAATAAATGAATAAGCGCGATGGAGTAAAAATACTTTTAGCTTTTTGTTTCATTAAATTAAATTCAAATGCAGCGCTAATGGCGTTAGCAGTACAACTACCCAATTCGCCCTGGTCATAAATACCGGGACAGGATTTTCGCAAATCTACTTTTTTAGGAAGTTTTGCTTTAATTGGTTTAGGTGCTGAATAAACTAAATCGCGATGATCCGGTAAATCGGGCAACCATCCGAAACGAGAGATTTTGTGTGGCATAGGTTTTTGTATTTAAGTTTAAGAAATTTATTTTTTAATTAAATATTATATATCTGATTATTTTTATTCCACAACCTTTTCCAAAAAACGTTTTACAATTGCAGTTTTAGTTTTAATATTTTACTCCTTCCCTCTCGCACTATCCTACGCCCTTCCCCTTTGATAAGGGAATGGGACGTGAATGGAATAAAATTATTTTTTCACTACTTTGATTTTCTTTGTATTCTTTGAATTCCCCCACGACCAGCATGTAATACATAAATTCTTCTCAATTGTATTTTCCTGCGCATCGGGAAGCAAAGGAAAAAAATTTATTCCGGTAAATATTTCAACACTATCAATACTTACGGCAAAATTTTGCAATGGTTTATCAGAACTTGCATTGGGAAAAATAAAACCTATTCCTTTAATTTCAGGATTGGAATAGTCAAGAACAACTTTATAAAAATATTTTGGTACTGAAACATTATCTATTCCTATTGTAGGCAGGTCTTTTGTTAATACAGGCCCTGTAACTACATAAACCGTATCATTCTCAATTGCCCATGTCCGCACCAATTCTTCCAACTCTTTCCAAATGCCACGATTGAAGCCGGGTAGCTGAGGACTTACATTACTATAAAAAAATGATTCTTTCATTGTTACAGACGACCACCCCATATCAGCTGCCGGCGCCAGATGCCCTTTATCATAACCAGAAGATTTATAGTCCTTATCGCTGGCTGTACCCGTTGATATATTCGGATCAGCAGTAAATTCATTTGCTCTTTCATACAATGAATTTGTTTCTTTACCAGTAAGCTCATATGCAACCCAGTTCGACTGTTTAAATTTTGAATTGTATGATAATGTATAGGCTGTATGCGATATTACAACTTCTCCGGGTTGCGTTTCCGGAATCTCAACATCTTTTATGTATGCTGAACTAATATTTTTAAGAGAATCAATTGGGGCATTTGTTTTATTGCTATTATTACTTGAATTTATTTGTTCTTTATTATTTGCTGAAGGGCTTGTACAGGAAGATAGCCAAAGTATAGAAAACAAAACTATTAAGACTGCTGAAAATTGCAGCGAAAATACTTTCAATAATATGTTCGTTACAATTAGTCTTTTAATATTGTTAATTTTCATTCTTTCAAATTGCAAAAACATATCTTATATTATTAAACCACTTCGTTAAGAATACTACTTTTCAGTTAAGTATTATATATCACAGAATGTCATATTGAGTTTATCGAAATGTGAACATTCTGTATGACGGTCATCCTTCGATGAACTCAGGATGACCGCCATTTCGAAATTAACTTAACACTTCATATATCATTATCAGCTACAAAAATATTTATAAAAGTCAGAATTCAAATTCTTTTTCTTTTTCCAATACTATCAAATGGTCCGGTACTTCTTCCCATGAGCTGCATTTTTTTGCAACATTTCTTTTAAACGTATGAAATAACGCCCTGTTATCAAAGCTTTCGTTAGGGAAATACTGTTTTAATGTTTCTTCCAATGCTTTTCGAATATCCTTATTTAGATAGTCAATAATATAGTCAATTTTTATTCGTGCCATAATTATATTTTTTTAAATTCATAAAACATATTTATTTATACTCGTTCTTATTCATTTTGAAAAAATTATTAGAACGAGTTATGCCGATAGTAAAGCTTGTTGAAAGATTATTTTTGCAAAGTTGTTACGTATCGGTATAATTATCGCTTATGCCCATATAATTTACAGGATTATCGTGCATTAATATTTTTAATTCATCAGTATTAAAAATCATTTTAAAATTATTATAATACAAATGCATATTTACCTTATCAGTAAAATACATCACATCGAAATCGGTACCAAACATCAGGCGGGTTCTGAACTTTTTATTTTCGTCCCATATTTTTTTCACAGTCATTAATTCTTCAGTATTTGTGTAACACGACAAATCGGAATACACATTTTCATTTTCATTCATCAACCGGATAATAGTATCTGCCCATTCATGCCTTTCAGAACAGCTTCCAAGATGAGCAAAATCAATTTTTAGTTTTGGATATTTTTTCACAACGGGTTCAAAGTTTATAGGATTTCCAAACTCCGCATATTTCCATTCGGTGCTTGGAGGGAAACCACTTTTTCCGCAATGAAATGTAATGGGTAGATTATTATCGCTGCAATATTTGTAAACGCTGTCCATTGGCTTGCATTCAGGATGGTAACCCATACGCGGATAAAGTTTAACTCCATAAAATTTTGCTTCACCACTAAAAAAACTACCACTCAGCAATGCGTCTATCATTCCCGGGCGACGCGGATCGATAGCTATAAAAGGATACAACTCGTTCTTACGTTTTTTTACCAGTTCCATCAAATTATCCAGGTGAAAACAAAATCCGCTTGTTTCATAAAAACCATCTGAAGTTGATAATTTTAATTTCCTGCTTTTATTTTCAATAAAATCTTTAACATCCCGTTCTTCTTCAATTAGCTGTATTGTTTTAGTAATTTGAGTATTTGCACCTCGTGTTGCTTTCAGCATTTTTTTCTTTTTCAGCAGGTAATCACTAAAGTCGTCAAGTATTTCATTCCAACTATCCTTAAATATTTTTTCATCAACTGGAATTGCTTTTAAACTTTTTAAAGATTGCAAATCCTGGTCTTTATCAAGCGGATAAGCGAACATGTAAAAAATATCCATCATAAGAGGAGTGATACGAATATTTTCTGATGGGAATGCTTTGGCTGCCTCCTTTTGAAGAAAGTCAAGGTTTTCTTCTTCTGTGCTCCCGGCAGCATGAATCAATTCATATAACTGACGAAGAAATTCTTTCAGCTCAGATAATTTTCCTTTGGATGATGAATACATTGCTTTTGTTTGCGGTTCATGCCAGGGATATTTAAAAAACAAAATATCATGTAACAAACTTTTAACTTCTTTTAATGCATACTTCAATGTGAAGATATGGCAATGTGCATCGTAACGATAATAAGTACTCATGATTTTAATTTATTAAATCATTTATTTTCTTTAATTCAAACTAACATCTACTGAATAAACATCAGTATTTTTTGTTTGTTGTTTCCACCACAAACCTCTATCAACTTTCAAAACTCCATAGATATTGTACTTTATAGAATTAGCTTCTTTAGGTACAGCAATTGTTTGCACTAATAGCTGATCTCCTAACAACGGTGTTTGTTCTTCATCCGGATTCAACACCCAACTACATTTATTCGAAGCTATTCCTATCGATTGAACAACAGGAAATTTAACACTATAAGTAAATTTGCCTATAAAACTTGCTTCAGATGCTAATTGAATTTTCATATCCCCTCCAAGCGAAAGATATTTTGTAGATAAATTATTTTTTAAAACATCTGGAATTTCTATACCAAAATTTCCATTTGCAGACATTGAACCAGAGAAATTTATATTTGCTTTAAACACTTCTTTAAATCTAGTATTTGGTAATAAGTCGATGGTCTGAAAATTACCATCTGACGTAATAACTTCAGCATGATATTGTAATTCATTTACATGGGCTTTCCCTTCAACTCTTATTGCTCCAATTGCATGTACAATAGTAAATATTTTGCATTTATTAAAAAGCACTTTGATCTCTGGAGGCACTTCAGAATTTGACAATGTAAGCACTTCTTCTAAATTTCTAACGATAGGCTCATTTCCTAAACGAACTATAATTCCTGCTTCTTGTGCATCTCCATGTAATTTTTTCAATGTAGGTATCGAATTATCACTAAAGGATTTTATTAAATCAGAACTTTGTAATTGAAGTGGTTCCTTAAATTCTAATTTTTGTTCAAAATATTTCATATTAAGTTAAGTTTAATTTCCACCTACTCTTTTTCAGCCAAACTTATTATTTGGCAAGCTTTTCGGCATCCGCTTATATTTTCTTTATAAATCCTCAATTAAAATAATAATTCACACTTAATATTTTTGACTAGCACTATCTTGTTTATTAATGCTATCTTTTTTTACCATTTCCTTTGGACTTAGATATTCATTATCCGTTTGCTCTTCTGAATTATAATTTTCTTTATCCATTTTTATTGGGTAAGAAGTTACCTTAAAAGAAGTATCATAATAATTCATTAATAACCCAACCGAAACAATTACTATAATTGAAGAAATTATTGCATGAATAAATTTTATTGATTTTAATAAAATAAAAAACACTCCAACAAAAATTGCTATTTCGCCAGTAAATGTAAGTTTTGCACCCATTACAGAAGCATATACTTCAGAATTACCACTTAACAATTTTGTTATTAACAATGCTATCCCGCAAATTAAAAATGTAATACCTATAGTTATAAATATTTTTTTTGACTTCTTATTATCCGTAACTGTCATAGTATTAATTTTAATAATATAAAAATCACCTAAAGATTTTTTACAATTATTAATAACTGTAATCTATTTTGCCTTTACCATCTTTATTGGTAACAGAAGCTTTTATATAAACAGTTATTTTTGTTGAATGCCAAAAACTGGTGTTAATATTACATTCTAATTTCTGACCCACTTTTACATTTGTCCAATGACCGCCACCGCCATCACTTGATTTAACGGTAATATCATAGATTGCATCAGGTTCACTTATTGAAGCAACGATATGAACTGTTTTTCCTGCGCCATATTTATCTATAGCGTAATTATATTCTCCTTTTTCGTTAAGGTGAAAATTAAAAGGAATACTTCCACTTCCTTTTAATGAAGTAGGTATTGACGAATCAGTAAGAGTGTTATTTCTGTCAGCCTCAAGATTTCGCTGAAGATCATTTTGTATTGAGTTGAATAATGAATTAATTGCTGTTTTCATACTTTTATATTTTTTATTATTAAAAAAATTATTTGGTAGTCTTATTTTCTATAGGTGATTTTTATCATTAGCCATATTTCCGAATGTTCAGATTTATTCCGACAAATTATTCTACACAAATTAATTGCATTTAATAGTTCAAAACAATTCTCTTTTTAGGGTATTTTTAAAATTCAACTATCCCCTTTTTAGGGGATATAAAAAATTAACTAAAATAAATATCCGGTCTTAATTCCTTTTTCGTAGCATCAGGTGTTGTCAAACCGGAAACAGTAAAGCCGCTTAAATGCGACCATTTAAGTTCAACAATAATTTTATCAACATCTTCCCAATTATTTAGCGGGTTATATTTTATTACAACATGGATGCAAACATCATCACTAAAATCTTTTATAAATGATTTTATTTCGTTAATGGTTTGTTGGGGATTCCCATTTCTTGCCTTTAGCCAGTGTTTAACTTCCATTTTTGTAAGAGTAAACTGGATGGCATCGGATAAAATAGTATGAGGAAGTTTCATATTTTACTTTTTACTATTTGTATATATTTATATTTTGTTTCGTTAAAAAATGCCCGGGAAATAAGTGAGCTATGACTACCCAATTATTTTATCCCGGGCTGTTTTAATGATTGAATAACCTTTTACTATAACTGTTATGTTGTTGGATTTACAATGTCAGAATCCTTACATAAATGCATATTGATTAAAAAAATTTAAATTTATTTTTTCTTAACAGTTATATCGTAAAACCCAAAATTCAAAAATTAAAAAACAATTAATTATTCATGGACATATAATTAGAAGCAGTAACGAAGTTTCCTTCCAGTTTAAATTTTAATTCTTTTAACTTCCGGAAAGCCACATTGATTTTTTTTCCATCGCGTAATAACATTAAATTACTGCTATCATTATATATTTCTTTTATATGATTAATATTTACAAGATATGATTTATGACAACGGAAAAAATTTGTCATGTTTAAAAGGTTTAGTAAAACATTCAATCTTTTCGATACATATAAAGGTTCATGATTAATGAAGTGTATCCATGTATAATTCCCATCTGCTTTGCAATGAGTAATATTTGCAGACTGTTCCACAATATATTTGTATGCTGAAGAAACATCTGTTTTATTTTTATTTTCACTAATTTCCATAATTAATATTTCAGGATTTTTGATAGTATATAATTTTAAAATGATTATTCATAACCCATAGCATACATATAACAACCGTTATATAGCAGCATTTATCTTTATGATAATACACGAAGAATTTTTTTTATGTCTCCGTTTGTATTAAGATATTTATTTATAATTCCAATAATTATTTCCTTATCGACCTGTTTATTGATAAAATCATCACAATCAATATTTGCAGCAAAATCGCAAATCCGATTGCTTGCAGAATGCAAAACAACAGGAAGCCCACACCTCAATTCCTTAATTCTATGGGCTGCTTCAACACCGCTTAATTCTGACAAACTAACATTCATAATCACCAAATCTATTTCCGGATTTATTTCACACATTTTTACTGCTTCAAGACCATTCTGTGTCCATATTACACTATGATCTGCTTTGCATATATATTTGCTAATTAAATAGCTTGACAAAAAATTTTCATCTGCAACAAGTACTACTTTTTTTATGGCTCTCATTCATTACTTTATTTAGGAAGGTGCTGTTTGCAACTTCCTGTTATGTGATATTTTATTTTGTAGTTAATAATGTTGATAGTTTATGTATAGCTGGAATATTAAAGACATATACCCCATCCCTTTAAACATATCAACTCAAAAACTATTAAGTTTTCTATAGCAAACCGCAATATCATGATCTGTCTCTTCCTTCTTTTATTTCACATTTTATATTAATAAATCAGTTTTATAAATTTGACCTTCTATTGTATTAATACCTTGAGTCAATAAAAGGTTACCCATATTTTTAAAACATTTTTATTTACAAATTACATATCACTGATAATAAGAATAATAAAAACTTCATTTATAATTATCGTATTTCATATCATTGAATAAAAAACATGTAAGTAATTATAGTTTACTTGCCATTAACGATAATAAAAAGTCAGGAAACTATGTTTGGAGGGTCGGAACGATAGTTACCACGCAGGCAATTACAGTTATCTTACTCAAAACTATGATTGACAGGCAAAATATTATAATTTTATATCTCCGTATTAGAGCATGTTCCTCAAAATAATAAAGGCGCCATAAGCGCCTTTATATAATTATTATTTAATTTTTATTCAATGGTGGTGGTGGTGGCAATATGGGAGGATTAACAGGTGGTGGATCCTCTCCTCCTTTTAAGCGTAGTAATTCAAAACTTTCCAATTTTTCATTGGCAAAATGCATCAAAATGCTTTGCCTTTTCCGGTTTTCATGTTTTGTTTTCATAGCTTTAAATTTTAATTGTTAGTATTAAAAAATTAAAGACCGTCTTCTATAGTATTAATTCCTTGAGGTATTAAAAGGTTACCCTATTTTTCTAAGTATTTCACATAAAAACATTATATCGCTAATTATTAAGGGAATAATTTAACATTTTATGTTATTAAAAATTCCTATCTTTGATGTATATATGCACTTATCGTATACTTATTATTTAGTAAGCACATGCCCCTGGAAAAAAGGAAAAAGAGTTTAAATAAACTCCTTGTATTTTCATTAATTTTTATATTCACAAGCCTTTACTTACCAGCAGGCACAGGTATTTTCAATAATTATATAGAAAACAGGCAAAACAGTACTATAGCTGAAATTCAATATTCGCAAGCAAATAAATTATTTGAAGATGATTTGTTTCAAAAGGCTGCCGAAAAGTATAAAAATGCATCCCTTTTATATGCACAAAATAAAAACTGGCGTCTATACACACAAAGCCTCATTAATCAAGGCAAATGCCTAAAAAACCTTAAAGAACTAAACGCTGCTGAAAAAATATTTGCAAAAGCAGAAAGCATAGCTTTAAAATATTTCAAAACGGATGATGTGCTATTTTCTTCCTTATACTGTGCTCAGTCATTTTTGTTCAATGAAAAATCACTTTTTGACAAATCAATAGAATATGCTAATCGGTCCGTTTCAATCCATAAAAAAATAAATATTGCTGACACATCATTGATGCTGCCATATTATGCCCTGGGAATGGGATATTACGCGAAAGGCAATTATAATGAATCTATTTTAAACTTTACCAAATCCATCTTTTTTGCATCGCGATGTAAAAAAGACAATTCGTCCATTATATCGAAATGCTGGAGTTATATTGGCACTAATTTATGGATGCTGGGCAAATATGACAGATCATTGGAATGTTATAAAAAATCTGCATTACTAATTAAAAAAAATATACAAGATAAAATTATAAACACTATTAATATTGTAATCTTAAACATACAATTAGGCAAATATTCAGATGCTATCCAATACTTAAAATCTGTCGATTTAATTCTAAAAAACAATCCTTCTGTAAACAAGGTTTTTCATGGATTATCTTGCAATCAAAAAACTATTATCTACCTTAAGTTACATAATTATAATAATGCAATTACCCAAGGAAATAATGCATTATCTTATTTTAATTCCGACACTTCATATAATAAAATATACTTACCATACCTTTATTATTACCTAGGAACAGCATATTCAGGGCTAAACAAGACCAATGAAGCAATTCAGAATTACCAGAAATGTATCCTGCTTAAACAAAAATACAAACAAGATAAAGATGTTAATTCATTTTTACTTTTAGCAAAATGTTTTGAAAAAACGGAACAAACCGAAAAATCAGATTCTACTTATAATGCCATAATAAATTATCTGCATAAAAACACGAATGAGCCTGTTCTTGCTAATGTTCTATTGCATTATGGAACTTTCTGTCTTAATAATAATAATTTAGAAAAAGCTCTTTCAAGTTATTCCAGAGCTTTGGATATTTGCATCAATAAATACGGATTTTACAATATCAATACAACTGCTGCATACAATGATATCGCTAACCTGTGGATGAATAAATGTGATTATGATAAAGCCCTGCAAAATTACCAGCTTGCTCTTGCATCGCAAATTAAAGGCACCGACAAGAATAATATTTATAATGATATTTCTACAAAAAATATTTCTGCCGATATTGATTTATTAATCACATTAAAAGGAAAAGGAAAAGCTTTTTATAAAAAATATCAATCCGACACAGGTAACATTAAACTTTTACAGGCATCGCTTAACTCATACAAACTTGCCATTGATGCAATTGATAAATTTAAATTCCTTTACAACAATTCTGAAAGTTCAGCCATAATGCTTGAAAACGAAAACGAAACTTTCGATAACGCGATTGAAGTAGCATCGCAATTATTTTCACAAACGGATTCGGAAAAATATTTTAACCAGGCATTCATGTATGCCGAAAAAAGCAAATCATCAACATTGCTTGCTGCCATTAGGAATAATGAGGCTTTTACTATCGGAAAAGTTCCTGTCGCTTTTCAGAAACTTGAAAAAAAATTACAACTGCAAATTGAACAATACAAACAACTACTATACGAAGAAAATAAATTAGCTAAAACCGACAGTAAAAAAATATCTTATTTAAATTTGAATATTGCGGAATTAACCACATACAACAACAACCTTATTCATTATCTTGAAAAAGCCTATCCCGAATACTACAATTTAAAATACAACACCACTGCAATAAGCGCTGATACGATCACAAATAAACTAAAAAACAATGAAGCGTTTATTGAATACACACTGACGGATAATAAACTTATATCATTTATCATTTCCGGGAAAAATAAAAAAATAAATATTCAGGCTGTTGACAGCTCTTTTACCAACAAAGTCGATAAGTACGTACAATGTATAAATACCCCCAAAGTAAAAGATAATAGCGCATGCAGGGAATATGCAACTACTGCATTCTCTCTTTATAAAATCCTTTTAAAACCCTATGAAAATATTTTTAAAGAAAAAAAGCTGATAATCATTCCCGATGAAATACTTTACAACACACCCTTTGAATCATTATTATACGCCGATGCAGGCAATGATATCAAAGGATTCAACAATTTACCGTACCTGATAAAGAGATCATCGGTTTCATATGCTGCTTCAGGCACACTGCTTTTCAATTCCAACAAAGCGTTAAGCGGAACCAATAATTCATTGCTCGCCTTTGCTCCTACTTATGAAAATTCGTTACAGGAAAATGGAGAAACCCGTAACTATGCAAAAACATTAACTCCTCTGAAAGGCGCTGTTGAAGAAGTAAACAGCATCAGTTCGATTTTCAAAGGACAAATATTTGAAGGCAATAACGCTACCATCAATAACTTCAAAAATAATTCTTCAAATTATGGTATTCTGCATTTAGCAATGCATACAAAGATCGATGATGTTAATCCTATGTATTCAAAGCTTGCATTCGAACAGGAATCAGGAAATAATGGAATGCTTAACACCTACGAATTGTTCGGTATGCAAATAAATTCCCAGCTATCTGTATTGAGTGCCTGTAATACCGGTACAGGAAAAATAGTTAAAGGCGAAGGCATGCTTTGCCTGGCACGCTGATTTATGTATGCCGGATGTCCCAGCCTGGTAATGACACTTTGGGAAATAAACGACCGGACAAGTTCCGAACTGATCAAAAATTTCTATGCTTACCTTGCGCAGGGCAAAGCGAAAGATGAAGCGCTGAGACTTGCGAAACTTGATTACTTAAATAATTCCGATAATATAAATTCTAATCCATACTACTGGGCAGGTTATATAAATTTTGGAAATCATGAACCTTTAAAAGTTGAACAAAAATCAGAGAAAAATTATTTAGCAAACTTCAGAAGAGGTATATTAATTTTATTATTAATCGGATTCGTTATCTTTTTTAAAATATTCGTTATGGATAAATTTTCATTATCCTTATCGTATGCAAAATCACACTGATTAATTAATCGCTCAGTTTCTCAATAATTTCCGTTGCTTTATTCCTGTATATGTTTTTTTCCGCTATAATCTTATTCAAATATTTCAGTGCATTTTCCTTATCATCTTTCTTTAAATAGCATAAAGCCATATACCATTCTGCATGCTCGGCATACAGTGAATTCTGATCATTTGCCACTTCAATAAATGATGATAGTGCATCATCAAAATTATTTATTTCCATTGCGGAGATTCCTCTTATAAAAAAAGCTTCGGCATTATCCTGATTTGAAGAAGAAATATCCTTGAATAATTTCCATGATTTTTCATAATTCCCTGAATTGTATTCATTCAGCGCTGACTGGAACGGTGTAAGTGCAGCCTGTTCATCTGAGCGTACAAGATCGGAAGCATTATAGGGAGTAAAGTTCTGGGCATACAAACGTTCATTTTCTGCCGGACGTAACATAAAGAATATTGCAGCAGTTATCATTCCCAAAAGCAAAACAGCTGCAGCTGCATATTGCCAACGGAAAGGATGCATACGGATTACTTTTGATTTCTTAGCCCCCTGCTCAATGTTTTCATCACCGATCATGTCTTCTTTGATTTCATCTAATAATGAGCGGTATTCAATTTCATCTTTGCTTTTCAGAAAATCTTTTACTTCTATGCGCAATTTAACTTCATCAGCTAATTTTTTATTTTTTCTTAATTCATCTTCAAACGAATTAAGTTCACCCGCTGAAAGTTCGTTGTTTAAATATTTTTCAATATCATCAATGTTATTCTTTATCTTCATACTTTCTTATGATTTTATATTGATTATCGTTTTTTATCTTTTTTATTAATGCTTCCTGGCATAAATGCTTTCTCTTCTTTGTGTAATTCTCACTGCTATGTCCTATTATCCTTGCTATCTCGCGTAAAGCAATATTATCAAAAAAATTAATTAATATTTTTTTACAGTCCGCCGGCAATTCTTTAAATTTCTTCCAGAACAGACTTCTTTTCATTTCTGAAATCGGTTCCAGTTCAAATAATATTTCCTCTGAACTCAATTTGCCTGCATCAGTATTACCTGAAGTTTCAAAAATAGATTCTAAAATTTCTTTTCTCCTGTTTTGTAATTTTATTCTTTTTTGAAGCATCAGGTTTATGACTGAAAAAAAATATGTTTTAAAACTGCAAGTAAGATTCAATTCGTTATCAATAATTTTTTTATACATTATTATTAACGCATCCTGAAATAAATCTTCCGCTTCTTCTTCTTTAAACTGGAATTTTTTAACTATCCTTCCCCTTATATCATAATAATATGATTTATAAAGGTATTCCAATATATGGCGCTCTTTATTTCTTATACCAGTTATTATATCTTCGTCCTTTATTGCTTTCACACTCTATATTGTATTAATTCCCTATACCGTAAAAAGGTTACCCTAAAAACTTTATTATTTATTTTTTATTATTGCTGTCAGATTAATTTTTATTTCGCACCTACGGTATTTCTATAGCCTCGTTAGTGGCGGTATACATTTTAAAGTACTGAAATCAGTACATCTAAACATAATATTAAATATTTAATCGGACAAAAATATTTTTTGCAAAATAAATAAACTGATTATCCATCTCACAAAATATTTTCTTTTACAATTAAAAAAGAGTTTGCTCAAACAGGTAAGCAAACTCTTTTTTAATTGTTTACAAAATTATCGCTGAATAAACAATTTTGAATTCAACAGCACATTACCTTTATTATTTGTAATTGTATAAAGATAAACTCCATTATTAATATTCGGAACATCAAAATTGTTTTCCAAATCATTAATCGCATACGAACCTATTTCTTGTCCCAATATATCATATATTTTCAGATTTGCATTTTCCTGTGTTTTATTAGAAACAGCAATATTATTAGCAGATGGGTTCCATATCAGATTGATTTGATCATTATAAATGTTATTTTCAGGAACAGAAGTGGTATTGAATACAAGGTCGAGATCATCAATCCAGAGAGTGCTGTTGACTTGCTGCCCCGTAGCTCCTGTGCTGGATGATAATATCCAAAGTGAACTATCAGGAGTATTTGCACTTCTATATGTTATCGCTTTACTAAAACGCTTGAACGTGGAAACTGCTGTTGCAGGAACAAAAAACTGAGCTTTACCTATCGTATCCCTGGCGCTTCCAAATAATAAAAATTGAACAAACCCTGTATCGTTACTTACAGGCGATGATCTGTACCAACCTACAATACTATCGGGACGCAGGGTATATGGAAGCCCGCCGGTAATTGAACCCGTCATTGTACTGGTGTTGGTATAAATTTTACCGGTAGTTGCAATTCCTTGTGCAGTAGTAATAACAGCATTTTTAGTTATCAATTTTATTGCAGAAGCCCCTGAATGATATTCACCGGCAGCAGTAGCCTTAAGACAGGTGTAAATAAAATAAGTTGCTGTTGTTGAATTTAAAGTACTCCAATTATTTGGATTACTATAACCTGTAGCACTTGTCCAGTTTTCAAAACCGGCATTAGGTGTAGCTGCATTCTGACCAAATGCAATATTTGCAAAAAGAGCAAATACTAAAAAGATTATGTATTTTTTTTTCATAGTTTTGGGATTTAATAAGATTTTGGTATTTACTTTTTAATTTATAAAAATCGCAAAAAGGATTTCAAAAAAATCAATCATACCTGTCGCCCCAATCCCAATCTAAATAGTCGTCATACTCTTCGTATTCGTCATAGTCCTGATCATAAACTTCATCATCTTCCAAGATTCCTTTTTCAGAATATACGGCATAGGTAGCAGGGCCACCCATTGAATAACGTACCACATACCTTTCGCCTTTTATCTTATACCATTTTTCAACTTTTGCACCGGGATATTTCTTATTGAAATTATTAATTAAATCGGCAGGCACAGATTTTACATCAACAACAGATTCATCATTTACTTTTACTTTAAATAAATGATAGCTTTCACATGATGAAATTATTAAAGAAATTAAAATTAATAAAAAAAGCTTTTTCATTTTTAATTTTTTATTTTGATTTTCAAAACTAATGATTTTTCAATAAAATCAAATAAAAGATTTATATTTTTTTATCCTCAAGCTCTTTATAAAAAGCATTTTAAACAGGATTTTTCGTAATAGAAATTTCTTATTTGATAAACAATTATACTTTGAATCTTAACGCCAAATTCACAACTCTTCCGTCAATAGGAGCCCACAAGGTTTTAAACACAGGATTATTATATGGAGATAATACTATTTGTTCTATTTTATTTTGCCTGAAATCAAAAACATTTTCACAGTTAAGCGTAATATAGAATTTCCCAATTTGCCTTTGAACCATTGCCGCATAAAACCAATAACCCTGAACTTTACTTCCATCTTCAAGATACTGATAGCTCTGGTAACTGCTTTCCACTCCCATCAGCCATTTATCTTCAACTTCATATGCAATAATGTATGACAGCTTTGATTTTGGTGTTAATGGCAATGAAGTTGAAACTGAATTTTTATGTGACAACGGACTCATAGCTGTATAGCCAAAATACAATTCAACTCCTTCATACGTTAACCTCACATAAGTATCGCTTCCCTTAGTATCAATATAATAGGGTGCTGTCTGATACGAAATATAATTATTGCTATCGGTTACTAAAACCACCGGGTTCTCAACCTTTGTGTAATACACCGATTGATTCAATGTAAGTGTTAATTCATTTTTAAAAGCTTTAAAATAATTCAGCTCGGCATTTACACCTTCCGATTTTTCAGTGTTTATAGAAGATGATAAAGGAAAGACATTATTGAAATTATTCACCACATTCACATCCGAAAAAATATTCGGCACCAGGTAACCCGTACCGGCATTAATTCGCGACGATAATTCTTTTGTAAACTTATAAAGTATCGCGATACGCGGAAGTACAAAAGGATTATAGTCCTTCTGATAATCGACCCTTAAACCGCTTTCAATGGTAAGCTTTTCGTTGAGCAGCCAATCGTCCTGTATAAATACGCCTTCAGTATTGTTGCTAAAGTTTCCAAATTTTATTTTCAACGAATCTGCTTTTACAAAACTTTCATTAATAAAATTTAATCCCATTACAGTATTGTGATTCCTGCTTTTTAACAAATACGACATCTCGGAATAAACCGAATATTGATTTCCTTTAAAATATGCATCTGTAATATCAATTGATTTTAAACAGTTACTGATTGTGGCTTTTACAGAAAAAATATTTTTCGCAGGAGTAGTGTGATCAAAGTCGATATCTAGTGTCTGGCGGTCGGTGTTATTTTTTTCATAATACGGATGAAGCGTATCAGGAGTATGAAGAACAGCCTGCATGTCGCCACCTATGCGCCTTTCAGACAATACAGAAACACCTGTTTTAAGAACAGTGTTTTTATTAAAATAGAAAAACACCCGTGGATGCAACAAATAATATTTCGATTCGGGCACATCAGAAAAGCCGTCTTTGTCAACATCTACAGCCTTCTGCAATGTTCCGCCACAAAATATGGAATAGCCTATTTTTTTTGTACGTGCCGAATAATAAATATTTGAAGTATATTCTTTCAATGTTGAAGCATTCACCAACACCTGCAATTCCGGCTCAACAGTAGGTTCTTTGGAAACAAAGTTAATAATACCTCCAATTGCGCCACCACCATACAAAGTAGAAACAGAGCCTTTGATTATTTCAACCTGTTTCAGATCAAGAGGCGGAATACTGAGCACACCAAGTCCTCCCGAAAATCCTTCGTACAAAGGATGTCCGTCGCGAAGCATTTGCGTATATTTTCCGGCAAGACCAAGCATTTTAATTTCAATATTTCCCGAAGCAGCCGAAATCTGCTGCACCTGCACCCCCGAATTATCCATAAGCATACTGGCAATACTTCCGGGCTTTACACCACTTTCTTCAACCATTTCATCCTGACCGAGTACTTCAACTTTTATAGGCAAATCATCAAGCCGTGAATTATTTCGAGTTGCTGTAACGGTTATTGCTTCCATATCAAAACTTGAAGGAACAAGAAAAACAACAGGAACAACACTAGTGATTTCCTTTTCGGGGAAATTTACGTTCAATGTTTTCTTCACATAACCAACTATTGATATTTCTAATGTTTGCATTCCATTGGGAATCCCGCTAAGCACGGCAATACCATTTGTGTCGGAGGTTACGCCTTTGGTTGTTCCGCTTAGCATTACATATACTCCGGGAATATTTTCATAAGTTATGCTATCTTTAATTTCACACTTAAATGTATTTTGCGCCGACATTGACTTACATAATATCAACAGAAATAAAATTACAATCTTACTATAAATTCTCATGTTCATGTATTCTCAGTTTTATTTAAAACAGATGATGCTAAATTGTGTTTGTATATTTTTCAATAACGATTTATAATAGTTAGATGTAATTTTTTTGAAAAACTTTTATTCGTTAACAATCTTTTCTAAAATTTTATTTGATTACATCATATCCAGATGTAAACATTTATCAATAATATAATCTTAAAAAAATTCATATTGCATTTTGGCTAAAGCCATAATCATCGCTAAACATGCCCCACGACCTAAAGGTCGTTGTTAATGAAAATAACACTGATTTTTGACTTTAGTCCTGCTTTTTCACGTTCAACTTTTGCCAAGATTAATTCAAATAATATTCAATTATCTTTTAAAAATTTTCATTTTATATTTTTCACTCATTCAAAGAAAGATTAAGCCTTGCAGCATAAAAAAAAATTCTTTTTCAAACTATATAAAATGTTTTTAAATTTGGGAATAAAATCAAGCTACCCGATTAATTATATAGGATTGCTATATGTTTATTTGAATAAAATATTAACTTACCTTAATCTATAAAATAAACTTATGAAAGCTTTTTATATTCTTACTTTTTTTTTATTATCTTCCTTTACAGCTGCCCTTGGACAAAAGAAAGTAACTTATCCCTTTTCTGATTCTTTAATATGGCGAGTGGATTATAAACACAATGATTCTTCCAGTGGATTTATTTATGATGTAAATGAATATTTTTTTTATTACTTTGCAGGTGACACTTTAATTAATTCATTTGACTACAAAAAAATATACAGATCATACGATTCTGTTTATGTTACAATTTGGAATATTCCTAATTATAATCCCCCGTCATCTTCTAAGTCTAAATACATCGGAGCTTTAAGGTATGACACCAATTCGAACAAAGTATTTATTAAATATAATTCATCGGCAGAGGATCTTCTTTATGATTATAATCTAGATATTGGGGACACAATAAAAGGTATAATAGCATTATCAAATTCAACTAATTATTATTCTATTGTTTCATCTATAGACTCAATTTTAATAAAAGGCAAGTATAGGAAGAAATGGAATTTTAACGACTGTTACAATGATTCAGCATATATTATTGCTGGTATCGGCTCATTTTATGGATTAATAGAATATCGTGATGGTCAACCTCATGAAAGCCATCTTGTTTGTGTAAAAGACAGTTCAAATACAATATTTGTTTCTGGTTACAATTCGTCTTTTGGATGCAATTTAATATATGGAGGGATAAACGAAATATCCTTAAAAAGTGTAATTAGTTTTTTCCCAAATCCTTTTTCTTCACAAACAATTCTATGGACAAGCAATCCATTGCATAATGCAATTCTTACATTTTACAACTCCTTAGGACAGGGTATTAGGCAAATATCAAATATATCAGGGCAAACAGTTACAATTTTAAGAAATGATTTATCAAAAGGAATTTATATTGTTCAGTTATTACAAAACAATATGATTATAACAACAACCAAGTTAGTAATAATTGAATAATGCAAACATCAAATAATAAATGTAGCTATATTTAATTTTTTTAACTTTCATACCGCTTAATTTGTGGCACGCCAACAACTCCATGCTTGTTAATTTCAATTAACTTAGCTTAATCATGAAAATTAATCTTTCATTATTTCTTAAAATATTTTTAGTTTTTAATCTATTATAATTTTCTTTAATTTCGCTTCATAATTACTATAAAACTGAACCTAAAACCAAGAAACATTTCATATGAAAAAAATCATCGAATGCGTACCTAATTTCAGCGAAGGTAATGATATGTCAATAATCAAACATATTACTGACCAGATTGAAACTGTTGAAGGAGTTAAATTACTTGATGTTGACCCGGGCAAAGCAACCAACCGTACTGTTGTAACTTTTGTGGGCGAGCCGGAACCCGTTATTGAGGCGGCTTTCAGGGCAATAAAAAAAGCTTCCGAGATTATTGATATGCGTAAACATAAAGGCGAACATCCGCGCTTTGGCGCTACCGATGTTTGTCCGTTTGTTCCCGTTGCAAATATTACTATGGACGAAGTTGTGGAATATGCACGCAAACTAGCCGAACGTGTAGGAAAAGAATTAAAAATCCCTATTTACTGTTACGAAAATGCAGCATTTACACCCGAAAGAAGAAATTTGGCAAACTGCCGTTCCGGCGAATATGAAGGCTTACAGAAAAAATTAGCCGACCCAAAATGGAAACCTGATTTTGGTCCGGCTCAGTTCAATGCTACTGCTGGTGCAACTGCTGTAGGCGCCCGTGATTTCCTTGTTGCTTACAATGTGAATTTAAATACTACTTCAACACGAAGAGCCAACGCTATTGCTTTTGATATTCGTGAAAAAGGTAGACCGAAACGCGAAGGCAACCCGATTACCGGAAAAATTGTTAAAGATGAAAAAGGTAACCAGGTAATGATTCCCGGCTCATTAAAGGCTTGCAAAGCTATAGGTTGGTTTATTGAAGAATATGGGATTGCACAGATATCAATCAACTTAACGAATATCAGTATCACCCCGGTTCATATAGCATTTGAAGAAGCCAGCAAAAAGGCACAGGAAAGAGGTTTGCGTGCAACCGGCTCAGAACTGGTTGGCTTGATTCCCAAAAAAGCTATGCTCGATGCAGGAAAATATTTCCTTCGCAAACAACAGCGTTCAGTAGGTGTTTCGGAAGAAGAGATTATTAAGATTGCTATTAAATCGTTAGGCCTTGATGATCTGAAACCATTCAACCCGAAAGAAAAAATTATTGAATATTTATTGGAAGACGCGAATAAGAAAAGCCTTGTTGACATGACCTGCAAAGGTTTTGCAAACGAAACAGCTTCGGAATCGCCTGCTCCTGGCGGTGGATCGGTATCGGCATATATTGGTGCATTAGGTGTTTCGCTCGGAACAATGGTTGCTAATCTTTCATCGCATAAAGCAGGCTGGGACGACAGATGGGAAGAGTTCAGCATATGGGCAGAAAAAGGTCAGGCTTTAAAAGATGAATTACTTTTCCTTGTTGATGAAGACACCGTTTCTTTTAATAAGATAATGGATGCTTTTGGATTACCCAAAGGGAACGATGAACAAACTGCAAAACGAAAACAAGCTATACAGGATGCCACGAAATATGCTACAGAAGTTCCTTTCAGAACCATGCAAAAAGCATATGAATCATTAGAAATCATTAAAGCAATGGTTGAGGTGGGCAATCCAAATTCCGTTACCGATGCAGGTGTTGGCGCATTATGCGCGCGTACCGCTGTAATGGGCGCTTTTCTGAATGTAAAAATAAATGCATCAGGATTGGATGATAAAAATTTTGTAAAGGATATACTTGCAAAAGGAAAAGAGATTGAAGAAAAAACCAGTGCTCTCGAAACAGAGATTCTGGCTATGGTTAACGAAAAAATAAAGTAATAAAATATTTAGATAAATGTCGGGCGCCCCGCATTCGCGGGGCGCCCTTTTTATAAGTAAGTTTATTTGTTTAACATTCTACATATGATGTTAGGTTATACCAATAATTTTCTGAATCCTTACATTTTCGCTAGCTTTTATACCTACCTGGCTCGCCAAGGTGAATGGCGTATTTACATAATTTCATAAAATGAAATATCCATACAAACTTTAATTTGCACCGACTATAATAAAATAATATTTCGTTAAGTTTTTACAAAATGCAGATAATTATAGATTTCTCGCTATTGCTCGAAATGACAAAATGATACTGCCCTAATTGCTATCATTACAACTATCAACTCAGAATATTTATGACAATCCTTCAATTGTTTTAATCTCGTTCTTATCTGTTTTAAAAAAGTGTATCAAAGCGATTTCAATATGATTCAACGAAAATGGAATATCAGAACTGGCAAATATGTTCATTATATTTGCCAGGTTTTTATATTTATTTCATTATTTCAGAAATGAATTTTTCAAATGCTAATTTTAAGCGAAATTGATATTACATTTGCAGCTTATGAAAAAAACCATTTTCCTTATCATAAAACTAACTTTATTCTGGCTGCTTCTGTTTGCCCTGCAACACACTATTTTTCTTATTTATAATTATCATGAATTAAAAGATATTCCTCCCGGATTAATTTTAAGCTCTTATTATTTTGCATTGGGAATGGATATTTCAGCTTCGGCGTACCTCTTAGTATTTCCAGGATTTTTACTTATAGCAACACTTTTTATCAAAAAGAATAATATACTTATTAAAAGTATTCACATCATCAATATTCTGCTAATAATCATCTGTATTATAATTGGTATTTCCGACACAGGATTATATTCTGTATGGGGAACAAAAATTAACAGCAAAGCATTATCATACCTGGCATATCCGAAAGAAGCCATTATATCTTTCGCAGCGGTACCCTATTGGATATTAATAAGCATAATGATTATTGAAGGAGCTGTTTTGATATTTATTTATAAAAGAATTTTCAGACCCGGATATTTAGCTCCAATTAAATTTATATATAAAATAATATTTTCGATAGTTCTTTTATTCTCTATATTTACGGCTATGCGCGGTGGATGGCAAAAATATCCTATAAATAAAAGCTGGGTATATTTTTCAAAATATCCTGTACTGAATTATTCTGCATTAAATGGGTTCTGGAATTTTATGGAAATAATTGTAAAACCCGGAATCAAAGAAAATCCTTATCGGTATTTTACAAAAGCAAAAGCAGATTCCATAGTAAATGCAATGCAAACCGCTTCCAACGATTCAACAGAAATGATACTCACTACTACCCGGCCAAATATTGTTTTAATAATGATGGAAAGTGTAAGCGCTGAATGTGTCGAATCACTTGGCGGAATTCCGGGTATAATGCCCGGAATAGACAGCCTCATAAAAAACGGGTTGAATTTTAATAATTTTTACGCTAATGGTTTTCGTACTGAACAAGGATTAATTTCTTTACTAAGCAATTTCCCGGCTCAGCCTCAGACAACGATCATGAGGAACTTCGGGAAATTCGACAAACTTCCAAACCTTGCAAGAATACTGGGCGATAAAGGTTATTCTGAAAATTATTATTATTCAGGAAACCTTGTTTTTGCAAACCAGGACTCTTATATAAAACTATCAGGATTCACACATATTTTAGACAAGGACAATTACACATGGAACCGAAGCACCGACTGGGGAGCCTATGACGAAGAATTGTTTGCATGCCATCTGAAAGAAGCAGAAAAAGATCCGCAACCTTTTTTCTCAATCATTATGACCAGTACGAATCATGAACCTTTTAATGCGGATGTAGAAAAAATATTTAAAGGAAAATCCGAAGCCGACGATTATAAAAATACTGCGCATTATACGGATAAATGTCTTTCTGAATATTTACAAAAAGCAAAAACAAAATCATGGTATAATAATACACTATTCATTATTACTGCTGATCATGCTCACACTTACCCGAAAAAGAGAGGCGCTAACGAAGCCGAAAGGCACCATATTCCTTTTGTGTTATACGGCAATGTTCTAAAATCGGAATACAAAGGAAAAACTTTTGAGAAAATTGGCTCTCAGATCGATTTACCAGCAATGCTGCTTTCACAATTAAAAATTCCATATAAGCCATTTGAAAAAAGTAAAAATATATTCAATAAATATTCACCCGGTTTCGCTTTCTACACATTCGACAATGGCTTCGGAATTATTACCTCTCAGCAAATCATTGTTTACGATCATAATTTGGGACAAGTTGTTTATCGCAAAAATAAATTATCACCTGCCGCTGATGAAGAAATCACCAACCAGGGAAAAGCATACCTGCAAGTTTTGCTTGATGAATATATCGGGTTTAATAACTAAGCCTTATCGTGCGCCAGCCGTCATATTGAGTTTATCGAAATATGGGGCGATGGAAACTTTACTTTCAACAAATAACTATAGCCTTAACTAGCCGCTACTCCTATAAACTTTCCACGATGTCAATTGTTGAAAGGTTGAGCTACTGGTTTGGTTGATAATTTAAAGTCGAAAGAAAATCAAATCACATTTTATACATCATCTGGCTTCGATGAACTCAGCCTGACCGTGCGCCAGCTGTCATTTTGAGTTTATCGAAAAATGATGTGAAGGAATTTTCACATTCAACAAATAACTTTAACCTTAACAAACCGCTACTCCTATTAACTTTCTACTTTGCAATGGTTGAAAGGTTGAGCTACTGGGTTGGTTGATAATTTAAAGTCGAAAGAAAATCAAATCACATTTTATACATCATCTGGCTTCGATGAACTCAGCCTGACCGTGCGCCAGCAGTCATTTTGAGTTTATCGAAAAATGATGTGAAGGAATTTTCACATTCAACAAATAACTTTAACCTTAACAAGCCTCCATTCCTATAAACTTTTGACTTTGGATTTTTAAGATTAATTTAAGTCCGACGCTGTGGATTAGATTTGAGATTTTAAATCAAGACTTGAAACTTAAAATTTTCAACATCTTATTTTAATAATATTCATGCCTGTTTTTAAATACAAATTATTTAGTTTTATATCATTTGTAATATAATATATATAATTTTATATTAAATAATATTTTTTTTATCGACATCAAACTATTAGAAATATTATTAAATTTACCGTCACACATAATCATTTACCCCTAAGAAAATTCACATGAACAATTGTTTTGCCGATATACATTGCCACCCTGCAATGCAGCCATACGCGAATGCGTTTCCTGATAAGGGAAGCCAGCAAACAAAAATGGATCTTATTCAATCAGTCGATATTTATGATAACAGAAGTTTGTGGTATTATAACCCTCCAACATTTAAAGAAAAATTATTAAGGGATATTCTTGGAGTAACAAGATATTCACAATCCGATCTTACAACATTGATGAAGGGAAATGTCCGATTAATTTATTCTTCATTATATCCTATTGAAAAAGGCTTTTTCATAAACAGGCTGGGAACAGGAGAAGCATCAAATGAAATTAAAGAATTTTTCAGCGGCTTACACGATAACAGGATAGAATATGTTATTGAAAAGACAGATTATTTTTCGGATCTATGTTCAGAATACGACTTCCTGAAACAGAAAAGTGGTGCAGATGTTATCATTGATAATAAAACATGCAATTATGTTTTAGTAAAAAATGCGAGTGAAATGGATCAGGCTTTAAATGATAATGATAAATTTTCCATTGCTGTCGTGAATACCATTGAAGGGCTGCACTCCTTTGGTATAGGTCTTCACAAAGAAGTGCCCTATTCTTCCAGATCATTTTTAGATAATATTGTTACCGCAAAAAAATGGGAACATCCTCCATTATTTGTTACATACACCCATCATTTCTACAACCAGCTTTGCGGACATTGTGAGAGTTTACAAAAAGTAAGTCTGCTTATCGACCAGAAAATGGGGACAGGAAATAATTTCAATTTCACACCTTTTGGCCTGGATGTATTCGATACATTGTTTAACAAAACTGATGGCAAAAGAATGCTGATCGACATCAAGCACATGAGCAAAACTACCAGGGAACGATATTATCAAATTCTTGGAACAAAATACAAACAGGAAAACATTCCCATTATAGTAAGTCATGCAGCAGTCACAGGCAATGGCGATCCATTGTTCTGCAATGATGATATAAATTTTGATGATGAAGAAATAATTAAAATAAAAGAATCATACGGACTTTTCGGAATCATGCTTGAAAAAAACAGGATAGCCGATAAAAACGCATTGCCTGATTTTACTGAAAATATATTTGCAGGAAAAAAAATGTGGAGCAAATTAATATGGGATCAAATACAGCATATTGCAGAAACCATTGATAAAGCAGGCATTGATGGAGCATGGGATATTCAATGTATTGGCAGCGATTACGACGGTATCATTAACCCTATAAATTATTTTATCACAGCCGAAGACATGAATGACCTGTCAGTGCATTTAATAAAACATGCCGAAAAGTATATGGAAAACGAAGGCGAAAAACTTCGCACGGGAAATAAATTGCTCCCTAATGATATTATTGACAAAGTAATGTTTCGTAATGCATATTATTTTGCTGTCAACAACTATTAATTTATAATGATTGATTTTTATTCGTATTAAAATTTTAAAATATGCAAAAAATATCTGAAGTAAAAAATGATATCGAATCGTTGCAAGACAGTATTAAGAAGCTTGCCAATTCAAGCCTGCAATATATTAATGACAATATTGAATTAAAAGAAAAAGTTTTATTGTACGATGAAATTATTTCAAAAGCAAATGTATTAATTCATATTGATGACCTAAATACAAGTAAAATGATCTGGGGCAACCACAAGCAATTCATCGACATCCTTGGTTTTTCACCTGATGATATTGTTGCAATGGGAATCGATTACCTTGCCAATTATTACCACCCCGATGATTTTGATAAAGTGAATGAAACCATTTCTTTCTTTTTAAATGACAAAGGAGAAAAGCATTCAACACTTTTCCGGATCAAACATAAGAACGGGGAATGGCTTAAATTATATACTACCCGGACTTTATTTAAAAGAACCAGCGAAGGCAAACCATGGCTGGTGCTTGCCGTATCGGTGAACCTGTCAACACCTGTAGATACCGGTGCAAAAATCGAAGAATTACTGAAAGAGAATATGCGATTAAAAAATCAATTGCTGCTAAGATCAATCACTCGCCGCGAAGAAGATGTATTGCGATTGATAGCTAACGGTTTTTCAAATAAAGAAATAAGTACAAAACTTATTATAAGTGTGAACACGGTTGATTCGCATCGAAAAAATTTATTAAAAAAACTTAACCTAAAAAACGTTGCGTCGCTTGTATGCTTTGCTGTTGAGAATGGATTGAATTAATTCATTATATAGTATATCATAAATTTTAGGAAATAAAATTTTCATCATAAAATACTTTTATCATACTATTTACGTTTCTTCCAAAAAATAATTTGTTTTATTTCATAAATAATTCGTGAATTACTCATCAATAAAATATCTTATCATTCTTTCATTTTTATTACTCCCATCGAAAAATATTTTTTCGCAGGATCAGGATTCCATTATACGTTCCACAATAAAATATAAACGCAGCATTGGTATTAGCTTTAATCCTTATATCAGTTCGGGTATTCCGCTTTCTGAAATAAATGATTGTCGATACTCATTAAGATACAGCATACATAAAAGTAACAGGATAACTTATGGCGGAGAAATTTTTGGCGGTTTTACTGTGAAAAATAAATTATTAAATGAAGTGTATACACAAAAATATTATTCCATAAATCCATCACTGTTCGGAAGGCTGTATCTTCATTACACCCGTAATGTAAATTTATATTTTGAATCGGCCGTATTCGGCTCATTTAAACATACCGATGCAATTAACGATTCGATATTTAATATCAATATCAAAAGTAGTGACAAAATAAATGCAGGTGCCAGTTTATCGCCGGGTATCCGTTTCCATTTCTTTCCGTTCGAATTATACCGAAGAATAAGCATTGATGTAATGGCGAGGCTTTCGTATAACGATATATTTACTTCGAGTAACAATACCTATTATAAATACAACAGTAAATTTAAAGCAGCAATTGTTTATCGTATCAATTATAATTTTGATTAAATGAAATTAAATATTTTCATCTTACTTCTGTTTTCATTTTTTTTAATTTCCTGTGAGAAAGAAGTAAAAATAGATATCCCCATACAAGACAGAAAACTTGTTGCCATATGCTATGCCGGCGAAAACGATTCATTACAACTTTTTTTTGATGAAACAAAAAACATGAATGAAGCTTTATCGAATGAACAAATGAAAGGAACAATAAGTTTATATGTTAACGATATTTATAAAGAAGATTTTATTTTAAACGATTCTGTATATAATTCCACATATATTCCGCAGGCAAACGATAAACTGGCTATTACAGCTACTTCCATTGATGGGCGGCACATTTCAGCTTTCACTCATATTCCCGAAAAAACAGTAATGACCGATTTTAATTTCACACCTGTTCTGTATACAACCAATAATGGCGATATAAGCGCTGTTACTTTTAACATCAGCGACAATAGTTCGACCACAGATTTTTATATGTGTACAATAAATGGTACAAGTTATTATTATAATGATTATGATTCTACAACTTATGTGAATAATTACGGTTTGCAAATAAATAACAATAACGATCCGCTATTCGACAGTGAAGTCAATATGTATAACGGGGTAATGTTTACCGACAAAACTTTCAACGGCGAGAGTAAAGAAATAAAACTTGAATTTTTAAAATGGAGTTACAACGATAGTCTTATTATTGCAGTTAACCTAAAACATGTAACAGAGGAATATTACAAGTACATGCAAAAAATAATAAAACAAAATAATTCGAACAACAATTCCATTTTCGACAACGGGAATACTAATCCTGTTATGCCTTACACGAACATATCGGGCGGTTATGGTGTATTTGCAGGTTATTCATCCGATACCAAAGAAATATCAACTCCTTGAAAAAAGAAAAAAAATGAAAAAAATATTTATTATCGTGTTTCTTTCTTTTTTCGCACTGATTGTGTTTGGACAAAAATATACCATACAAGGTTATATTCTTGATTCAAGGACTGGCGAAGCTTTGCTGGGTGCATACGCTTACGACATAAACAATAAAATCGGAACGGCAACAAATCAATACGGATATTATTCAATTGTGTTTAATAATACTTCAAATAAAAATTTACACATTGTATATTCGTTTATCGGGTATGCTGCCGACACCATTGATTTCGTAATAAAAACAGATACGATCATCAATATAAAATTAAAAGCCGGAAAATTATTAAAGGAATTGGTTATTAACGCGGATAATGTTGCTCCTATTGAAAAACGCGACGAAGTGGGAACCGTTGAAATTCCTTTAGCACAAATGAGGACACTGCCTGCATTTGCCGGTGAACGCGATATAATTAAAGCATACCAGCTGATGCCCGGAGTTCAGTCGGGAAGCGAACTTTCGAACGGGCTGATGGTAAGAGGCGGTTCTTCCGATCAGAATCTTGTTCTGCTTGATGATGTTCCACTTTGCCAGATAAATCATCTCGGCGGATTTGTTTCGTTGTTCAACGACGATGCCATTAACGAAACCAAATTATACAAAGCCGGCTTCCCTGCCAGCTATGGCGGACGTTTATCATCAGTACTCGATGTAAGAATGAAAGATGGAAGTAAAGATAAGATCACGGGAAACTTCACATTGGGTTTGTTATCATCGAAAATATTTGTTGAAGGCCCGGTAAAAAAAGATACTTCTTCTTACTTTATTTCTTACCGCCGGTTTTTATATGATTTACTGATAAGGCCTGTAATGAGCATTGCATCGCGCGGGAATTATACCGCAGGATACAACTTTTACGATTTGAATTTTAAATGGACATACCGCTTTTCGAACAACGATAATATTGCATTGAGTTTTTATAATGGCGATGATAAACTTTTTGTAAAATTCAAAGAAAAACAACCAACTATAAGCGAAAATGGTTCTGAAGAAAAATGGGGCAATACCATGGCTGCATTCAAATGGATTCATATTTACAACAAAAAACTTTTTGGAAATACTGTTTTTTCTTTTGTTAGATACCGATACAAAAATGAAATTTATTATAAAACGAATACCGATACCAGCTCGTCAGAACAAAGTACAAATTTTCTTTCCGGTGTTTATGACCTAAATACAAAAAGTAATTTCGAATATCAATTGAATCAAAACTTCTCTATTGAAACAGGCGTATCGTTAACCGGGCACTTCTTTAAACCCGGTATTGGACGCGATTACGAATTACATAATGAAGAACCTATATTTGACACTACTTACAACAATGTAAAATTATACGGATATACCGCTGCTGCTTATGGCGAAGGCAAACTGCAATTATTAAAAAACCTGGAAGCTAAAGCAGGTCTGAGATTATCGGATTATTATATTCAGTCGAATCATTTTCCATCGCTTGAACCACGATGTATAATCAATTATGGCTTTTCAAAAAACATGTCGGTAAAGCTGGCATATTCACGCATGATCCAGAATATGCATATGCTTTCAGGTACAGGCAGTGCATTCCCTATCGATTTCTGGGTTCCCGCTATAGAGCTGGCACCGCCGAGTTACAGCAATCAATATGTTTTAAGTTATGCAACAACCTTGTTCCGAAAATTTGAATTTTCAGTTGAAGGATATTATAAAGATATGCGCAACCTGATAAATTATAAAGAAGGTGTAAGCTCGTTCAATTCGTCAAAGCCCTGGTACGAAAAAATTGAAACCGATGGAAAAGGCAAAGCTGTAGGTGCCGAACTTTTAATTCAGAAATCGATTGGAAGAAGTACCGGTTGGATAGGATATACTCTTTCGAAAAACGAACGGACATTTACAAATTTGAATTACGGAAATCCTTTCCCTTTTAAATTCGACCGCAGGCATGAATTAAAAATTGTGTTCTCGCATGTTTTTAATAAATATGTCGATATATCCTTAACATGGCTTTATATGTCGGGACAAGCCTATACACTGCCTGTACAAAAATATTACGATGAAGGAAGCGGATATTTGGTTTATTTATATTCCAATATCAATTCATTCCGAATGGCTCCATATCACCGTCTCGACTTTGGCGTGAACTTCCGGAGAACTTTAAAAAACGGGGAACGTATTTGGAACATCAGTTTATACAATGTGTACAATCAAAAAAATCCAAGCTTCTATTACTTTAACGATTATTCTGTAGATGGAAATAATTTTGTTTCCATGCAACAGATAACGCTCTTCCCTTTTATTCCTACAGTAAGTTATAGTTTTAAATTTTAAGATTATTTCGCAAAAATAATTTTACACCTACCCATTTTTTAAAATTCCATTTTAAATTTCCTCCCCTAAAAAGAGGATACACCAACGTAAGCATCACCTAAAAAGAGGATGCATCACTATTAAAAATACCCGATAAAGAGAATTGTTTCGTAGTACCTGTTTGAAGTTACTTTGCATTCATCTTATTTCAAATATAAAATGAATTGGTACTTTTTTGTTCTGGGTGTTTTATCAGTATGGCGCATCACACATTTGTTCAACGCGGAAGACGGTCCTTTCAATATTATTTTCTTATTCCGAAAAAGTATTTTAAAAATAAAATTCCTTAACGATTTATTTTCCTGCTTCTATTGCCTCAGCGTTTGGGTTGCTGCACCTTTCGCATTTTTTATTGGAGAAAGCCATAAGGAAATATTTTTATTGTGGCTCGCTTTATCAGGATTATCGATCATTTTAGAAAAATTAACCAATAAAAACGAAATATAATATGAGTTGCTGCGGAAAAAAATTAAAAGAGCTATACAATATTTCAGAAACTAAAAATTCAAAAAATATTGAACACGCTGTATATTATCAGTACACAGGAAACAGCAGCGTTGTATATAAAGGAGCGATAACAGGAATTGAATACCGGTTTGCAAAACATGGAAGCATTGTAGGTATTGATTTCCGCGATATAGCACAAATAGCAGAAATACCAACAATCAATAAATTATAATTTTCACCCTTAAAATTAAAAACATGACAAAACAAGTAATCAAAAGTGAATTGCATGCAGAAAGAGCAAGTTTCAAAAAGCTCATCATCGAAAACCCGAATTATTTCGGACAAATAAAGAAAAGCAACCTGAAAGCATTAAAAAGCGCTAGCGGCAACACCACATTCGAGGAATTGACCGCTCTCGGTTTTAATCCTGAAACCAACCAGTTAGAAGCAACAATTTCCATAAAACTTCAAAATGGTTTTTCAGGAAGTTTATGCGGATTTGGCTCGTTCGAATATGTAAGATTTTTCTTGATTATGGCACAGGCTGGGAAGACCAGGGTTATGTCGCTATCAACTTACACGATATCCCCACTGAAACCGATTGCCTTAAACACCCTGAAAAACCTTTAAGCTATATTGCGTCATTAACCATCAATCCCAAAAAAGCTTTTTGTTCAAAACATGTTTTGCCAAAAGCAAGAGCAATACTATCATGGGAAGCAATACCTACTGCAAACGACCCTGAGTACACTATGGTTTGGGGGAATACTTTAGATGCTACAATTCAGATAAAGAACCTTCCGCAATTTATACACATACACCCTGACCTTGAAATTAAAGAAGTACTCATCAATAAATTTTTAGATCTGGCTATCAACAATCCGCAACTTAAAGTGGAAAGCATAAAAAAGATCATTGAAAGCGAGACCAATGAAAAATTCGATGATATCAATGCAAAAAAAGCTACACAGGATTTAATTGCATTGGTTGAATATTATAAAAAAAATAATGTTAAAGTTGACCCGTTGCGCTTGACCATTAAAGATATTGATAAATGCTCGAAACAAAACAATCCCGTTTATACACAAAGTGTAATCGACAAAATAAAATATTTTAATCTTGACTGGGATAAGATCATTTCACTATTCAATAAAACCAAAGCCAATATTGATTTTGAAGAATTGAAATCGGTAGGATTGGATTATAACAAAGAATGTTTTGTAGGAACCATTGAAATTAAAAAAACTTCCGGTTATAACGGCGACCTCTGCACTAAAGGCTCCTATGAATATGTTGCCTTTTGGGTTGACTGGAATGGCGATTGCAACTGGGAATATGCAGGAACAACAAAAGTAAATACTCACGACTTTTCGGAAGTATCAAAAAATCATTTATTCTATTCGGCAATCCTTCCTTATGATTTTACTTATCATCGCAAAAACTGCATCAATCCTAATGTTGTAAAAATTCGCGGAGTGTTATCATGGAATGTTGAACCTTCAAAAACCGATCCTGATGATTTACAAACATACGGTAACAGGGTTGATACCTTCATCCAGGTAAAACCGGGAATTGTACCGGGAGAAGTATATCCTGCAATCATTGGATTAGGTGGTGTACCTGTTGACAGGATAGATGCAGTAACAGGATTAACCGAATCGGATGCCATATTTATTCTGAATGCTCATAAAGTTGATACATTAGGGCGCCCATGTCCGTTTGCAGGAACGGTTGTATTACAGGGACCTCCTTTTGCCGGATATAAATACAGGGTTCAGGTTAGACGAGCCGGAGATGTAGCATGGACTACGCTGGACAGCGAACTACTGCTTGTTGGTTGGGATAATACCACTTACAATGTAAAATATACAACCATCAATCCTGATGTAAACGGATACTATGAATATCAACCGTACAATGTAAATATTGACAATGTTTTGGTCCGTTGGCAAACCAGCGGTGATGATTTATGGCAGATAAAACTTGATATTCTCGGTCATGGTTCGGTTATAAAAAATATTCAGTTATGCAATAACGTATTACTTGAAGCTGCTCTCAATATTGACAATGGCGGCAACTGTAAAGATTTTGTAGTAGGCAGTAATATTGATTGCCATTTTGTTGCACGCGGAAAATATTTTAATTGTTTTACACTTCATGTTGCAGGAACAATCTTACCTCCGGTACCGGATAAATATTCCGAAACAAGCATAGCACCGGGAAACCCATTCTCCTTTAATACTTCAGGTATCCCGGCTTGCGGATATTCAGTAGGTGTTACGGTATGGGACAGAGTAATATGTAACAGTCAAAGCGTTGGGCGTTATATTTACTCAGGAACCGGTTACTGTTTAAGAAAAAGCTAATCATTAGTATTTATACTCCGGGCTCTATGACATTTGCAGAAATAATGTTATAGAGCCTTTTTATCATAACAATCACTCGGTAGTCTTTCAGTAATTTTTTGCTAAAGCATAGTTTATTGAATTATTTTAGCCCCAACATTAAGGTCATCCTATTGCGAAATCCGCAATTATAAAGGACTTTAGCCTTTACTAAAAAATCTCTAACCGATTTTATTAGATATTAAATAGTATTAATTGTTTCAGCAGACTCTTTGGATAAGGAATCTATTACTTCCTGTGGTACATCTTTAATATCAAGCAGCATCAGTACATCTAAACAGAAATTAAATTTCGGATCAACATTCGCTCCGAGTATTTTTGCATTTTGTTTAATATACTTTTTTAAGAGCACAGGTAGATGTTGTGGAGGTTCTACATCATGTATGAATTTATCGAGCCGATTCAAATCATTACCGATATACTTCAGGAACACTTTGGTATCAATATACTCCGAAACCTTATATTCAAAAGGTGTACGGGGAACTATATATTTTGATAATTCATTATGATTATAATTTGCTTTAAGGAATTCGACTATCAATCCTTTTGAAAAATCGGAACATGAATCACTAATACTTAACGGACCAATCAGGTAACGGTACTCAGGATTTTTAATTAAAAAATAAAGTATACCTTTCCACAATAAAAAAAGCGACAATGCTTTTCGCTGGTACTCTTTACAAATGAATGAACGCCCCAGTTCAATACTTTGTTCAAGCACCGGATACAACTGTTCATTTATTTTAAAAAGACTTTCAATATAAAAGCCTTTTATGCCGCGCCTTTTCATTATCTCTTTTCCTTTTCCCATTCGGTAAGCGCCAACAATTTTTTTTGTATCGGTATCCCAAATGAATAAATGATGAAAGAACTGGTCGAAATGGTCAAGGTCGATATTTTTATATGTCCCCTCTCCTACTTCACGATAAGTAAGTTCACGTAGCCTTCCTATTTCGTTCATCACATAAGGGATTCGTGATGCATCGGAATGAAACACACGATAATTTTCAAGTTTAAAAAGAAGCTGTTCTTCTCCAAGCGAATTTATTTCTTTCTCCAGTATATCAGGATTTATGGCATCTACAATCGATTGAATTTTCCGGTAATCGTGAACAATCCTGTTCTTATTCAACATGTCAGTCCCTAACGTATAGGTTTTCATTCTCAGGAAATTTCCATATTCCGTAATGTCTTCGAAAAGATTTTGGTCGTTCACAGAAATAGGCATACCTATCCTGAAATGCAGCAACTGATTTTTTTTATTCAATAATTCCGAAGGCAGTTTCAATGTTCTTAATAAAGGATTGATTTTCCCGAGAAAATAAAAGAACTTACTGTTTCTTCCTTCGATATAAATTGGGACAACAGGAACTTTTGCTTTTTTAATAAGTTTCAGCGCAACAGTTTGCCACTCTCTATCAGTAATTTCTTTTTTACCTTTTTGAAATGCCGATACTTCGCCGGCAGGGAAAAGTCCCAACGAGTTTCCGGCGCTAATATGATTCAAAGCATTTTTAACACCGGCCATACTCGACTGCATATTTTTATGTGTTTCAAAAGGGTTTACATATAAAAAATATGGTTCAAGCGGTTTTATGCGCGACAATAAAAAATTTACAAGAAACTTATAATCGCTCCTTTTTTGCGACATCATTTTTACAAGTGCAATACCTTCAGAACCTCCGGTGGGATGATTGGAAACTGTAATGAACGGACCACTCAAAGGAATTTTTTTCAGATCTTCCTCCGAAACGATATATTTCAGTTTAAAACTTTCTATGATTTTGTTAAGGAAATCAGGGCTATCAAGAACATAATATTTTGCATATTCCCTGTTACATTTATCCAGCTTAAGTACCCACAAGATAAACTTTGCTATAGTTTTTCCTCCGAAATATTTAAGATTCTTATTTACCGACAGGATATCTTCGGGACTTACAAGTTGCATTTTTTCTTCTTGCTGCTAAATCAAATAGTTAATAATTTTTTTTTCATGCATAATGCAAATATAACTTTTTTTCAGTAATGACTTTATTATATTAATTCTTTCAAAATTCAAATAACCAGATAAATATTGATTTTGAAGCACTTTATTAAAACGGTTTTTATTTTTTATCAGAATAAACTTTCCGTTTTTATAATTTTAATATCATTGATTTTGATCAGTCATAATTGGTTTTTTTTCGCTTTCTTTTTCTGATATACCTGCGATATAATTACACCAAAAATAACTATTGCCATTCCTGAAATTTTACCCAAATCAAATGTTTCAGAAAGAACAAAATAAGAAGTTACCGCTGTAAAAACAGGAATGAAATTCGTAAAAATATTGGCTCTTACAATTCCCAGTTCTCTGATTACAGGGATATACAGGACAAATGCAGCCGATGATGCAAAAACAGACAGCATCAGTAGTGAATAAATAAGATCAATATTTGGCTTTATAGAAATGAAACAGTTAAAATCAAAAATTAAAAAAAGCGGAAGAAAATATATGGCACCTATAAAATTCTGAACTTTAATTATAGTTAAAGCAGAATATTTATGTGTAAGTTTTTTTATAGCGACAGAATAAAAAATTGCTGCCATTACTGCACAGAACTCAAGAAAAACACCAAGAGGAGAAGCATCAAATACAAAATTCCTATCAACCACCATCAGCATTATTCCTGCAAAGGATACAATAAGTCCAATGATATTTATCAGAGATATTTTTTCTTTTGCAAACATATAGGCAAACATTGGCGAGATAACCGGAATAGTTGAAACAATTACTGCCGCTACAGTGCTTGATACCATTGTCAGTCCGAAACTTTCACCCATGAAATAAAGCAAAGGCTCAAAAAAAGCAAGAAGCATGAATTTTCCATAATCAGCTTTTTGAATTTTTTGTCCTCGGTTCATTAATTTAATGATTAGAAAAAGCATTAACGAAGAAATAACAAGCCTCAGAAAAATAGTCATGATAGGACGGTATCCATTTTCGTAAACAATTTTTATCCATACGAATGAGAATCCCCAGAACAGCATTGACAACAATGCAAATATGTATATCTTTATCTTACTCATTTTTTTTGATTCCCCTGATTTATTCAGGAACGACCTTCTTCGTCAAGTAAATGATTATGTTTTAGTGTTCGCAGAATTAAAGCAAGCAGAATCGCAGCAATGGTAACATATACCGACGTAAGCTTCCAAACAATTTCTCCCGTTAAAAAATAATTTCGCAACACATCAATAAATGTAAAACCTATTGCTGTGGCTGCAACACCGGAATACTCACGGCGCAAAACACTTTTAAAAGAAAAAGGATAAAGACTTTTTTTAAATTTACTAAACGCAGGTATGAATGCAGGAACTTGTTTCGACCAGTCCAAATATGCTGCGCCGAATTTCCTTTCAAGAAAACGTTCTTCAGCAAACATAATACGTTCGTAATATAACCAAAACAATAACGACACAATAATTATAAAATAAAAGTTAAAGCTAAACACTACTATTCCTATCCACATTAAATAATTTCCAAGGTAAAGCGGATGCCTTACTATTGAGTATATCCCTGTAGTGTTCAACGATTCAGCAACCTGTTCATCACGGTTTCTGCCCGATGTTCCTTTGGGTGTAGTTCCAATAGCATAGGACCTAACCATGAAACCGGCTATACTAAGCGTAATAGCAACAATAGTAAAAACCGTTACGATACCTTTTGAAGCAAAAGTATAATCTGTAAAATACAATACAGGAACTGCCATCAAAAATAAGATCACCGGAATTTGCCCCCTGTATTTGAAAAGCACATTCCCGCTTTTCTCTAATGAATGAATTAAAGCCATTTATATTTGCATTTAAGTGAATATTTTACTATATTGCACAATATTAAATTTAATGCGAAATTATTAATTTTTATCAATTAAGGGGAGTGAAAAATACTGGGGATGGAAAAATATACATTTGAATATAACTTTAAAGCATCTGTAAAAAAGCTCTTTGCAATGCTTAGCACAGTGGATGGATTAAATTTATGGTTTGCCGATAAAGTATCCGCTACAGATGACATATTTCATTTTATATGGGATGATGACACTGAGCTTACCGCAAAAATCACAAATATTAAAGAACTGGAGATGGTTCATTTTACATGGATAAACGGCGAATCCGATAAATATTTTGAATTTCGTATCAATACCGATTCTATTAGTAATGAAATCTCTTTGCTAATTACAGATTTTGCATTTGAAAATGAACTCAAAGAAAAAGAAATGATTTGGAATTCTGCCGTAAATAAACTGATGCATGCCATTGGCTCCAGATTCTCCAACATCAACACTTAGCCCTTCTTACGCATTTTATACCGATACGGAAATAATTTATTCATAACTTATTTTATTTTAAAGGTATTCATGAGCTCACAAGTTCGGTTGCAAAAATTTCCTATCCGCGACAAGTCGGGATAAATCGGCATAACAGAATCTAAGCACATTTTGCTTTTTTCGACAATGCTCAATAACCATTACAAATCTGCTAAGATTCTGTATAATTCAGATAAAGACCAAAGCCTCAGATTTAAAATATTGGAAATGGTATAACTAAAAAATACCAACGGTCAGGCTGAATACGAAGCCATATTTCGACAGGCGCAATATGACAATTGATTATCTGTAAAATAAATTTTTAAAAGTACAATGAATTATAAGTACTGAATTTAATATTACAGGTTAAACCAGGGCTTTACTTTAAGTTCTTCGTCTTTTATATTCTTCTTATGTCTGAATTCATTGGTATGGGAAGAATAATTATAATCTTTTTTCCATTCTTCAATATTCTGCTGGATCTCTTTTATTGCCGATGCGATAAATTTCACTTCATTATCAGTCATTGTAGGATGCAGCGAAATACGAACCCATCCGGGTTTGGTAGAAAGGTCGCCCGAATTGATGCGTTGAGTTATTTTCTTAGAATAGTTATAACTAACATCTAAAAGGAAATGACCGTACGTGCCTGCACATGCACAGCCACCACGAACCTGTATCCCATAACGATCATTCAGTAATTTCACAATTAAATTATAATGTATGTTATCAATATAAAATGAAATCACGCCAAGACGATGCTTCACATTATCAGCAAGAATATGTATACCTTTTATCGAATGCAATTCTTTGAATGCAAGCTTCACAAGTTGCCCCTCACGCTTACGGATATTTTTAGTATCCATTTTATTTTTCAACTCAATACATAATGCACTGCGAATGGCTTGCAGAAACCCTGGAGTACCGCCATCTTCACGCAATTCGATATCGGAAATATATTTGTACTCGCCCCATGGGTTGGTCCAGTCAACCGTTCCGCCACCGGGTTTATCCGGCGCTTCATTATGATACATTGCTGAATCGAAAACCAAAACGCCCGAAGTGCCGGGACCTCCAAGAAATTTATGTGGTGAGAAAAATATCGCATCAAGTCTTTCCATTGGGTCAGCAGGATGCATATTTATATCAACATAAGGTGCCGATGCTGCAAAATCAACAAAACAATATCCCCCGTATTCATGCATTATTTTTGCCAGCTGGTGGTAAGGTGTTTCAATACCTGTAACATTGGAGCATGCAGTGAACGAACCAATTTTAAATTTTCTGTTTTTATATTTTTTTAATTCTTTGCGAAGATTTTCCGGATCGACAAGCAATCCTTTGCCGGGCTCAACAAGAACAACATCAGCACAGGTTTCATACCATGAGGTATGGTTAGAATGATGTTCCATATGTGTTATAAAAACCACAGGTTTTTCTGTTTTCTGCAAACAAGGGCGATTGCTCAATCCACCACATATCTTTAAACCTATCATGCGCTGGAATTTGTTGATTACAGTGGTCATTCCAGAACCGGCTGTAATAATCACATCATTTTTTCCGGCATTAACATGTTCTTTTATTTTTTTGTGTGCCAGGTGATAGGCTTTGGTCATCAGCACTCCTGTTTCACTCGATTCGGTATGAGTATTACCTACAAACGGACCGAAAGTTTTCGATATTTTATCTTCAATGGGTTTATATAATCTGCCACTGGCAATCCAATCGGCATAAAGAATTTTCTTCGTTCCATATGGCGATATGAATTTTTGTGAGTTACCAATTATATTCTTTCTGAATTTCTGAAAATATTTTTCCATGACTTAAAGGAAATTTGTTTTTGCAAAGTTGTGAAAATATTTCAAAATCTATATATGTTTTTTAGAAAATTTTAAAATCACAACCTATATAATTAAATTTACAGTATTGACGCTGGTTTACGCGGATTGACACCGATAATTAATTTTCTATTATTTTTTTATACAAATTCAAATTCTCATCATCGAAGCAAACAAATGTAATTTCATCAATCAATTCATTTGTTTTTAAAAACAGTGTAACTTCATTAATGGCTACTTCAGCAGCTTCAGGCTTTGGATAGTGATAAACCCCGGTGCTGATATTTGGAAAAGCTATTGTTTTAATATTGTGTTTTACTGCAAGGTTCAGGCTATTTCTATAACACGATGCCAATAATTTCCTTTCATTGTTTTTACCCCCATACCAAACAGGACCAACCGTATGTATCACAAATTTTGCAGGCAGGTTGTAGGCTTTGGTAATTTTTGCTTCACCTGTTTCGCAACCATTTAATGTTTTGCATTCATCTAACAATTCTTTACCGGCAGCGCGATGAATTGCACCATCAACGCCACCGCCGCCAAGCAACGAATTATTGGCAGCATTAACAATTGCATCAACTTTTATTTTTGTTATATCCGATTTGATAATTTTAATTTTATATTTCATAAAAACACATTTGCATTATCAAAGATAAATGATTTTATGAAATAATAAAAGGCTGCACACATAATGCAGCCCTTTTATTAATACTATTTAACCCTCTTGAAAGTTACCGGTAATTCACCATTATTTATAATCGATGCAATATATTTTGCTTCATCCTGCGAAAAATTACCTGAGATCATACAATGACCACAATCTATTTCGGAACGCACAATCGGTGCAGTAATTACATTATTATCTAAAACTATTGCTATAGCATTACCAATATTGTGCTTTGTAGCATTGGCCCATAAATCAACTGATGATTTCTTAAAGTTAACCTCTATTTCATTAGATCTCGATTCTTTATCCTGCATATAATTTGCACTATCAATATCTGTTGTTGACATCAATGCATTTTTTTCACTATCCAGTTTAATCGCATAAAGGCAAATTGGGGAACCATCAAAATTCTTACTCCATACAAATTTGCATTTCTGATCCAGGTTAAGTATGTTTATATAATCATTTATTTTTTCTGATTCTTTTACTGAACAGCACCCAATGTCAGCTACAGAATCATTAACTGCACTATTCTTAAACATAGAAAATAAGTGACCATTATCATTTAAAAGTTCAGACAAACTTTTTCTGTTATAGGTTTCATAAAATGCCAATGTCCCTTTTTTTGTAATAAGATCATTAACAAATTTCAAATCCCAATTATTCGTAAATGTTACCTGTATCTGTCTCTTTGCAGGAAGTATCGCAATATCGAATTTTTCGGAACTAAAATCCTTTAACCTGTTTGATATAATTTTTGCAGATTGCGAAAGAGCAGATGATGAAACATTACTATCAGCAACCTGAATTAATATAATGTTATTTGTATTTGCTTTATTTGTAAAGCCCATTGCAATAATTCCAAAAATAAATATTGCAACCAATGAATATAATATCGTTTTCATTTTTTTTAATTTTAAGTTAATAAATCATTCTACCACCTCATTTTAATAAGGCAGAAATTTAATAGTTACATAAAAAAGAAATTTTTAACTTAAAACGGGCAGGTCATCATCATCATTAGAGAAAAGATGATAATAGAATTTAATGGCAAAAGGATTTTCAGTAAGCTGGATCTTTTGAAGAAAAATAAAATCTCGGTCTGCATTACTGTTGTCATTAAATACGTTCGGAACATCATTGAAAAGATCAGGATGTACTGGTAAATAAAATTTGGGACAGGATGGTAATTGAATTGCATCAGAAACTATAGCATTTACATTACCTGAACAATTTACTTCATTCTGAATAAAATTACTTTGGGAGTTAACGGACTTATCAGTAAAAGATGAAGATAGTAGCAGGAAAAAGCCTATAATCAAGGCAGCTACAATCGAATTTATTCTATCTTTTCTTTGACTTATCACGATGCAAAGATAAATAATTAATACGATCTATCATCAAAAAATTATATCAATTTCTATCTCTACAACTTCATTGATAATTATAACTAATAAGACTTATCTATAAACGAGCAAGATATTTTTTATAATCAGAAATGGAATTATCGCACGTTGATTATTTCTTTTATAGGTAATACTTTTATTCCTTTTTCTGTCATTTTACTTATGGCTTCTTCTTTACGTTTTGAGATTTTGCCAATAATAGCTTCAGGAATAAGATAAATATCATATCCTCTATTCTTCCCTCCCAACGCTGTATTATAAATACATTTTTCAGCCAAAAGACCAACAATAATAATTTCTTTAGCATTAGAGGCTGTTTAAATTTCAATTAAAAAAATATTTAAGAGGATTAACCGCCTCCTGTTTATAATATGCAAAAAGCTCTCGGAAAACATATTAGAAAACGAGTTCAATTTGTACAAACCAAAAAATGTA
>Ga0209098_1000200_pt1 | contig 67604 bp, 75 predicted proteins | sample AD_JPNHW1_MetaG_FD_184429 | JGI IMG/M metagenome (GOLD analysis project Ga0209098, IMG submission 184429) | Active sludge microbial communities of municipal wastewater-treating anaerobic digesters from Japan - AD_JPNHW1_MetaG (SPAdes) (version 2) | ecosystem: Engineered > Bioreactor > Anaerobic...
TGGTGTAGCCCATCTTCGCATACTCGTAGCCGGTCTTGAACGTGGTCGGGATCGAGGCCCCGCCGCCCATCCGCTCCATGCCCTTCGTGGGCGTGCAGCTGAAGAGCTTGTCCTCGGGCCGGTAGATACGGCCGAGGTTGACCTTGGGCCCGGCAATGTGGGCGTGGATCTCCACGGCACCGGCCATGACCGTCTTACCTGCGGCATCGATGACCTTTGCACCGGACCCTACCTTGTCAACGATCTTGCCATCCTTGATGGCGATATCTTTCTTGTCGCCCTTGATGCCCTGGACCGGGTCAAAGACATGGCCGTTCTTGATAATGTATTCTGACATGGTTATGCCACCCCCTTGAGCTGTTTTAAGCGGTCGCGGACTTTGATCAGGAACTGTTCATCGGTGAGCATGCCCTCGGGCGGCTCGACAACCTTGCGGCAGTCGATCGGGACATTGTCCATACGATAGCAGTTGCCACCGGTTTCAACACCATTGAAGGCGACCGGGACGTGGAGTTTCGAGACGCCGGTGGTCGGGGTCAGGTGCGGGTCAACACAGACCGATGGCAGGTTCGCGATCGGCTTGACAGCGCTTATCGGGAAGTGTGCACCCGGGTCGCTGCCGATGGTGAACATGGCATCGAGTTCCCCGCGGGTGAGGAGATCGATGGTGCTCGTGTCGCCGGGGTTGTACCGGGGGAATCCCCGGGTCAGGTCCACCGAGAACGGGAACCCGAACTGCCAGGCAAAGACTTCGCCGGAGCCGGTCACATTGTAGTGGCCCCGCATCGGCATGATCGAGAACTTGGTGTGCTCGTTGAGGTCCTTGGTGAGCGCAATGGCGCCATCGATGTTGTGGTTCTTGGAGAGGGACTGGGTGACACCCATACCGAAGAAGATGATACCGAACCGGCCGCTCTTTAACGTATCCGCGGCCTCGCGGATCTTCTCGGCCGGGATACCGGCAACTACGTCGGGGAGCCACTCACCTTTGAGGGCAACGCGGAGGGCATCGAGGAGTTCATAATCCCTGCCCTGTTCCACCTGGAGGTGCATGTCGGCCATCTTGGCGGTATCGGTGCACCGCGGGTCGACCACGATCAGTTTCCGGCTCATCTGTCCCTTGCCGGTGAAGAAACCGCGGGGGAAGATCGAGTACCGGGACATGTGGCGGGGGTGGGCGTGGGCCGGGTTGCAGCCCCAGAAGATGACACGGTCGGCACGGTTCTTGATCTCACCAAGAGTACATGATGGCAGACCGATATCCTGCACGGCAATCAGGGTGGTGCCGTGGCAGGTGGCAGCGGTGTTGTCGCAGCAGGCTTTCGAGATCTCGGCGATCTCGTTGCCCACACTCTGGGCCTCGCAGTTGGTGGAGGACCAGCCGAACATCAGGGGCTTCTTCGCCTTCGCCAGCATCTGGGCGGTGTACTCGACAGCCTCATCATAGGAGACCTCTTTCCACGAGCCGTCTTCCTGGTGCATCCGCGGGCGGGTGACCCGGTCCTTGGCCTGCGAGTGCAGGAACTTCTCGGTCCCGATCACGCAGGCATTGTAGACTTCGAGCAGTTGCTTGCCGTCGTCGGACACGACGACCTCAAGGTCATCGCAGAGCGTGCCGCAGAACGGGCAGATTACATCGGTGATTGTCTTGGTCATTCTGTCTTCACCCCGCAGAGCTTCTGCACGAGTTCGATTCCGAGAAGGATCGGCTCGGCTGCAGCGGCTTCGATGGTGACCGGGACGCCCTTGAAGGTCGGCATGCCGGTGGAGTAGGTATTCGGGTCAATGATGGCGTTTGCCCAGGGGCCCATCGGGATAAAGGCCACACCCGGGTGCGGGCCCTGGGAGGTTGCCATTGCCTTGACAATGACATTGCCGTGAGGGCTCGTCACCCGGACATTGGTATTCTTCCAGATACCCAGTCTCTTGAAGTCCTCGGGATCAAGTTCGATGATACCGGCAGCGGTCCGGTACAATGGCTTCTCTTTGCCGCCTTCGATTGCAACACCCTGCTGGATGGTACGGCCCGAGATCAGGTTAATAGTAATCTTCTCTGTCATGGTATTCCTCATTGTAAAATCAGAAGCAGTCTGTAACTACAAACCTCGTACGTTCAGACCTCGGAGAGTGCCTCAGCTCCCCTGCCGGAGAGACGGATCACATCATAGGGACAGGCATTGATACAGACACCGCAGCCTGCACAGAGTTCCGACTTCACGTCAAGATGGATCGACTTTCCATTCCTGACCGCGTAGATCTTTTCCTTCGTTACCGGGTCCACCGTATGCAGTTCAAGTGCATCCACCGGACATGCGATGACGCAGTTGCCGCAACCGGTGCATCGCTCCATGTTCACATGTACTGAAAACGCCATGCGCATCACTCACACATTGTCGTCGATAGATCCAATGTTGATGAGCAAGTTAATTAAAGATATCTAAGTTTACAACGCGGTAACTACGCGTAATTAACTCGCTCGAAAAAGTACATCTAAAAGGTTGAACTCGCACGAAATTCCGGGCCCTATCCATGCAGTTTGTGAAAAAAACCTCAGCAGAAGCTGACCCCGATCTCATAATTGCGTGCAGAGTGGCCGATTCAGATATATAATGGTTTACCTGGTGCCCTGCCGGGTTCCCTCTTCCCGCAACCGGTTTTCTGCGCGTTAAAACAGGGCTCCAATTGAGGAAATTGTACTAAAATGTACTAAAATGTACTTACCTTTGGTACCACTATACCGGATTATGGCGATGGGATCTCAACAGACAAGTGCCCTCAACAGAGTGAATGAACTCAAGTAACGGTGCAGGGAAAAACAGGGGAGAGGGCGGGGGGCAGGTGCCCGTTCACCGGACCTTCCGGAGGGTCCCGGTCTCTGAGGTGTCATAGCCCCCCAGGTCCTGGAGGATCGATCGGAACTCATTGGACCGGATGGCCGCAATCAGCGCCCGGACCCGGGGGTCGTCCACGTACTCGTGGCGGAAGGCCAGTTCATACCGTTCATGGGATACCGGCACGAACGGAAGACCGAGCGCCTTTGCTGCACTGAAGACGCAGAGGCCGGCCTCCGCCTCGCCACTCTTCACGGCCAGGGCCACCGCGATGTGGGTGGTTGCCTCGCGCTCATAGCCCGGGATGGAGGCCGGGTCGATGCCCGCCTGCTTCAGCCCGAAGTCAAGGAGCATCCGGGTCCCGGAACCCTTCTGGCGGTTGATGAACGACCGGCCCGGCAACTCCTCAAACGTGAGACCGGTCCGCGAGACCACCCCCTGCTGGCGGCCGGCAACGCAGATGAGATCGATCGCAGTGCCCGGCAGGTACTTCTGCAGGTATTGGGTGTTGTAACTCCCGTCATCGGAGAGCAGGTGGGTGGGGGCGGCGTGGCACTCATCCTTTTTGAGGGCCAGGATCCCGCCCATGCTCCCCACATGGGTGGAGATGAGGTGGATTCCGGCCGGGCGAAGGATATCGGCAAGGTAGTCGAGGACCGGGTCGTGGCTGCCGGTGACGAGGAGCGCAGTCTCCGCTTCCTCCTCTGGCACCATCAGCCGTGCGTCCACCTCGTCCCCGGCATTGAACCCTTCCGAGTCCCGAAGGACTTTGAGGTAGGCATTCGCCCGCACGGCACTCATCTGGACACCGGCACCCTTGGACTGCGGGGAGACAACCCAGCGGTTCCCGACCTTTCCCAGCGTAGAGAGCACGAACTCATCCGATCCGATCTCCTTGGGGAGGGCGGACGTGATGCCCGCCCGGATCAGCTGCGGCGCCGGGACCACGAGCCCGTACATCTTCAGGAACGGGAGGACGAGCTCGCGGATCACGGTCAGGGCCGAGAGGGGATAACCGGGAAGGCCGAAGACCGGCGTCCCATCCACCTTCCCGACAATGGCCGGCTTCCCGGGTTTGGTGGCGATCCCGTGGACCAGCACCGTACCGAGTTCGCCTACCACATCGGCCGTGTAGTCCTTCGTTCCCGCGGACGAGCCTGCCGAGACGATGACGATATCATTCTCCCGGCATGCCCGGGCTACCGCGTCCCGGATCTTCTCGGGGATATCCTCGACAAAGGGATACCTTGTGCATTGTGCCCCGACGTCTTCGAGCATCGCCTTTGCCATCACCGTGTTGCTCTCCACCACCTGGCCCGGTGCGGGACGGGTGCCGGCGGGGACGAGCTCGCTGCCCGTGGGAACGAGGCCAATCCGGACCGTGATCGCATCGAGCCGGGTGATGCCATACGTGGCAAGGGCACCGATCTCGTGGGGCCGGATGAGGTGCCGGGACGGCATCACCATCTCGGACTCGGCCAGATCTTCTCCCGCAGGGCGGACATGCTGCCAGGGAGCGGCTGCCTTCCGGATCGTATACGAGCCATCCGCTTCCCAGACATCCTCGATCATGATCACGGCATCGAATGCCGGGGGCACCACGTTGCCGGTGTTCACCCGGGCTGCACGGGCGAGGGTGACCGGGTGCTGCTCGGAGGCTCCCTTCGTATCGGCACTGACAACTGCGATCCCATCCATCGCCGCGAGGTGGATCTCCGGCACCGAGTACGTTGCAAAGATCGGGCTGGCAGTGATCCGGCCGGCCGCATTCTCAAGGGGGACCTGCACGATGGAGGGGGTGCAGGTGAATTCACGGGAGAGGAGGGCAAGCACATCATCCAGCGGCATCACGTTCAGGTAGCGTCTCACCATAGGATCACCGTGACTGCGCTTCCTTTCTCAAGCCCTTCGTATCCCGCCGGGATACAGACCAGCCCGTCACTCGCAACGAGCGTGTTCAGAAGCCCGGACTTGCCAAAGAGCGGGGTGGCGATCCCGTTCTCCACCTTCACGCGGACATACTCCTCGCGGCCCCGGGCTGAAGGGATATTCTCCGCAAGCAGTGCCTGCTGAACCCGGATCTGCGGCTTAGCGAGCCCGAGCATCCGGTCCAGCAGCGGGCGGACGATCGCGATCATGACGACAAAGGCCGAGGCAGGATGGCCCGGCAGGCCAACGACCGGCGTCTCCTCGATCGTCCCGATGATCGTGGGCTTGCCCGGCGCAATCGCGATCCCGTGGACCAGTACCGTGCCTTTCGTGGCAATGACCGCTGCCGTCATGTCGCGGTCATCCTTGGAACTGCCACCCGAGAGGATCACCAGATCGCACGCGGGAACTGCCCGGGCGAGCACCTCTTCGAAGGCCGCGCGTTCGTCCCGGACGATCCCGTAGAGCCGGGGCACACAGCCGTACTCGGTGAGCCATGCCGCAAGCATCGGGGCATTGGCGTCCCGCACCTGCCCGGGCTCGGGAACGGTTGCCGCGGTCACCAGTTCGTTTCCCGTCGAGATGATCCCGACAACGGGTTTTTGTCTGACCAGTACCTCTGCATACCCGCAGGCAGCAAGGACGCCGGCATCCTGGGGGGAAAGACGTTTTCCGGCCGTGAAGACCGTCTCGCCGCGTTTGAAGTCCTCGTCCTTCAGGATCACGTTCTCGCCATGCGCAACCGCTTTCTTCACAAGGATGGTGTCGCCGGCCTCCTCGGTATATTCCACCATCACGGCCGCATCGGCACCTGCCGGGAGGACACCCCCGGTGGGGATGTAGGTGCACTCCGTATTCCCGAGAGAAAGGTTTGTATCGTGCGTCCCCATCGCCACCCGGCCTATGCACCGGATCATGGCAGGAAGGGAATTGCCTGCGCCGGTCGTGTCGGCCGACCGGACCGCATAGCCGTCCACAACCGACCGGTCAAACCCGGGGATATCGGTATCGGCAAGAATATCTTCAGCAAGCACCCGGCCCGCCGCTTGCTCGTTTAACACACGCTCGTTTTTTTTGGCTGGCGCTATCTTCTCTGCGGCCCTGACGGCATCTGCAACCGGAATAACGTTGAGGAACCTGCTCATTTGAAGCAGCCCAGCTGGCAGCCCCGGATCTTGATCCGGTTCTTTGTGCAGTACTCGCCCAGCACATGCCGGGAGACCTTCGCCTTCTCAGCGATCATGAACGCCTGGGGGCACGTGATCGACTCGGTGATACCTGCATCCTTCAGTGCCTTTGCAATGCTCGTATCGGTCATAGATCTTCGTGATGTGTTTACTTTCTTATCAGGTATACCATTTTGGATCCTGCATATTATGAACGGGGCCCCAAAGGGTACGATTCCGATCGACCCGCTCCTTTTTTTCGGGTCCGGCTGTTTTTTTTAGAGATACACGGGGAATCCTGAGGAATTACAGCGATACATGGCGGATTAAAAAGATGTATCTATGAAAAGACGAAGAGTATGATCATGGCGGAAAGACCAACATGTGAACGCTGTGGGAAGGAGGCGATCGGGTTCCAGTCAATGGAGGGCGGTTTTGAATATGTCTGCCTGGAGCATGCCGACAGCCTCCTGCTTGCCCTCAAACCCGGTGAGAAGAAAGTGTACGGGGTTTGTGTCCTCGAACGATATTCCTGAAATAGGTTACCACGAGTCCGAAAGAGAAGAACGATGGCAGAAAAACCAAGGTGTGAATACTGTGAGAAGGATGCCATCGGGCTCCAGTCACTCGGGTGCTGTGTTTCCTATGTCTGTTCTGATCACGCTGACAGTTCCCTGCTCGCGCTCAAACCCGGTGAGAAGCAGGCCTATGATTATTGTTATCTCGAACGATTCGATACCGCCGATCCCCGGTAGTTCCTGCACTGATGAGGATCTCCGCTTCCCCCGGGTCCATCAGGTTTTTTTAAAAATGATCGCTCCCCACTTGGGCGTTGAGAACAGAACCTCCCCTTATCCCCTTGGGTAACGACGAGAGGCAGGGTTCGCAGGGTCAGGCCAAGAGGCAAAGTTGTGTGTATGCGTGTATTGACCCGACCCGGATGCGATCCCGTGTCAGCGGGATCCCCTGTCCCTCATCACAATATCAATAAAATGAAGAGATCCCGGGTCACCAGACCTCGGGGAATGCCATGTTGGTATAGATGTCTTCGAGCCGTGCCTTGTGGCTCCGCTCCATGTTGGCCAGCTGGGAGAAGAGCAACTGCGTCTCCGTGTCGGCAGCTGCGTTCGCAAACTGGGTGTACATCTGCATGGCTTCGAGCTCCTTCTGGATGGCAATGACCAGGCCCTCAAGCGGTTTCAGATCCACGGTCAGTTTCGGGGCCGGAAGTGCGTCGCCGATCTTGTAGTCGTGGCCAGCCGCGAACTTCATCCTGCTCGCGTCCTTTCCCAGGAATCCCTGGAGGAACTCGCGGTGTTTCTTCTCTTCTTCAGCAAGTTCAGCAAAAAGTGATTTTAATGCCTTGTCCTTTACCTTGTCAGAAACGCTCCGGTAAAAGGTGTAGGCCTCCACTTCCCGGTCAATTGCGGTTGAAATGATCTTTTTTACATCGTCTGCTTTCATCTTCACACCTCTCAATTCAGTGCTTTGCCACCGGCTTGAACACGTTCTCGTAGATCATGTCGCTGCCGGTGTTGTGGAGCCGTGCACGCTCCTCCTTCTCCTCAACATACGCCATGAGCGGGAGCTCCATGTTGACACCGGGCACATGGCCGAACATCTTCTCAAGTTCCTGCTGCTGGGCATGCATGAAGAGCGCGTTCGGGATATCGGACGGGCAGAGTTCCTGGCACTGGCCGCAGTTCACGCAGGAGTCCGCAATGTGGGCGAACCGGATCAGGTGGAACATAAAGTTCGGCGGGAGTTCGCCGGGCTTGACATAGGCCGGGTTCTTGGTCGTGCAATCCACGCAGTAGCAGATCGGGCAGGCCGAGATGCAGGAGTAGCACTTGATACAGCGGGAGGTCTCCTTCATGATCTTCTTTAACCGGTCCTTGCCTTCGCCCAGCGATTCAAAGTCGTGCTTGCGCCACTTGTCGCCCAGCTTGAACATCGCGCCTTCGATCTTTCCGCGGATATCGAGCCCTTTCGGGTTCGCGGGTTCCGTTGCAATGATACCGTTCTTGATGGCACCTTCGAGAAGTTTTGCACCCTTCTCGGAGCAGACCTCGACAAAGGTGGCCTTGCCGGCCCGGGGTCCGATGACGCCCCAGTTCCCGCAGGCAAGGTCTGCCTGCCGGGGGACCTTCATCTTGCAGCGGCGGCAGTTGCTTCTGCGGCCATAGCCGGCTTCCTCCAGTTCATCGATGGAGATGCCCTTGTGGCCTCCTTCGTACTCGATGATGAACTGGCCCTTGTCGATCTCTTCCTTGTGCACGACATTCGGGTCAACACCGAACTTGTCGGTGATCATCTTCCGGGCAAGGACCGGGCTGACCGATCCCCCGCAGTTGACCCCGATCATGATGATGTTATCGAGATTGATCTGCTTGCGCTTGGCCAGTTCGAGGAACGCCATTGCATCGCAGCCCTTGACCGTGACACCGATCTTCATCGTCTCGGCGCCGTCGAAATACTTCTTGATGAGTTTGGGCAGAAGGAGGGTTCCGCAGTGAAGCGAGCCGGCCGTCTTTGCCAGTTCCTTGGGGTCGGAGATCAGCACCGGCTGTGCATCGTAGAGATCCGTTCCCTTGGAGATGACGAGAACCCCGTCAACGGCTTTCGATTCGAGTGCATACTTCCAGAGTGCGGTGACAGCACCGCCGAGCTCGGCCTTCTTCTGGATCTCTGCGTCGTTGGTCCACGCGTAGAGCATATCGCCTTTCTTTGTCATCTTCAGGCCTCCGGAATCTTCTCTATTTTACAGGCACAGGCCTTGAACTCGGGGATCTTTGCAACAGGGTCGAGCGCATTGTGGGTGAGCAGGTTTGCGGCACACTCCACGAAATGGAATGGCATGAAGACGACTCCCTTCTTGATGGTCTTCGTCACACGGGCGCCGATGGTAATCTCTCCCCTGCGGGAACTCGCCTTGACCATCTCCTTGTCCTTGATGCCCATCTCTTTTGCATCTTCAGGATTGATCTCAACCCAGCCGGTGGGCTCCTCGCGTTCGAGATCCACCGAGCGGCGGGTCATCGAACCGGTGTGCCAGTGCCAGATGCAGCGACCGGTGGTCAACAGTAACGGGTACTCCGCATCCGGAACTTCTGCCGGGGGTTTCCACTCGATCGGGGTGAAGATACCAAGACCGTCCGGGTGGGAAAATTTCTCCTTATGGAGGATCGGTGTACCCGGGTGCTCCTTCGTGGGGCAGGGCCAGTGGAGGGCTTCGGGCTTCTCAAGCCGCGTATAATCCATACCGCCATACGACGGGGTGACCTTCGCAACTTCGGTAAAGATCTCTTCTGCACTCTTGTAGGGGAACTGTTTTGCAAATCCCATGGCGGCCCCGAGTTCACTGATGATCTGCCAGTCTGCCTTTGCCTCGCCGGGCGGATCCTGCGCCTTTCTCCACTTCTGGACGCGGCGTTCGGTGGAGGTCTGGGTACCATCCTTCTCGGCAAAGCAGGTTGCCGGAAGGACAACGTCTGCCAGCTGTGCGGTCTCGGTCAGGAAGATATCCTGCACGATAATGAACTCGGCATTCTTCAGGCCTTTCTCCACGTGGTGAAGATCCGGGTCGGAGAGCATCGGGTTCTCACCCATGATATAGACGCACTTGACCTTCCCGGGCTCGTCGGCAAGGGTGTTGATGAGCGTTGTCACCGTCAGGCCGACTTTGCCCTCGGCGAGATCGGTCACGCCCCATGCATCCATCATCTTCTTGCGCATCTCGGGAACAAGCACCGACTGGTACCCGGAGTATACGTTTGCGAGGGCTCCCATGTCGCAGGCGCCCTGCACATTGTTCTGGCCCCGCAGTGCACAGATACCCGTGCCGGGTCTTCCCAGGTTGCCGGTCAGCATCTGGAGGTTGGCAACCGACTTGACGTTGTCAACACCGGTCGTGTGCTGGGTGATGCCCATCGAGTAGAGGACTGCCGACTGGCCGGAGGTGCCAAACCACTCTGCCGCTTTGATGATATCGCTAGCGGGAACACCGGTGATCTTCGAGACATTCTCCGGGCTGTAGGCCTCCTTCATCACGACCTCTTTGACCTTCTCGTAATCCTTGGTCCGGTTCTTGATGAAGTCCTTGTTCTCCCAGCCGTTCTTGATGATCAGCTGCATGAAGCAGTTCAGTAATGCCACATCGGTACCGGAGTAGAACTGCAGGTGCAGGTCAGCCTGCTTCCCCGTCGGGGTGAGCCGTGGGTCAGCGTAGATGATCTTTGCGCCATTCGCCCTTGCCTGCATAATGCGGCGCCCGATCAACGGGTGCTGCTCGAACGTGTTGGTCCCGATGACAAGGAGACACTTGGACTCGGCAATGTCCGCAATCGACTGGGTCATTGCACCGGACCCGAATGCCCCGGCAAGGCCGACAACCGTTGAAGCGTGGCAGAGCCGGGCACAGTGGTCGATGTTGGGCGTCTTCAGGACCGCCCGGGCAAACTTCTGCATCAGGTAGTTCTCTTCATTGGAGACACGGGCCGATGAAAGGCAGGCCATCTCTTCAGGTTTATAGGACTTGAACTTGGAGACGATCAGCTTGTAGGCCTCATCCCAGCTGGCCTCGACAAACTTCCCGTCTTTCTTGATGAGCGGTTTGGTCAGCCGGTCGGGACTGTTGATGAACTCCCAGGCATAGTTGCCCTTGGGACAGAGCTTTCCTTCATTGACCGGATTGCGTTGCCACGGCTGGACGCCCACAACATTCTTGTCCTTGACAACAAGATTGAAGCCGCACCCCGTCCCGCAATACGGACACGTCGTCGGTACATACTTGAATTCCATGACTATACACACCTCTGGATATCACAAATTGTGATGATCAGCGGTCTTGCTGAACGCTATTTAAGACTAGTGAAATTTTCATGGAAAACGGGGATTGGATTGGGGGGGTACGGGGAATTCCGGGGCAGAAATAATTATTTTTGACATTTACAGGATGATGGTAATTAAGTAAAAGAGATTAACCTCTCTTTTCATGAGGGGTTGCCGCGCATGGCAAAACGCACGGTGAAGAATCCTATTCTGAAACTCCTGTTTGTTCGTTCTTGTGAGGCTCACGGATATGGTGATGATGGGGTTGCCCTTCCGTCATCTGCCATGACGTGGATGGCCGTTGCCTTCACACCTGCAACCACGGGGGTACCCACCTCAAACCCGAGCTCGGTGCAGGAGCGGCGGGTGATGAGTGCGGTTAAGCGGACCCCGCAGTCCACGCTGACCCGGACGAACGGGCCGGAGGGCACCATCTTTGTGATCCGGCCGGTGAACTGGTTGCGCACGCTGCTCCGTTTCAGTGAGGCATCGGCCGGCGTCAGGCTCACCTCTTCGGGCCGGATACCGAGGGCCACCCGTTGCCTCTCTCGGAGATCGGTCATCGCCTCAAAGCAGGTCTCCCCAATCCGGATGAGGGCATGGCCTTCCTTATTCTCGGTCACGATACCATTCGGGATCGCATCGATCCCCACGAGCCGGGCAATCTCCCGTCCGTTGGGCTGGTAGAAGATCTCACTCGTACTGCCGGTCTGGGCCAGCCTCCCGTTCATGATAACGCCAATCCGGGTGGCGAGCCGCTGCCCCTGGATCATATCGTGGGTGGACAGGATGATGGTGGTGCCGAATTTTTTATTGATCCTGAGGATAAGATCCTCGATCAAATCTGACGAGACCGGGTCGAGGTTTGCGGTGGGTTCGTCCAGCAGGAGGAGATCGGGATGCGTCACCATCGCACGGGCAAGGGCCACCCGCTGCATCTCCCCTCCCGAGAGCGTGACGGCCCGCCGTCCGGCAAGATCCACGAGGCCGACGAGATCGAGCGCCTGCTGCACCCGGTCCCGTGCTTCCTCTGCCGGCACGCCACGGAACTTCAGGCCGAAGGCGACATTCGCCGAGACGGTGGTATTCAGGACCGCAGGTTTCTGGAAGACCATACCCATGCGCCGGCGGATGGCGAGCCGCCCTTTCTCGGAAGTGGCCGTATCCGCGCCATCGAAGACGATCGTCCCGGAAGTCGGATAGTCAAGGAGATCGATGAGCCGGATCAGCGTGGTCTTGCCGCTCCCGCTCGGACCGATCAGGGTGAAGATCTCACCTTTGCGGATCTCAAGGGTGATATCCTTGAGGATCTCGTGAGAGCCGAAGGATTTCGCAAGCCCTTCAATCCGGATCATCCGCGGGGACCCCCGGCGGCGTTCTGAGCGTCATCAGACATCCCGGCGGTGATCAGGTTGAGGGCAACCACCACGATCAGGGCAACGATCAGAAGGATGATGCCAAGGGCAATGGAGAAGGCAAAGTTCCCCATCCCGGTCTCAAGGGTGATGGCCGTGGTCAGGACCCGGGTCTGGTCGCGGATGTTGCCGCCGATCATCATCGCCACCCCCACCTCGGCGATGGCCCGCCCGAACCCGAGGACTACGGCGCTCATGATGGCAAACCGGGCCTCTTTCACGATCTCAACGATCTCCTGGAGCCGGGTGGCCCCGAGGGAGACGAGCGTATCGCTGATGCTCCGGTCCACCCCGCTCAGGGCCGAGATGACGAGTCCCATCATGATCGGGATGATCAGCACGGTCTGCCCGAGGATCATGCCCGATGGCGTGAAGAGGAGGCCGAGGAATCCCAATGGACCGCTCCGCGAGATGAGGAGGTAGATGACGAGACCTACGACAACGGTCGGGACGGAGTAGAGGGTCTGGATCAGGATGATGAGAGCCCGTTTCCCTCGGAAATCGTGGAAATGAATAAGACTCCCGAGGGGGATGGCAATGAGGGCGGCAATGATCGTTGCCATGAGGGAGATATACAGCGAGAGTGTCGCGATCTGCATGACCGCAGGATTGAGGGTGACCACCAGGTTGATTGCCTGCATCACGCCTTCTGTAATATCACTCAATCATGTTCACTCCCCAATTTGTTTCCCGCCGACTCTTCGGTCGGGGGATGGAACCCCACGGTAACTGTAATCACCTTTTTTTGCTTTTCATAATAGTTAATGAGATGCTCCGGGCGGACACCGGCGATTCGGGCACATGCCCGGACTTAACCTCTGTTTTCACTACAAAAGGAAAACAATTTTACTTTACAGGATAATCATGTAAATGTATACTATGATGCACAACCGAGGATGTGACAACTGCGGGGCCTTCATCCCTGCAACCGACCTGCTTGGACCACGCTGTGGAAACACCAATGCGGCTCCCCTTTCAGAACCGAAGATCTACGCCCTCAACAAGAAGGGCTGCGGCATCTGGTCTGCCAACGTGCCGACCTGCGACTAATCCGATCGTTCTTTTCTTTTATTGTTTGTGACCGGTGCGGGACCCCGCGTGAGGCCTGCACCTGCGATTGTCTGCGTAATTTTGAGGGTCATCAGACCCGAGAAAGGAGAAGACCCCAAGGGTCTTTGACTGGGTCGGAACTCGAAGAGTGCTGATGCACTCTTCTCCACATTCAAGTTCTGGCGAATCCGAGACCTTCATCAGAACTATGAGGATGAGAAGAACTCACATGAGTTCTTCGAAGGTCGAGGAAGAGAAGATTTCCGCAGGAAATCTTCGAACCGCTCGAATAATAATAAAAAAGTTATGCAGTTGTCGCAGCTGCTACCGGTGCCGTGGTGGCTGCCGGTGCAATTGCGGTTGCCGGTGTGCTGTAGTCGCCCACCCATCCCGCGGTGGCGGTCGGGACCTCGACACTCATTGGGATGAAGAGGGCCTTGCCGTACTTGTCAACCCCATAGGTGCCGATATTTGCCTGTGTCTCATTGGAGATCAGGAAATTGACGAAGTTGTTCGCCATCGCGATCTTGTCGGCCGGCTGGTTGACGTTGTAGACCGTCATCACACTGTAGATGTTCAACAGGCTTGCACCCTTGGTGACCAGCGGGGTCAGCTTGAGGTCGTTCTTGTAGGCAAGGTAGGTACCTTCATCGGTCAGGGCGTATGCACCCTTCTCGCTTGCCATCTGGAGGGTCTCTCCCATGCCCTTACCGGCCTCTACGTACCAGTCACCGGACTTCTGGACCTGGGTGGTGTAGTTGTAGCCGGCCTTGGACCAGACGGTCTTCTCGGCCGAGTGGGTGCCCGAGTTATCGCCACGGGAGACGAACGCTACGCCTGCCGTCTTGTTGGTACCTTTCAGGAGAAGCGTGGTCATGGCAAGCTCAGGGGTCATGTCCTTGATGCCCGCGGGATCCGCTGCCGGACCAACGATGATGAACGAGTTCGATGCAAACGAGCGGCGGTTCAGGCCGTACCCGTCCTTCATGAACGCGAGTTCCTGCGAGGGGGAGTGGACGAGCAGCACGTCCGCATCGCCTTTCTTTGCCAGTTCGATGGCCTTACCGGTTCCCTGCGAGGTGATCTTCAGCGTGACACCGTACTGCTTCTCGAAGATCGGCTGGAGGTAGTCGAGGAGCCCGGTGTCGTAGAGGCTGGTCGTGGTTGCAATCACGAGCGTCTTTTCCGCGCTTGCGGTTGTGGCAGCTGCCGGGGCTGTGGTGGCTGCTGCCACAGCGGTGGTTGTCGCAGGCTTCGCGGTTGTGGAACTGGTACAGCCAGCGAAGAGGGACGTAACAAACAGGACTGCAATGACACATGCAATCAATCCGAAATGAAGGTTCTTTCTCATAATATGACCGGGATAATTTTTACGATGAGTAATAGTTGAATGTTTCTTTTTATGTTATGTTAAGATAATATCATAACCAGTTGCTAACCAGATGGTTTATACAACATTTCATTGATTCTCAAAATGAGTTAACTTGTTTTACAAAAGGAGGGGTTGCTGGAACAATGGCGGGCAGTTACCTGTTCCCGACCAGTACATTAAAGATCTCTGACCCAAGAATTTCCTGGATCTCACCGGCGTGATTCGCCTGCATGAGCGCGAGCATCTTCTTACTCCCTTTTGCGGTTGTCAGGATACCGACACGCTCTGCGCGGGTGATCAGTTCCTCTTCCTCCATCATGGCGAAATAGGGGAGGATGTAATAATGCGGGACGGCGAGGAACTCTGCCAGTCGCCGGGTGGTGGGGAACTTGATCCGGACCGAGTTCTCCACAAACGTGAGGGAGATGGATCGCTCCGCCACCTGGATACGGATTGCGGCATCGAAGAGGACATCGATTGAGAGGGCTGCCATGAGGATTTCCTGTACCTGATTGGGTGCACCGACCTGATATAGTATTATTATTTTCACCGGGCCGTAACCGGGGTTCCCCGTATCCGACCATGCGCGGGGTGCAGGAACCTGCCCGTCTGGATGACGTCCTGACAGGGACGCCCGGATCCAACCCCCTGCTATTTCACCGGACAGCCTTTTCCACAGAATATCAAGCCCGCGTCTATCCAATAGGCAACAATGAGACGTTTTTTAGAGGCAGAAATGACCTTACGATGGGAAAAATACCCGTAATCCAGCCCCGGTTAAACACCAGTACCCTATAATTCGCAAAAAAGCGCGAGTATCAAAAAAGTGGTTCTTTAAAACGGGCTCCGATGGGGAAACGGAGCGCTTTTCAGGCAGTTATTTTTCATGAAGAGAGTCAGTCCCGGACACCAGAAAAAGAGGGGTCCTTATGGCGAAACCGAAGACGGCACCGTGAACGGGCAGACGAATCCCTCCCCCCAGATCAATCGAATATCCTGTCGGTTACCTGAAGGGGAGCGGATGAAGGTTGCACAATGGGGAATCGATCTCGGAGAGGGCGAGTGTTCGCTTACTCAGGGAATCTCTGGGATTTGATCCTGCAAAACCGGGCTACCTGCAAGCACTGGTCGCATTTTTTCCGCCGGGCGTCATTGGAATGGAATTTTTTCTTACACGATGAACAGATGCGGAGTTTCAGGGCTCTTTTGTCACCGGGTGCGGAGCGCTCTTTATACGCAAGAGGGGAGCGCTGGGCATCGTCGTCTTCCGGACGGTCCGGCTCCGGATCCGTCAGGGACGCCCGAAACCGCGTGAGAAGTAATTGCAGCATCGTTGAACCCAGGAGTGCACGGGCCTCTGTTTTGTAGCGCTCTTCAATGATATCCGCGACAAGAATGTTTCCCCGGGGGGTAGTCCATACACCACGCCGTTCCTCTCTGATGATCAGGCCGCCGGCTTCCATATCCGAGAAGACGGCGAGCATCTCACCGGGCGGAGCGGAACAATACAGGGAGAGAAGGTGCTGGGAGGGCAGGTGGAGCCGGGCACCGTCCGGTACAAGATCAATATCCAGGGATCGTGTATCACAGAGTTGTATCCAGAGGGCCGCCTCGAATACTTCCTGCGCGGTGAGACGAATCATCAGTCAAGTCAATACTTTTTCGTGCAGCCTGATAAACCAACTGATATACCACACAGTATCATACCTGCCGATCCCGCAGGGATTCCACCCGTTCACCGGAAGACCAGGTACTCCAGGGCAACCGCGAACAGGAAAATCCCGATACCCGCAAGGGCAATGGGCAGCGTATAATTCTTTACCACCGTCTTTACATCGTCCCCCGTGGTGCGCTGGACAAGCCAGAAGAAGGGATCGGTCACGTAGGAGACGACACACGACCCGGCACCGATAAGGAGAATGAGCGGGATCGGGTGGATGGCACCCACGACCGCCGAACCTGCGAGGACTTCCGCCGTGATCACCGCAGTAACCACCCGGGACCCCTGCGCTGTCTCGATCAAAGCGGCCAGAAGGAACGGCACGAGGATGATGGGAATGAAGAGCGTGAGCTGGCTCAATGCATCCTGGGCAAACCCGCTTTCAACGATCACAAAACCTAGCGCTCCTGCCCCGCAGATGTCAAAGATGATCAGGCCGGCATGCTTTGCGCCATCGGTCATGCCCGATGAGCGGACGTTTGCGGACGCCAGGGCGATGGCGGTGACGGCCCCAACGAGCATGATGAAGTTTATGATGCCCACGTGCGACAGGCCAAGAAGAAGGGCGGAGACCGGGATGGCAGCGATGATCGCAATGAACGGGGCCCATGCCCGCCAGTGGATACCGGCGAATCCAGTTGACGGCACGGTTGTCGGGGTATCTGCAGGACAGAGGGGTGCAGTATTACCGGCCCCGACAGCATCCGGGCGTGCCCATCGATAGAAGAGGATCACACCACCGAGCACGGCAAGGGAGAGCGGGATGGCAACCAGATCGTAGACCAGCGCACTGGTACCTGATGAGAATGCCGTAACGAGAGGGATGACAACGGGTGTGGGATAGATGAGCGCGTACGAGATGATGCTGCCGACCGCGGCCAAGTAGAGGAGGATGTTGCGCCGGGTCCTGTCGCTCTCCACGCAGCCAAGGATGGGCTGGAGCATCACGTACGCGGTGACGCAGCAGGTGATCGGCACGGCGAGCAGGTATCCCGAGAACCCTGCGAGAGCGGGAGGGTTCCTGATGATGCGCCGGATGTCGAACACGATCTCTTCGGCCTGGTGCTGAGCCTGCAAAAGAGCGGCGATGACTGCTCCGCAGAGGATGATGATGCCAAACGAGGCAAAGACCTTGCCGAGACCGGCCACGATCCCCAGCATCGTCGCGTCAAGGGTCATGCCCGCCATGAGCCCAAAGAAGATCGCCCCGCCAATCAGGGTGAAGAACGGGGAGATCCTGTACCGGAGGCTCACCGCGGTGATGAGGGCGAGGGTGATCACAAACGCGACGATGGGATCCATAAGTAAGTAACAGGTGATCTGGTAGAAAAAGAATTGGAAGATAGTATCCCTGTCATCGCCCCGCCGCCCCGTCAGAGAAGCGATCGCTGGGTACCGCCATCCACAGACCCCGCCATCACCCTGCGCCCCGGTCCGAACGCAAACGCGATCTCCGCCCAGGCCCGGTCCAGCAAAGCCCGGTAATACCGGACGTCGAATGTCCGGGCGCACCACGCCGGCTCCACCTGGTACCTCCCGGCATCGGTCACCACGTACCGGATCTTCATGCCGGGAGCAATGGCCGTGCCGTGCTTCCGGTAGGCATCGACAGCAGCCCCTTCAATGCACCGGTGGGCATACTGCACCCGGCTGATCTGGCGGCTGATTGCCATCTCCTGCACACCGGCCAGCGGGAGTTGCTGTGCGGCATTTAGGTACATCCCGTACACCTCGTCCCACGCGGCGTCCAGCTCCGCAACCGACTTGGCCCTGCCCATCACGGTCAGCATCGCCTTCTGCATGGAGCGGATGTACTCGGGCGTGTCGTGTCGGCGGGCCGCAATCCCCCGTACCTTCACGCTGCCATCATCAAGCCTGCCGAAGTACCGGTTGTAGGCACCGAACCCGTCGTTGAGCGGCAAAAACACGAGCCAGTCGAGATGCTCGACTTCGAGCAGCAGTCCGGTCTCCTGCTCGACCCGGGCCTTGAGAAGTTCAACCGGTGAACCCTGCACCCAGAGACAGTCCACGATCCCGTGGAGGACCCTGAAGTTCAGGTCCTCGGCGATCTCTTTTGTCCGGAGCAGGATCTCCCGGGACCGCCCGGTGATCGCTTCGTGCACCTCAATCCGCCCGAACTTGGCGTTGCGGTACCCCGTGTACCCGAAGCAGGTGACGAGCATCCACTTCAAAACGGAATCAATGCCCGCCATCCGCGGGTCGGTCTTCCTCCGCCGCTTGGTAGCGATCCGCATATCGACCAGCGGCGCAAGGACCCCGGGAAGGAACCCCGGGCGCTCCGGGTGCCCGATGGTCTCCGGTGAGAGATTCACCAGAACAATGATGGAGGGGTACATGGACGTGAAGTCGATCTCCTCCACGTTCTCGTAGGTTCCCGCCCGGGGCTGGAACATCATCCCGCCCCGGTCCGCGGCCTGGAGCTCGCTCACCCGCCGGACCGTCTCCGCATCGCTCTTCCGGAACGGGACCGCGATGCCCTGCCGGATCGCTTCAAAGGTCTCGTAACTGCTGATCAGGGTGCCGGGCGTGAGCCGTGAGGCAAGACCGGGCGAGATCCCCGAGAGCCGCGAGGCAATGAAGACCCCTGCAAGGCCACCTTCGTGGAACACGAACGACCGCTCCGTATCGACCAGGATCCGCCCGTCGGGGATGAGCGCCGGCTCCTTGTGCTCCATCTTCCCGTAACTCCAGTACGACCGGGCGTCCATTGAGCGGTACTTCCCGTTCCGGGAGAAGGGCATGGCAAGCGTATATCGCCCGGCGAGCCTTCGGATCTTCGGCATCCACGTATCCGCATCCGGCATGAGGATGACGTCCGGGTCAATTGAGGAGACGAGGGAGAAGAGATCGGCAAGCACCGTCTCTTCCGGCCCGGTTAAGTGCTCAGTCCGGTCCTCATGGACGAGATCGATCCCCGGGACGGTCGCGGAGAGCGCTGCCTCTCCCTTCACCCGGAGCTCGATCACGTCGAGGTCGTGCACAATCTCCGGGGAGAACCGGTCGCTGCCGCTCCGGCTGCACGGGAAGAGCCCGTGCTCCGCCATGAACCGCTGGTCCCGGCGCACGTCCACGTTGAAGAGCTGTACATCGTACCGGGCCTGCGCCTCCAGCGCCTCGGCAACGCGGCGGTCGCCGTACACGGCATAGCCGGGCAGTTCGCCAAAGATTGTCCGGATCGTGCAGTCAGCGGCCCCGTACCGGTCTTCAAGAGCTTCGATCAACTCGTGGTGGGCGTGCGGATCCGGGAAATGGGCAAAGAAGGGCGGGTCGTACGGGTGGTGGCACTTCGTGACCGTGCCTTCCTTAAACCAGAGGTCGATACCTCCGTCCCGGTACGCGGAGTCAAGGATCCACATCGCCACGCGCCTCCGCTTCATGGTTGTCCTGCCGCTTGAGCAACTCGACAAGCACGGAGAACATTGCTGCTTCGAGCGGGTCGTCGCATGCAATGAACGCCTCGCTGGAATGCTCCTTTGCCAGGTTCGCCAGTTGTTCGCCGTACCGCTGGTCCTCCCGCTTCAGGGCGCGGGACGACCGGGCCCACCGCTCCGCAATGCTGTTGACCCCCTGCCGGGTGCTCACGAACGTCCGGCCCATCAGGTTCCCTCCAGGGTCTTCTGGCCCCGGACCAGCGGCCCGCCGTTCCGCTGCATACGGAGGCTTCGCTCGGGGGGGCGGCCCGCAAGATCGTCCGCCTCCGCGATCTCGATGACCCGGTCTGCCTGCCGCATCAGCGCGGCGAACGTCCGGTCGATGGCCGGGGTGTACAGGATCACCAGCGCGTCGCGGCCCAGGTCCTTCAGCGCCATCGAGACGGGCATGATCATATTCTCTCCCCCTTCGAAGATCAGCGGATCGTGCTCAATCAGGACGATCGTGTGCGCTGCCTCGCGGATCACAGAAAGGAACTGGTGTGCCGTGAACGCCCGGCGGACATCGAAGTTCTTGGAGCCCCGGTCGATCCGCGAGAGGAGCCGGGAATAGTTCCCGCTGATGTGGAGGAAGAGGAACCGCTGGAGATCCGGGTTGCCGTTGATGGCCCTGAGCATCACGTTCTCCGGTGCAATAACGGCATGGTAGTTGCCCGGGTAGAGGTACATCCCTTTGCGGAGCTCGATCTGGATCTGCATTGCACCGGATCGCTGCTGCTCATGAGTTGATAAGGTTCAGGCTGGCGGGGCGTGAAAGTGATCGGTCGATATCGCAAGATTGATGAGTGGAAACGCGCGATGTGAGGGTGATGTGCAGGCGATATGCCCTCAGGGTCATTGACCTGACCGGCCAGACGCGGCTGATGGTGGACGCGGACCTCTGGTTCCCGTCCCACTTCAATATTGCGCCCTCATCAAAGAACCCGGTGATCGTGGCGGCATCGGACGGCAATCACCTGAAGATGATGGAGTGGGGGCTCATACCGAACTGGGCACCAGAGATCCGGAAGCTGCCCCGCCCGGCCAATGCCCGGGCCGAGAGCCTTACAGAAAAACCGATGTTCCGCGATCTGCTGACGCACTACCGGTGCATCGTTCCCGCCAGCGGGTTTTATGAATGGAAAAAAGAAGGAACGCGGAATCTCCCGTTCTATTTCCACCGGGCGGATGGAACGCTCCTTACGTTTGCCGGCCTGTATGACCGCTGGCAGGACCCGGCGGGCGAAACCCGCCTGACCTACACGATCATCACCACGGCGGCAAACGAACTCATGGCACCGGTCCACGACCGGATGCCGGCGATCCTGACCGAGGACGGCACGCGGCGCTGGCTCTCCGGAGATACGCTGTCCCACGCGGCAATGAAGGAGATCCTCATGCCCTGTGCTCCCGGCATCCTGGAGGCGTACCTGGTCTCGCCGCGGGTGAACAGCCCGGCCGTGGATGACGAGAGCCTGATCAGCCGGTTGTGATCGTTACCGGAGCCTGGAGGAGATGATCTCTCGTCTCTTCCGGGCGGTTGCCGGGTCCGCGACCTGTGCGGGCACGAGACCGGCCACGAAGGAAGATCCCGGCCGGACCCCGGATCCAACCCCCTGCCAGTTCTCCGGACAGCCTTTTCCACAGGATTTCAGCGTACCCATCATCCAATAGGCAACAATTAGACGTTTTTTAGAGACTGAAATACCCCTCAGATAAGAAAAATAACGGTAAGGTGACCTCCGTTCAAAACCAGTACGCTATAATTCGCCAAAAAACGCGAGTATCAGAAAACCCGTTCTTCAAAATGGGCTCTGATTGGCAAACGGAGCGTTTATTGGAGAGATAATAGGCACGATGGTCTCATCCCCGTGACACCGTCGATACAGGGTCATCCGGATTTGAGAGATACCCGGCCCGGAGAAGACCAGTATACAGAAAAAAACGTGCGTAAAAAAACAGGGTTATTTCTTCTTCTTGTGCTCGTCGGCAACGGGCTTCATGTACACAACGTCCGCCCCGACATCTTTTGCAATCTGTTCCAGCTCGAACTTCCGGAAGTGGGTGGCCTGGATCTGGATCTCTCCTCCGGTTACGGCTACAATGCGGTACTTCGGTGACTCGACACCCTCACCGACTTTCTGGCGTTCACGTGCATAAATCTTCATACGGATTCCTCCTGCCAGTCACGGTTCCACAGAAACGAACCTTCATGCTGCGGGGTGATGGCTCTGATATACCAACTGGTTTACAAGAACTTATACCTTTCCGTAGCGGTACACGCTTGAGAGAATCATCATGGGAAAACGGTTTGAGCTCACGAGCGGACTCCAGGGCGAGACCCTGGTCCGGAAAGGGATGATGAAGAAACGAAAGATCGCTGAACAGATCCGCATCGCCCCGGAGATCAACGTGGTCAAGATCGGCGGGCACGGGGCGATCGATTATGGTCGCGAGGTGATGCACCCGCTCTGTGAGGAGATTGGGGCACTCTCTAAAAAGCACAAGCTCCTTGTTGTCACCGGAGGAGGCGGGCGGGTGCGCCACATCATGGACATCGGCATGGACCTGGGCATGCCCACGGGAGTTCTCGCTGAACTCTCGGCAAAGATCTCGGAGCAGAACGCGATCATGGTCTCGATTTTGCTCTCGAAGTACAATGGCTCGCGGATCCATACCGGCGATCTCCTCGAACTCCCGATGCTCTTGAAGCTCGGCATCCTGCCGGTCATTCACGGCACCCCCCCGTACGGGCTCTACGAGCACCCGGCAAAGAACGAGATGATCCCCCCGCACCGCACGGACACCGGGGCATTTTTGATCGCTGAAGTGCTCGGGGCAAAGAGCTGCATCATCGGCAAGAACGTGGACGGCCTCTACACCGAGGACCCGCGGAAGAACCCGGATGCCGAGCTCATAAAGGGCATCACCGCACAGGAACTGATCCGGATGAACCTGGACGATATGGTGCTCGAACCGATGGTGGTCAGACTCTTGCAGGACGCCGTCCATATCCGGGAAGTCCGGATCATCAACTGCCATAAGAAGGGCAATATCGAGAAAGCGATCAGTGGCAGGAATGCCGGGACGATCATCCGGGCAGATTAACCTTGAATTGTCCGAACCCGGGGCAGCCGTGTCCCGGGGGAATGGATTTTTTATCTTTCTGCTCCGCAGGGAAGATTAGGTTTCGCATCCCGGGAACAGGACTGACCATCAGAAGTGACAAGAAGATTAATTAAACCCGCTTCAGGCGGTACGGTAACCTTTGATGATTAACCAGCGGCATTTATCTGAAGGATTCATTAACAGTATCTGAGTACTATGGGATTCACTTCAGACATCATGCATGACTTTGTGGCAAAGGAGATCAAAAACCTCTACTCCAGTTTCGATGGCTGGAAGTATACACCCCGCGAGACCGGTACCGGCTACGACACGCTGATGGTGCTGGAGCGGCACAACGGCGGCCACCGGGAATGCGTAAAGATCCTGGTCACCTTCAGCCGCACGGTTCCCTCGCCCCTGCCGGAGGAACTCACAACCGCGGACTGTGCAAAGGACGGCCTGCCGACCCGGTTCAGCTGTGCCGTGATGGCCCCGGCCAACGCAGACACCTCAGCGGTCCCGTCCGGGATCCGGGTCTATACCATGCGATCGTTCACCTTTGTGGATAAGGAACTCACCTGGGTGAAGAAGCCGGTGAGAAAGACCGAAGATGTACCGGCAAAAGTGCCGGCATAAGAACACTTTTTTTAACCTCACCAGGTCCGGAGCAGTGTCAACCGGATCGCCGTACGGGGATCTGGCGGGAAGGGATGAACACCCGGACTAAAAGGCAGATCGTATCGATCAGCGGGGTACCTACACGGCTCCTGACATACACGAACATGGTAACGGTTGCCCTTCCGGTTGTTCCGGAACCGGTTGCTTTCTTTCCCTGGCGGGCCGCCGCTGCCCTCTAGGAAGACCGGGAAAACTACAATTGGGAATGCTATCAAAATACTTACTTATACTCAGGAATGCCCGTGGGACAACGAGAGCAGAGCAGGAACGAGCAGATGAGCACGGTAGAGCGATCAGCAGTGATCCTTGTTGGAGGAGATGCCCGCCGTGCCAACGGGCTTGAGAAGTTTTTTTTCGAGTACGAGGGAAAAACCTTCATCGAACGGATCATCGATACCCTGGAACAGGTTGTTGACGAGATCCTTATTGTGGCAAAGGATCCTGCCCAGTGCAAACGCTTCCACCACCTGTCCGGAATCCGCTGCATCGCCGACCAGCGATCCGGCATTGGTCCCATCGGGGGTCTGCATGCCGGTGCACTCGCAGCGCAGGGTGACACAATCTTTGTCTCCGCGTGCGATATGCCGTTCATCAATCGCAGGATTGTGCAGTATCTTTTCGATTCTCTTGGGGATTGTGATGTCGCGATACCCAGATGGGATTCAGCAATGATCGAACCACTTCATGCAGTTTACCGGAGATCCTCGCTCCTCACCTATCTCGAAGACCACAAGTCCAACACCCTCCGCCAGCTGATCTACAACTCCAACCCCCACTATGTCTCGATCGAAGAACTCCGGCCCTTCGACCCGACCTTAAAGACGTTCACCAACATCAACGATCTTGAGGAACTTGAACGGATCAATGCGGGGTCTGCGCTCAACTATATCCGTGAATAACCCGGTACGGTCCTCGGACGGATGAAGGTTGAAAGATCGCGAGAACCACAACGGTGAGAGGAACGTTCCTACCGGCTTACCGTAAGGGGGCTGTCGGTTAAGGAAAGGTCCTTGGAGAGCCAGCGGATCACACCGGTCCTTGTAGTCGAATACCCCCCGATATTTGCTACGAGCTCCCGGTACGCGGGCGACCGGATCAGGGTCGTGAGTTTCATGATCCGGGGGTCGGAGAGCATCTCAAGGCGGACGGCAATCTCATAGTCTTCGTGCGCAACCGAAAGGAAGTGGAGCCCGTTCTTGCTGGCAAGACCCGACGTGCTGATACCGGCATCCGCAAACCCGTTCCGTACCGCAGCGGCAACGGCAGGCGGTCCATGCACTTCCTGCAGGTACCCGTTCACTGCGGACGGATCGATCCCCTCGGCAGCCAGGAGGGCATCGAGCACCCGCCGGGCATTCGTCTCCTTCCGGGTGTTGATGAACCGGGCTTTAGTGAGATCCGCAATGTCCATGTCGTCCCGGGAGACGAGCCCCATCTCGATGGTGGCGATATGGATGAAGGCCAGGTCACCGGCATCGAAACCATGCATGAAGGGCCGGTATACCGTCAGCAGGGAGTGCGACGGGAGGACCAGCGGCGCCGCATGGCAGGTGTTGCAGCCAAGGGCAAGGAATCCCGCGGTGTTGCCGGGATTGGTGGCATGCAAAAAGAGCCCGGTATCATGGGCAAGGCCCGCGAGTTCCTCAAGGGCCGGGTCCAGCGTCCCGGTCAAAAAGAGTGTCCGTTCGATGCTCCCGGGATCGGTCGTGAGAAAGACCTCCAGTTCCGTGCCCGTGTCATAGCCCTCGACCGGTGCCGGGATGTGGGTGTAGCCGTTGGCCTTGACCGTTGCCATCTGGACGGCCGCTCCTTTCCCGTGCGGGGTCCCGTACAGGGTGGAGCCGATACGGCCGACAAAGAGTGGCACGAACTCATCGAAGCCGGGATCCGAAGTGACGGCCTGTGCCAGCCGGACCCTGACCGGGTACCTGGGGGCCGGGGCAAAGCCCCAGGATTCGAGCAGCGGGGCGGCGAACTCACGAAGGACGGTCTGGGCAGCGAGCGGGTAGCCCGGCAGCCCGAGAACGGGTTTACCTTCGACCCTGCCAAGCATCATCGGCTTGCCGGGCTTGACGGCTACGCCATGGAAGATCAGTTCGCCTAAGGATCGGATCACCCGCTCGGTGAAGTCGCGGGTACCGGCGGATGAGCCGGCCGAGATCAGGACGAGATCGTTCTCCCGCACGGCTGCTGCAAGGGCCTCGCTGATGAGGTCGGGGTCATCGGGTACGATCGGGAGGCGGACGCAGTGTGCTCCCATCTGGGAGAGGAAGACCTGTGCCATCACCGTGTTGCTCTCGACCACCTGCCCCGGCGCCGGGCGGACCCCCAAGGGAACGAGCTCGCTTCCCGTAGGGATGATGCCCACGTTGACTGCAAGGACCTCAAGGGACGTGATGCCGTAGGTGACGAGGGCCCCGATATCAAAGGACCGGATCAGGTGACCCCGGGGGAGCACCAGTTTGCCCTCCTTGATATCCTCACCGGCCGGGCGGACATGCTGCCAGGGTGCAGCGGCCTTCCGGATCAGGAACTGTTTATCGGCCTCCCAGACATCCTCGATCATCACCACGGCATCGAACTCCGGCGGGATGATATTGCCGGTATTCACCCGGGCACAATGCTCAAGGGTCACCGGGTTCCGGTCCCCGGCCCCGATCGTGTCCCGGCTCCGGACCGCGATCCCGTCCATGGAAGAGAGGTTCACTTCCGGCACAGAGTACCGTGAGAAGACCGGTTCAGCCACCACCCTTCCCACGGCCTGCATGATGGGAACCCGTTCGGTGCGGCGGGGCGGGGCAAACGAGGTGACGAGCAGGCTGAGTGCCTGATCCAGAGAGCGGAGTTCAAGGTAGCGTTTCACCATCGCAGCCAGCGCCCCGTTCTTTCTGGGTGATCCCATCCCGTCATTCCCGGCCCCTCATCAAAACAATTGTATTAACATTGTGCCTTTGTCAGAGTAAAAGAATGTCGGAATTGCTTCACCCGGCCAACCACTCAGGGCGGGGTGACCGTCTCTATAAAAAAAACGGGAAAGCCTGCGTATCACAGCGATACGTTCTGGCCCTCATTTCCCACGGCAGCAAGATACACCGGCCACTGGGTCTCCGGGTCGAGCTGGGCAAGGGTGACGATCAGATCATCGTGGAAGAGATCGATCGGGGCCACCCCGAATCCGAGTCCCGCTGCTGCCAGGATCAGGTTCTGGCAGGCATGCCCGGCCTCGATCAGGGCGCTCCGGTATCCCCGGTTCCCTACAGCCCAGACCGTGCGGTACGGGATACCCACCCAGAGGAAGGTGACCGCTGCCCGGGTCGTGAGCTTGAAGTTCAGGCTCGCGGTACTCATCTCAAGGATGATGCCGGAATCGATACGTTCGGCCACGATGCTGTGGGATTTCGGGAGATACCGGTACAGCCCGGTCTCCAGCCCTTCCACATCGCTCGCAACAAAATAGGTCTCCAGCGGGTTCCGGGAACCGCTTGACGGGATGTTGCGGATCTCGATCGTCTCTGCCACGATCTTCTTGAACCCCTGGGTACACCAGAGCAGGTACGAGAGCTGATTGAGGTCCATCGTCGAGCGGGAGAAGAATCCTACCGGCTCCCATCCCTCGATGGCTTTTCTGACCGGCATGTCCGGAAGCTTAATTTTTTTGGGGCTCGGGAGCTTGATCGGGGTCTGCCCTTCTTTTACCGGGAGCTCGTGGGGGGGTTCCGGGACACGGAGGACGAGATCGACCGTGGAATAATCCGGGCATTTGGTTCCATTGATGAAGTCTTTTCCAATCTTGTTCATGGGGTCACAGCCTGAATAGACAATGAATTGATGAGGTTAAAAAAAAGGGTTTGGTCCCCGTGGACCCTTGTGATGTGATGCTGGCGGGGGTTCATGCCGCCTTCAGGTACAGGTTCGCGTACACGACCTGGCCCTTGCTCTTGGGGTGGCGCTCGCCAAGGTCGCCGATGTAGTGGTCGAAGGTGTAGGTTGCACCATCGCACTCCTTCTTGACCTGGTCGACCTTCTTGTACCCGGGCAGCATGAACTTGATCTGCCCGAGCACGTACATCTCGCCCTTGACCATCTGGCCACCGACACGGCCTTCAACATCGCCCTTGACGATGACGGTCCCGCCCTCGGCGTGGGTGGAGACGTGGATGAAGGCATCCTTCTCGATGATGATGGTCCCGCCGAGCATGGCGGTGCCGATATCGTTGCCGGCACTGCCCTTGATCCTGATGAGACCTCCCTTCATACCTCTCCAGTCGCCACGGTAGGCGCAGCCGACATGGTTCTTGGCATCGCCATCGCAGATGAGCTCGCCGCCTTCCATCTGGATCCCGCAGAAAGAGTCCATGTTCCCCTTGATGTGGATCTTACCGCCCTTCATCCAGCCGCCGACATACATGTCAGCATTGCCGTTGACGGTGACCGATCCGGCGGTCATCTTGGAGCCGATGTACTTGACGCGGGTGCAGTCACCATTGATCACGATGTCGGTGTCTGCGGCAGTCTCGCCGCCATTGCCGGAGACGGTAAAGAAGTCCCCGAGTTTCAGAACAAATTTGCCTTCGTGTCCCGGGAGTTCGGCTATCTGCGCAGCAGTCTTTCCTGCGAATGCATCGGGGGTGATGCTGTAGCCCTCGAACATGAGTTCGGGAACCTTAATGGGTGTTAACGTTACGGTTGCCATGATAGCACCTCAGGCCTCCATGTTGATGTCGATGACCGACTGGTGCGGGGCAAGGTACTCCCGGACCGAGTAGTTGCTCATATCGACCGTGTAGGTTCCCTGGTGGAATGCCTGGCTGACATCCCTTGTGACCTGGGCGTTCTCGGGCATCTTGACCTTGACCCAGACCGTCTTCTTGTGGCCGTGGCTGACAATTTCGCCGTCCTTGACAACGATCTCGCCGTCCTTGATGAAGTACAGAGCCCGCTGGAGTGCGGTCTCGATCTTCTCGGCGTCGCTGGGCATGTTCTTGTAGTTGAGGTCAAAGACCGATACATCCCCGTGCATGCCGGGTGCGAGACCACCGTAGGTGCTCTTCAGGCCAAGGCATTGTGCCGGGCCGGACCGGGTCATCTGGGCGATCTCGTAGAGCGAAAGTTCGCGGTCGATACCGTGGATGTAGGTGGCGTTGATCACCTTGTCGGTGTTCTTCATGGAGGCAAGGGTTGCTTCCCGGGCCTTCTTGCTCATGAGCCACTTGATGATGCGGGGATACCGGGTGAATGGCCCTGCATTCGGGTGGTCGGTGGTGATGAAGGCGCGATCCATGTCCTTTGCAAAGAGTGCCAGTTCAAGACCGGTTGCCCACTGGATTGCATTGGGCAGGATATCCTTGTCGTAAATGTAGGGGACAATACCGGCGGCAGTCTCCATCTCGACATCCACGTTGGTCCACTTCAAGTGGTTGAGCCCGTGGAGGTGGTGCTCGAACGGGCCGTCCGCGGTCATCGTGGTGGTCTCGTCGAGTGTGACGCAGCCGAGATCGAAGGTGATGTTCTTCTGCTTGTTGATGTAGTCCATGACCTCTTTGGACTTCGAGCAGAAGTCCTTCCATCCCTCTCCGCCATAGGAGTGGAACTGGAGGTGGGTGGAGTGCATGACCGTCTCACGACCGAACTTGTTGTTGGCCTTGACGCCCTCTGCAAGTTTGAGGGCAGCAACAGTGTCCGGGTAGTTACCGGGGTTGCCGAGATTGTTCTGGTGGAGGTGAACGGAGTGCGGGAGACCGAGGTACTCGTTTGCTTCGATCAAACCCTTGATGATCTCTCCGGGTGTGATGTCGAAGTACGGGACCGCGTCATCGAGGCTTAAGCAGTTGAGACCCCATGCCCATGCAGCGGTGCCGCCGGGGTTGACGACCTTGACACCGTACCCTTTCGTGGCCTTGAGGAGCCAGGCAATGTAGGCCGCGGTGTTCTCGATCTCGCCCTTCTTGAGGTACTCCATGACGAACCAGTTGTTGCCAAAGACCGGCAGGGCCGCTTCATCGATGATGGGGGTGTCGTGGATCTCTTCGTGCACGTGGGGTGCAAGGAGCGGGGGCATGGCGGCTTCCATGACAAAGGAGTAGCCCATCCGGGCATAGTCGTACCCGGTCTTGAAGACCGAGGGGATGGAGAAGCCGGACTCCATGCGGTAGCCGTTCTTCTGCGCCATTCCGCTCAGGCAGACGCCTGCCCGGAGCTTGTCTTCGGGACGCATGAGGCGACCGGCATTGACCTTGGGGCCGGCCACGTGGGAGTGAATATCGACACCGCCCGCCATGACGACCTTGCCCTTGGCATCGATGACCTTTGCGCTGGAGCTGACCTTGTCGACAATCTTGCCGTCCTTGATGGCAACATCCCCGACATCGCCGTTGATCTTCCGGGTCGGGTCGATAACAAATCCGCCCTTGACAATAATTTCTCCTGAGGTCATCTTAGTTCACCGCCTCTGACTCGGGGTAGCGCCGGTCTTCCTTTGCTGCAAGCCAGATCGGCTTGGTCTGGGTGAGTTCGCACATGCGTTCGTAGACCTTGTTGAAGAGTTCCTCATCGCTGGGAACGCCCGGCAGGCCCTTGAGCACTGCCTTAAACTGGATCGGCACGTTGTCCATACGGTAGACAACGCCCGGCTCATCGACACCGGCAATCCGGACCGGGATGTGGAGATCCGAGATCTCACTGGCCATGTTGAAGTTCGGGTCGATGGTGATGAAGGGGTGCTTCTTCAAGTGCTGGACCGGCTGGATCGGGAAGTGTGCTCCCGCGTCGGCACCGACATTCACGAAGCAGTCCACTTCGTCCCGCATCGCGAGATCGATGGAACTGGTCTCACCCGGGTTCATGTGGGCGTGGGTACCTTTGGAGAGGTCAATGCAGTAGGGGAAGCCGAACTGCCAGGCCCAGACCTGGCCGGGACCGGCGATATTATAGTGGCCCCGCATCGCCATGATCGAGCACTTGGTGTGCTCGTTGAGGTCACGGGTCAGGCTGATCGCGTGGTCGATGTTGTGGTTGCGGCCATCCGTGTGCGTGCAGCCCATACCGAAGAAGATCATACAGAACCGTGCCTTCTTCATAATGTCAACGGACTTGATGATCGTCTCTTTCTTGATGCCGGCTACTACGTCGGGGATGTCGTGACCCTTGAGCACGGTACGGAACGCATTGAAGAGTTCGTAGTCGTGGCCCTGGTCGAGCATCAGGTGGATGTCGGCGAGTTTTGCGGTATCGGTCTCACGCGGGTCGATAGACAGGATGGTCCTCTGCATCGCACCCTTCTGGGTGAAGTAGCCGCGGGGGAAGATCGAGTACCGGGAGGTGTGGCGGGGGTGGGCGTGCATCGGGTTGCAGCCCCAGAAGACCACGACATCGGCCCGGTTCTTGGCCTCACCGAGCGTGCAGCTCGGGTAGCCGTTGTCGAAGATGGCGAGGAACGAGGGTCCGTGGCAGATCGTTGCACAGTTGTCGAGCACCGCGCCGGACTTCTCGGCGATACGGGCGACCGCGCTCATGCCTTCGCAGTTGGTTGACCCAAAGCCGTAGACAAGAGGTTTCTTTGCGGCGAGCATGGTCTTGGCCATGTAGTCGATCGCCTCTTCGTACGGGATCTCCTTCATGGAGCCATCGGGCTGGCGCTTCCGGGGGAGCTTCGGCCGGGTCGGGTCGTTTGCATGGTGGAAGAGGTTGGTCCCGATGATACAGGCATTGTGGACTTCGAGCACCTTGGTCTCGTCGTCCGATACGAGCACTTCGATATCGTCGCAGGATGAGCCGCAGTACGGGCATCCGACGCCTTTGATCAGTTTAGGCATTATACTTTCCCTCCTTGCCAGAGGCCTACGGCGCCCTGCACAAGATTGAGGGCGGTCTTCAGTCTCTCTTCCGGTGCCGGTTCGATCGTGACCGGGAAACCGCTGTACTGGGGGGTACCGGTGGACTGGGTCCGGGGCGGCACGACCTGGTTTGCCCAGACACCCTGGCGGATGTGGGCAAGGCCCGGTGGGCAGTACTGGGTTGGCTCGATGGCCTTGACGATGACGGTACCGCACTCACTGGTGACACGGATATTCGTGTTCTTCATGATGCCGGCCCGCTTCATGTCCTCGGGGTTCATCTCGCAGATCGAACAGGCGATAAAGTAGTTGGGATTGGTCTTTCCCTGCTCCATGGCAGCGCCTTCCTCGATCGAACGCTGGGTAATCATGTTCAGCTGGATCTTTGCCATTCGTCCATCTCCTTATTGGGCCAGTACGCTCGTCATGCCCTTACCGGAAAGGGTGATCACTTTGTACGGGCAGGCTGCCACACACACGCCGCAGCCGGCACAGAGTTCGTTCTTCGCATCCACATTGATGGATTTCCCGTCCTTGACCGCGTAGATCTTCTCGTTGGTCACCGGGTCGAGCGTATGCAGCTCGAGGGCATTGACCGGGCAGGCAACCACGCAGATGCCGCAACCGGTACAACGGTTCATATTTACATGTACTGAAAACGCCATACACATCACAACTAGATTGTGTTAACTTTCAGGTATTTTCTGAATTGTAAATAAACCTTGTTAAAGTGGATCAGTGTTAATTATAAAACATTGACTTAAAAAATTTCGATTCGGGCGTACTTAACGAACGAGGTACGTCACGTGCTCGCAGGGATCGGAACCGCAGAGATCCTGCATCACATCAGACACGAGTACGAAAGAGTTCTTGATCATGAAGGGATGGTAGGTTTGTAAAAAAAACGTGGATAATAAAAAAAAACGAGGTTAGAAATTATTCAGAAGTTCCTGGTAACTGGCCACCTGGTTCTGGGTGGCACTCATCACCCTCGCCGATATAAAAACGGAGAGCTTGGGATCGATCTGCATCGCCTTCTGGTACGCGGTCATCGCATTCTGGTAGGACTGCATGCTATCCACCTGTCCGGCAGACGATGCCGGCTGGTAGCCGGGCGTACCGGGTTGTTGTGCAAGCGCCTTTGCGGCAGCCTGGAGCTTCTGCAGCTCCAATGAAGACATCAGCAGGTACGTATCCCCTTTCTTCATCAGAATCTTGGAGTCATCCGGGGTGATCGCGAGTGCCGCATCATAATAGGACAGGGCCGCATCCAGGTTGCCCGCTTTCACCTGGCTGTCACCCATCCGCATCAGGGCGGTGGGATCGTTGTTGTCCTGAGAGAGCACCTGTTCATAGATCTTCGCCGCCTCCCCACTCTGCCCGGTCTTCAGGAGCATCTCGCCCTTCTTCTTCAGGATCACCGTATCGGAGGTATTGGCACTGAGCGCATAGTCGTACATCGTGAGAGCCAGCTCGGACTGGTTCATGGCAGCCATGGTATCGCCAACGGTGACCTCTGCATCGCGCATCACCGTCTTCTCGGTAACCTGGGGTGCCAGCGCAGGAACAACAACAAACCCGCCTGCAATCACCGCGAGTAAAATTACAATAATCCAGAACACTTTCATGGTATCTGACCGTCCCATCGCCGGGAACTTATTGATAAAGAATAGTATTATGAGAATCTCAAATAAAAGCGATGGTTTTGATTTTCTGACGGTTTAGAAGATCAGCACCCGTTGGTGCTCTGCATTGACATTGCCCGGGGGATAGAAGAGGATCTTCCCGAGGCCCGGAAAGCCGATATCGATCACCGCATTGAGGCCCGGGTTCTTGACGAGGCCCCGCTTCTGGAGCGATGTCTGGAGAACAAAGAAATGGAGGTTGTCGTTGCCGGCCACCGCATTGATCAGATCCGGGATCGAGAAGGGTATTGACTCCACATGCGGCCGGTGGTTCCCGGCAACACTCAAGACCCCGTCCTCCATGAAGATGACCCGGGTCAGGATTCCCTGGTGGGCACAGGCAGCGGCAAACGAGATAGCCCCATAGACATGCTCTGTACTGTACGGACTCTTCGTGACAAGGATCGTGACCGGGGGAACCGCACTGTTCTTGTCGATACGATCGAACGAGAGGCCCGGGCTCCTCTTCGCAAACTGGATGGACCCGGCATTCGCGGCAAGGATGATATGCGGCCGGCAGAACCGGTCGACCATGGCATTCATGTCCCGGATGTGGAACGGCTTGATGGCACAGGTCGAGATCACCGCTCCCTTCCCATCATCCCACGTGCTGTAGCCCCGGGCCGATGCAGACCGGTCAGAGCCAAGAAAGAGACTGGTAAGTCCCGCTTTTCCCGCACAATCATGAAGGATCTCAAGCCAGGTTCCGATATTCTCGGACTCTGCGGTCTTCTGCCCGGTATGGCCCATGTGGATCCCGTCAAGGTTGGTGTAGAGTTCAGGGGAGAGCCGGGCCTCGATCCCGGCCTGAAGGAGCCTGAGACCGCACTCTGCCGAACGATGCATGTACGGCGATTCGTTCTGGAGCCATCCGATCGAATCGGGAAGGGCAGACCGGTTCTGCCGGACGAGACCTGCCACATCCTGCCAGAACGAGGGCTGGTTGGCTGCCGTCAAACTGTTGGTATCGACCACCTGGTCGGGCGACTTCATCTTCAGGCGCTCGATCGTGATGCCCCGGAGATCCAGTTCCTGCCGGTCGCAGATGAGCCGGACCGGGGCTAACGAGAGGATCACGGACCAGACCGGCTCTGTCTCGGGATCTTCCAGGCTGTAGAGGGCGTCACCCGTAAGGAGGAGCACAAAGATCGGGCTTCCTGCCGGAGCCCGGTGGGTCAGCGTCTCCGGATAGAGCTGGACGAAGAAGAACTTGAGCGACTCCTCGATCCACGAGACCCGTTCAAGGGAGATACGATCGGAAAGTAAGAAAAAATGCGTGGTCATGATGGGACGGCCTTACAGGGAAATTAACGGTCACTTCGTGTCAGCCTGATCTCCCAGTACCCTTCAGAGGATCTCGCGATCGCCATTGACAGGCCCTCATCGTGCGCAATCCGGGGGATGGATGTCGTTATGGCGGGGAAATTATCGCAGGTAATGAATAATTCACCGGATTGCCTTAAAGCCTTTGCTTCTTTTGCCACCACCCTCAAACAGTAGGGGCTCATCTTCCCTGAGATATCGAGTCTCTTCCGGGTCATGGCAGGTATCGTCCCGTGCGGCACTCACCGCTCATGCTTCACTCCGCCGAGAGGATTCCACCGCTTCCTGATGGCCGGGATCAGGTACGCTAGGATCATCCCCACAATGAACCCGGCGGTAATAGAACTGGCGACAGCAAGTATCCCGATGATCCCCGTCACCACAAAGGAATCCGTCTTGATACTGTGCCGGCCCATCTCGATCCCGACAAATACCAGCAGGGCCCCAAGGACACCGACCGCAATGAGCGAGAGCACCTGCGGGGACGTGAAGAAGAGAGCCAGCACGATGAAGATCAGGCCGGCATAGACATTCGCCCCACCGGTCCTTGCACCGTACCGGTACTGCCCGGCAAGCCCCCCGGCCCCATGACACATCGGGAATCCGCCAAAGGGAACAGAGGTCAGGTTCATCAGGCCGATGGTGGTTGAAAATTTTCTGGGGGGGACATCCTTCCCGAACAAGTCTTTGGTCAAGAGGGCCGTTGCCAGGATCGCGTTGGCGATGGTGAGCACCAGCTGGGGGAGGACGAGCGTGGAGAGGGCGGCAGGGATATCCGAGAGGTGCGGGATCACGAGATGCGGGGCAGGGATCAGGCTCAGGGGAGGCAGACCGTAGAGGAGGAGCCCCCCGATAAGGCCGACGCCTATCACGCAGATGGAGGAGAGGTCGGGAATGCCCCGGTACCTGACGAGGAGCATGAACCCGAGGATGATCGCAATACCGATCCCGAAGAAGAGCGGGTCCTGCACGATGAACCCGGCCGAGGATCGGAAGAGGAGGAGGGCGAGGCCCAGCTGGATGCCCCGCACCACGCTCTGCGGTACCCAGCGCTCGATCCAGGAGAATACCTGCCCGTACCCGAGGATAAGAAAGATCACCCCGAGGATGAGACCGGCTGCTGCGATCTCTCCCGCGGATATGCCCCCGGCCACACCGGCCGCGATGACAACGACCGCAATCGCCTTCATCGGTTCGAGGGGGATCGGCAACCGGTAGTAGAGGCCGGTGAGGATGAACCAGATCCCGAAGAAGAACAGGATATACCGGGGATCGACATCGGAGACCAGCGCTACCGCGAGGATGAGCGGAATGATCGTGCCGAAATCGCCAAGCGATCCCGCCAGCTCAGAGAGGGAGAATGAGAACGGGAGCGGGGGTTCGGAAGTCATGGCAGCTGCGGATTATGGTACCTGCAGGGCAGCAGGACGGGCACGTCTCTCATTCGGCAGACCGGCAAGAGAGAAGTCTCTATGGTAAGGTAACGATACCCGTAAGATTTAATCTTTTCACAAAACGAGGGTGACGCGTAAGTGCCGTGGATGAAAAAGCGACCATTCCATAAATTTATCTGGTTCCTCACTGTACCAGTCAATAAGGTTCATCTATGGTTGATTTATCTCCAGATCTCCTGATCTATGCCGGTATCGGGATCATTATGTTCTGCATTGGGCTTGTTCTCGGGTACCAACTGCTGATCATGTATTACACCCGGCGATTCATGACGGTTGCCAAAGACTGCTCGGATTCCGACTCCGTTCTCCCGATTGTGGACGAACTGGCCCGGGAGACTTAAAACGGAGGATTACCATGGTAGACGTTCTCAGTTACATACTCATCAGCATCACCTGCTTCTGTTTTGGGTTGATCGTGAGTTTCCAGATCGCCCACATCCATTACTGCCACAAACTCACCGTCCTTTTGCGCCGGTCGATCATCTCAAAGACCATCGCCCCGATCCTCTCTGAGTACGAATCGCTCAAACAGAAGAAATAATCTTTTTTACAGGTTCCCGGGCAGTCCTGCCCGACCGGGCTATCAAACAATTGCCGGATTGTCCCGGGTTATACGCTCTAATACCAAGACGGCAAATAATGAGACAATGCGCTGTACCGTGCTTGCCAGCGGGAGCAAAGGCAACTGTACTGTTATTGAAGGAGCCTCAGGCGCAATCCTGATCGATGCCGGCCTGAGTGCAAAGGAACTGCTGGCCCGGATGGCTGTTGCACAGATCGATCCGGACTCTCTTGACGCGGTGCTGGTCACGCACGAGCACGGGGACCATGTCAAAGGGCTGGATGTGACCGCCCGGAAACTCGATCTTCCGGTCTATGCCACGGAAGGCACCCTGAACGATTTCCTGAACAACCGGCGCACCTCCGTAAAACCCCTCTGCCACCATACGATCCAGTATGGTGAACGGTTTGGAATCGGCGACTTCTGCATCGAACCGTTTGCCACCTCCCACGATGCCGCCGAGCCCTGCGGGTTTGTGATCCGGGAAGGGGACTGCTGTATCGGGTACTGCACGGATACCGGTATCATGACTCCGGCAATGCACGGTCTGCTCGGGCGCTGCGATGGTCTTGTCCTTGAGAGCAACCACTGCCCGGATATGCTGGAGAACGGCCCCTACCCGGAATACCTGAAACGCCGGATCCGTTCCAAGAAAGGGCACCTCTCAAACCAGACCGCAGCGGAATGCCTGCACGGGTTCGGGAAGGATGTCCCGCTCGTGATCCTTGCCCACTTGAGTGAAGTGAACAATACGCCCGAGAAGGCACGGGGGACTGCCCGCAACGGGCTCGGGCTCTTCTTCGCAGACGAGCGCGTGGTTGTCGCCACCCAGTGTGGCACGGCCGCCGGTTGCCCGGAGGAGATCCGGCTCTGATCGGCCGGACCTCGTCAAAGCACAATATTAATCCACCCCCGAACGTAAGATCACAAACGAGAACCGCCATGCTCTTTATGGATTTTTGCCGGGTCTGCGAACGGCTGGAGAAGACTGCCGGCCGTCTCGATATGATCGCGATCATCAGCGAAGAGCTTCCCGGCCTCTCTGAAGAAGAGCTGCCGGTCTTTGTCCGGTTCGTGATGGGCCGGATCTTTCCCGACTGGAGCCCGAAGAAACTCGGGATCGGGCCCAACCTCCTGTACGAGGCGGTCGGGCAGGTTGCCGGTGTGCCCAAGGACCGGGTCGTAGGGAAGATCAATACCACCGGTGACGTGGGAGGGGCGGTCGAGGAACTCCTCTCCGCCAAGTCCCAGACAACCTTCTTCCACGAAGATCTTGAGCTCGTCCCGGTCTATACATCCCTTGCGGGCATCGCCGACCAGGAGGGAAAGAAGTCGCAGCGGGAGAAGATGCTCGTGGCCCGGCAGCTGCTCGGGAACGCCCAGCCCCTTGAAGGACGCTACCTCTCCCGGATCATGCTCGAAGAACTCCGGATCGGGGTCGGGGAAGGGAGTGTGCGTGAGGCGATTGCGAAGGCCTTCGGTGTCGACGCGAAGCTGGTTGAGCACGCCCAGCAGGCCCTCAATGATATGGGAGAGGTGGCCCGGCTCGCAAAGATCGGCCCGGACGCCCTTGCCGGTGTCCGCATCACGCCGTTCCACCCGGTGCGGATGATGCTTGCCCAGCAGGGGGCGATTGCCGCTATGATCGCGGAACACGGGGCGATTGCCGCCGAGTTCAAGTACGATGGTTCCCGCTTCCAGTTCCATAAGGAGGGGGGAAAGACCCGCATGTACTCCCGCCGGCTTGAAGAGATCACAACAGCTCTTCCGGATGTGATCCAGCAGCTGATGGCAGCAACCGATCACGATGTGATCCTTGACGGCGAAGTGATCGCCATTAAAGGGGGAAGGCCGATGCCCTTCCAGTCAGTCCTGCGCCGTCTCCGCCGCAAACACGATATTGCCGGGGCGCAGGAAGAGATCGGGATGGTCCCCAATATCTTCGACATCCTCTGGCTTGACGGCAGGACCCTGATCGACCTGCCTTTTTCTGAGCGGAGAAAATTATTGGAGAGCGTGGTGACGCAGTACGTTGCCCCGCAGGTGGTCAGCAGTGACCCAAACGAGATCGAGAAGACCTACGAAGATGCTCTTGCGGCCGGTCATGAAGGCATCATGATCAAGGTGCCCGCCTCCCCCTACTCTCCCGGCCAGCGGGGCAAGAACTGGATCAAGATCAAGCCGGAAGTGGACACGCTCGACCTTGCCGTGATCGGTGCCGAGTGGGGCGAGGGGAAACGGGCGCATCTCTTCGGCTCGTTCCTTGTGGCCTGCCAGGATGCAGGACGGCTCATCCCGTTGAGCCGGGTGGCCACCGGGTTCTCGGACGAGCAACTCACGGAAGTCTACGAGCTGCTCAAAGACAGCATGGTGCGAACAACCGGAAAGGAAGTCACCTTCGAGCCCACGCTCGTCTTCGAGGTCGGGTACGCCGAGCTCCAGGCAAGCCAGAACTATGAGGCGGCATTTGCCCTCCGCTTCCCCCGGTTCATCCGGCTCCGGGACGACAAGGATATTGACGATATCGAGACAATCGAAGGAATCCGGTCCCGGTACAGCCGACAGGCGAACTCTGCCCAGGCTTACCAGAATTGAGCGAGCGTCCGCTGGGTCCTGAGCTCGGGGATCAGCCGGCTGTGCGCCACCCATGCCGATGACCCCGTGACCAGGGTCGCATGGCTGACTGCCGCATCGATCGTGGGGAATGAAAGCGGTGCGGTTGCCATTGCTTTCCGTGTTGCCTCCCGGATCACCCAGGCCCCGAGCGGTGCCCAGTACTCGCTGGAGACGCTCCGCACCACGATGACCCGGGCCGAACGCCGAATCCCGGCCAGGTACTCCGTGACCGCCAGCCGGGCCGAGTAGTAGGCGCCGGTGATCGGCGAGTACCCGTGCTTTGTTGTGCCTTCCTGGTCCTGCACGATCACATCCTCCTCGCCGCCCCAAAGCGTATGTTTGCCCCAGATCTCGATCATCTCGTACTTCCAGTCGCCCGGCAGCAGGATAACCACGATCCGGTTCCCGAAGATCTCTGCCGTGAAGAGCCGGATCTCGTCCAGCAAAGAAAAACGGGCGATCTCCTTCTTCAGGCTGATGGAGAGGGTATCGTCCACTGCGGTGATCGCCCAGCGGGTGGGAACAAATGTCCGTTTTTTACCGAGCAAACCCGCGGTCATCAGCTTCGTGATCTGGTAGACATCGATATCGGCATCCGCGAGCGTCACGCAGGCCCCGGTGGCCCCGAGATCCGTGTCGGAGGTGACCCGGTCCACGACCCGCTCGACGTTGGCGCTCCCGATCACGTCAAGGGTCCGCAAGGGCCCGGTCATCCCGACCGGGGCCACGGTACCGTCAAAACTGAGCGAGAAGGAGACCGGTTTCTCAAACGCCACGTCAACATCGAGCGGGGTTGTGGAGAGCGCAATCTCCTGCAAATTTTCCGCAACCGAGGGCAGGGCCGAGCTCCCGCGGAGCGTGCGTGCCCGGATACCGACAATCTCATCCATCCCGAGGTTCTGTTTGAGCCAGTCCGGCGGGTTGTCGGAGTCGTTGATGAGGAGCGGGCCGCCCCGGACATCGGGATACCCGAAACTCCCGATGAAGACCGACGGGGAACTGCCCTGGTAACTGGTCGTGGGTTTGGCCACCGCGGAGATCTGCGCCTGGAAGCGGCTCACGATCGGACAGCGGGGCAGGCCGCAGAGTCCTTTGCCCTTGCACTCCGCACACCGCATCATCGGGTACTCACCGTCACGAACAGGGAGATTCTGGCATTATTCCGGCAGGAACTGATCACGGTGCGGGCGGGACTGATCGAGGGAGACGACATGGACCTGGGGGGAGTTTTTGGGCTTGAAATCGGGAGATTTGAGGGAATGCAGCGGGATCGTGGTTGCTTTGACAAACGTGCTCTCTGGTTCTGACAGGGAGATATGCCATCCCACATCATAGCGGGCGCCGCACTCCGGGCAGATCAAAATCACCCGGTACACCTCGCGGGTGGACTTGACCGGGTTGTCTTTGTCAGCATTCATGCCGACAAGCGAGGTATGGAACCCCAGCGCGTACCCGCAGGCCGGGCAGACATGGAACTCGGGACCTGCCCGGATCGTGGTGATTTCTCCCGGTTGTGGTGTCATTCGAGATCCCTGATAGTGCACTATACACTTAAAACCGCTATTAACGTTTCCTGCGTGCGGCAAGGGCGAGGATGATATCTGCGGCATTCTTCCGCCCGTTGATGCCCGCATGGGTGGCCCGGAAGGGTTTTGGGGCCAGGGCCATCGTTTCTGCGATCTTCTGCTCCAGCATCTCCGGCGTGAGATCCCGTCCGTCTACGACCGTCCCTGCCCCCATATCGACAATCTTTTTGGCATTGTTCATCTGCTCGGGATGGCCCTTGTCCATGATGATCAAAACCGGTTTCTCAAAGATCAAAGCCTCGTGCAGCGTGGTCAGGCCGCCGTGGACGATCGCGATCTTGGCCAGGGCGAGGTGCTCGTAGAGGTTCGGGACATACCCATGGGAGAGGAAATTATCCGAGGACCCGGGCAGCGCAGGCCCGGTGTAGAAGACATCGAAGATCAGGTCCTTGCGCCGGTCGGCAATCGACCGGAGCATCCGGTACATCGGGAGCTTGTAGGGTTCCCCGCCGAAACTGGTGAAGATGGTCTTGTTTCCGTACGTGTACCGGTCGGGATCGAACTGGTAGAACGGGCCGGTGAAACTGTACCGCGATCGTTCACGGGGAATGATCCGGAGATTATAGGTACTCACCGTATCGGGCGCCGGGTAATCAGGGACGATCACATGGTTTGCCAGGTGCAGGTAGCGCCTCACAAGGAGGTTCATCAGCACCCAGGCAGGGTTGATCGACCCGTCCGGTTCATTGAAATGATTCTGGTTGGTGATGAAGACGCCCGGAATACCGTGCAGACGGGCTGCCAGCACCCCGCCGTACATGGTATCGCAGACCACGCAGTCATACTGGTTCCGGTGAAGGATCCGCCAGACATTGAACGCAGACCAGAGGATATCGAAGATCAAGAATTTGGAATGCCAGAGGGTTCTCTTCATGTTGAAGAACCCGTTCTCTCCTTCAAGGCAGACCTCCCGGTGGATCCTGTGCAGGGCCGTGCACCCGTGCTGGTTCATGAAATCATAGGATTTGCCATACCCGGCAAAATGGACGGTGTGCCCCTCCTGCTGGAGGTAGTGGCCGAGGTGAAGGCTGCGGGAGGCATGACCAAGACCTTCGCCGCAGACCACAAAGAGGATCTTCATGTAATGTGCCTGAATTTTTGTCGTGATGCCTGATGAATTAAGGGGTTGCTTCGCCTTGTTCTTCCGGCATGAGAATCCATGCAGCAAGGTACACGAGGATGCCCGTTCCGAGTGAGAGGAGCGTGAGGGCCACCCAGACGAGACGTATGACCGTGGGATCGACCTCGAGATGGATTCCGATACCTGCGCAGACACCGCCAAGCATCCGGCCTTCGATCGGGCGGTATAACCGGTTCATGGTCACGCATTGGATGCCGGGGCAATTAATCCTCACCTTAAAAAAAATCCGGTCCCTGCAACAGGAAGCCTCTTATCGTTCCCCAACGACAACCAGATCCGGGACCACGTATGGCAGTTCAGGCAGAGTCAGTACAGCAGGCAACGTTTGGTGCCGGGTGTTTCTGGGGCGTTGAAGAGGCGTTTTGCACGGTTGACGGGGTGCTGGGCACCGCAGCCGGCTACATGGGGGGCACCCTGCAAAACCCAACCTATGAACAGGTATGCACCGGTGAGACCGGCCATGCAGAAGTCGTGCAGGTCACGTTCGATCCGGCACGGGTATCCTACGAGCAGCTGCTCGCTGTCTTCTGGTCGATCCACGATGCCACGCAGCTCAACCGGCAGGGACCGGACATCGGGTCGAACTACCGCTCGGTGATCTTCTATCACGATGCAGAGCAGGCACGGATCGCCCACCAGTCGAAGGACGCGATCGGGAGATCGGGGAGATTTGGTTCACGCAGCATCATGACGGTGATCCAGCCCGCCGGCGTGTTCTACCGTGCCGAGGAGTACCACCAGCAGTACTTCAAAAAGAATGGCGGCGGGCGTTGCCACATCTGACCTTTTTTCTCCGTGCCGGGCGCATCCTTTATCAGGCTTTCCGGAATACTACCTGTCATGGACATACCGGGAACCATCCAGCTTGCGGCAACCCTCATCGAGGTTGCCATTGCCGTTGTTGCATGCCTGATCGCGTGGAAGAAGAACAAGATCTATGGCTGGTTCATTGGGATCACCTTCGGCCTGTTCGTCATCTTCGATATTGCCCGCATCTTTATGCTGGATGTATCGGGTGACCAGCACGCGCTGATTCTCCTCATCGCCTGTATCTCGATGCTCTACGCAGTGTATCTGATCTGGAAAAAACCGTAGACCGGGCCAGTACCGCTCATGCCCGGAGCAGGAGACCGCGGCTCCTTGAAATGATAGGCATACTTTATTGTCGCAGCGGGATACCTGCATACTATGGACGTGTCGGGAGTTATCCAGATTATTGCCTCTCTTGCGGAAGTACTCATTGCACTGGTTGCGATCAGGATTGCCGTGCACCAGAAGAAGGCCTACGGCTGGTACATTGCCATCACGTTCGGCCTTTTCGTCATCTTCAATACGATTCGCGTCTTCACGCTCGGCATGCCGGCAGAACTGGACGCACTGGTATTCCTCATGGCCGGCCTGTCGATGCTCTATGCCATGTGGCTGCTCTGGAACGAGCAGTAAGGCGAGAATAACAGCCAGCATTTTTTTCGCCACGGAACCGGTCCACATCCTTATATGGGATATCGGATACCATAGCTAATCACAACGGCCTTTTTTTAGTAAAAGCCGCCAGGAGGGGAAGCCATGATCCAGATCTACCGGTCAAAGAAAGATACCGATCCCGCCGTCACCGAGATCATTGAACGCCCGTGCGACGGGGCATGGATCCGCCTCACCGCCCCGGCCGAATCTGAACTTGCAGAGATCGCGGAGTCCTGCTGTATTCCTCTTGATTTTTTGAAGGCAGCACTCGATGAAGAGGAACGGCCGCGCATTGATGTGGAGGACGGCATCGTCCTCATCGTGCTCGACATCCCCATTGTCACCGAGAACGAAGGGATCCGGACCCTGACGACACTGCCCCTTGGGATCATCATAACAAGTTCCCTGACCGTGACCGTATGCAACCGCCAGTCAGCAATCCTCGACGACTTTATCGGGGGCAAGATCCGGCACTTCCATTCCGCCAAGAAGACCCGCTTCCTCTTCCAGATCTTCCACCGCAATGCATCCACCTACCTCCAGCACCTGCGGCAGATCGAGCGATCGATCTCCCGGATCGAGTCCGAACTGCACCGCTCGATGAAGAACGAGGAACTCTTCCAGATGATGGAACTGGAAAAAAGCCTCATCTACTTCTCAACCTCGCTCAAGAGCAACGAGGCGGTGCTGGAACGGATCCTGCGGGCTAAACCCCTGAAGATGTACGAGGACGATGCGGAGTTCCTCGAAGATGTTATCATCGAGAACAAGCAGGCCATGGAGATGTCGCAGATCTACCTGCACATCTTAAACGGCATGACGCAGGCATTTGCCACCATCATCTCGAACAACTTAAGCATCGTGATGAAGTTCCTTGCCTCGGCCACGATCATCATCGCAATACCAACGATGATTGCCAGTTTCTACGGCATGAACGTTGCCGACCTGCCGCTCAAGGATGCGCCCCTTGCCTTTGAGATCATCTTTGGGATCTCGTGCATTGTCTCAGTTGCTCTTGGACTCTTCATGTGGCGGAAGAGGTTCTTCTAGATTCGGGGGGTCATCAGGATCGTGAGGAGAGCGCAGCAGCGTTCTTCGACAGGATGGTTTCATGATCGCGGGCGTTCACCCATCGCAATGATATTTTACAATCTCATCCTGAAAACGTCTGAGAGAGCAGAGAAGTCGCTTGCGCTCCAGAAAGAAAAGGTAAAAGAAGAGGATGGGCCCGCTGAGATTCGAACTCAGGACCTCCGCCATGTCAAGGCGACGTCATAGCCAACTAGACCACGAGCCCTCGTAAGTCTGATGCTCTATAACTTCTGTTCTTGTATTATTAAAAATTAGTGCACCCGGGTGCGGTGCGGAACCTGCCGGACCGGGAGATGGCCCGGTGAAAAATCGCATCATTTATGTCCTGCACGCCCCCAACACCACTTTGGTTTACCATGACCGACAGTAAGCAGCTCTTCGTGTTCGAGCATGACGCAGGCCGTCTCGAACTGTTCATCCGTATCGTGTACTGGATCATCATTGGGATCGTCCTGTGGGTGTACGGGATCGTCTCCGGCATATGCCTCATTATTCAGTGGATCCATATCCTGATCCTCGGGAGCAGGAACGAGGGGCTCTCGAACTTTGTCAAGGGGTACCTGGAATACCTCGTACATGTGATGCCCTATGTATACTTCATGAGCGACAAGCGGCCGGATATCTTCCCGGTGCCGGTGAAGATCATCGAAGGAGCCTGATGGCTTCATCTCTGTTTTTTCTGACCGGTGCATGCCCCACTTGAGATATGCACCAGTATGATCACCTGCATGACAGGCCATTCCGGTTTTCCTGCCACGGAATATCATGCGGAGCACCCGAGCCACCAGGGTGCCCTGCGGGTTTTGAACACAGCAGTTCCCTGTCCGCGCCCCCCGCATCAATCTGTACCCACGCGACCCCCCCACGCTTCAGCAAGCGCCCGCATTGAGTGCCCGGTTAACAGATGTTCATCAGGGTTCGGTCGATCCGGAACACTGTTTCAATCAGGATCGTGATCGCGGCAAAAAATTCTTGCACAGGGTATGATTGATAAAAGCTTCCCATACCGGGGAGCTACGCAGTTCATTTTTTTTTTGAAAAAGATATTCTTTAGATCCACTCATCCAATATCTTGGCAAAGGTCATCGAGAAGATACCGGGAAGACCCCGACTAAAACGGCCACCCCCCTTACGGAAGGGAAGGCTCCGACGGAGAACGATCCTCACGGGAGTACCCCCACACCCTGAAGACCGATATTTCAAATCGGGCTTATTTCGACATTTAGGGGCCATTTTGACCCCATTTGTTTTTACGGTTTTTCACCAAACCCGCAAAATCGACTTATTCACACGGATCGCCCGACATAAACTCCCGGAAACGCTCATTTTCGCCTCCATTTATGAGCGTTTTACGTCGGTAGGCCCAAATCGCGCTAATAGACCCCTAACAGATCGCGAAAGTCGCCTCCGATCAAGCCATAGTGTGTGGGTTCCGACGGACCATCGCTTTGATCGGGGGGGTTATATTGCTAATACCAATGACCGGTTAACCAGTGACGAACTTCGCCGGATTTTTTTTAGGAGGGAATGGTTTGGAAAATATTTTGAAAATGTTCTCGCGCAGAAAAAAATGAAATCGCGTTGCCGGAAATATTTTTCGCGAACCGGAAAAAATAATTTTTTTGGGTATAGTCACATTTCAGCAACTAATTTTTCACTCTGATGGACGCCCCCCTTGTGCCAACCCTACCCCCGTTAGGGGCGGGGGCGCATGTGATTTATCTGTATTTCCGGGAGGCCTGATCCTGGTTATGCAACGTTATCGCAATTGGGGCGCCATAGCGGCGGGGCGAAGCCCCTGGAGCGTCAATATTTTTTGTCCGTTCTCAGGAACACTTTTTTGATCCGAATTTTGGAACAATGTTCTGACCCTGTTTTTCTCTCGTAAACTCCTTAGCGAGTTAGTAGTTAAATTGGCACTATGCCCATTATTCTTATTTTTCTTATTCAACAATGTGCTATTTAAAAAAAGTATTTCAGATCTTCTCATCCGATATTTTGGCAAACGTCATGGATGAGATGCCCGGAAGGCCGCGGAGCTCGTCGATCACGGCCTGCGGCACGGAACTGTCCACGTTTAAGACCATCAGCGCCGGTTCATCGGCCTTGACCCGGCCGACCTGCATGCCGGCGATATTGATATTGTTCTTGCCAAGGATGGTCGAGGCCCGCCCGATCACACCGGGCTTGTCATGGTGCCGGGAGACCAGTATGTGGCCTTCGGGGATCATGTCCATCGTGTAGCCGCCAACCGCAACGATCCGGCTCCGGCCTTTGAAGAAGACCGTGCCGCTGACCGTCTCCTCGCCCTTGTCGGTCTTGATCTTAATGGTGATCAGGTTCTTGAACCCGTGGGCTTCCTGCGTCACCGTCTCGCTTATCGCGATACCGCGTTCCTTTGCCACGAACTCTGCGTTCACCAGATTGACCGGCTGCTGGAGGATCGGGTCGAGCAGTCCTTTCAAGGCCAGGCGCGTAACGAACTTCATGCTGCCGGCATAGGCAGAGAGCTCGCCGCCATAGATACACTCAACCGACGCGAGCCGCCCGCCCGCGATCTGGATCACGAACCGGCCCATCTTCTCAGCAAGCTGGGCATAAGGCTTGAGGATCTCTGCATGTTCGGGCGGAACCATCGGTGCGTTCACCACGTACTTCGCAGAGCCGCCTTTTAAGACCTCAATGCACTGCTTTGCCACCGAGACCGCCACGTTCAGCTGTGCCTCGACGGTGCTGGCCCCGAGGTGCGGGGTCACGATAACCTGATCAAGCGTCAGGAGCGGGGACTCGGTCGGGGGTTCCTGCTCAAAGACATCGAGGGCAGCTCCTGCCACCTTGCCGGACTTGATCGCATCGTAGAGCGCCTTCTCATCGATGATGCCGCCGCGGGCACAGTTGATGATCCGCACGCCATCCTTCATCGTTGCGATGCTCTTCTCGTTGATCACATGCGTGGTCTCGGGGATCAGCGGGGTGTGGACGGTGATCACGTCAGCGACCGTGAAGAGATCGGCCATCGTCATCATCTCGACACCAAGCTGGGCCGCCCGTTCCTTGGTGATGAACGGGTCGTAGGCAACGCACTTCATGTCCATCGCCTGGGCACGCTTGGCCACCTCGCGGCCGATCCGGCCAAAGCCGACGATACCGAGCGTCTTCTCGTTCAGTTCCACGCCCATGAACTTGCTGCGCTTCCACTCCTTCTTCTTGAGGCTCGCGTTTGCCTGCGGGATGTTCCGGGCAAGCGACTGCATCATCGCCATCGTGTGCTCGGTGGCCGCAAGGGTGTTGCCCTCGGGTGCATTTGCCACGATGATGCCTTGTTTCGTTGCCGCATCCACATTGATGTTGTCCACGCCGACACCCGCACGCCCGATGAACTTCAGCTTCTTCCCGGCCTCGATCACCTTGGCGTTCACATCGGTGCCGCTCCGCACCAGCAGGGCATCGTAGTCCCCGATAATGTTGCAGAGCTCGTCTTCCTTCAAGTCCGTCTTCACATCGACGTCGACGGCTGCCCGCAGGATGACAAGCCCCTCTTCCGCCAGCGGATCGCTGACGAGCACTCTCGCATTTGCCATAAAAAACCCATACAATATCTGCTCCATACTTAATCAGGGTTATTCTTCAGCCTTGGGCGCTCGTACTCAAAAGAACCGCAAGGATCCCTGTACAGGATTCCCCGTTACCACCGGGGTACGGGACGTCCCCAGCACACGGGTGACGGGACATCATAATCATTAAACGGGGTGGCGGCGAGATCATAAGTGGTGCGAGCATGAAAGAAGTCCCCAATATTCTGTGGCTCGAAGAGATCAGAAAAGAGGATATCATCTCGGTCGGCGGTAAGGGTGCATCCCTTGGCGAGATGGCCTCCATCGGCCTCCCGGTCCCGAAGGCCTTTGTCGTGACGGCCCAGGCATTCCGCCGCTTTTTGGTGGAGACCGGCCTTGAGAAGAAGCTCTTTGCTTCCTACCAGGACCTCGATGTGGAGAACAACGAGGAACTTGAGAAGGCGGCCGATGGCGCAAAGGCGATGGTGCTCAAGGCAAAGATGCCGACCGGCCTCCGTGACGATATCAGGAAGGCCTACAGGAAGATGGCAAAAGATGACCTGATCGTTGCGGTCCGTTCAAGCGCAACCGCGGAAGACCTGCCCGATGCCAGTTTTGCCGGCCAGCAGGAGACCTACCTGAATATCAAGGGCGAGGCAGCGCTCATCTCGTCTGTCCAGAACTGCTGGGCCTCCCTCTACGGCGCCCGGGCCATTTATTACCGGGCAAAGCAGGGCTTTGACGACAATACCGTGAATATTGCCGTGGTTGTCCAACAACTTGTCCATTCGGAGAAGGCAGGCGTCATGTTCACCTCCCACCCGATCACGGGCGACTCCAAGTCCATCATCGAAGGCTCGTGGGGTCTTGGCGAGGCGGTTGTCTCGGGCACCGTCTCCCCGGATAACTATGTCTTTGACCAGCGGTCCGAGAAGGTGACCGATGCCTATATTGCCAACAAGAAAGTCGAGATTGTGTCTGACGGGGACCACGGCACAAAGGTTGTCGATGTGGCAAAGGACCGGCAGGATGCCCGGGTGCTCTCCGATAAGGAGATCGAGAAACTCGCCATGTACGGCAAGATCGCTGAGAACCATTACGGGATCCCGCAGGACGTTGAGTGGGGGATTGTGGGCGAGACCATCTATATCCTCCAGTCGCGCCCGATCACCACCATCGGCAACAAGAAAGAGGCAAAGGGCATGACGGAAGCACACAAACCCAGTGCAAAGATCCTCCTGCAGGGGCAGGGTGCAGCGCCCGGTATCGCATCCGGCAATGTGGTCATCATCCGCGATGTGCGGGATATCGGCAAGGTAAAAGAGGGCGATATCCTGGTGACACGGATGACGAACCCCGACATGGTGCCGGCAATGCGCAAGGTCGCTGCCATCATCACGGACGAGGGCGGCATGACCTGCCACGCGGCGATCGTGAGCCGGGAACTGGGCACCCCGGCCGTGGTCGGGACCAAGAACGCCACCAACCTGCTGAACAACGGCCAGCTCGTCACGGTTGACGGCGAGAAGGGGCATATATACGAAGGTCTTCTTGCTGCCTCTGCCCCGACACAGGCAGCCGTGGCAGCACAGGCAATGGCAGCAGTCGCTGCTCCCATCATCACCGCAACGAGCGTGAAGGTGAACGTCTCGATCCCTGAGGCGGCAAAGAGGGCCGCAGCCACCGGGGCGGACGGCGTAGGCCTGCTCCGTATCGAGCACCTGATCCTCGGGCTCAACAAGACGCCCGGCTGGTATATTGCCAACCACAAGGAAGAGGATTTCATTGCGGAACTCCACGACGGGATCAAGATCGTGCTCGACGCATTTCCCGGAAAGACCGTCTGGGTACGGACACTCGATGCCCCGACCGACGAGTTCCGGAACATGGCGGGCGGCGAGAACGAACCCCACGAGCACAACCCGATGCTCGGCTGGAGAGGCATCCGCCGCGATCTCCAGAGCCCCGACCAGTTCCGCTTGCAGGTTGAAGCCTTCAAGCGCCTCTGGAAAGAGGGGTACGACAATCTCGGCATCATGTTCCCGATGGTCTCCCACCCCGACCAGTTCATCCGCGGAAAAGAGATGATGCGGGGCTGGGGCGTGGACGTGGAGAACGTCACCCTCGGTATCATGATCGAGATCCCGTCAAGTGCAATCATGATCGAGGACTTTATCCGGGCCGGCATCAGGTTCGCCTCGTTCGGTACGAACGACCTGATCCAGTACACGCTCGCCATCGACCGCAACAACGAGAACGTGGCGGACATGTACAACCCGACCCACCCGGCGATCCTCCACCTGATCCACAACGCGATCCAGACATGCCGGGCCTACAATGTGGAATGCTCGATCTGCGGGCAGGCCGGCTCCGACCCGAAGATGGCAGTCTGGCTCGTGGAACACGGCATCACCAGTATCTCGGCCAACATCGACGCCATCGCGAAGATCCGCGAAGCAGTCGCAAAGACGGAAAAACGCATCATCCTCGAAGCCGCGAGAACAAACGATGCTGAATAAGGGTCTGTCCGAAGAAGAACTCTTCACTTTTCTCTCCCGCAAAAAGCGGGAGGATCTTGACCACGATTACATCCTGAGCTCCATGTGCACGGTCCCGCACCCCGTTGCGGTGCAGGCTCACTGCATGTTCATGGAGACCAACCTCGGTGACCCGGGGCTCTTTCCCGGCACCTTCTCGCTCGAACAGCTCCTCATCAACCGGTTCGGCACGCTCTTCCACGGCCCGGAGGCGGGTGGCTATGCCACGAGCGGCGGCACCGAGTCCAATATCCAGGCACTCCGTCTCGCAAAGGCTGAGAAGAACGACATCACGACGCCCAACGTGGTTGTGCCGGAGTCCGCCCACTTCTCCTTCAAGAAGGCCGGCGATATCATCGGCATTGAGATGCGGGGAGTGCCGATCGGCAGTGACTACCGGATGGATGCCGGCAAGGCAGCCGAGCTTATTGACCGGAATACGATCGCACTCGTGGGTATTGCCGGTACCACCGAGTATGGTATGGTCGACCCCATCGCCGATCTCGCAAAGATCGCCGTGCAGCACGATCTCTTCTTCCACGTGGACGCGGCATTCGGCGGCATGGTGATCCCGTTCCTCGAACGGCCCGTTCCCTTTGACTTTGCCCTCCCGGGGGTCACGACCATCGCTGTCGACCCGCACAAGATGGGGATGAGCACGATCCCCTGCGGCTGCCTCCTCACCCGTGAGCCGGATATGCTCAATTCCCTCAACATCGACACCCCGTACCTGACCGTGAAGCAGGAGTACACCCTTGCCGGTACCCGCCCCGGGGCTCCGGTGGCAGGAGCGCTCGCGGTGCTCGACTACCTCGGGGTAGAGGGGATGAGAGCGGTTGTTGCCGGGTGTATGAAGAACACAAAACGGCTGATTGCGGGCATGGAGACGCTGGGCATTTTCCGGGTTGTAACCCCCGATCTCAATGTCGCAACATTCTCCTGTGCTAAGGACGCGATTCCGGCACCATGGAGAGTCTCGTGGACCCGCCGGAATCACCTGCGGATCATCTGCATGCCCCACGTGCATGCAGACCGGATCGAGGCGTTTCTTACCGATGTACAAAACACAAAAACACGGTGAACACAATGCTTGACAGACTGGTAGAATCCTTAGAGACCTGCCCCATGGTGAAACGCGGGGAGTATAACTATTTCATCCACCCGATCACCGATGGCGTACCGATCGTTGACCCCGCCCTCCTCCGCGATGTGGCCGCCGCAATGGTCAAGGTGATGGACTTGAACAAGGTGGACAAGATCGTTGTCGTGGAAGCGATGGGCATCCATATCGGATCGGTCCTCTCCACGATGACCGACATCCCGATGACCGTGATGCGCAAACGGGAGTACAAGCTGCCCCACGAGGTCCCGGTCCACCAGACCACCGGCTACTCGAAGGGAGAACTCTACCTCAACGGGGTGTACAAAGGAGACCGCGTGGTCATCATCGACGATGTGGTGAGCACGGGCGGGACGATGAAGGCGCTCCTGAAAGCACTGGAGATTGCAGGAGCAGAGGTCGTGGATGTCTGTATCGCGATCCAGCGGGGCGAACCCGACATCGGCCGGCCCTACAAGAGCCTCGTGCAGATCGAGGTGGACGACCGGGTGCATGTTGTCAGACGATATCTCTGATCTGATCGGTCAGGTGAAAGAGCGGGGCGCAACGAGGGTTGCCCTCCAGTTCCCTGAGGGGCTGAAGCGGAAGGCCGCAGCATACGGGAGTGCGCTCCGCGAAGGCGGGTTTGAGGTCATCGTCAGCGGCGATCCCTGTTACGGCGCCTGCGATCTTGCCCTCGACACGCTCGCGGAGGCGGATGTGCTCGTCCATGTCGGCCACGCCCCGGTCGATGGCCGGTCAAATGTCATCTTCCTTCCCTACCGTATGGATTTCGATATTGCCGTGCTGGAGCAGGCCCTCCCCCTCATCAAAGGCAAAACCATCGGTCTTGTCACCACCGTGCAGCACGCCCACCTCATTCCTGCCATGGAGGAGTACCTGCGCTCGAAAGGGATGGCGGTGAGGGTTGCGGAAGGGAAAGGCCGTACTCCCCTGCGGGGACAGGTGCTCGGGTGCTGTTTCACGGCGGCAAAAGAGACCGGTGCGGATGAGATCCTCTTTGTCGGCACCGGGGTCTTCCACCCGATCGGGATTGCGCTTGCCACCCGTGCCCGCGTGATTGCCCTCGACCCGCTCACGGGCACAGCACTGGAGGTGAGCGGCGAAACGCTCCTGCGCAGGCGGTTTGCGGTGATCGAGAAGGCCCGGGAGGCTGCCACGGTGGGCATCCTTGTCAGCACCAAGAGCGGGCAGAACCGGATGGACCTTGCCCGCCGGCTTGCCGCACTCTCGGACCATGCCGTGATCGTGATCGTGCGCGAAGTGAGCCCGGACGAACTGCTGAACCTCGGATTCGGGTGTTACGTGATCACCGCCTGCCCCCGGCTCGCGTACGACGACCAGGTACGGTTCCCTGTTCCCGTTCTCTCCCCGCAGGAGTATGAGATCCTCTGCGGCGCACGAACCTGGGACCAGTACGAAATCGACGAGATACCATGAAACTCAAAAATCTTGAGATGGCCCTCCAGCGCTGTGAGGGTTATAGCCGGCCAAGAGCAGCACTCGAACAGTACCAGACGCCGGCCCCGCTTGCGGCCCGGCTGCTCTTCGATGCCCTGATGAGCGGGGATATTGAGGGAAAACGAGTCTCGGATCCCGGGTGCGGAACGGGTGTGCTCGCGATCGGCGCCGCACTGCTCGGTGCGGAGTCGGTCGTCGGGATCGAGATCGATGAGGGGGCGCTTGACACCGCACGGGCCAATGCCGCACTCCTCGAAGCCGACGTGGAGTTTGTCCAGGGGGATGTGAAGGATACCCTGCTTTCCCACCGGGTCGGGGCCTGCGACACGGTCATCATGAACCCGCCCTTCGGGGCCCAGAAAGTCCATGCCGACCGCCCGTTCATTGATTTTGCCCTTGACGTGGCCCCGGTCACGTACGGGATATTCAATGCGGGGTCGATCCCCTTTGTTGAAGCCTACTCAGGCCAGCGGGCGGAGATCACCGCAAAGACCGTCGGAAAATTCTTAATAAAACGCACCTTTGCCTTCCACACAAAGGACATCCAGGAGATCGAGGTCGAGATACTACGCCTGAAAAGGATACTGTAAACGAACCCCGCAGCACCAGAAGTACTCTCACCGGTCTTGCTGCGGCCCACATGGTCACCGACATCTACATGCCGGTACTGCCGGCCATCCTGCCGCTCCTCATCGCGAACAACGGGTACTCCTATCTCGCTGCGGGACTGCTCGTCACCGCGTACAACATCACCTCGTCGTTCACCCAGCCGGTGGTGGGCTGGCTCTCCGACAGAAAAGGCCTTGCCATCAGCGTGAGCGCAAGCCTCTTCATCAGCGCTCTCTTCATCGCTCTCATGGGGGTGGTCCAGGATTATTACCTGATCATGGCCTTTGCCGTGATCGCCGCACTCGGGCACGCCTGTTTCCACCCCACCGCGTTAAGTCTGGTGAGCCGGCTCTGCACACCGGCGAACCGGGGCCGTATCACCTCGTACTTCGTGGTCGGGGGCAACCTCGGGTATGCACTCGGCCCGGTCCTAGCCGGTGCACTTGTCTGGTGGCTCGGTATGCCGGGGCTCGTTGTCCTCATCCTGCCTGCACTGGTGATGGTTGTTCTTCTCCGCCACCTCCTGCCGGGGGGGATAGCCGGCGCCTGCGAAGGGCACGCAAAGCCGCTCCTGCCAGCGGGAAGAACCGTATCCTACCGGCCGTTTGCGATCCTGATGACCGCGTCGATCCTCCGGGCATGGGCGGTCTTTGCCGCGATCACCTTCCTCCCGATGTACCTTGTTACGCTGGGGTACAGCCTGGTCACCGCTACCCTGATCATGACCCTGATGCTCCTTGCCGGTGTTGCCGGGCAGATTGCCGGTGGCCGGATCTCGGATCGTTTCGGCAGGAAGGAGTTCATGGTCTTTGGCCTTGCACTGGCAATCCCGTTCTTCTACCTGTTCTTCATGACCAGCGGACTTGCCTCGATCCTCGCAATCCTCCTCTTCGGGTTCTTCCTCTGGTCCACGTTTGCCGTGGCGATAGCCATGTCCCATGAACTTTTGCCGGGCAATGTCGGGCTCGCCTCCGGCATGATGATGGGCCTTGCCATCGGGTTTGGCGGTCTTGGGGTCGCGGTCAACGGCATGATCGCCGATCACTACTCACTGGCTGCCGCGCTCGGTACGATTCCCCTTCCCATTGCAGCCGCCGTGATCCTGATGGCACTGGTGCCCTACCCGTGGAGATTGTTGGGGAAACCCCATACGGGGCCGGTTGTGCCGTAACTCCCATATCCTTATATTTTATCGGTAGGATACTATCATTGGAGATTCATTATGGACAAGACAGGATTAGTTGCATTGATCATCGGTCTGGTATTGTGTGTACTCGGGGTTTACGCCATCCTGGCATTCCTTCCCCAGGTCATTGTTGCAGTCCAGGGACTGGTAGGTATCGTGGTTCTCTTAATCGGCCTGATGATGATCGTCTTCGGCGCCCTGATTCTCAAGGATTGAGACCAACCAAAAAAATCTTTTTTTGAATGATTATCTGGATGCTCATACCTTGACTACAAGGCACTGGGAACCGGCGGTTTCGAGGACCGGTTCGATCTTGCCGTCAAAGAAGTCGTCAAAGGCCTTCTTGACGCCCGGCGCCGTGATGTAATCGTGGGAGATGATGATTCCGCCCCGGCTCATGCGGGGGTAAAAGAACTCAAGGCAGTGTTTTGTACTCTCGTAACAATCTACATCGAGGTTCACGAGTGAGAACGTTGTGTCTTTGACAGGATCCGAGGTGGCAGGGAAGATGCCTTTGTAGAAGTGAACATTGTTGTCCTCCTTCAGGTAGTCCCGTACGCTGTCGTAGGAGGCCGCAAACTTGCCTTCATAGAACGGCCAGACCATGTCGATCTCGTCGACTTTCGGCAGGCCTTCAAACGTGTCGAAGAGATGGAGCGCCTTGTCTCCCTTGACCGAACAGATGATCTTGGCCGACCCGCCGCGGTACACGCCAACCTCCGCGATATCGCCGGGCACCTTTTGGGTCGTCTTCACAGCCATGTAGATGTGGTAGGCCTCGATATCCTCCAGCAAAAGTTCGGTATCCTTACGGATCTGCTTGAGGTTCTTTGCAAACTGCTTGCGATCGCCACAGCCGTAATGGGAGAGCCGGCCCCGGTTGGCAATGTCGTTACCCAGAAACGGTTCAAAGAAGATGACCTTGCGGAACCGGAGCAGGTACCTGCTGGGGATGACAGAATCAAAAACGGAATAGATTTTTTTCTTCTGAAGCAGGCTCATGTCCAGTTATATAGGTGCTCCGGTAATTTATATGCACGGATCGACGAACTGAAAGAATCATTCTGGCCTTGGAAAGGATCGGGATTACGGCGGGGGCAGGGGCTGAACCTGTCCCGGTTGCGGGGCCTCTGCATCAAGGTCCAGTTCGTCAAGGAACGGCATCAGGCAGGTGACATACGGGGAGGGTGATGGCCCGTGGCCGGGAAGGTCACTGCCGGTTCTGATGATATGCACCATCAGCGGGAACTCATCCATCGTCTGCTCGAACGAGGGATCGTTCTCCTGCGTAAACGTAAGGAAACTCTCCACGAGAATCACCGGGCGCTCGTATTCAGGCACGGAGGCATACTCACTGAGCACCGACGAGAGATCCCGGTTGCAGGCAAGATCCTCTTCAAAGAACAGGTAGATCGGGATGCCGTAGTTGTCCGCGATCCGCCCGAGTTTCCTGATATCAGCAGTTGTTCCGGGAACAAGATGGAGGTGCGCAAACTTCTCTTCCGGTGTCGTCCCGGGCAGGGCAGCCCAGGCAGCGGGTTTCAGCATACCATGTTATGGGAAGCCGGCTGGTGTAAAGATTACGAACCTGACAAAAAAGGGAATGAATTGAGAGAGGGATTGCGTTATTCCCGGCCGAACCTGTTCAGGAGCGTAAAACCCACCCCAAAGAACAGCACTGCGGCAACAGGCCAGACCGACCAGGTGATCGTTTTGTTCTGGTAGACATCGATACCGACAAAGAAGACAGAGATCATCACAGCCACCGCAGAGCCGTACCACCATTTCGGCTGGCCCTTTGAACCTCCCATTGCATCTCTCATCATACTCATAGTATCCGGATATTGGCTCCGATAGTCAAAAAAGGCTCGCGCCTGCTGCATGCAGGGAAAAAGGGTTGTAACAGGGATTACAACGGGCTCAGGTCAGATGTTGCCCTGTAAAGAACCCTGCTGTTTTGGTGCGAATGCATTGGCGATGAGATCGTGGTTGAATGCAGAAGGAACCGAACCGGTCTTCGCATACATATAGAGGGCGGTCACAAAGATCCCCTGCATGGCGCCGTACACGACCGCAAGGATGACCACCAGCAGCAGGAAGAGGACAAAGGCCGCGATGAAGACCGTGGCATTCCCCAGCAACAGGGCTCCGAACACACCAAGAGCTGCAAGGATGCCAAGAACCACGAAGATGAGCGCCATCGATCCCGCGCCGACAATGCTCTCGCCCCAGGTCTTTTTGATCAGGGATACCGATTCTTTCATCGAGCCGATCACGCCCTTGTCTTCAAGGACAAGCACCGGCACGACAAAGTAGGTGACAAGGCTCCAGACGCCGCCTACCATGGCAAGGATGATGTCCCCGATGAACCCCGCCCGGTCCTGGAGGAGGTGCAGGATCAGCCCGACCGTGGCAGAGACGATTGCCCAGCCGAGGATTGCGGGAAGGTGGCGAGAGGCCACCCCAAGACCTTCAGAGACCGACATCGTCTTCCCGTTCAGCTTTGCGTTCACGCACGCAATGAGGGCCGTGTTGAAGAAGACCACTACAAAGGAACTCACCAGGTAGAAGAGAAAGAGTACGACGATGGAGAGAATCGAACCGGCGTTCGCGAATGCACCCGTGAAGAGGATCGGGAGAATGAATGAGATGAGGACAAGGATGGTGACGATCCCCGAAAGGATGGGAAATGCCAGCAGTTTCTTGTCGGCCATGAGGATCTCCCAGCTCGTCTTCACAAGCAGGAGGCTCCTGCCAATACGTTCAAACATACATGAAAGCGTGGGGATCGGGATGAGATGAAGATTGTGCCGGTAAAGTAAAACCGGGCACGGGAAGTTACAGGTATCAGGGCACTCAGGCCCTGCGGCGCCACAGGAGAAGGCTGAGGCCGGTAAGGCAGACCACGGACGAGAACCCGGGGGATTGTGCCGCAGGAGCGGTAGTGACGAGCGGGGGAGTGAGGGTGGGAATTGCAGGGGAGGTTGTGACCACGGGGGTTCCTGTACCAGCCACCGGCTGGCTGATGACGATCTCGCTTCCCGGCACAATATTGTTGGAATTGTCGATCTCCACCATATCCAGTAGTGTCACGGTGCCGGTAGCAGATGAGGGAACGTTTCCGGTGATCGTGACCGTAAACTGCACGTCATGATTGACCGAGTACGAGAGGAGCATGCCATTGATGAATGCCGCAGAACCCGATGCCGGCTGCTGTGCTGCATTATGACCATCAACAATCACCTGGATATTCCACCGGGCCTCCGTAAGCTGGGTCTGGAGCTGGAGCTCGTGGTCTTTCGGGAAGCTCGTACCGCTCGGGATCGCAAACGTGGCCTGGAGCTGCTGCTGGCCCCCGGCAACAAGCGGGGGATTGGGGGTGAAGGACTCACTGGCGAGGATGGGACTTGCGGCAGCCGGAAGCACCATGAGCAGGAGCAGCAGGCACCCGCTGAGCAGGAAACGGTTCATCGGTTTCATACAATATCGTGAAGAGTGGGTTTACCTTACGGCTGATAGAGGTGTCGGTTTTGCCACCAAGCCTGCATGACCCGCCGGTTAGCGGCCCTGGACATTCCTGATGAAGGCCCCGACGTGGTCGATGGCTTCCTGCCCCTCGGGGAGCTGGCTTGAAAAGAGCTGCCAGTCATGGAACATGCCCTCCCAGATCTCGACCTGCACCTGGACACCGGCCCACCGGGCCTTCTCGACAAAGGTGCCGATATCGGAGAGGAGGATCTCGTGGGTCCCGACCTGAATATACAGGTGGGGGAGGGTCTTGAGTGTTCCGCGAACCGGCGAGGCCCGGGGATCGGCCGGGTCATGACCGGAGAGGTAGGTGGTTCGCAGGCCATGGAGACGATCTGCATCAAGCCAGTCCCGTTCCCGGTTCTTTGTGATGGAGTCACCGGGAAATTGCAGGTCCGTCAGGGGAGACATGCAGACGGCCGCATGGGGAAGTGTGTACTTCAGGCCGGCGATTGCAAGCAGGGCCGAGAGCACAATTGTGCCGCCTGCGGAGATCCCCACCGGAAGAATCCGGTGGGGCAGGTAGCCCTGCGCCTGGAGATACCGGTAGGCAGAGACGGCATCGTCGATCTGTGCGGGAAAAACGTGTTCCGGGGCGAGCCGGTAATCCACGGAGAGGACCCGCGCCTGTGCGGCCCGGGCGAGCCGGATACAGAGGCCGAGATGATCCCGGGTCGATCCAAGCGTGAACCCCCCGCCATGGAAGAAGAGAACCGCATAATCCGGCTGGGATTCCGCAACCGAGATCCAGTAGCCGGCAAGGTCGTCGCGGATCATCACCTTCTCCGCTGCATACCCGCCCTCATTTACAATCTCCTCCTGCATCTCCTGGTAAAACGAGGAGAGTGCCTCACGGCAGGATGCGAGGGGCCGGTTCTTCTCCGGGATGTTCGATCGGATGACCGAGAGGAGTTCTTCCGGGGATTCACGGATCATTATCTCTCTGTTTTAGAGAGGCGGGATAATAAAGGATGAGGATGCGAAAGCCGGATTCCTGCTAAACCAGGCACGATGTGGGTGTAAAACCGAATGCATATCTGGCACGATACCAACAGTACCTCTCATGAGTGCCGGGGAAGCCCTCGCAGAACGGACCGTCCGTAAGGTCAGCTACCGCCTGCTCCCGTTCCTGTTCATCCTCTATGTGATCGCATTTCTCGACCGGGTCAATTTCGGGTACGCGGCGCTCGAGATGAACAGCGCGCTGGGCCTCTCCGCCGAGATCTTCGGGTTCCTCTCCGGCATCTTCTTCATCGGGTACCTGATCTTCGAGATCCCGAGCAACATCATCCTCCAGCGGATCGGCGCCCGGATCTGGATCTCCCGGATCATCATCAGCTGGGGGATTGTGGTGATCGTCACCGCTGTAGCAACAGATGCCATCCAGCTGGCTGCACTCCGGTTCATTCTCGGCGTGGCAGAAGCAGGGTTCTTCCCGGGCCTCATTCTCTACATCACCTGCTGGTTCCGGAAGAAGGAGCTTGCCAGTGCCGTTGCCCTCTTCATGGCCGCACTCGCCGTCTCGAACATCATCGGTGCACCGGTCTCCACGTGGATCCTCGACAATGTCACCTGGTTCGGCATCGCGGGATGGCGCTGGCTCTTCATCCTCGAAGGAATCCCGGCACTCGTGCTGGGGGTTGTCACATGGTTCTACCTGACGGACCGGCCGCAGGATGCAACCTGGCTTGCACCGGAGGAGCGGGAGTGGCTCTCCTGCACGCTTGCCCGGGAGAAGGAGCAGACGGGAAGTACTCACAAAAATCTCCGGGCGGTCTTCCGGGACCGGCGGATCTGGCACCTTGCGTGCATCTACTGCACTCTGGTCATCGGATTATACGGCCTCGGATTCTGGATGCCGCAGATCATCCATAGCATGAGCCCGTCGTTTTCCAACTTTGAGATCGGCCTTGTCATGGTGATTCCCTATCTCGTTGCCCTCTGCATGATGATTGCGTGGGGCGCACACTCGGACCGCACCGGCGAGCGCATCTGGCATACCGCAGTCCCGCCCATCATCGGGGGCATAGCACTCGCAGGCGCTGCCTTTGCACCGGTTCCCCTCTTTGCATTTGTCCTGATCATCATTGCAACGGCAGGCATCTATTGTGTATTCGGCCCGTTCTGGACCCTTCCCGCAGTCTTCCTTACGGAGACGGCAGCAGCGGTCGGTATCGCAACCATCAACTCGGTTGGCAACCTCGGCGGGTTCATCGGGCCGTCGCTTGTAGGGTATCTCACCAAGAGTACCGGATCAACCAATGCCGGGCTGGTCGCGATCGGGGGCTGCCTCGTGCTCTGCGGGCTGCTCACGTTTGCGGTACGGGTGCAGGATCAGGAGGCAGATTCCTGATACAGGTAAGGCGATTCACCAGACCGAAGGGCATATCCCGGGGCACGTTCATTACCGGTAACAATATTGAGTGAAAACCGAAAAAAGTGATTTGAGTTCTTCGTGCGGACGTTATTACACGTAATACATGAGCACCGTCTGCTGGTACCCCCCCGTAAATGTGCCGATGATATTCACAACCGAAGGGTTCGCGTTGCCCCGGTAGGTGAAGACATACGTGGAACCGATTGCCGGGTATTCAATGGTCCGTGGTATCACCGTACCATCCTGATTCGAGACCTTGATAGTGATTGACTGAAGATCTGCGGCATCGGGGCCGCCATCGTAGGTGATGTTCAACATGGTCTTTGAGGGTGTCACCGTGAACATGACCTGCTTGTCTGCGATAGTCGTTGCCACCACGGGTGCGGTGGTTTCAGAAATTACGATAAACTGCGGTGTCGGCGTCGGAGCCACCGTATTTGCCGGCTGGAGGCACCCGCTGACAAGAACAAGAACGAACGCTGCAAGAGCGATCCAATACATGCATCTCATAAGGGGAAATGGGGGAGAAAGGGTGATAAATGTTGGGGGATTGTATCGTCAGTTACCGGTCTGCTCCGGGTTTTTCCGGGACATACCGGGCCCAGATGATGCCGTTTGCCAGTACCTCCGTATGCTGGTGCGTGAGGGGAACCTGCAGCTCAGGAATACCGGCACGTAAGGGGTCGCACAAGGTCGGATCAGGTTTTCCTCCGGCAATGAAGGGGTGGATAAGGACACTCACCTCATCGACAAGCCCTGCGTGGAGCAGGACGCTGTTGAGCGTTCCGCCGATGTCCACGCGGACCACCCGTACGCCATACTGCCGGTTCAGTTCTTCAAGGGCTGCCCGCATGTCCACCCGGTTCTTACCGGTAATGACCGTACCGACCTTACAGGACCGGAGATAGGTGAGATGTTCTCCCGGAGTTGAGTCCGAGCAGAGCGCAACGAGGTCACGCATGTACGGCCAGGTCCGCAGGGTCTCCCAGCACCGCACCCGACCCCGGCTGTCCGCGATCACCATCAGGGGCCGGGGGTCAGGTTCGTTCGCTGGTGGCGTGAAGATCTCACGGTGCTCTGCCGGGACCTCGAGCGTAGGGGCGGCAAGGATCGTGGAGCTGCCAAACAGGATTGCATCGGGATTCCATTGAGCGGCGAGGGTGTAGTACAGTTCGAGATCGGCGGGGAAGTTGGTGATGCGGCCGTCAAGGCTCGTGGCCGTGTGAAGGATGACTTTAGGTAACATACCGGTTCCTGAAGAGATGTCAGTACCACGGCATTTAAACGAGAGCTCTGCGGCGTGAAACTGGACACGGCCCGGGGAACAGTGGGGTGGGACTGCACGAAGGGAACATAACCTATTTATTGTCAACATTCAAATGTTGACATATGTTCCTGACGACCGATGACAAGCAGTTCGGGTTCTGGGCTCTGCGCAGGAACGGCGAGTCCAATATCGGGATTGCCAACCGGTTCGGCATCTCCCGCCAGGCAGTCTCACGGGCGCTCCTCTTGATGGACGAGAAGATCGAATCCACGCTCCGCGAGATGGCAAGCGCAAACCAGATCTCCCTTGAGAAGATCAATGCGGAGCGGGGCATCCTCATCGGTCGTTCGATCCCGTTCCAGACTGCTGCCATCATCTTCGTATCAGAGAAGCACGGGATACAGGTCTGGTACGAGCACGACGGAGATTGCGGTGCGTGCCAGCGGTATACCGAGTGTATTGAGCTGCTCTGGGACTATGCCACCGAACTGGGCATCCGGATCAAGAAGACCGCCGACCCGACGAAGATGGCAGAGGAATTGTTTGAAAACGTGAAGGTGATGCTATGATCGCACGGATCTCGGAGGTAATTCACGAATGGACCGGATGGTGCCCGAACAGGAATGCCATGACTGCAAAGACCTGCGGTACTACCGCGTTCAGCCCGGGTGCGGATAGCATGCCGGTAAAAAATCCCGACCCTTCAGGAACCGATGGATCCGGCACACCATGGAAAGGGAGATATGAGCACACTCAGAAGGGATCGCTTATCATCTGTGCTGTATCCGCTGCCATCATCCTGATCCTCGTACTGGCATACCTATCCGGTCCCGAATGGGTTGCACTCATCGTAGCGTGCATCCTGGCAGGTGTGCTCGCCATCATGTCCACCCTGACCGTCTCCATCAGGGACGGGCTCCTCAGGATCCGGTTCGGACCGGTCGGGCTTGTCAGGAAGAGCTGGCCGGTATCGGAGATCGCCCTGGTGAGAACGGTGACCAATTCCTGGTACTACGGCTGGGGTATCCGCATAACGCCCTACGGCCCGCTGTATAACGTCTCCGGATACGAGGCCGTTGAGGTGCAACTGTTCTCAGGGAAGGCATTTCGGATCGGCACAGATGAGCCGGAAGCCTTACAGGCCGCGATAGAAAAGGCACGAGCTGAAAAACAGGATCTTTCACGCCAATAAGGGACCCCAATGACGCAGACCATTTCAGACAAAATTGGCGGGTGGCTGGGCTGGTGCCCAAATGCCCATACACTGGACACACAGACCCCACGCACCGGGAGGATTGAGCCCTCGGGAGTTACCGATCCGGAACCGCCGCAGCCCCAGACAATCCCGACGCGGATCGCAACGCCCGCGTGGATGACCGCCGTAGCGCTCACGATCCTCGTTGCCACACTCTTTGTGGGCGGGAACGTCTGGTGGCCGGCCATTGTCCTTGCAGTCCTTGTCATATTCGTCATTATTCAGATCCGGACCGTTCAGACCCAGCGGAGAGCCTGAAAAAATGCAGTCAGAAGAAAAACACTATCTCAACGAAGCGATCATCGAACAGTTCCGCCGGCTCATGGGCGGGTGCCCCCGGGCACAGCAGCGCACATTCCAGAGGGATAGCGCGATGGATACAGAACATACTTCATCGGCCATGAGCGGAGAGGGAATGCCCTCCCATCACTATATCCGGAAGGCGCTGTGACATGGCGCAGATTGCTGCACATATCTGGGATGCCATGGGCTGGTGCCCGATGGAGGCGTCCATCCGGTACCCGGTAACGAGTGCAACCGGGGATGCACTGAAGAAGGACACCGCGAGTGATGGGGGGCCGGTTGCCCGCAGGTCTGCCCGGTTCATGCGCCTCACCTGGGCGGTTGTCATCCTTGCGTGGCTCATCGCATTCCTGGCTTTGCCCCACATGCCGGAGGTGGTCCCGGTTCACTGGGGCCTGCACGGTGAAGCCAACGGCTTTTCCGACCGGCTCTCCGGCACATTCGGTCTTCCGGCCGTCATCACGCTCATCATGGTTCTTTTGCTGGTACTGCCCCGGTACAATTCCGTGAAGTTCTCGCTTACCGCATTCCAGGACATCTATGCCATCATCATCTTTACAATTATCTCGATGTTCTTCTGCATCGAAGTGGTGGCACTCCTCACTGCCATGGGAATGGACCTGCCAATTGTCACGATCTTCTCCCTGCTGATCGGGTTCCTCTTCATGGTGATGGGGGGCCTGATGCCCCATATCGGGCGGAATACCGCCATGGGGATCCGCCTGCCGTGGACACTCGCGAGCGAAGAGGTCTGGAAGAAGACGCATGAGCACGGCGGCCGGGTCTTCATGGGTGCCGGGGTGCTGATCGTGCTCGGGAGCCTCGTCACCGGCATCTGGGCCATGGTCCCGATGCTCGTGATCATTACCGGTGCCACGCTGTATATCGCGGTCTGGTCGTACCGGCTGGCAAAGGCAGGGCCGGCACCTAAGTGATGGTGAAAGAACTATTGGGAATCATCCAGATGGCGAGGGGATGTTGTCCGGCACGGCGTGATCCCGGTCGATCACAGGGCCGGAATCCATTCACAATAAATTTATATTGTAAATGTTGATACATTTACATATGTTGAAACCAGCCAGCAACAACCCGCCCGGATTCTGGAAGATGATCCTGCTGCTCATCATAGCTGGTGCAGTAGTATTATCGGTGTCTCCCGTATCTGCGGAAGATGGAGTGACGATCTCTGCATACGGGGACAAGTCGTATTATTACGGTGAAAGAGTGATCCTTCACGGAGAAAATTCCCTTTCCGACACCACCTATCTCTTCATCACCGGTCCCAACCTTCCCTCCGGGGGTGGGACACTTACCTTCCCCCATGACGGAGCAGTCAGCGGAGATCCCGGAACGTTCACTGTAGTAACAACAAGACCGGACAAGACATGGGAATACACCTACTACACGGCAGACATCATGATGGATGCCGGGTCGTTCACCATCTATGCGGCAAGCCAGCCGACCACAAAAGACCTGACAGCCAATGCAACCTCAAGCCGGGTGAGTGTCATCCTCAAACGTCCCTTTATCATGGCAGGTATCTCCCCGGCATCGGTCACAAAAGGGCAGCCTTTCACGGTCAACGGAACTGCGGAAGGAGACCCCCTTTTTGTTCAGATATGGATTATTGGCAATACCTCCGTCTTTACTGCCACGACCCCATTAAATTCTGATGCCACATTTACGTTCAAGGGGGATACAAAACTCTCAGAACAACTTCCAAAAGGCCAATATTATCTTATAGTTCAGCACTCGATGCAGAACACCACGTTCGACATCGTTGCCAGCGGAGATTACGTCCGTACCCTGCACGGTAACAATGGTATGAATCTCTTCAGGATCAAGGGTGCGGGAAGCCTGCAGGGGAACGATGCGGCAGAAGCACTCATTGCTGCGTTCAGTGACCCCGGAAATGGTGATGATACCTATACCGTGATTCCATTCATGGTTGATGACAGGGTTACATCAGTACCCTTAACACAACCCATCACGACAACTCCCGTTCCGAATCAGACTCAGCATACACTGCTTCAGTATGCCCCGGTCGGAGCAATTATCCTAATAGCAGGAATTGCCGTGTGGCATCGGCATTAGGGATCGCATTTGTTGAGAAGGTATCGGGATCCCCGCATCCCTCCCTCATCATGTGGTACAGTTGCCGGGATAAACCGTCATCCCGCCCATACTTTTATATTGTAAACATCCATACATTTACATATGTTCCTACCCACGAATGAGAAACAGTTCGGGTTCTGGAAGATGCGGCGCAGCGGGATGTCCAATGTCTCTATTGCAAACCTGATCGGCATAACAAGGCAGGGAGTTTCCCAGGCACTCCTTGTGATGAACGAGAAGATCGAGGCATCGTTGCGGGAGATGGCCCAGGCCAACCGGATCCAGATCGAGAAGATCGATGTGGAACGGGGCGTCCTGTTTGGAAGGTCCATCCCATTCCAGACCAATGCCTACATCTTCGTCTCTGAGAAGCACGGCATGCAGGTCTGGTACGAGCATGACGGCGACTGCAAGGCCTGCGATGAATTCACCCAGTGTATCGAATTCATCTGGGACTTCGCATCCGAGCTCGGGATCAAGATTGAGAAAACGGCCGACCCGACAAAGATGGCTGAAGAATTACTCACAAAAATCAGAGCGGGTGTGTGATGACCCGGGTATCGGAAATTGCCGAGCACTGGTTCGGCCTGTGCCGGAGACCACCGGTGGTCCGTACTATGCAGGCAGATTTTGTTCACCTGCCCGGGACCGCCCACGAAGGACTCCCGGATGGCGGAGGAGGAGGATCGGGCACAATCCGCCGGGGGATCGGGGCAGCATTCTCAGGTATGAGGACGTTGAACCGGAACCGGCAGCTCCTCTGGTTCGGGCTCCTTGCCGGGCTGGTGCTGGCCGGAAATGCTGTCGGTGAGGGAGCATTCTGGTATATCAACAGGACCATGCAACCGGATATCATCGGATTATATATCCAGGACTTTTTCCTCTGGTTCGCAACACTGTTCTGCCTGTTACTCCTGCTTGCAGGCCTTATTCTGAGCCTCTCTTCAAAGAAGGAGGGGTCTGCATCGTTTTCTGAAGGGCTTGCCGGGGCAAAAAAATACGGGAAACCACTCCTCCTGTGGTCGATGATTCTGGCAATCGCAGGCATACTACTCTTACGTATCTGGGTTGGTCTTTTTACCGGGCTGCTGCCTGAGTTCCCGTTCCTCTATATATTCGGGCCTTCTAATTTCGTTATCAGCACGGTCACCCAGTTCCCCTTCAACTGGACGCTTGACTGGGCCATGTTAACCGAGGTTCCGGGCTATGGGGGTCGGTCACTTTTGTTATTGATCTATCCTTTTGGGGTCATGTGGACCATGAACTTCCTTGCGATCACCCTGATCATGTTCGTCCTGACCCCGTTTGTCGTGCCCCTCATCGTACTCGAACAGAAGACCCTCAGGGAGGCAGTTATGGAATCGTTTACCCTTATGAGAACTATCGGGGCGGAGATCGTTACCTGTGCCGCATTCCTCGGGGTCGTCGTCTTCGGCGTGTTCCTTACGTACCTGCTCGTCCAGGCTGCATCCGGTATAGTAAATCCCTATGAGACGGTGATGTTCCACCCCACCCTCACCTGGATTACTCTTGCCGTTCTCTATAACCTCGCACTTGTAACCGTTGCGTTTGTCGTGGCAACTGTCGGGGGGATCGCGGCACTGGATCTCTACACCTCTTCAAAAAACAGGGGGAGTGCACCATGACATCGGTATCCGAGATCGTCGGGCAATGGCTCGGCCTGTGCCGGAAACCGCCGACCTTCTGCACGGCCCCGGCGATCCTTATGGAAGGCCCGGTAACCACACATCCCGCACAATCCGACAGCGGGGGCACCTCCGGGGGCCCGGGCCGGATCCGGCGCGGGATCGGCATCGCCACGGGGAGCATCAGAACCCTGTTCCGGGAGAGGCACCTGCTCTGGTTCTCGCTTTTTACAGGTCTTGCGATCCTCTTCCTCTTCGTGGCAGAAGGGTGGAGCGTGACCCATTACCATCTCATCCCGCTGCCCTACAGCATCTGGATACCGTTCGGGGATTCAAGCCTTACCCTGTTTAACATGCAGCT
>Ga0209098_1000201_pt1 | contig 67491 bp, 79 predicted proteins | sample AD_JPNHW1_MetaG_FD_184429 | JGI IMG/M metagenome (GOLD analysis project Ga0209098, IMG submission 184429) | Active sludge microbial communities of municipal wastewater-treating anaerobic digesters from Japan - AD_JPNHW1_MetaG (SPAdes) (version 2) | ecosystem: Engineered > Bioreactor > Anaerobic...
TAAGTAAATATCCAAGAATACTTACTAGTCTGATGCTCAATCATTTCCTTGATCTTGGATGCACTATATTTACTAGAAGAATTCTCTTCTCCGTCAGTAATAATCATCACCTGAATGAGTTCAGGGCGCAAAGATTCGGGAATTTCAGAAAGCTTCTTTCCAATTTCATCAATTGCAACTCCGATTCCATCATACATTGCAGTCATTCCGCCGCATTCATATGTGAAATCTGCTACATCATTGACATTCTTAAAGTCAAGAACGTTCTTTACTTGATGATTGAACTGATAGATGGAGATAAGAGCTTCACCTTCAGTCTCACGATGCTTCTTAATCGCCTCATTGACAGAGGAAATAACCTCAGTCCTCCGAGGAGACATTGAGCTTGAAGCATCTATGATCATCACATTTAAACTAAGTCCACTTTTCATTCTCTATCCTTTATGTTGGGCTAATTCCCTGCCAAAAGTATAACATTCCACAAAAATATCTTACGAACATTTCAATTATAGCGGAGAACAGACTATTCGAAAGTCATCCCAGTATTAGTGGGACCATCATCTTTCCAAGATGCGACTCATCCTCTGAGCTTTATCCTCCAAAAACTAGACCCATTTTACGTATTGCCTGTCGCTCTAACCACTGAGCTAACTGCCGTTCTAACGAAAGTAGGCAAAACTAGGCAAGCCTACTTTTGTTCTTTCGATTTCTTGCTTCAACGACCAGCACTGTTTGGCTTTCGCCAAACTGCAACCTCCGATCTCGGCAAGCGTTCGACAGGGCTTTCGCCCTGTCAGATTCCGGGAGAACTTCCCGTATCTTGCACCGCTTTCGCGGTTGCAATGTTGCGTTTCCGCAACAATTTGGCCATTTCTGGTCAAGTTTGTTGGTCGAAGACCAACGATTTAGATGTCGAATCGTCAAGCGTGGTTTTTGCTTGATTTGGTGGCATTGCGGCCACCTCTTCATCTAAACTTTATTGTAGCAACTTCGTTGCAACAAATCTCTCTTTTTTCAAGGAATCTTATGATTCCTTGAAAATCTACACTTTTAAGTAACTTTTCCTAGTTTTGCGTAGATTTTCTACTACTGCTAGAAACCCTAAAAGGGCAGTGCAGGATTCGAACCTACGACCTACTGGTTGGATGTAAAGTGATTGCGGTTAGGGTCTAAACTCGATTACTCTTCAGTTCTAAATTCGTCTTTATTCACTGGCTGGAGCCAAGTTCCACTTTTGACTGATTCATTACATTGCTTACTTTGATTATATTGAGTAGTATATATGTCTGTAGGGAGTTGGTCCAATACTTTATTCCTGACTACAGTATTCCTAAAAACAGTGTTGAACAACCTCTCAACAGTCTCTGCACCTTTATTGGCAAATTCTAATTTCAGTGCGGCAATTTCTAATTTATGTTCAACATCAATTACTATCTTTTCCCTCTTTTTAATTTCTTCGTCATATTTCTTAACTTCAGAATCTCTAACCATCAATTCATTATTTTGAGAAACTAATTTTGCATTTTCTGACTTTAGGGTATTATTTTCATTTTCTTTAATCCTAATTTTTTCTTCTAATTGATCTACTAATGCAAGTCTGTCTTGCAGTTTCTTACCAATCATTGCTGGTAGATTTTTTTCAATTGATTCTTTTATTTCGGCTTCTAGAGACATGATATTTCCTTTGGTTAATAGCTGTCAACTATCTACCAAAAGATTAACAATTTCCGAAGAAAGAAAACAAAAACTAGACACATTCTACGTTGCTCTACCACTTGAGCTAAATCCCCATTATAGCGGGGACCGAAGGACTCGAACCTCCAACCTACGGCGTGAAAAGCATTTTAATTGCTGTTAGTGTCTAAAGAGCGCCCAGAGTAGGATTTGAACCCATATTATCTAGATGCGCATCCAAATGATACAATTACATCTTCCAAAGCTATCATATGTTCACTTTGGTGCTTTAACCATTAAGCTATCTGGACATTATTTAAGCGGAGACAGTAGGATTCGAACCTACGGGCCGCATTATTAGTGCGACCAAGAGTTTAGCAAACTCCCGCATTCGGCCTCTCTGCCATATCTCCAAATTCTTCTAAGAGCGGAGAAAGTAGGACTCGAACCTACACGTCCTTGCGGATACTACTTTCGAGGTAGTCACGGTACCAGTTACGCTCTATTTCTCCGTGTGTAATAGCTAAGTATAATATTTCTTTCTAAATTTTCTATCTGAATTTTTATTTTTAGATTTATATGTGGGCAATTTCATGTCACAATTGCCACAAACTAATCTCAAATTATTTAATGTATTATTATTTGATCTGCCATCTATGTGGTCCATAATGAGAGGAATAGGTTCATTTAACCATTCAGTATTTTTACAAATTGAACATTGATGTCCTTTTGTAAGTATTAAGTATTTTTTTAATTGTCTATTACTAATACAAATCCCATTAGCCACATCAGCCATCTTAATATTCTTTTTATCAATTATACTACAGTTTGTACTACAATATTTTTTACTATGACGTTCAATTAAATTTCCACAAACTACACAATTATTATTTGACGGATTTCTTATCCTAATCCGCAATGGATTTATTCTATTTCCATCTTCATCAATCTTAAATCTAATTTTCGTTTCTTTAACTAAATAATTTTCATTAAAATCTTTTATTTTTTTACTTATTTTTTGTCTAGTTTCTTCACTAACTTTTCTACTATGAGAGCACATTGTAGAACAATATTTCGGAATATTCTTCCCTGTTAATTTCTTACGTTCTCTTGTTACTGAGAAAGGCTGTCCACACTTACTACAGACCAAATTCAAAGTTATTATTTCATCACGTTTTGGATTTTTCTTACGCCTTGATTCTTTGGTTAATGGATTCCAGTACTTATTTGAACAAGAAATGTTACAAAACTTACCCTTACATTCTTTTCCACAATATTAACATATATTCATATTTTTATTTAGTATATCGAGAATAAAAGAAATGAACTTAGTGTATAAGAACTAAGATCATGAGCGGAGGCCCGAGGTGTCGATCCCCATGGTGTTACCCACGATTCCGCTTCAAACGGGTCCCAGGAGCCGTCCTGGTTGAGCCTCCAATGTATCAAAAAGTAGTCCTGGGGGAATTCGAATCCCACATATCTTGTCTGAGAAACAAGTGAATTAGCCATTATTCGACAGGACCATTGTAATCTCTCACCTTACAATGGTATAAACAAACAGGGACCACAGGAGTCGAACCCGCAACGAGTGGATTTGGAATCCACGGCTCTACCAGTTGAGCTAAGTCCCTAAAACTAGACGCATTTTGAACTACCACCCTGGACATCTGCTTTCGCAGAGATTGGACTCGAACCAATATTGCCTGTGTTCCAAACAGAATTTAAAATTGCTGTTAGCGTCTAAGTAGACAGGGTGGGATTCGAACCCACAGGTGGATTTCTCCGTTCGATCTTGAGTCGAGTGCCGTTACCAATTAGGCTACCTGTCCATATTATTGTTTTATTCCTATAATATCTTTTAATTTATTTATGTCTTTTATTTTGCATATTTTAGTATGCCATATTTTACTTTTTAATTGAATATTGACTCTTCGTTGTTCTTCAAATCTAAAATTCACATTCATTGAAATTAAGCATGTTTGAAATATATTATGAAGATCTTCAGAACAATTAGTAAACCAATACGTAGGATATTCTCGATATTTGAGAGTCTTTTTATTTTTTATCTTATTTACAAAATAGCACCCGTCTGAATGAAATAATCCTTTAGCTAACTCATTATGTTGTAAGTATTTTTCTTGCCAATCTATTAATTTAATATTCCTATTGTGTTTTTTACCAGTACCGTGTTGAGGGAATATTAACGGTAAATTAGTGTTATATATCCCAACCATTTTACACCCAACACTCTGAACTTCTTGTATTTTATTATATGGGAATATTACATTCAAACAATATTTAAGTTCTTCAATTATTTTTGGGTATTTGTCTGCACATGCTATTCTTAACCGATAAGTTCTTTTATTTTTCATTTCAGTAATGCAACCGTCTCCCAGATATTGTCCTAACAAATAATAATAAGACTTTCGATATTCTTCTGAATTTTCAATATTAGTAATAAAATATTTAAAAAAATCATCAGACGAAAGTATTTCATCTTCATTCTTTCTAACATGGCGTTTATTTCCTGTAATCCATTCTTTAATAATAAATCTTGAAATATTCAAAGTTTTACTTATTTTTGAATAATTATTGCCCTCATGGTGTAATTTAATTACCTGTTCTCTAACTTCTAGGCTGTACATATATTTATTTATGTTTGAGAGCTATATTGAAATTTTTTCTCCACATAGTAGCGATGCGGAGTTTTGAACTCCGTCCTAAAGCTTGAAGGGCTTTCGTCCTAGCCGATTAGACGACATCGCCATAGAAACAAAGTAGTGACAGTGGGATTCGAACCCACGTATCTAGAGTGAAGTTCTAGAAGCTTAACCGCTGGCCTATGTCACCATTAAAAACGTTCATAGATGTGCTTGTGTGCCAAAGAATCCACAAGACGATTTAACACAGCCGAATTGTAAGTAGACAAAACCGTCACAACTCAAGTACTTACTATCCAGGATGGTATCCTGATCAGCCCCAATGTCAGCCGCGAGCGGTAATGGATACTAACTTAGTCTTTTGAGAGACAGTGTTACGAGCACTTTGCTGGTATCCTATGGGAGGAGACATTCGTTGCTAAGATAATTAGCAATGAAGACATTCCTTAATGTTTGCGATTCACTCCTTAGACGATGGACTCTTCTAATCCAACATTTCTATGAACAAGGGTCATTCGTGATTTGAAAAATTGGTAAAAAGAGTAAAGTTAACAGATTTAAGTCATAAGACTTAAGAAGTTAAAGAGTAAAGAATTGACACTCTTCCGAAGAAGGATCTATATCTTTATCAGCCAGTATTTTGAATGTCCCACATCTTTCGACTAGGGTCATTCTCCAATCTTTCTCATCACTACTAGACCCAAAACTCATCCAACCTCAACCATGGTGTTGGAATTGAAATGATCAATCTTATCCAACAATTCCAATAGTCGAGTCTTCAATTCTGCAACCTTCTCTTCCACCATGGTGTAGTCCAAGTACACTGTAGTTGGGACTGGAAGGAAATGCCCTTCAGGGGTGCGCTTTATAGTGCTGTCAGAGGTGTTAAGTCCCTCATAGAAGGCAATGAGGCCCTTCACTTCGTCAGCCTGCACAATGGCTTCGTAGATGGCTACGTTTGCCTTGGTAATCGCAGTCTTCAGAGCAATCAATTCCTCAATCTTGGCCAAATACTGCCCATGAACCTTCTCAAGATTGATGTGCTTATTTGGAGTTTCCTGCGAATTGAACCTCTCAACTACTTGCTTCAACTTGGCAATATCACCAACCAAAGTCTTCTTGGTCTGAAGTGCCTTACGAATAGTAATCGATGCCATTTTTATATCCTTAGGTTAATGATTTATGTTATGAGTAGGTGTAGTTGGACTTGAACCAACAACTTTCGGAGTAGAAATCCGACCCTCTATCCAATTGAGATATACACCCATGTTCAAAAAAGTGCCGTTGGGTGGACATGAACCACCACTTCCCATGGCAGGGCGTACTGGCTTAAACTACAACGGCAAAAAGACTAGACCCATTTGGTTTTTCGATTTGGTAGTGAAAATATTGATTGCTGTTAGGGTCTAAAATTCAATCTTAAGTTTATTACACCGCTTTCTTATTGCGTTGTCTGAAACTCCAAATATCTTTCCTATTTCTGTCATAGGGTATTGTAATATTAATCTTTCAAGTTCTTCTTTAGTTACTTCAAATTTAAGTGGGTTAATGATATGTTTAATGTTTTTGGAGTTACTACATTTTTTACAATGTGTGCTTGTTTTGGCAATAACATTTCCACATTCGCAGTATTTGGTAGTTTTTATTTTATTTTTACCGTTTGAGGTATTTTCTTGACTGTGACAGTTAGGGCATAGAAATCTTAAATTTTCCAATCTATTATCATCACGAATGCCATTAATATGATCAAGATCCAATGTTATTGGTTTATTATTATATTCATCAATAATTCCACATTCACCACATTTATAGGTTATTAAGTTAGATTCAATAATTCTACGTTTAATCCCCGCTCTACCATATTTTGAATTTTTAACAAAAACTTCATCATTTGTGTGTTTCAAATGGAGCTGCTTATGAAAATTAATATAATTTTTCTTCATCACCTCTAATGATATATTTTCTTGTGTTATTCTGTTGTTTAATATACGTCTATACCAACTATTTGAATTATCTACACCCATTTTAGATATTACGTCAGAAATGCTCCTACTAGAATCAAATAGTTCTTGTAAATCTTCCTTCGAAATTAGCCAAAACCTTGATTGCTTCATGGTCAAATGATAACAAAAAAATTACGAAGTCACGGAGAATCGAACTCCGAAGAAGGTCTAGACAGGACCCCATTTTACCATTAAATTATGACTCCAAAACTATTCAATACTTGTGATGGGTTGGATTCGAACCAACGACCGACTAGGATCGCACGACTTTTTATTGTCGCTTCACTAGACCTCTACCACGGGAATTACCGATTGAAATGGCCAAGATCAACAAGTAACCTCGTATCAACACTAGGTCAATTTCTGAGCTACCATCACAAAGTCCAGATGAGGAATTGAACCTCAGTTTCCAACTTGCGGTCGGCGTACTTTAACTAGTATTTTCCATTGTACTATCTGAACAAATGCCCGACTTCCGAATCGAACGGAAACCTCTCCCGCCGTATGGGAGCACTCTATGTGTACTCTGGACCAGAATATGTAGATCACACATACTTTATTGACCACAGAGTGTAGTTGATCAGACTACGAACACTTTAACCATTGAGCTAATCGGACGAGAAAACAAAAACTAGGCCCATTTATTTTTTCTGAAAATGTATACATTCGAACCTACGTTAATGCACGGTACTGGGGTTGAACCAGTGACCTTCGCCTTGTAATGGCGCTATTCTTCCTCTGAACTAACCGTGCTAAACTACCATTTCATATAAAAACTGTTTAGATAGTCAAAAACTAGACTCATTTTACCTGCTAAGGTTATGGAAGCAGAAAAAATTGTTGCTGTTAGAGTCTAAAGTGCCCTTAAATGGAGTCGAACCACTATCACCGATCTGAACTATTACATCCAGACAGTATCCTAACCATTAGACGATAAGGGCATATCTCAAAGTAGCGGAGGTCGGACTCGAACCGACATTGGACCTATTAAATCCGTCAAGATCATGAATCTTGTGAGTGTCCAAATTACTCTACCCCGCAAGCGCCGCCAAGAAGTATCGAACTTCCCTCTTCTGGGTTTCAACCAGATGCTAATCCGTCTCAGCTACAGCGGCATTTAACTTTTTTCTCAATCTAGACACTATTGATGAATGACATCCTAATAATTCACAGATACTCATATTAGTATGCCCTTCCAATATCATTTTTGTCATGATATTTTTATCATATTTAATATCATCTAATTTATATTTCCTAAAACCATGTTGTTTAAGGATTGTTGAAATTGTACTTTTATTCACTCCATATTTTTTAGCAATTTCTGTCACACTTAACTTATTTTCATTATGTTTTATTATTTCAATGTGGTCTAATTTAATTAAGTCTTTAAATTTTCTAAAATTTGAATTAATTAAATCTTCAGCGGTATTGTGGAAATCCATATCATAATGAATTTCCCTATGACAATTTCTACACAGTACAATACATTTATCTAATTCTAATTTTATATTATCACTTAAATTATTAATAGGAAATCTAGCAGTATTTAAAATAAATTTCTTATTACTTGGGTCTATATGATGAAAATCTAAAACCCCTTCATTATTAGAGTATTTACATTTTTCACATGCATTAACTCCCTTATAATTCAACATCATTGTTTTTCTTCGTCTATCTATGGGATATGTTACTTTTTCTTTAATATGTTCAAGCATATGACATCTAGGACATAATAATATACACTTATTTGCTTCTTTTATTAGGCGACTAAAACGATAGTCATTTCTACCTATTTCAAATTCTTTAGTAGATGGATCAATGTGGTGAAATTGTAGTAAATAATATTTGTCATATCCACATTTATTACATTTTCCCCCAAATAACTTAGTTAATTTTATTTTCTTAGCCAATGTTCTTAATTTACGGTCATCTTTGATATTCATATGTTTATTTATGTAACTCGAACTGTAAAATGTAGTTGTAGGGCGGGAATCGAACCCGTATATCATCCTTCACAGGGATGGGTACTAGCCATTGTACGACCTACAAAGCCAAATTGGTGGAACTTTTTGATTTATGTGGAAAGAGCCAAAACCACTGACGATCTCCATTACGAGCAACCGGAAGATATTTTTCAATGGGGACTAGAAAAATCTTCAACAAAAACAGTTAGTTGCGGGGGTGGAAGTTGAATCCACGACCTCCAGCTTACTCAGATCACCCTCAAGTGATCTCAATGAGGCTGGCAAGCTACCACTGCTCTACCCCGCAAGTGCCTACGTTCGGAATCGAACCGAATTCTCCGGATTTTCAGTCCAGTGCATGTACCATTTCAGCTTCGAAGGCATTAAAACAATTAACAAAACTATGGGCTTGGTGGGAGTCGAACCCACACCCATTGAAGGACAAGATCCTTAATCTTGCGCGTATTTCCAGTTCCGCCACAAGCCCGTATTAAAAAGTGGTCTTAAGATGCACTGAACATCTGTTACCCCAGCTAAAATGCCAAGGTGCCTTCATTACACGATAAGACCATAGTGGGGAGGGTCCGATATGAACAGGACATCACCGGGGCGAAACCCTAGTATCTTACTTAGACGACCTCCCCAAAAAACTAGACACATTAATTGTCACCATTGACAAATTCCCGGCTTTCGCTGGGATCTTTTGGAATTGAACCAAACATGGGTTTCCCCAATGTTGCTGTTAGTGTCTAAACTGAAATCCTAGTACCTCTGAGTCGGCTTACTTTCATCCATCGAACTAGCCACAAGCTAGTCTAGGCAATCCGTTCTAACGAAAGTATGCAAAACTATGCAAATAGTTTTGCGTCTTTCGATTTCTTGCTTCAACGACCAGCACTGTTTGACTTTCATCAAACTGCAACCTCCGATCTCTGCAAGCGTTCGACATGACTTTCGCCCTGTCAGATTCCGGGAGAACTTCCCGTATCCTGACTCCGTCAGGAGTCATATCCTGCACTGTTTTTCACGTGCAAATGTTGCGTTTCCGCAACGATTTGACCATTTCTGGTCGATTTAGATGTCGAATCGTCAAGCGTGGTTTTTGCTTGATTTGGTGGCCTTACGGCCACCTCTTCATCTATTCAGCCGGATCTCTGATCCGTCTAAAATTATTGTAGCAACTCCGTTGCGACAAACCTCATCTCTTTTGTCGAATCGTGAGATTCGACAAAAAGTCCACTTTTAACTAACTTTTCCTAGTTTTGCGTAGATTTTCTACTACTGCTAGAAACCCTACATATATACGAGGTAGTATTCGGCTAAAGTGCCATTTATCTCACTAGGATATTTAAGAGCATTTGACTGGATTCGAACCAGCGTGAACCTACTTGGAAGGAAGGTGCGTGACCTCTACGCTACAAATGCATTATTCTAATCTACCAAACTCTTTATGTAATTGATCTATTAAGAAATTCCGATATTTAATGGCATTCAATAATCCAATTTCAGAATATTCAAAATTTTTAGTATATTGTTTACTATTTAATTTAACTACAACCTTATAGTAATAATACGTATTATTATTCTTTGTTTTACTATACTTAACAATGTCCTTATATCCAGTGGTATTATTACTATTAATTTTTATATTATGATTATTGTTAGAATTTGTTGCTAATCTAAGATTGGTTATGTTATTATTTCCAGGATTACCATCAATATGATCAATAAACATATTATCAGGAATTTCACCGATAGTCATTTGCCATATCACTCTACTAAGTTGATAATTCTTGCCTTTAAATTTTATACGCAACCTATTATCCTTATCAGTAGTTCCTGTTATAATGTCACCAACTAATCCCCTACTACCACTTTTCTTTTTTCTAACCAATACATTATCTATTATTTCAAAATAATTTTTTAATTCTTCAATAGTTGCTCTTTCCATACTCACAATAGTAACAAAAACTAGACCCGTTTGTTTGCTACTCCTGTGTCTACCATTTCACCACAGCCCCATGAATGGGACCGCCAGGACTTGAACGCTGGACGCCATTACTGGCAGGAGTTCCTATATGCTTTTAATTGCTGTTAGGGTCTAAACTCAAAATTATCAGGGAAACTGGATTCGAACCAGTGATTTCTCGGCTCCAGACCGAGCGACATACCAAACTTGCCCATACCCTGTTATTCTCAAAAGTCGGAGTGACATGATTCGAACATGCATCCCTTTCGGGGTCTGCTCCCAAAGCAGATAGCTCGCCAGTTAGCCAACACTCCGATAAGTTCACAATTTATTTTTTAATTCCTTCTTCATCTTTTTTACTTCACTTAAATCAATTCCAAGTTTAATACATCTTTTCTTAACCGCATTATCTGAAACACCTAATTTACTCCCAACTGTCGTCATTGAATATTTAAGAACTAAATTCATTAGCTCTTCTTTATTTATTTCAAATTTTCTACTTGCAACGCCATTTAATTTATTTGCACATTTCGAACAATTATTAGAATAGTGTTTTTTTACATTTCCACATTCACATAATGAAATTGGTTTATTATTTCCCTTACCTTTACCAAATGAAGTACCTTGTTGACTGTGACATGTTGGACATAGCCATCTTAAATTCTCTAATCTATGGTCATTTCTAACACCATTTATATGATCCAATTGCAAACTAACAGGTTTCCCATTATAAGTATCTACGACTGGGCATTCTGAACATCGATATTCAATTAATTTATATTTAAACACCTTATGTCTAATAACACCCCTGGAGTGCTTTGATCCACTAATAAAAACATTATCATGTGGTAAGAATCCTGCGTTGGATCTTTGGATCTTCTGATAATTTTCAGCCATTTTCACCGTAGATAATTTTTCATTTAGAATTCTATCTCTCAAAATATCAATATAATATGTCTTTAGTCCATCAACTCCTATATTAGTAATTGCATTTGATAAACTAGTACTATTGTCTAATATTTTTTGCAAAGATTCAGTTGAAATTTGTTTCAAGATTGAAAGATTAGTCGTCTTTTTCATATACTTATTTATAACATTTTTTGAACCAGCAATTTATATATTATACAATATTATGACGTGAGTTCAAAAACAAGACACATTATTCTCACCATTGAGAAATCCCCGCCGAAGTAGGATCTTTTGGAATTGAACCAAACATGCGTTTCCGCAAAGTTGCTGTTAGTGTCTTAAAGTGGGTACGGTAGGACTCGAACCTACAACCTAGCGATTATGAGTCGCTTGCTACTAACCATTGAGCTACGCACCCTTGAGATTTCAATTTAAGAAATTTCCTTACTGCTGTCAAATTTTTCTTGAAGAACCTTCTTTTTCATCACCTTTCCGAACCCTGGATTAATTTTCAATACCTGGGGGAGGATTAAGTGTCTAATTCTATTTCGTGCGTACTTTGTTGACACGTTTGAAGGGTCTTCAACAAACCTAACATTATTTCGAAGTCCCCATTTTTCAATCTCATGTTTAGAGACTGCCAAAAAGGGTCGCAAATATTGCCCTCTTTCACTTGGAATGATCTTTGGAGTTCCGTTAAATGAACTAAAAAGGAAAGTCTCCATCACGTCATTCAAATGATGACAGGTAATGATTTTCTTATCAAAGCTTTCAAAGAAAGAGTATCTTTGCTTCCTCCAATATTCTTCCGGAGATTCACCTTTGATTCTCTCTCTGGTGATTCTTCCAATATGCAATACTAGATTTCGCTCTGCACAAAACTTGATGAGAAACTGTTCAGCTTCTGCGCCATGTTCAGTACTATGGTTGAAGTATAGCAATTCAAATTGATGTTTTGGATACCTCATAAGATAATCCAAGAACACCATCGAATCTTGACCACCGCTTACGGCAACTAGAAAAGGCTCTTTAGGAATATCTTTAACTAGATGAAACATAGAGCCCTTTCATTTATCGTTAAATGGTCTGAGTTGCGGGTCGATTACTTCCGCATAAGGGGTCCCAACGACCCCCGTCCTACTTTAGACGAAACTCAGATTATTCGTAAAGGGATTCGAACCCTCGTTTGCCTCCGTGGAGACTGTCCTTTCCTCTAGACGATACGAACTAGCATCGATTTAAAGTCCTGATGCTGACTCTTACTTGAAGTGTCCTAATTAGGTGACCGTCAAATCACCTTTTTAGTTTGTTTCAAGCGTCCTTTGAACCTTTGACGAGATCCATTGAATTTTAAATTTTATTAATAACTCTATTTTTATTTCTTTCACATCTAAATGATTTTACATCATTGAACTCATAATAAAACCCTTCAAATTTAATATCTTTTCTATTTCTTATATTTTCTTTATCACCTATATATTCATGTAGTTTACTAACTGCGGTTTTTGATGATATTGTTATTTTATATGCGTCATGATTATTTTTTAACTTAGTTGGTAAAAATCTAAGTCCATAAGAAATCTCTAAAATATCTAAACATCTACGGGTTATATTAATAATATCTAACGAACAATTACTAAAAGTGTATTCATATTGACTATTTGACTTTCTCATATAATATGAGCCATCTGACATAATTAACCCTCTTAATAATTCAACTGGATCTAATATTTTAGTTTGCCAATCTTCTATTGAAATCTTTCTATTACATTTTAATCCAGGTGCATCTTGTGGAAATATTAATCCTAAATTACAATCGTGATATTTAACATTAATTACACTACCCTTTGAATTAACTACACTAACATCTGAAAATAATAATTTGAAACTATTAATTACGTTCTCATTTAATTTAGAATATTTACTATCCAATGTAACGACTAAACATTTTGTTCTTTTAAAATTAGCAATATATCCATCTCCCAAATAGAGTCCAAAAATATATGAATATATCTTAAATATTTCGGTTGAATCTTCAATACTAGACATCATTACCAAATATTTAATTGGCGAAATATCAACTCCACTGTCAATTTTTATGCCTACATATTCACCCCTATTCTTCTTTTCATATTTCGAAGTTCCTTTTCCAATAAACCAATTATTAATTGTAGATTGATTAACTCCAAGCTGATTAGAAATATTCTTTCTAGTGTGTCCTAATTTTGTTAATTCTAAAAATCTATTGTATGTATCTATATGTTCCATATTCATTATTTAGTATTTTGGTACTACATATTAGCTGTCGATGAAGGAATCGAACCTTCGCCCAAGGTTTAACAGACCTTTGCACGTCCTTCATGCTAATCGACATTAAAAACTAGACCCATTTATTTTTCATTAAAAGTGAAATTTTTTATGGTTGCTGTTAGGGTCTAAGTGGGCAAGGAGAGATTCGAACTCTCATGTAACCAGTTAACCTTTCTACTGCTTATCAGACAGAGGGTATACTAGCCCAGGAAACAAAAAGTGCCGAGGTGTGGATTCGAACCACAATTAACCATATGACAGGTTCGTAATTATTGTCACTTACGGCGACAAATTCCAATTATACGACCTCGGCATTGAGTGGACAACAGGTGGTAATCGAAACCACACACTTCTGATTGCAAATCAGATGCTCTTCCGCTTGAGCTACTGGCCCATTAATCTATTGTCATAATTATCAACTAGTCTCTTTAATTCATCAGCAGTAATTGTTGATTTTGAACCCTTACCTATGTTTTTATTATGAATCATTAGTTGGCAATTCATTATGTGGCTCATATAATAAGGATCTATATTAGACTTGAATCCGTCAACAATGGATAATTTATGATCCATTGAAACTCCACCTAAATTATTCTTCTTATTAATTGGACTATAAAATCCGTATTTTGTGAGTAGTGAAATATCTAATATTTCAGGAAATTTATATGGGTTAAATTTGAATTTACATTCAGCCCTATATGCACTTAATTCAGGAGCATTCTTTCGTCTTGCTTGTTTAACACATCCTACAGAGCAATATTTTGATTTCCTACTTTTAATAAAAGATTTTCCACATAAATTACATATCCAACTAATATTTTTAATTATTCCTTTTTTAATATTCGACTTAATTACTGCCTGACGGATTTTATTATTTGTTTCGTCACTATGACTATGAGATTTAGCACAAGCTAAACTGCAAGTAATTCGATGTTTATTATTAATCTGTGCGGACGTTAATAATTGAGTAAATTCTTTTCCACATGTTATACAGTTTAATTTATGTTCAATTCTTTGTAATTTTTTAAAATGTCCCGGATTATTAACTATTAGACCTGTTTTTAATTTAGGATTCCAATACACATTTCTACATGAAATTGAACAGAACTTATTTTTACATTCCTCACCACACACAATACATTTTTTCATATCACTATTTATAATAGTGGAACCATAGGAAATCGAATTAACAACATGGAGCAGATGGGCCTCGAACCCACAAATTACTTGATTGCAAATCAAGAGCCTTCCCAATTTGGCCACTGCCCCGTAGTGGGTGCAGAAGGAATTGAACCCTCATTCTGACATGTTACTGCCAGCGTCCTAGACTTAGACGACACACCCTTTTACTATGCTATCCTAAACCTTCTTCAAGTAATCTTTTTTAGGGATTACGAAAATGGACATTTAAGAGTCGCATTTAATTCTACATACCAAAGATGTCAAAGCGGAACTTAACAGATGTTTTTAGGTCTATTGACCTGAGCCCTATTCCCTGGCTCGCTAGATAAAGTATAGCAACTTTTTTAAGGACTTTTTGCTTTAGAGTTTTACTTCGTCGGCTTGCCCTTGCACAATCAATGTAAACAAAAAAAGATCCCCTGTCAAGGGTGCATCATAACTTTATTTATACATTTCAGTTTCAAAATAAATTTTACTATTGGGCCAGTACTTAGTCCCAACAAGTTCTTGCTCATCTCATATCATATATTGAGTGTAAATTAGTATTTTTAAACATAATTTCTATGTGAGTAGTGTATCCATCATAGTAATCATAATGAGAATAATCTACTTTTTGAACATTTTCCTTAATGTATTGTTTTAATATTTCGTAGAATTCATGTCTTTCTTCAATATTTTCTAATAATTCTTTAAATTCACTTGGCGACAGTATCATTATAGTGGCCTTTCTTCAACTTCAAGTGCAACTTCATCCTCAACGCATCCACTAATATCGCCATCTTCATGTGCTTCCCTACATATCTTATCAAATCCGTTAGATAGTATGGGAGGAATCGTTCTTCTTACGTCTTCACAGTGTTTCTTCTGTTTTTGACGCTCGGCTGACTTACTGGTTATTTCTTTCTGAGGACTGTCTGCGTACCAGTTAGCTTTGCTCTTCCAGCCGTATATTTTCATTAGTAGCCTCTTCAGATTCAGTAATATTTGGGGGCGTAGGGGGTTGTTCATATTTTAGTGATGAAAATAACTCTGCGGCTAAAAATAGATTTCCAAAATCCGTATAATGGATATCGTAAAACATGCTCATTACACATCTCCCCCTTGAACAATTACAGCGTCCAACATATACATATCGTGAGGCAAGCGTTGTTTCGAACAACTTAGCCACTGCTTCTGCGTCACTATAGTATCCAGGCTCAATCTCAAGTTGAATATTCTCTTTCAAATACTCAATCATTTCTTCTTCTGACTCAAAATTAAACTTCATTGACATTTGTCTTATCCTTCCAGAATGGATTGACGCAGTAATAGTCCATTTGTCTATCTTCACTAAAAATGTACACTACTACCAAATTATTGTGCGCCAAATCTCTAGCAACTATTTCAGCTTCATCCCTGTCAGATGTGCTGTGAAATGGACTCTCTTTATCATATCCCATTTCTACACTATATACTGAATATTTACAAGTTTGATTCATAAAATAGTCCTATCTGATACATGTTCAATGTAAGCCTAAAAATAAAAATAGTCAAGACTCTGTCGGCAACATGTTCAGCAGTGAGCAATTTCGCTAAAATTAGTTTCTACGAACTTCATACAATCAGGATGACTTTTACTTCTATAGATGATATCAGTCCCATTCCACCTATATGGTTTTGCATAAATTCCTACAAATTCATTATTATTAGTAAATCTAATATCCTGAATTAAGTGAGAAATTACGTATAGTTTATTGTCCCTATTATTTCTGAAAATTCTCATTTTAGTAGTCCGAATATTGATTTGAACTTATTAATTACAGTATCTCTACCTAATTTAAAAGATCTTTCATGGATTGTTTTCATTTGTTCCGTTACAATCGACACCAGCCATTCACGATCTTCATCAGACGCCCACGAAACATTAAACCCGAAGGTTCCTACTTGATCAATATGAATTCTTAACTGTTTGTGTCCATAATAGTCTTCAACTACTTTGGCGTTAACTTCTGTCGGGACAATTTCTTCTTTTTGCATGTGGATGTGTCCTTACTTGTTTTTTCTTTTACTATCTCTAAGAAATAGTCACATTCTTTAGTCACAGGATCTTGTGAAAATTCCGCATAGCTCTGCCATAGTGGATTTGCTTTGGCTTTGAAACGATAACACTTATTCTTAAGTGTACAATTATTTCCATTGCATTTCGAAATGTCAACCATATTATTCTCCATCTTTTAGGGTTGAAACATCTGCAGTATAGTTATTCTTTAGCTTTATTCCTAAATTCAGATACCTAAACACTACATTTGATACTTCAAAACATGCAGTAATCTCATTTTTATTAACATTCCCCCAAATAACAGGAACTATTTCATACTTATCATTATCAAAATCTATTGATTTTGAAAGTTCAGTGTTGATGTTTGTGACAGTATATTCAAACCTATCAGTTAATTTAACATCAGTGACCTTACCTATCGCTCTATCAAAGGTAGGTGATTCAAAATAATCAAGATAGTCATTTACTTCTGGCTTTGGTACATAAACTAACAATGTATTATTTTTTATTTGGGTTTCCATTTCCATTAACATCTTTTCCATACACTCTTTAGAATATATTCTATTGTTGAGTGTTGGCTGATCTGTTACTATTAAGTCACACACTAGTTTCATATGATAACCTGAGTCTTCCCAGACTTTAATGATGTGAATATTTTATTATATTCTAAGTCCCTATCATTTTCATTTGAAAACTCAATAATTAATTTATTACTAGGATCTGCCACATTTAGATAGAACAATATACTGGGAGCATTTGTAGATGATATCTTATTGATAAAAATGACAGTATCTAAATTTATTAGTTTTCCGTCCTTAGCCTTATACCACATATTATTCCTCCGACATCTTTTTTATTTGAACTTTGTAAAGAAGGTCTTTTATTAATTCATTTAGATCACTATATAGTGGAATATCATATCGATCACATACAATTTCAACATTACCTCTTCTATAAAAATCAAGACCACAAGTAACCATTAATTTACCTGAGGATGCAAATAATCCAAGCTCAAGCAATGAGATCGGAGATTTGCTGTTTCCTACGAGATTCATTATAATAATATCACATCTTTGTAGAGAATCTAATTCCCAAGTAACTTGTTCTACAAACGCAGGATTATTGATAGTTTGTTCAAGACTAGAATCCCACTGTGTTCTTCTTGGATTTAATAATTGCACATTAAAATGTTTAAGTCGATCTACTACTACTGACTGCCAGTCTTCAGATTGCCCGTTATCTATAGTACCTGCCAAAAAGATGGAAATTGGCCCTGATCTCCAACTATTAGGACATATTATTTCAGTTGCCATATTAGTCTTCCCTCACAACTTCCATATTGACTAATTTTGTAAAATCAGCTATTAAGTTTTCTGACCAAATTAACCTCCAAGTCCCATCGTCCAACATATCAAGACTTAACATTTCTTTCTTAGTCTTGACTAGGGTAGCCTTTGAGAGTTCGAGTTCTTTAGAAGTTCCGTCGTTGAAATTTAGTTTTATCACTCTTCTCATGTGCAAATCTTAGCTTTTTAATGTTGAAAATATTTGAAATATCAGTACATTGACGAACAAGGTCTGAAATCTAAACACCCATCCTTCAAGGTATTATGAATAATTGTTATTAGTGTTTCAGGGTTATAATTAAAACTATCAGTGTGTAGTTTCTTAATGAAGGTGTAATCCTCAAAAGACATTGGCACTGTTACATTTATTAATGCATTGTAATAATTGTATCTTTCAGTGACTCTCTCCTGAGAGTGTTTCAAATATGTGATATGGTTACTTATATCACACATCCTCATCCTCTGATTTGTCACAACTCTCTTAAATAGCTCAGAATCCATCTTAACCAATCTCTTAGTTGAAAATATAATACCTTCCTCCCTAACTATAAATTCAATACCTTTAATCTGTTCAAAATATTCATTCTGCACTTTTTCAGCACTCTTTATATTAAGAGAGATGTTATGCATCGTTGCACTTAGCAATGCGACTAGTTCGTCTCTAGCAATTCTATTTTCTTGATGGTCTTTCATATTCATTTCAACTTTCTGATGTCTATTTTGTGAAGTTCTTTATTGAACCAAGTTGCCTTGTTTATGGTATCATAGGTTCCAGACGACCTATAATCCCAAAATGCCAAAATAATTGTGGATTGCTCTACTATTGTAGTATTTCTCAGCATTCCTGCAGAATTCCCATATTGTGTCCATTTTGCAGGATATTCAATATATTCTATTTTATTACGCTTGGCATATTCAACCGCCATTGTGTCCGTACCAGGAGCACCACCAGAAACAATCATATCAAAGTTTATTGATAATTTTTCAATTGTCAATTCTAAGTACTTTTCAAACTGTTTTTCGTTCTTATATGATTTACATCCAACAATACCTAGTCTATGTGGCTTATTATGGTCAATTTTTCCGTCAATATCTAATTGAACCATTTTCATTAGCACATCTCCATGACAAGCCTTGGGCTTACAGTGACACACTAAATCTTTACCTCTTAATTCACTAAGTCTTGATAATACTCTTGGCGCATTCCAGATGTATTCTTGATATTTTTGTATTACTAACTCTCTGTTTTGATGTGAAGTGATAGTATATGGATTGCCAAAGATTGAAGGTCGGCCAATGTAGACCTTTCCTTCCATTGTTCTAACATCTTTCTTATTGTATACTCTCATAGCTCATTAATGAAATCTAAATCAACAACAATATCTTTCCTTGGAGGTAGTTCAAAGGTGCTATTAACTACCACTTGAGATTTATAATAAGTGCCGCCTGTGGGTAATTCATTAGTAATGCCACCTACCTTAGACTTCAGTCGTTGTTCATAATATTTTTCCATCTGACGTTCATGTTTGGCGATTTCTTCGTCTATTGTCAATGACCCCTTACCATGTTGATCTGGATAGAAATATTCGAAAAAGTTCTTAATATCAGAATCATCTTGATATTCAAAATAATTATGTTCAAATATTCCTCCGCCCGACTTAACAGCCAAGATATATAACTTATTATCAGATACTGAAATTGGGGAATTTTCATATGTCAAATATGACTTCATATTGATGTAGAAAAATGAACTACTTTCATCTTCATATACTAGTTGACTAATACTATCAACATCGTCACTAGTATCATCTGAAATTATTAAATATGCCCTATATGTTTCCGGCATTGCAAATAATTTATGGAATATTCCGGTACGATCAATAGTCTTACAAATAAGTTCACTTTCAATATGATTGTGTAAAGTCATCATTATAGTTTTTCCTTAGTTAGTAGGTTTATTTTCTGATCAAATATTCTGCTAAATTTTCGCCAATCTGTAATTACTCTTTCAATGGAGATTGGCATTCCATCGTGTAAGAAATACCATCTCTCCTGAGTGGTAATATAAAAATATGTATTATTGAAGTGGCTGAAATCAATATGCTGGAAGTCTAAAATATGGCTTCCAGGGTTAGGAAATATGTCTTCTTTAAAGTTCTTACTTCTCAAATAAGAGCCAACATGGTTGATTTTCGAAATGGTTTCATCTTTCCGAATAAATTGAATTACTCTATCTGGAGTATTAAACCTATAAGGAAGAGCCTCACACATTATTTCAAGCGAAGCATCTCCCTCAATGATGTTATAATCAAGTTCTTTAGTTTTTGTATTTAAACAACATATTAGGCTATTCACCAATCCTCCAGAATGAAAAAGCTCACCTAGATATTAGATGAGCTTATAATAATGCCAACAACATGTTGGATATTTCACATGAAATAAATCTTAGCTAAGATTCATTTCAGTGTCAAGAGTGTCTGCCTTCTTGGAGCGTGGTCCGTTGATCTTGGAAGCCTTCACCCTGAAGACCTCATCTCCACGCTTGAAAGTGATGGCTCCTGCGCCATCAATGGAGAAGTCCTTACCGTCAAACTCCGTAGAAGCCTGAAGGGTAGTTAGGACCTGCGTGGATAGATCTTGCAACTGCTGACTCTTCTTTCTCGCCATTTTCTTTCTCTCCTGATTTAGTTTCTGAGGAAATCCCTCATTCATAAATTTTAGCATTTTTTTTAACAAAAATAATTTTATTCAAAAATAGAAAGGAGATAGTTAAATTTTAACTATCTCCCATTACCCTTAAAGAGTAACCTTCTCGTATCTCTTAGAGTTCAAGACTTCGAGCATGTTATCCATTGGGGTGTTACCCTTCATGACACTTTCGAAAATCTTGTCACTAAAGCCCGACACAAGAGTGACACCCTTTTCCTCGGAAGTAACTGGACTGGTTCCGTAGGAGCCATTCAAGTTCCAGAAGACCACATGAGGCATGTTGTATCCATGGCGCTCATACTTAGCCTTGATGGTTTCAAAGGAGGACTTATATCCACTGCAATCGGCCTGATCGAACTGCATGTCAGAGAACACATAGGTGTGGGTGATCATTTCTTCCTTAGGGATGTTGTTCTTCACAGCAACACTAAGAAGAAGATCGAACGCCGCAACGATGTTAGTATTATCAACAATCTTTGGAATGTTGTAATACTTGTCCTTAAGAGTCAATCCAGTAAGCTTGTGCAAGGTTGGACGACTGGAGAAAGTGATGAACATTCCTCCAAAATCTCCCTGGTTCTTCTCAGCCATATACACTGCCATAGCAATGGACACGTCCATGCCGGTGGCCTTGGTATTTGGACCAAGAGGACTCTCCATAGATCCCGAAGTGTCAGCAATAGCAATTGCCTTAACGCCGTCCTTGAAGTAGTTAGGAAGAGCCTTCCACTGCAAATCAAGAGTCTTCTCCACGGCAGAAGAAGTACGAGCCTTGTACATCAATTCATAAGGATTGACTCCCATGACGTTGATCTTGACTTCACCCTTTTCAACCTTGGTCTGGAAGGAAGCATACCTGTCGGCATCCTTAGCCTTAAAGGCATTACGGTAGATCATGGATGCACGGGCAGGAACCTGTGCATAGTCGATCTTACCGAAAAGCTTAGAAGACATGTCCTTCTCGACAATGCGAAGGCGAGAACGAAGACCGCTCAACATCTTACGATAGTCGCGAGAGCTAACACCAAGATACTTGCGAATCTTGATAGCCTCGTCACGACTAGTCTTGGAAGATGCATTTTCAGAGCTAATCCACTTTGCCAAAAGGGAGATGGACTGGTCCTTAGGAGTATTCATGTCCTTAATCAAGGTCTTCTTGAAGAGTTCAAGAACAGCACCTTCAAGGGGAGTTCCGAAGAACACCAAGAGGTCATCCCAGCGACCAAATTCGACCACATTCTCAAGATTCTTCTTGATAACTTCAGTCTCGGATTCGGCCAAATACTTCAAGATTTCACGAACAGTCTGGCGTTCACCAGCACCTCCTCGGACATCTCGAAGGTTAAACAATGCCTTAAGGGCCAAGAGCTTATCTTCCGCAAAAGCGTTGTTAAAGATGCGGATCTTATGCTTTACAGGGAGAGTACGGATCGCACCTGCCCTGGAGTAAAAGTCCAAGACTGAAGAATTGGTCGAACGGAAAGCCTTGTCTCCGTTAGCGGTCTTTGCTTCGTTGCCCTTATTAAGAAGAGCACTTGCGTATGAATTTGCCATGTTTTTCCTCCTAGATCCATGTGTTGTTTGTGTAGTTCGGATCTAATTTGTTTTTCTCAATTCACTCATTAAGCAATGTAAGTCAAAAAATCGGAAGCGTCAAGGCTTCTTCATTGTAATTTTCTTAATCTTATTACCTGCAACATAAATCACTTTTCCGAGGTGATGGTATAGTGTGTTGGTGGAGTCAATAGGGGGACTGGTTATTTGCTTAACCTGCGAAGAGATTCGCTGGAAAAGCTCAATCCTCTCATCTCCAAACACATTCATAGTAATTCCATTAGGAAGAACCGTGAAATTGACATCATGCAACTCTACATCATCCTCTACCTGAACATCATACTTTTCATGTTTTTCATCAAAATTAAAAATAAATCTAAAATACTTACCCTTAGATTCAGCCATTACGACTGCAACCTTATTTATGTATTTAGCATCGATAATTTTGAAATTGTCGAGGTCTGGAATCCTAATAGCGGCAGAATATCCAATTGCATATGGGATGATGAAATAGTTCTTGCCTACAATGTTGTTAACTATCATCCCATCAAAGGTCATGTAAGACATTGGATTTAAAGTGTCACAAGGTCTAGTTACATGTTGGATCTTACGATATTCCTTGAAAGTATTTTCAATCAAGGTTCCATTTACAGTAGTGTAACAAGCGCCGTTGAGGAAAAATCCCTTATCATACTCAATTGTGCCAACTACTGTTCCATCCAACATTGCAAAAGTTAGAATATTGTTGTCTTTTAATACGACAATAGGATCTTTATTAAGAACTTCACAGAGCCCGACTATGTTTTTATGTACATACTCCTTATTAGTCTGAAAATCAATGAGAAGATCTTTACACATAATATACAAGTTTTCTTTAAAATTAAAAATCAGTCTAGGATAAGTATTTGTAGTAAAATAATCCTCAATTACAAATGCTTCAGACGATTTAATGACCCTAGCAACACTAGTAAAGGCCAAATTGACAGTTCCTAATTGTGGAGGAACTCCTCGATGTCCCTTTTCAAAAACTTCTTTAAACCAATCTAAATGTGGCTTAGGAATTACTGTAAAATCTTGAGCAGTTGCTGGAACTTCAACATCCTTATTGAAAACAGATATCTTATTTCTAACCCTACGTTCAAAATCTTTGGCCTGATAATCTGGATGTCTTCCCTTATATGGATGAATACCCGTATATAGCTGAAAAACAACTACTGCCCAAGAATACCAATCAGTGTTTTCATCAAAATAACCCATAGGAACTGTTAAGTCTTGGACAGTCGGCATTATTGCTGTGCATTTAAACGAAGGAGTCTGCCAAGAATCTGTATCAATATGAAATACAGTCTTTAATGTGCTATCAAGAACAAAATTCATTTCATTATAGTCACCTACGATAATACGTTTACTATGGATTTCATTCAAAATCCTCTGCATAGTCACTACTTTATTGGCAATGTCGCCTTCGCTAATATTATTCTTAGTTCTAAATCCCTTAGTAAACAACTTACAAAGAAATTCCCTATCCTTCACATATTTCATAATATATCCGATTTCGCTTCCGGACGTATTATATAGAATTTCTTTAGGAATAATAATCTCGGGGATTGAGCTTAATGCCTGTAATTCGTGAATCTTGGAAATATGTAGCATTTTAGAACTATCATGATAGATCTTAAACGCAACATCACCTTTAACATAAACTTCACCTTCACCTCCCCCTGCCAAATATTCAGAGTCAGTGAGAGTGACATTACCCAGAGATTTAGTCAACACCTTAATAGTTTTTGCCATTGTTAGCTCCTAACGATGGATGCACAGGATAGGTCATCAAAGTGTCTAATGGAGTTCTTCAAATTATTCTTAGCGTTGAATTTGAAGTTCCTAACGGTAAATTCACCTCGCTTCACAGGATAGTTCACATATGAATTAATGTGCTCCTGGAAGTCCGACTTTTCAAATAAATTGCCATTATACTTTTCAAAGCTAAAGATGCCGTCAGTGAACAACGATATTTGGTTCATATTTTCAATATTACCATACAAATCTAAGTATGGGGATTCGACAATACTAACGGAGGAGTTTTTAATCATATATGGGGAATTATCAAAATTCCAAATATTAACGTTCTTATTAGTATTGCCATATCTTCCACTATACTGCCAGAGTCTATCTTTATCGAGGCGATACGAAAGATATGGAGGAGCATTTTCAGCATATTCTATAGAATATACATGCTTCCCTTGACAGTCAACATATACACACCCATCTCCGAAAGCAAAAATTCGGTAACTGTTATCGTCACAAACAAAGAACAATAGAGTAGCATCAAAAGAATTATTCTTTAATAGAAACTCATAGTCATTAGATTTCATAATTTCATTTACGATTTTATTTCCGAATTCATTAGCTTCCGCCAAATTAACGACGTTGCCAATGAGAGCCAGTTCATTAATCAGCACTCTACGAGTTGCCATTCCAAGGATCCTAGCACCAACATCAGAATCTTTAGAGGAACTACATCCATCACAAATAATCCCATAGTTGAACACGCCATAGGTATTTTCAATTTGCCCACTTAGGGAGTAATCTTGACATACGATATGTGAAGATCCAATTTCAAAACAGTTATTTACTTCAAACATATCACTATCCCCTAACTTAGAAAGGGGGTGCAAATACACCCCCTTTTAAACATCACACCACTAGTTGCGAATTAGATACTGAGCGAGGCTACCGTCTTGGACACTTGTGCGGAATTGCCCTGATTAAGAGCCACACTTGCAGTGCTAATGCTCTGCGAGACGAAATGAGCCATCTTTGCGAGATTTCCCTTAGTGGCATCCGCAATGCTCTTATATTCGTCAATGCCACAATCATCCTTGAACTGGATGAGATAGGCCCTGCACGAAGCATCATTGATTCCAACAAGAATCGAAGTGAACGATTCGAGCGGGTCGTTTTGCTTCAGCTTGGTGATCAGGGCCTTGATTGGGGCAGTAGAAGTCACAGCCTTCGAACAGTTCTCCTCGCCGTCAGTGACGATAAACGTTACTGCATTGCAAGAGAACTGATTCTTCACCATGTCAAGGGCATAGTTGTAGAGAGAATCGAGACTTTCGGCGGTAGCATCATACAGAGGAGTTCCACCATATGCGCGACCAAGCGTACTATACACCTTTGCGTCGATATTGTTCACAGGAAGGAATCCGTGAATTTCCTTAACTCCAAAAGAGGAGTTGAAGCTAACCACTCGCAACAGGACATTCTCGGCCCTAGGATGCTTCTTGCAGGCGTCCAGGATCATGTTCAAGGAATTCACCAGATCATTGGAGAAAGAGTCCACAGACCCGCTCCAATCGACAATCACCTGGGCAACCGTGTATTCGCTCGCTCCGAATTGAGCAAGATCGTCCATGGGAACCGTGGAATAATGGAATCCCAGATTATTCACGTTAATCGAGAGTTGATTATCCATCTTATTACCTCTTAATTGAACTGATAGGTGGCGGTGGTGGAAAGGCGCATTCCCTTGGCCATCATTTCATTGACGAAATCAGTGCCCAACTGTTCAAACCCAGGCACCGACGAAGAAGTGTCGGTGAGAAGCACGAACTTCTTCACATCTTCATCACTAAAGACTTCGGCAATATCGCGAATGGTATTGGCCACACAATGCGACAGGGCTTCACCCGAGATCAGAATCTCATCATAATTATTCAAAGTACGAATGAGACGATCATTGATCTTGGTGGAAGGATCGCGAGGATCTTCAACTTCAGCCTTAACTGCCGAGTAATGTTCGGTGCTTGGATTCGATCCCTTGGTGGTCTTACCTGCAACGAGGTGGCGCTTTTCGAATGCCAACATACCATCAACAACAGGCTTGACGATAGTTGCTCCAACAGTGCCAATGAGGCAATGAGGAGGCCAGATCATCAGAGGGTAGCGATTGCCTGCTTCGAGCTTATTGACATAGTCCAAGAAGTGCGACTGCCATCCGGTATGAAATGCTCGCCACTTTCCACTACGAACATCGTCGGCACTAATTGCCGTGAAATGGTTAGGATGATTGCCATGGGAATCGACCCAAGTAATCGGATGGGCAATGTCCACCAGATGATGGGAATCCAGAGTGATTTGCACGTCGGCCAACTTGTGGGCATTGGAAGACATGAAGGCCCCCAATCGAAGCATATCTGCTTCGGCACCTGGGACAAACAACGATCCAGCAGGATCACAGAAATCATACTGGGGATCAATGATCAACAACGACACTTTCTTCATATTTTCCTCGCTTATTTTGTGTTGAGTAGTGCAGAAATTTCGGAATTTCTTTTTCTGCGTCTTGGGATGTATACTGAAACAATGAAATCGTCCCAGAATTCAAAATCAGGATTAGGGAGATTATTTGGAATTTTCAAAACCCTTTCAACTTCTAAGGTAATGAATTCTTCCACATATTCTTTAGAATATTCCCCTCTGCGAATTTTGAGCAGTTCAGCGGCATTTGGTGAAGGGAGAGTGATTTTCCTAGAATTCAAATATTCTTCCAACTCCCAGGTGATTCTGAGTGCGTGATAATACGCCTTCAAATCAATTCCACCATCAACCATTGCTTGATTGACTCGTTCGCCGTATCCCTGAGCTTGGCCAGAAAGAGCATTAAACACTTCGCCTAGTTTTCTATTTCCAGGGAAAGAAGACTTAACCACATCAAAGTATACTTCAGTAGGAGTTTCAATATCAACTTCAAAGGAAATCACTCCAGAGTAGTTGACTGTTTCATTCCTATCACCTTGAGACTTAAGATTCTTCTTATACGTCCTCACGTATGGCAGTTCAAGTAGTTCAGGGTGCTTACTGAAAAATTCGCTTGCACTCTGTCTAAGATCGCCATCAGCCTGCATTGCATCAGTGATTGTTTTGAGGACCTTAAGCTTTTCCCCTTTTTTAGAATAAGTCAATGACATGTTACGAACATAGCCAATGAAAGGCATGACGTTATTTGTCAACAACTTCTCCCGATGTTTCAGGATCTTCAGCCAGATACTATCAAATTCAATCCATTGATGTTTTGGAGTAAAGAGTAGATCGAAGGTATAGGTTTGACCCGTAAGGGCATCACGAATGAACGTCCTAAGTTCCTTACTCTCAAAGTCAATGTCAGCAGACGTATTCCTACCAGAATTATTGGTATTCTTGTCGAACACGTCCCTGGACTTCCTCAGGACAATAGATTCCAAAGAATCCTTGTGGATTTGTTTGAAATCTTGGTCAGAAGTAGGAACAGCAGTTCCAAACAAATGACTTCCGAAAATACCCTTATAGATCACCTTTTCCATGTAGTCTTTCTTAGGTCAAAACAATTTCACGGAGAATGTCGTTGAAATTGACAGTTACGTTCCCTGCAGAATTGGGCATGAGATCTGCATTGAAGCGAATGTTGTCGTAGCTGTCCACAGTCAAAACGGAATTGTACTTTTTCCCGTTGTTGAACTTGGAAATAGTAAGGTGGCAATTTTCCACCACAATTCCAACCTTATCACCCTTGGTGAAATACTTCCGAACAATCGAAGCAGGAATGCAGATTCGATTGCGAGCGTCGGCTTTCACCTTAATTGGATCATAGGCCTTGAGGCGAATGGAACTAACAACTGCGGGAGTCTTGACGGCAGTAACCACAGGGGTGTTTGCGGGGGCAGGAGTTGGAGCCACCACGGGTGCCTTAACTGGCTGAACCTTTGGAGTTGCCAATGTGGAAGGAATTGGAGAGTTGTCCTTTCCGTCCTTGATCTTTTCAGCAAGAGCATTTTCGAAGTCCAAAAGTTCCTGCTGAGGCACATTCTTCGGATGATAGATGAATGCCTGAACCTTGAAGACGCCAGTGACGGTAAGGGTCTTATCATACCCCTTAGCCCCAATGTCATACTTTTCAAGAATACTGCGAATGTTGTTGTGGGGAACTTGGAATCCACACTTGCGAAGAATTGTAGTCACATGATATGCAGTAAAGATTCCTTTAGTCGCCATCAAATTTTCGATCACCGTAATGGCGTGACCTTGGTAGTTATTGACTTGGTTCATTTCTGACCTCCTAGTAGTACTAATTTAATTATTTTTTTGGACGTTGTCAAAAGTCCCTATCCAATATCCACAGAGTTACCGATTTGTCGGTATTCATCTAGAAAACGCCATCCATCAATGACATCAATTTTCTTTGGAATTGTGGGATTATAGACAGTGAAAGACACGTTTGGAAGGTGCTTCGCTTTCCATCTCATAGCATTCACTTGAGTGAAGTATGATTGGATTCTTGCAAGCAGTTCACCGTTGGCAAAATAGCTATGCCACAGTTCACTGTACTTATTGTACTTGCTTACCTTAGAACAAGGGGTTGTATAGTCCGGAATACCTGTTCCGAATAATACAATCTCGATTGAATCTCCTGGAGATGCCATTGCACAGCATTCAGTGTAGCATGGGTCAATTGGATAGTTCATGTCTCCAGCCCCACCATCACTCCACACTGTTCCGTCAGTAGGATCAACATACTTACCGAAATAGTTTGGTGCCGCAAAAGATCTGACAATAATGTCTTCGATCTTTCTATCAGCCCACTTTTCGGAAGTAGTCTTGAAGAAAACATTTTCCAAAGTGCATTGGTTTACTGCACCACATACAAAAAGCTTCTTAATGTCACCATATCTTTCAATTTTGGCTTCTTGTAGAAGTTCTCTATACGGTCCAAGTACTCGATCCCTATCATACTTTGGATCCCAGAACTTACCCCAAGGATTCAGGATTGAATGCTGTGGAGTAAATATGTTTTGTCCATTATACAAATAGAAATCTGAAATTCTAGATCCAGCTACTCCACCAAACAACAGAGATCCTTCTAATGCACCTGTTGATTGGCCATAGCATACATTGAAGTATTTGAAAAAGCTTAATCCAGTAACTCTTTCAAAATTGAGGATTATTGCTAATGTCAAATAACCCTTCAACCCACCACCTGGAAGAATTGCGCCACGTATTACTGCCATTTATGATTCCTTATGTTTGTTTATTGGTCTTTTTTCATATTGTGTCTCATAAAATTTCCACTTATATTTCATTGATTCAATTGGACATTCACCTATTAAATTGAAAAAGTCTAAACTCTTGCTTTGTGGAATTCTTACTCGATATCCGGTACCTGAATTACATTTATTCAATCTAGCACATAATGAAAACGTATTTAATTGTTCTATTAAAAATTCATTTTCTGTTTTTGTGAATGATTCACTTGAGAAGGTAATCATTATTTCATTTGAATATTTCGCGTATCTGTATCTTCGTTGTGAACTACCGTCATCTAAAAACCAATGTAATATTGTTTTTGGAGTTAGTATCAAGTCTAAAGGTATAACTTTCTTATAGTTATTACATTTAGGATACCATTTATTATAGTAATCAATTAATTTTTCATCAGCCGTAGTTCTTAATAACCAATATTTTAATATTTTTCCATTACATTTGTTATAATCTACAAATATCCTATCACTATAATTAGTTAAATAGAAAGACTTTGCAACTAATTCAATATGATCTAATTGTTTATTTTTCTTTCTAAAATATGGGATTGATAAATGTGAATGTTTATTATATTTAACAATTGAACCATCGCCCAATAAGCTACCATTTATTATTTCATCATCTATTAGTAAGTTTTCATTATTAATCCTTAACCCCTGAGAAGGGGTTCTTACAATAAGACCATTACCAAGTAATGCCTGTCTAATACTATTTGAACATTTTACGTCTAATATCTCAGCTATTTGAGTTGTTGATTGTTTTTCTATTACGTATTTCTGACGTAGCCAGTCTAAATCATTTAGTTGTGGATATTTATGACTATGAAAACTCATTCAAACTCACATAGATATTTTAAATTAACTTGATTAGTGTTATACACAATCATTTCATTGTTCTGAACTCCAGATTTTCCACCAATTGCAAAAGTAGAATCATACCCCTTTAGAGGTAAATCACTCCTAGGACCTGAAGGAATAAACGACTTCCCCATTGCAAAATCTGCAAGAAACATGAATGTTTTAGAACTATCACCATGTCCGTTCCAATAATTTGTAGCATAATTTAATGATTTAGTGCTTTGATCAGATCCATAAATGCCTACAGAAAACATGGCTCCAGTGAAGTTGATTGCTCTTGGATTAGGCATGACCAATCCTGATTTCAAAATACTAAGAATATTACTAGCCTTAGTGCCATGCCACAGTTCCATAACATTGCCAAGTTTCTTGGAAACTGGATCATATGCTTTTTTCATATGATTGATTTCGATGCAATAAACCTTCTTCAGCTTATATTTGGCAGATACATGATTATTGTGCTTAGTGGACAAGAAGAAGTCATAGATTCTTTGGAATTCTTTCTTATCTTCCAGCAATTCAACACTAACATTGAAGATGGTTTTCTCTTCAGGTGCATCAGTTGGCGCTGGAATGGTTGCGTTTAGGATAGAAGTAATCGACGCCTCAAGAGAGTCAAGCACATCATTCTGTTTGAGCAAGTCAGCCCTGGATGTGAAAATTGAAGTAGGATCGAATTTCCTACCAATCTTCTGAGGAATCAACATCATGTAATCTTCAAGAAGATGTACATATGCTGGCTTTGAGAAATCGTTCTTCAGGGCAAACTTATCCATTTTCACAAGAATGTCACGGGCCTTATCAACAGTTTCCTTGGTAACAATACCAATTGGAGTAGAGAATAGTCCAGAGTCCACGTTATAGTTCATGTTCGTGGATTCAAGAATATTGTGAATATTCACTTGACTGAAATATTCAATCAGCTTCTGAACTTCGGTAGATTTAGTCTGAATCTGTTTCTTAGCAACTTCGGTCAGCGATCCGGAAGGACTAACCTTCACAGCCACATTTGAGGTCATTATTTCTACCTTACGATAGCCCTTTTTTTCTTTTTCAGAGCATTTCTTAGTGCAGAAAGCAATTGCTTGAGATTCTGACCCGAAAGACTTTTCATCCTTTTGGCAACTATCACCTACTCGACCATATTCGACCAACGTAGAATGGTCGTCGTATCGAAAAATTCGCCAAAACTTATTATTGTTGTTTTCGGCGTTTGTCATTACATGGTGAGATTCAAACACTACGGCCTTTGCCATATGCACCTCGCTGAAGGGGTTCCGTTTTCCAATGTAAGAAAATTATTTGAGACTGTCTAGGTAGTTTTTTAAATCGTTTTCGTCGTTCCTGATGTGTTTCAAATAAATTTCATTAATCATGTTTTTCTGTAGCGCCCCTAATCTAGGACCTACATACCCATTATCCATGAGAAACTGTGAACTAATTGAAAGATCTCTTGTGCTAAGAGGTACGCCTTCAAGTGAATTTAGTTTATTGATGAGAGTTTCATCCCCCATACTCTTAAATGCATCTTTAATTACTGGCAAATATCTTTCATTCTTAAACATCACAGCCAAAGGATCGCTCTTAGTAAGAGATTTTGCCAACGAAATTGCAGTTGAAACATCGGTGGATGGTTTCATTTTAGCAAAATCACCGCCATTTATGAATAGTAGAATCATATTCACAATCCACCTATCACCATATATAATATTCACACTAACTGGATCAAACCCAGATCCAAATACATGAGTACCAATTCCAGTGTCAATAAGCATTTCTATGAATTTAGCATTGCCTTTAGAATTACCCTTGGTGAATGCTTTCTTAAACTCCTCTAGGATTCTTTCACCTGTAATGTTATCCAAAAGTGCGACATTGTTCTTAATTGCAGACATTGTACTTGGTTCGATGTCAAACCCAAACCTGTTGGCAAATTGAAGCACTCTTAATATTCGTAGAGGGTCTTCTGAAAATCTTTCATTAGGATTTCCTACTGCTTTTAGTAATTTATTGTGAATATCATGGACGCCACCAAATGGATCTACAAGCAGGTGAGTCTCGACATTATATGCGATAGCATTGATCGTTAAATCGCGTCTCCCTAATTCTTCTTCAACTGGAATACTAGGATCACCTGTCGCAATTACGTCAGTATGTGTACCAGATCCTCCATATTTTTCAGTTCTAGGTATTGCAAAATCATAAGGTTCATCAGAACCATCAATAACCGCCTTAATGACCTGCATAGATTCACCAACATTAGTAGACACTATGTTGTCTGAAATAGGTTCTAATGCCTTTTTAAGTTCATCCAATGCTACATTGGTTACCAAGTAGTCAATATCCTTAGACTCTACCCCTAATAGCTCATCTCTAACAGAACCACCTACCCTATATAGCTTATTTTCTGCATTAGATGCATACTTCTTTGCTGATTTTATAGCATTTAATATTTTATTCTCAGTTTCTTGGCTGAATACTGATTCGTAGAGTTTTCCTTGATATATTAATTTCATTTATTAAGTTCCTTGGCGAAATTTAAAAAACACTTACAAAAATCATACTGATAATACCCTAATTGGGGATTATATTCACATATTTCTAAGAATATGAACTGCTCAAATGACTCCATGAACGTATCTTGCATGATTCTTTTAATAGTTGAAGTATATAATAGTTGATTCTTAAAGTAAATAGATAGTATTTCTTGATTCAATTTGAATGTAAAAACATTATCTAAGTCAGCCATGCCAATATTTATAATAAGAATTAAATAATGTGATTGAAAAATATGGCCGGTAGATTGTTGGCTGTCATAAATAACAGGTAAAGGAATTACACCATGAGCGTTCTAAATACTGACCTAGAAATATTCGACAATTTGATGGAATCTGTGACCAAGGGTGTCTCCAAGGACCATTCCAGAACCATGATGGAGTCTATTTCTATCAAAAACATTCGTAATGTGTTAGATGAGGCTCAAATTAAGAGAGCTAAAGACTTCCAGAAGAAAAAGACCTCACTGATTAATAAGAAAAAGATCGTAATTGATGCTAAGAAGGCACTAAAAGGTCTTTATGAGTCCATGCTTAAGGATGCAGACTATGCTGTAGATACTGAAGGCAGACAGAAGTTCTTTGAGGCTTGCTTGTCTATCAACGGAGTTTTAACTGAAATGGACTCTAAGACTAAGGTTGAACTTGATACTTTGATGGACCTTACTAAAAAGTATGACGAAGCTAAGATTGCACCTGAAGAGGAAGCTTACATTAAGAGCACTGATCCTGAGTTAGAAATTACAGGCGAAGATGACTTAAAAAAAAAGTCTATGAAGCCAACAGTTCCAGCAACTTACTAAATCCTGACAGTATAATAGAAAAAAGCTTCAAGAAATCTACACTAGTGCCATCTCTTTGGACAGTAGGTCCTAATGAAAATGAAGATGGCTCTTTTTACATCATGAAAAGGGATGATGGAGCGTATGTCTTAGTTAAGAGATATGCCAAAGAGAGATATAATGAGCACCGTAAAGGTAATGGTCGTGAAGATTTCTATGAACCAGAGTATGATTCTAAGAATCCGACTGAATTTGTAGCTAAAGTCAATCATTTTAAGACAACATTACCTAGTATTAAGCCACCCGCCCTTCCACAATCCCCATTAGCTAATTCACCAATCAGTGAATCTGATGATAATACTTGGAAGTATGAAGGTATTCCATTAAATTTCAAAGAGACTGAAGATAAGTTCGCAAAATTAGATGATGTTGCATTAGAACACGTTAAGAAAGACATAATTGCAGTAATAGATGCTGGTAATACTTTTGTTAAGCTAGGTCTTCCTTATCCAAAACTAGGTTATTATACTGATGAACTACACGTAATTAACGCTGAAATAAGAAAAAGACAGAATAAAGGACCTTTAAAGGAAGAAGGTGAGTCAGCACCAGTTGGCTCAATGGGTAGTCAAATATTCACGGCTGACTCTGTACCTTTTTATGCATATTCAGGTCTTCTCAAAAGGCGTAATAAGTAATTACATCGTAGAGATTTCTTTCATGTAGTCTTCAATATCGTTTACAATACTAATGAACTTGTGGCTACGCTTGATATTATGATCTCTATCGAATATGTTTGGAAGAATCTTTTTAACAATTCGTCCAGGTCTAGCTTTCATTATAAAAATTTCATTACTCAAATAGACAGCTTCACCGATATCATGAGTAACAAACACAATACTTAGTTTATATTTTTCCCAAATACTTAACAACAACTCCTGCATCTTAATTCTGGTATTAACATCCAATGCACCAAAGGGTTCATCCATCAATAATATGTCAGAATTAACAATCAATGATCTTGCAATAGCTACTCGTTGAAGCTGACCACCTGAAAGTGTAGGATATTTTGCGTATTTTTTACTATGGTCTGCAAGCCCTACAGTCTCAAGCATCTGCATTGCGCATTCCTCTCGCTCCTTCTTAGGAACCCCCTGTAATTCGAGTCCTAAAGCCACATTCTCAAGCACTGTGAGCCATGGCACTGAAGAGTATTGCTGAAACACCATCCCAATTTGATGGACATTGTTTTCAATCCCATTTATTAGGATTTTTCCACTAGTAGGGGTTTGCAATCCACATAGATATCTTAAAATACTAGATTTACCACACCCAGATTCACCTAAGATGGTTACGAAATTACCAGCGCCATTGACTTTTTCGATTAACATGTTACATCCGTCAATGATGTAATTGGTTCCATCGTATGTCTGTCTAATGTTCTGCAATTCAACAACATCAGGGATATTAGGATCATTATTGAATATGATATTTTCTAAATTCATGATTTATCCTTTTTCTCTGATTCATACTTGTGTGGAGAAAAGAACATATCGACATATTTGAATAAGAAATCCTGGATAATACCTATGATGATAATGACTACTAAGATAGCAAACACCTTATCCAATCTAGATTGCCTAATACAGGTATAGATCAATGCCCCAATTCCCTCAGTACGATTCATCATTTCTACGATGATAATGTATGTCCAGGATATTGCAACTAATACTCGAATATCATCAAAGATCGATGAGATTACTGCAGGAATGAAGATAGTCTTAATAGTTTGCCATTTGTTCGCACCTAAAGTCTTCAACATTTGAACGTGGGTTTCTGAAACCTCATTCACCCTATTAATTACAATCGGAACTAAATAAACAATGATACCAAATGCTAAGAACTGAACTTTCATATTGTCACCAATACCAAACCAATATATGAAAATTCCAGTCAGTGCAGTAATCGGTAGGAATCTAATTACGTCAATTGGTTTCTTGAACATTTCTCTGAAAAACGGGAAAATACCAATTGCCATTCCTAGTGGTAATGCAATAGCAACAGCCTCAAGATATCCCATTAAATTTATCTTCACCGAATAGATGATGTCACTGATCAAAGTATCCTTGAAAAACAATTCAGTCAATGCCGACAACACTGTCAATGGAGAAGGTAGCATATATGTTGCTACTAGTCCACTAATACTAACAATCTGCCAAAGAGTGATAATTAGAACAACACCGAGGGTAGAAATAAAAAGTGCCTCCTTTTGAGGCACTTCTCCCCTGAGATTAAACAGTCTCAGGATTTTGTTCATCGGATAACCTCGAAGTCAGTACGACGATTAGTGGCACGTCCACTTTCAGAGTCATTACTCACAAGTGGCTTGTTGGAGCCATTACCGATCACAACAAATCGGTTCTTAGATAATGAATGTTGAGAAGTGAGGTAGCTGACAACAGCATTAGCACGCTTAAAGGACAACAACTTGTTGCTTTCAGGATTACCGACATTGTCAGTATTGCCCTGAATTCTAATCCTAGATGATGCGAACTGATTAGCAACAGGGACCATCTGATTGTCAATTACGGTTTTAGATTCATCCGTCAATACAAACGATCCAGAAGGAAAGGTAATACTGACAGTCTTGTTCGTAATTGCAGTCCTGGTAGAATCTTCCTTAGTTGCAACAGTAAAGTTTCCAGTAGATTCAGCCATATGTTCAGGTCCACTCAACACAATGTTCCGAAGATTCTTAGTATAAATGACACTCTTCCAAGAGGGCACATTCCCACTAAGATAGCCAACAGCCTTGTACATGTCGGTCATTGTATTGTATAGATCTTCACCCTTAACGCCCTTGTACGTTCCCGCAAGATTGAAGAAATTAACATTGTCACCATGAGTAGTCAATCGGACATTGTTAATTGCAATCTTGCAAAAGTCAACTGGCTGATTCAAGCTAGAGGCTAGATACGTCACTGCACTGTCCCTGACCAAAGTGTCACTATTGACCATTGCATTGGCAGAAAGCCATCCTTCAGTAAACTTCTTAATCAGTTCTTCATGTTGTTCAATGAATCCCTTCTTAGCGAAGAAAACATCGGCAATGATATTAGAGGCATTTTTCGTAGACAAGATAATAGATGATCCAGTCACTGCGGCCAAACAATCCTGGTCGTCTGGGGACCACACTACTGCGGCATCTACCTTACCGGCCTTAAACACTTGTGCCGCTTCAGGTGCAGAATTTGAAGTAACCACAACAATGTCAGTTAGCTTCATATTTGCGGCTTCAAGAGATTTCAGCAACAGACTATGAGAGGGTGTACCCAACGCAACTGCAACCTTCTTACCCTTCAAGTCGTTGATAGAATTAACCCCTCGACTTCCAATAATGACATCGCCGCCACGGGACCAGTCAAACTGGAAGATCAACTGTGGATTATCTGGCAAGTTTCCGGATTCATTAGAGAAACCATCAGCGGTAGTCCACATGATATCGACATCACCAGATTTCCAAGAATCACGAGAGGTATTAAAGTCATCATTCAACACAATGTCAACAAGAATTCCATACTTCTTGTAAAAAATGGATTCAGTTGAAGCCCTCAATCCTCGATTAGCATACAACCCGCCTGCATATCCACCCCAGGTATTAATCCCAACTCGCAGAGGGCGAGTCATGTTGTACTTGGACTTGAATTCATCAAGGGAGTTAATGTCAACATCATTGGTGATCGTGACTTCCTTCTTTTCAGGAAGCCAGCCCTTTTTCTTAGCCATCGTGGCCAAGCCAAATCCACCTGCGACCACTAGGCCAACAATCAGCACTTTTCCGAAATTAGTAATAGCCATTACATATCTCCTTGGTTTGGTTTAAAACTGCATACCAGTGGATTTTCCACTAGTTGTGATTTGAGGAACAACAGTGTTAGGATTGCTCTTGTTTGCCTTGTTGACATCGCTAACCGTAAGAAGCGTGAACTTCTTAGGGTCGAACGTCTTCATAGCATCAAGGCCACCCTTACTTGCCACCCCTTGATCAATGTTGATGGAATTGAGGTATTCCGTGGACATGTTCATTGCTCGCTTCATTTCGCCAACCTTGAGGGCCATATCGTCAGCCATAGTCTCAAGGGCCATATCAAATATTGCCTTCTTGTCAGGATCTCCCTTAAAGATTGCCATTGCAGACTTCATAGCACTGCTAGCCGCCCTAATCGCCTTATATTCGGTTTCCTTCAATTCAACATTGACCTTCATCTGTTCGATCAAGTATCCGGAAGACTTATACATCTTCTCAAGGAAAGCCTGAATGTGAATCAATTGATCATGGAAGGGGGCCAGCTTCTCATTCATATCACCAAGACCCTTGAATCGGATCTGATATGCAGTGAGGGCTTCAGGTTCCATACCTTGACGAACACCTTCCTCATATCGCTTCTTATTCAGTTCGCTTTCCCTAAGATTGCTCATGATCTGTGCCTTCACCTTTTCTGCGGCACCTGCGACCTCGTCAATCTTTCGACTAGTCTCTTCTCGCTTAACTTCAAGATCGCGAATGTAGATCTTGAGTACCTTGATTGGGTCAAGGGTTACTATTGCGCCAGTAATGGCCCTACATCCCATCTTAAAAAGGTACCAAAATCCAGTTCGGAGATTGGAATCCAGAAGGGCATACACGATCAAGCCCAAGACCGCCAAAAGAGCGGCCAAGTGCAAGGTGTTCTGGGCAGTCCTAATTAGGAAGGGAAGAATAGTCCCCCAAGACCAGATGACAACCGATCCCACTGCGGCAATGAAAATCATGCCGGTGATTCCTTCGGGTTTCTTAAAGAAACCCTTTACTGTATTATTGCTCTGTTCCATTTATGTTCTTTCTGTTGATTTAGGCTAAGTACTTGCGAAGATTTTGCTTAAGGGTTTGCAACCCGTTTTCGATTTTGCCCTTAGCCGAAGCAAAAGTAGCTTTTTTAATATCCAAAACTGCAGACTTTTCGGCAATTTCAGCCTTAATTTCATTTTCTTTGCTAGTCAAACTGTCAAGTTCGACAGTCAACTTAGAAATTTCTGCAAGTTTGGCTTCTTTGGATCTTCCAATATTGACCAGTTCTTGATTTCGACCATCAATTTCCTTGGTCACATATGATGCACCCCACTTTTTAAATTCAGTGAAGATGTCATCAACAGCCTTGATATATGAATCAGCAGACAGTTCAAGAGATTCAATTGTAAAAGGGTGATTTGCCTTATTTGTAGCGTAGGTCACCTTAAACCGAGTCGCCTCGTCAGGTACGATAGATACAAGGGCATTCACTGCAGAAATAAACTTCATAAAGTCAAAAGTCTTACTTTCTCCAGCAAGCTCATTCAGCTTGTCATTGATAAGTTTAGTATATTCCGAATCATCAATAGTGTTGACTTGAGGAGTTAGTACTGCAACTGTAGGTGTCGTAACTGAGATCGTCTGTGGCGCTGTAGTTTCGACAGGCTTTGTTGCCTCTGTAGTCTCTTCAGAGCTATCATCAGTAGTTATTCCAACCTTCTGCCAAAAACTACGAGCCATTTGATCCCCTATTTGAGTATTTGAGTATCCTGCTCCCCTAATTTAAGAAATTAAATGGCAGGTGTCAAAGGCTACGTACAAATCATCCAATCTCGTCCAAAAGATCCTGAAAATTGCTAGCACTGATTTTTCTAGTAACTTTTTCTTCCAATACTACTCCGTGCTTATTATCTGTGGCCATCTGTGCTTGATTCTGAGATATTAGTGTCATTTGAACCATCTTCTGCAATTCCATTAGATCCCTAAGCCCACTGAATAGAGTTTTTGCCAGAATTGCATATGTCTCCCACATTCTTGGCTCTGCACCAATTAATAGTGAGTTTTCTAAATTATCCATTTGACTCTCTACCTTAATAATTGCACATTTTAACTTCTCTTGTATAAAGTTTTTATCCTCAAAACTATCTTCATCTGATTTAATAATATCTTTTGTTTCGTCAATTGCATCCAATATTTCAGTTTTTATTTCTTTTATTTCTTTCTTATTTGGCAATTTAGTGCTTCCTGCCAATAAGTTCATTTTTTCCTCTAATTTACTAAAAGGATTGTGTTTAGGTTCAGTTGAAGATGTGTCAGGTTGAACTAATGGTTCAGTATTATCTTCATTTGAATCTGATAGAAAATCTGATAGGAATTCGTCACTTCGTTTTAATGCCATATAAATATTTAGAAATAAATAACCTTTAAAGGAATACCTACATGTCAAATAAGATCAAATACCAGGGCAGAATCTACATTTTAGAGTCTGAAGTGGACGAAGCCATCAAAGAAAAGGTCATTGAAAAGGCCGAAAAGGCCATTGATGAGGTCTTTGCTGAGGGTGGAAACGATACTGAAGAAGTTACCATGGAGAACAACGAGGATGGTATCTCTCCTGAGCCTACAGATGCCCCAGAAGGCGAGATGGTTGACCCTAAGGTTGAAGAGGCCATTGCCGCAGTTGAAGGTATTCTAGGGTTCGCGCTTGACGAAACCGGAAAGATGCTCCTAAACACTACGATTTCCGACATTCTTGCTACCAGTCAGGCTCCAGTGGGCGAACCAGTAGCTCCAGGTGAAGGAAATGTTGCAATGGAGACTGGTGCTCCTGATCTTGTTCTTCATGAAGGAAGAGTATTCAGGAAAATAGGTAAGGTAGAAGACTACATGAAGAAACCTCTAAAGGAATCTTCAGAAAAACCAACCCCTAAAGCAATCAAAGTTGGCGGACAAGTATTCGTATTAGCCGAATCTCAGGATTTGGGATCTCTTACTAGAAAGAAATAACATGCTATTACGAGAAGTGGTAGAACCAAAAAAGAAAAAACTAATAACTGAAGTAGTAGAAGTTCAAAAAGACAATCCCACACCAAAGAAACCACTAACAGAAAGTAAATAAAAAAGGAGGCGAAAGCCTCCTTTTTCAGTATTGCTCTTCCCCTAAAAACTCCTCAAAGAATTGAGGAATTTCTACTACGGGTATCTTATATTTTCTTGCTTTTTCGACTTTTCCAGTAATATTATCAATATCATTTGTAATTAGAACTGTTGTAGTCTTCTTAACAGTATCATCCTCAACCCAGCCCAATAGTTTTAGCCTGGAAAGCTGTTCTGGTGAGAATCTTGCATTGGTGATACAGAAACTACCGACCACATTCTGAGGAACATCGTCATAAACTTCTCTAAGTTCACATACTTCTTTGATCAGGTTTCGCTTAGTTGCCAATTCTGTCAGCAGATTTGAACTAATACCATCAATTGCTTGTAGAACTGGATATTTTCCATCCTGAGTCCAGACATCACTAATTGCAAAGCCTGATTTGACAATTGCTTTAGAATAGGAACGTCCACAGCTAATCAATAGCGACTGATATACAATCTTACTATCAATTCTACCAGACAAATTATCAAAGAACATCATAATAAGAACATTGTCAGATTTCCCAATCCCAGGAATCTTAGTATAGTCATATTTCTTATAGTTAAACTTTAAAAGATCTACTACTGTCAATATATTGTGATGTTTAAAGAGTTTTTCGGCCTTAGAATCCGACAATCCTTTAGGATAAAAGAATCCTGCAAACTTATAGAGCCGAGATTCTTCAATATTCGGACAGCTATTATTCACACAAAAGACGTGTTTTCCTTTTGGCTGTGATTCATGTCCGCAGGAAGGACATATTGGATAAGTGAATGGTTGATTTTGATCATGTGGAACAATGATCTTTGCGCCAATAACCTTAGGAATAATCTCGTTTGCCTTAATAATGGTTAATTGGTATTCATGTGGAGTTGGCCACAGCCCTAATTTCTGTAACTTATTGAAACTACCGAAGGATGCTCTTCTGACAGTAGATCCACATAGATTAATAGGTCTGAGATTGGCTACTGGAGTTAGTCGTTGGTCACTGCCAATCGTTAATTCATTATCTAATCCTTCGGTATCTCCAGATTCTTCCTCATATTTCAATGCCAACATTGACATGTCATCAAATCTAAAGACCGTTCCGTCAGAATCACATTCCCAATCAAGCTTATATGTTTCATAGAACTCTTCAATTGGAGTTTCTAAGAATATTTTACAGTCTTTTTGCTTTTCAACCTTATACCAACTATCCCATGAATAGCTATCTTCAATGGTTTTCTTGGTATTAATGTCCTCAAAGATATATGCAATAAACACCAAGAACCTCATTTGAGATTCCCAGCCTTCTTTTTTGTTCAAAATGCCTGCAACAGTATTCCTGGAGGACTTACTGACATCAAATCCATTTGCTACCGTATAATCTTTCTTAAGTATTACGACTTCACCCTTAACTACAAAATATTCACGATCAACAGGGATCAGATTAGGAATAATAAGCTTCATTTTATGAGTCTTATCAATTCCAATATTGTTCTTTCCTCTAGTTGCCGCATTCTCTAAGACACCTTTTCGATAATAGCAGAACATTGCATTACCGTCAAGTTTTACTGACCACTTAGATTTCTTACCAATCTTTCGTTTAATCAGTTCAATGTCTTTAGTCTTAGGAATACTACCTGCAATGATCGGATGAACAAACTTGACACCATCATCTGATGAGTTCAATTCTTCATCAACATCATATCCGTGCCCAACTTCAGACAAAATTGGGTCGTCAGGGCATAGTTCAGCCAGTCGATAATACTTATTATCCCATTCTTTATCAGTAAGGTCACTCTTTCCGGTAGAATAATACTTTTGAGATGACGCCTTGAGTTCTTCTCTTAGCTTCTTAATCTCATTTTCTTTGTCATTGTTTAGTGATGCATCTAATTCATCGAAAAAATCGTCAGACATTTGAGCCCTTATGTAGTGAAGTTATTGCCATTTCATAAACTTTTGTTCTTTTTTGAACATTCAATTCAATTATTTCGTTTGCAATTCCTTCAGTTTTCTTTAGCATTCTACTTGAAATAATTGCAAATAGAATCCCCAAGATTATTGGGGACATGAAGTATTCAGTTCCATATACTACATATGATAAACAGACACACAACATTGCAATTGACGCCATTGCTCGATAGACCAAAAAGTATAGGTTCATTTCGGATGCCAATATCCGATCCTTAACCTCCATGATAGCCATTTCTTTATCAAAATTCTCAACGAATTCCTTTGTAAAAACGGCCTTAGGAATTCCTCTTTGGTCTTGCATTGTTTACCTATTGTTACTTTAAGGGTTTTCCTGGATATTCTAGCGATCCGTTCTTCCTTAGCTCATATTCCGGAGACTTATTCTTGAACGAAATCGCGCAGTTGTCTTTTCGCCTAGACACGACACCTTCGCGCCAAACGCTAGCCAACTTAGAAACACCATCAGCAAATGCTAGCATTTCTTGAATAGTAGGAAGCAATTTAAAGCTATGTTCGGTGATTGGACAATGTTCGAAGTTGTAGTAAGAACAGAAGTCCAAGAATTCCTTATAGTTGAAGACATAAGGAGTACCTTTACGGCTAATTGCAAAGACTTCGTATAGTGGAATTCTGTGAGTCGTTAGTCCGTAGATATTCTTCTGAATACCAGGACCAATATGTTCACCTCTAATGAACAAATCCTTCCCAATTGCATTTAGTTTCTCAACATACCCTTGTTCAAGAACAGTCTTCCAGAAACGACTGCCATCAAAGGTTGGCTTATGGACATTTCGAGAATTGACGCCACATTTGGGATCGCTAATCAACCCAAAGAATCTCTTATTGTCAATACGATAGGTACCAAGACTCTGGCCTTCAAGCTTTTCGCTATTATACCAGCCATCATCGTCCCCGTACTTTTCAACTAGCTTCCGATAGATGTCCTGAATGTTCGTTTCATCAGACTTTCCCGGCATCCATGGTTGCCAGCCGCCCTTAATCTTAGTGCCCTTGATCTCAAGCTTAAGCCTACGATACGTAGGATATTTCATAAGCTTACGATCAAAGAATACAATTAGGGGATTTCTGACAACTTGTTCATCAGAATCATCAGAATTTTCACTCAAGACCTCGTCAGGGTCTTCTACCACCTTCTTGATTCCAAGAATATCCGTAACATCCAACCCTTCAACAGGAACAACTTCTGCAGGAAGAATGGAGATGTTGAAACAAATGCCTTGAGAGATGATTGGAAGGTTCGTACTGTCACGAAACTTTCCAAGTTTCATCGCCCTGATTTGAAATTTCTTACCTCTGAGAAATTCGTACTGTGGAAGAGTATTTCGACCCTTAATTTCGGCAATCAAAGCTTCCAATGCAACCTTCTCTTCATTAGAAGATACATTCTTAAGCTTGGAAGTTGCAGTATTCAACTCAATAAGGTTTTCGGTGGACAATCCATCGGGCATGATGGAGTCTACTCGACAATATACGAGCAAATCTCCATTCTTAAATTCGCCCTTCTTAGTCACAACATGGAAATCTAGAACTTGGGTCATCTCAATGGAGTCAGCCCCTTCAATTCCATATACATTAATTACTTTTTGAACAGTAGCCATTACATTAGACATGAATAGTCTCCTCAGCAGGTGCCTTCTTAGGCAATTTTAAACGAGAAATGTTACTTACAAGTTGCTTGAACTCTAGTTTGAACCGACTAAGAATGTCCTTATCCTTATTCTTAAAGACAAATTCTTGAGAATCTTTTCCATTGATGAGGGCCAACACCATACCATACCCTGGAATTGCGGAGAGTTTGAAAGAAACTCCAGAGGGACAATCCATAGAAATGCTAATTGCCTTGTCCGAGACATTCTGACTAAGACCATAAGAAGCCGAAAAACTCTCATGAATGGAGAACAAGTTCGTCATCATGATTTCAAACTTCTCAAGGCTGTGCATGTCAACTGCGGAAAATACAAATTTTCCAGTTTTATCCTTAGAGTCTCTAATCGTCAGAATAATTTCCTTTTCGCACGTAGCCTTCACCTTAATTTCAGACCCTTCGGAATTATCATATCCGAAGAAGGTAGAAATAGAATCAGAAACTCTAGTAAAAGATGGGAAAAGATTCATAGTGCTTTCCATTTCTGTAGAAATTTGAGGTAACAATCATTTTTGACATACCATTCGGAAATGTCAACATTTTCTCCATTGAGAATTCGTTCCCTGTTCTGGTAGTAGAACGGGCTGATTTCATTAAGAATCACTCCGGAATTACTAAGTTCCTGAAGCTTCATTGCATATGCTTTTTTGTCGTCCTTAGGGATGTCCTTGAAGAACTTGAAGGAAGATATCACCTTGTTCTGGATGTATGCAATTTGGGTCTTCAAACGATCAACATACGACTGAAGATCGGCATTAAGATCCCCATAGATGTCATCAATGTTTCCATGAAACACTGCCGCAATAATGTTCTTCAAGACAAAAACACTATCTCCAGTTATCAAATGGTGATATTGAGAATACTTAGTGTTCTTTTCCTTAAAAATAGGGACTCCACTATACCATGCAACGAATCCTTCAGGGACCTTTCCGAAAAGGTCTTCATTAAGAGCCATTTCTTCAACCCAGATATGGAGATCACTAGGAGTTTTAATATGGTCCAGGGAAAACAACTTAGGGGCCTTAACTCCCTTAAATTCACGAACAACCTCTTCAACGTGGAAGTCATCCAACGCAAAAGTTTCATTGTTACGCACACCCAAAAGAACCACACTATTTTCGGAATAGTGAGTAACCACCTGATTGTAAATGGACCATAGTTCAAAGATGTAAGTATATCCAATTTTCAAGACAGGAATGTTATTCCCGCTTGCGTTGAATATCTTCCAAAACAGGTCAGAAAAGGTGAAAGGATGGTCAAAAACATTTGCAGTGGAAATGCTTCCAAGAGTAGAGGCTCTCCATTCGTTTTTAACATCATCGTACCACAATTGGATGCAAGATCCATCGATCTTTTCTGCATACACTACATCGTTTGCAATTTTAGCGAACGCATCATCAGTGAACCAAGGACACTTACCTTCGCCAAGATTAAAAAACTTATAGAAAGGAATAGAAACATACTTCCATTCATTTCCACTGTGCCGAAGAATAATCCCTCGGCATTCGTGGGTCAATTTTTCATTCCAGTTCGCAGAAATCTGGTTGTACTTAAACAAATACAGATCATCTTCGACAGAAACATTGACGCCGAACTTGGTGATAAAATGCGCCACCAAGTCTTCATTTGAGAATGAAGAAAAATTTTCATTTAGATATTCTTTTATGGTAAAAATAAACAATTGGACCTCCGTATGTGGTCTTAATGTAAGCAATTTTAGGAAAATGTCAAGGTTCTAATTCTTTTAGTACGTCGTCAACGAAAATATTGAACTTCTGGTTTTTAATGGAGATTTCTTTAGCAGTACTCCAATCAACCCAAATGAAATCATCATTTTCAGGTCGGGTTGTATCTGTGACATTGGTACTGCAGGTCAAATGTTTATCAAGAATCGACCTATCGGTGATCTTTGCGTGAAATATGACATACTTTTTGCTCTTAGTGCTATATTTAAGCAGTGGCTTCTTAGTATATCCATATTCGGAAAGATCAATTCCTGTTTCTTCTAGGGTTTCTCTAAGTGCGGCTTCCAATTCAGTCTCTTTGGATTCACAGCCTCCCTTAGGAATGCCCCACTGTCCATCATCAATAGAAATTTCACCGTTTGGCTTAGAAGAATGACATAGTAGGAACTTATCTCCGCATTGTATTAGGAACCCGCAAGATTTTTTCATTTTTATTGTAGTCCTAGTTCCTCAAGGAAAGAATCAACATCGATTTTTTCATTGTCAGTGTCTTCGTCTACATATTTAGAGTCAGCAAAATGCTCATTATGTAGCAACATCTCTTTCATTCTTGATTCAACCTTCTCAGGATGGGCAAAACTAAGAGCAATTAGTTCTTGAATTTGTTCATCGGTGAATCCCTTATCCTTAAGGATCGTATGCATTTCATTCTTAATGCCATCGACCTTATTAGCCTGTTGCTGATAAACCGTCTTCTTCATTTGTTCATATATTTTTCGATCAATCTTGCCATCTTTCAAGTAATTAAAGCTGGAAGAAGCCTCTCCCATGGCAATTTTGTTCTGAACTTTGAAATATTCGCTGTTTGGGTTATTAGGATCCCAATCTTTCTTCTGCCGAATAATCTCCTCGTATAGCTCTTTACACGCCTTCAAGAAAACTTCTTCATTCTTGTTGTATTTGAAATGATAACAACCTTGGACAATTGCCCTGTTTATCATAATCAACAACAAATGAACATTTTCATCAATCTTAAGTTTAATATCATCCGCAGATGAGAGATTATTTCTAATGATATGTTCGTTAATGAAATACCTTAAAGTGTATGCACAAAAATATCCGTCATTCGTCAATTCATTCGGAAGTGACAACTTGTGCATTTCATATCTCCTTATTAGGGATTAGCATCTCATCTATATTAATGTAAGCAAAATTGAAAAATTCGTCAAGGGTCTATTTTCACTTGGATATATTTAATGTTCGCCTTATTTAAAATATCCTTTGTTAATTCACAGTTATGATCAACTCTAGGGTCATTAATATAGTAGACTTCAGAAATTCCTTTCTGTACCATGTCTCCTGCACAAGTGGGACATGGAAAATGAGTCACCACTATACAATATCCCTTTAAAGAAGGGTCCTGCGAAAACAGGATCGCATTTTCTTCGGCGTGTTTGACAATCTTATTTTTTAGCTCACGGTTGCCCCAAGTTTCAGGTCCATCAGGGTATCCTTTAGGAAGGCCATTATAGCCTCCAGAGCATATAGAAAAGTCGGACCTAAGAATTAGGGCTCCTACCTTCGTAAAGGGGTCTTTGGATAGCGAAGACAGTTCCAGGGCCATCTTTGCAAACACATGTATCTTATCAGGTCTTGAGTAGTTCATTCGGAAAAATTAACATTTTCATGTCACGTTTTTCCGAAATAGGATGAGTCCTACGATTACTAATAAAAATCCCATATAGTTGACTAATTTAAATTCTATTTTGGTTAGATATGCTATTGTTAATACATACCCTGTTGCCATAATTGAATCATATAGTATTGTATCAAACGCTAAATTCTTAGAATACTTAGATACAAATACCCAAACTTGAATAAGTCCCATTAGGTATAATGGGACTGTGAATCTAGGGTCTTGATTGTTCTTATATGACAGCCAACCAGACAATATAACCACAACTATTTCACATGGAATCCATATCAAATAGAATGTGATCATATTGTTCATATTTTATTAAAAATCCTCTTCGCGATAGTTGCAATCAAAAACAAACAAGCCCATGGAACGCCACAATCTCACAACTCGAGGACGATCATCGAACACTGCAACAACCTTGTATTTGTCCTTGATATGTTTCTCGTAAAGTTCGGCCTTAATAATGTCATCCGAACGATTATCTCCAGATTCCCTCATGTATAGCTTAATGTCGCTGGACAATCCAAACTTTTCACTAACCCGATTGAGAAACTCAAGAGTTGGTTCGCGATATTTGGATTCTCTTCCTGAGAGGAAAATCACAGTATGTCCAGTCAACTCGAAAGCACTGATCGCCTTTGCCACAGCCACATTGATCAAATCTGCATTTGAAGTTTCTGCGGCGTAGCAATTCCGTAGCTCAGTACCGTCCGCCAGCTTAAAGAGTGAAATAGTTCCATCAAGATCACAGATCACAGCTTCATTGTCAGAAGGAACGTATGAGTTCTCCAAGAAAGAGTATTCAACAATGTCCCTAGGGAAAATGAAATTGATCTTTCCGGTGAAGTTGGCATACATGAGAGTTTTGCAACTATTCTTCTTGAAGAGATTATACATTGCTCTCATCTTGTCCGCAGGAATATTCTTTCCATTGGCATTTCCGCTTCGAAGAGCAATTGCAGTCTCAATGTCATTATAAGCAACATCAAGGAAGTCAACAGAGTATCTAGCAGAGTTGAGATTGTTATTCTTCAACAAATACTCAAGATACCTCTTGCAATCATCATACTTGAGATTGGTGTTGTCAATAATGACATTCATGCCTTTTTCAATAGCCTTTTTGAACTTATTGAAACAGTCATCATGTGCAAGCTTCAACTTCGAAACATCAAAGTTGTAGAATCCCTTGGAATCAATCCAGTAATCGTCCGCAGAGCAGATGACAGTGTTTCCCCATTCACTTGCTAACAATCTACCTGCAAAAGACTTCCCACTTCCAGGGTATCCTCTTAACAAAAGACATTTCAATTCATTTTGCATTACTCACCTCACAATTAAAGACATCATTTCCCATTTGCAATGTAAAAAAAGTACGCACACCTGTCAACTTTAGTTTTTAATTTTATTTTTTCTTTTCTCTAATTCACATTTTTTACACATTGACCTAACACCTGTTGAGCTTCGATTATTTTTAGAAAAAAGTGATTTATGTTTTATCTCACCGCATCTAGAACATCTACTATCAAAGGTATTGATAAATTTACTATTGCTTACCCTGTAATGGGTGGAATATGCTCTAGCACATTTAGTTTTCTCTAAAATACCTTTAGTACATTTACCCTGGCCAACATAAAAAGGTACTCCCCAATTAATAAGATCCGAATACTTCCAGACGTATATGTAATGATTATTGTCCATTACACATTTTTATTTTTATAGTCGGTGGCATAAAAACCACTGCCTACAAATTTAAAGTTTAAACTACCTGACCCATAATCTCTTTCATATATCACTCCGCCGATCTCTATTGTTTCAGGTAGAGCGCCCTTTGTAAAATGTTCGACAACATGTCCTGTTTTTCTGTCTATGTAATTTTCTATTGGCATTGGCTAAGTATAGCAAAAATTTAAGGAATGAATGGAGTACATGTTGAACAGTTAGGAGAGAGATATGGATTTGATATTGGAGTATTTTGATCGACTGTTACTCTCATATACATTGAACCATATCCATTTGCATTGAACTCTACATAATTATTTTCACCTATAACTACAAATTGAGGTATGAATTTTACATAATTCCCACTATTATCCATATATTCAAAAAGTATTGTATAGTGTTTATTACCATTAGTACTAAGAGGTACCGTTCTAACAAAACTATGCAAAACTAGGCAAGCCTAGAAATGCTGATTTGAATTCTTGTTTCATAGATGAACACTGTTCAATTAAGAACTGTAACCTTTCATCTCCACAAGCGTTAATTCCCGAGGAACTCTCGGTATCTGTCTTGGTCGAGGCACTCCCGACCAAGTCCAACAACCAACCAGCGAAGAATTGCAAATTCTTCGCGGCATTGACATCCCTATCATGGTGCGTTCCGCACCCACGACAAGTCCACTCTCTTTCCGAAAGTGACAACTCCTTATACTTCCATCCACAACATGAGCAATACTTGGAGCTTGCGTAAAATGTTGGGGCATGTATCAACCTGACACCTTCACGCTTGCATTTGTAAGTGAGAAGCGTCTTGATTCGACCAAAGGCCGCATCAAGAATGCTTCCTGCTAAATTGTGATTCTTGCTCATGTTTTTCGGTCGCAAACTTTCGATGACTAAAATCTTTGACTTGGCTTTCGCCAAAGTTGTGGTCATTTTGTGCGCCGCATCCGAACGAATGTTCGCGATACGACGGTGAACGCGAGAAAGTTTGAAAATCACTTTCTTCTTGTTACTCGAACCTTTCTGTTTACGAGAAACACGTCTTTGATAGCGTTTCAGGCGCACTAAATGCGCCTTGTACGCTTTCGGATTCTCGAAAATTTCACCTTCAGAATTGATACCTAGTTCTTTGGTCCCAAGGTCAAGTCCGACAATGTCGGACATTTCGACGGTTGAAAGAGTAGTCAGAGGCTGATCTGGAACCCCATTGTCAAGGCAAAACGAAACGTACCATCGGTCAGCTTGGCGTTTGACTGTCGCTTGTGCGACACTCAATTCACCTTCAGATACCACATAACCAAGTTCCTTGAGTTTGACTTTTCCGAAAGTTGGGAGTTGGACATAGTTAGTTCCAACCTTGATCGTTCCGGTCAATCTAAAGGCGTCCTTGACGCCTCTACGCTTGAAGGCGGGATATCCCGCCTTCTTTGCGAAGAATCGTTTGAACGCGCCCTCAAGGTCGCGCAATGCTTCCTGTCCACAACATTTGGAGGTTTCTCTGATCCAAGGGAATTTAGCTTTCAGCCGAACCCATTCTTTGTGCCAATCGATTGCGTTGCCAAACTTACAGTTTGGCTTCTTCAATCCTTGTTCAATAGCTTCAACCTTAGCATGTTCATAAGATTCAGAAAGCTGTTTGAGCTTGTTGTTATAAGCAAATCGCGCAGTTCCTGCGCTCTTCGTACACAAAACTCTTTGCATCTTGTTGAGCTTCAGTTCAAGTCTATAAGCAACAATACCCATCTTTACTATTTATTTCCAATTATTTACAATTCAAAAATCAAAAAATCTACGTAACTTTTCCTACTTTTACATAGATTTGTGTAGATTTTTATAGGATGCTACTACTAATCCTATTTAAGAGTTGAAAATTATTTTCGAGAAAATATTAGTCCTAAATATTTTCATAACAATTGAGGAAAAATTGCAAGATATCAGTGAAATAAAAAGAAACCAGAAAATAATTAAAAGACAGCTTGCCGCATACAATCTAGGTAGATATTCGGATGTGGCAAATACTTATCCTATTAATTCTGAGAAACGTAAAGCTTTCGATTTTGGTCGTTTGGCCAAATTAACCAAAGAAAAGTAAGACAATGGGTACTAGCAAGAAGCCTAAAAAAGAGAGAACATCCAATATAAATGTTCCTCACAATGATCCTATGGATGACGTTTTTGAATTAAAACTATTCATTGATGAAAAATATAAATCCAGGGTAGTGGCTGATAGAATAATCAGCACTATTAAGGCAGATATTCCATTTCAAATATACCATGTATCAAAGAATTTAATAAAAATTACAGGACACAGTTTAGAGGCTATTAGAGGTGTAGCATACATCCTAGAGTCAATATACTGCTCATATAAGAAACTAAACAACATAGAGAATGACGACCTAGTATTCGATGAGCTTGATGACTTAATCTATGAAGTCATAAAAGAAATTGGAGAAAAGAACTATGTTCAGGATCCAAATGCAATTATTCAGTCTATTAAGGGTGCATATATTTCACCTAGAACTGAAAATCAGGAAAGATTTGTAGATTCTATGAGAAGTAATGTCATTACTGTTTGTAGAGGGGTAGCAGGAACTGGAAAATCTGCACTTGCAGTTGCCGTTGCAATTTCTTATCTAACCGAAAATAGATTTGACAAGCTATTGTTGGTAAGACCTTTGACTACTGTTGGAGGTAAAGACGTTGGATTTCTTCCTGGCACTCTTGATGAGAAATATAGTCCTTATGCTTCTCCACTAATCCAAACAATAGTGGATTTAATAGGTGAAAATAAGTATAATGAATTTGTCAAGAGCAAGAAAATTATATTAACTCCTACGTCTTTCGTTAGAGGTGATAATTTTAAGGATGCGGTAGTCATTATTGACGAAGCACAGAACCTAAGTGAAGGGGAAATCTACACTCTTTTGACTCGAATATGTCATAATAGTAAAGTAATTATTACGGGCGACGAATCGCAAGACGATAGAAAGGATAGAAATAAAAATACCTCTGGATTATCTATTATTTGTGATAAGTTAGAAGAAATTGATAAAGTTGGCATTGTAACTATGGAAATTAAGGATATTCAAAGGCACGGAATCGTTAAAGAAATTATTGAAGCATTTGATTACTAATAAATTAATTTAATTTTATGACTGTTTATTGATAAGAGGGGGTAATTCCCCTCTTTTTATAAATATTTCCATGACCTGTAATAACACTATAGTAAAAGAACTGCTCAATGACTGTTCATGTTATGAAGATGAGTGTGGAGGAACATCTCAAAATCCTATTCTTGATATTGCATCGCCTGTTGAAGGCCAAATATTAAGATATTCTGAAGAATTTAAGGCTTTCATTAATGTATCAATGCCTGCTAGTAGTGTATTACGAATAAACGAACTACATGCATTTGCAATAGGGGCTCCAATTTTTTGGAATGGAACCACTTGGGAACTAGCAACCATTGCAACTGGATGTGATTTCATTGTTGTAGCTACAGATCCACTATATACGTGGTTTGAAGTAGCCAATACTGGAGTTTTTAACATTAATCGCCCTGATTTAATAGGTAGAATCTACTTAGACGCCAACTCAATGCTCACAACTGTAGCTACTAGTCTTCAAGTTGGATTCTCTTATTCTGGTAAAATTGCAATAAATATCAGCATGGTTTCACAAGTCATTCCGCCAACGCCAATTCCAGGTGCAGGAGCAATGACTTTTAATGATCCACAAAATTCAGGTCTACTAGGCATATTCGGAGGATTCTAAGAAATGGCACAACCTACACTAAAAGTAATAGACGGAGATAATGTCCCACAGACAATATATACCGCAAACCCTAACGGCCAAGCAACATCTGCAAACTCTGCACCTGTTGTAATCGCAAATGACCAATCAGCATTGCCTGTTACTGGCCCTGTTACAAATACTGAACTTAGGGCCACGGCAGTTCCAGTAAGTGGACCATTAACAGATACTCAGCTTAGAGCTACGCCTGTGGCAATTTCTAATCCTCTTGCGGCACCAATTACAGGTCAAGTGGTGATTACAGTAACTGGAACTAGTGTTGCGCTTCCTAGTAATGCACTTCTTAACGGTGTTGTTGTCAAATCTAAATCAACAAATAATGTGGCCGGTGGATTTGTGGGCGGGGCAACGGTTACCACAACTGATGATGGATCTGGAAATGGATTTAAACTAGCTCCAGGTGAAGGTATTTCAATTGGAGTTTCAAATACTAATAGCGTATATGTCAATGGCACTGCCGGTGACATATTCTACTTTGCAGGAAACTAATACATGTCACTACCTACATTCATACCTAACATTAGATCAGAAATAACTCCAGCTCCAATAGTCCCTTCACCGGGATCTAGTTCTGCAGATATACAATGGCCTGCTGTTACTGGGGCTATATCATATGAAGTCTTTCAATCATTATCTCCTGCAGGACCTTGGGTTTCTAAAGGTACTACTACCAATCTAACATTTACAGTGTCTAATCTTAACGGTGAAACTACATATTGGGTGGGTGTTCAGGCAACGGTAGTGTCTCCTAAAGGATCAGTATCGTTTATTACTACTCAACAGCCAACTCGCATATACAAAACGAGAGCAATTATTCAAACGTCATATGGGAATGGAATGTTACTTGATTTGGGAGTTCCTCCTATTGAAGGTGCGATTCCTGTACAAGGTAGAACTTTTATGGAGAATTTAGCCTCACCGTATGGTCCTAGTCAGGCAACACTTAATGGTGCTGGTACTGTATATGGAATCAGATTTTTATTAGGAAATTTACAAACTACTCCTATTGCTGGGGGTAAACTTATTGTGGGTAGAGGGTTGACTTGGAATGGATCATACACTCCTAATAATGGAGGTTCGAATATTGATTCAGTTACTGGAAATGCAATGCAAGGATGGGCGCGTGCAACTATCAATGGAGATGCAACATTGCCAGTACGAGCGGCACCTTATGCGGGAGGATTAGGTGCAGATTGGACTGATTGGATTCCTTTAGCAGGTGGACATCCTGTTTCTGACTCGCCCAATAGATCAATGTTAGTACGATTCTGGCATCCAGGACAAAATGTAGGAACTAATTACGCATTAACTTTCGCAAATTGGACTGAAACTTATTTACGATTTGGAACAGTACAAGGTCGCGGCAGTGCATGGTGGAAAACTCGAAAATCATATTCACCTACATGGGAATGGCGTCCGGCATATTTTTATGCTGAAGGTGATGGATGCGAAACTCCTTCTACAATGACCATGACTGAATTTTCTCCCAACGGAGGTCCTAATGAATTGGGACATTATGGTCCTCCAGGTGCGGGATCTTCTGCATTTCTTTCAATACAATACGCAATGGAGCCGTTAATATGAAAATTCCTGGAATAATATACGTAGGTGATTCTTTGATGGAAGGATATGGTGATGTTAGCTCTGTAAGTGAAACTGTATCCTGCTTCGGAATTCCTGGAAGAAGATTAGATAGATACTTTCAAACAGGGTCACCTGTTGGAAATCATATTAATTTAGGGTGTTCAGGGTTTATGGTTAGACAATATTTAAACAGTTTCTATGGCTATGTTAATGCTGACCCTGGATGTATCAGTGTGGCGATCATAAGTTGTTGGACTCCTAATAAGCCGTCGCAAGAACCTCCTAGCTATTCAACAAGGGCTGATGTTTTAGCTGATAATCTTGCGGCATTAATTGAATGTGAAACATTTTGCCTTCAAAACTCAATCATAATGATCCCTTGTTTTGTATTTGCCTCTCCATTTGCACTATTAGGAAGACAGGTCGATTTAAAGGTAGGTCTAGATGCCGTTAAAACTAGATTCCCTCAAACGATTGATCTATCTCCAATTGTTCAGGACGCCGACGTGACCGATGGTCCATACGCTGACCCTGATTGGAGTGCTGATGCCACACATGCAAATGGAGATGGTCCAGTTGGCAATCCTTACGGGTCTGGATATAGTGCGTTAGAATATCAGTTTAACTTGGATTATCCTGGGGCTCTGAGTACTGCAAAAACTCTTTATCAATTTATTGACGAATAATGGTCCACCCATAGGGGTGGATCTCTTATTTTGTATAAATATTTTCAATGAAACATGTGGTAATATTAAATCAAAAAGCAAATAACTGGGATAATAGTGATAGAATATTATTGCTTGCTTTTGTTGAATACTGTTTCAAGGAACTATATCTCACATCACCTGTTACTATTAAACTAGAACATGAAGCTTCAGAAAATCAAGACATTGGAGTTAAATTAGATTTACGATTGGCATTTGTAAGTCTTGAAAATAGACTGATCATAATCTATTGTAAAGACAGGGGGCTACTAGACATTATGAGATCAATTGCTCATGAATTAATCCATGTTCAACAGAATGATATTGGACTATTAACACCTGAAACTCGTATTGATTTCTATTTGCCAAACTATGAGGCAGACGGATATGAATTTGAATATGAAGCATATGGGCTATCAGGTATTATGGTTAGAAATTTCAGAGCTTTGTTAAACGAAGAAGCTAAAAATGAGCAGTAATCTTGCACACATTAACTATGAAGTAATCACTAATAGAACTTTATGTGATGCTAACATTAACTATGGCGATATTGGTAATACTAGAAGAACTCCTACTGATTATGAAGAGTCAGGAGATAATTATACTGCCACAAATATGGTCCCTCCTCCGTCCGGCGCGTATTAGATTAGATTTATTTTATAAAAATAAATATTTCTAATGGCAATACCTGAACAAATCTATGTTGATGTTGATTTACATAAAAATCAACTATTAAATCCGTCATTACATAGGGTTACTACCTTTCCATCTAATCCTGTGGAAGGTCAATTATGTTATTTGAGTAAAACATTAGGCAATAAGGTAGGGAAGCTTCCTTATTATTTTGACGGAACAGCTTGGAAAGTGTTTAATGGTGCATTTTCTATAGAAACTGCAGGCGATGTATTTTCGGTAATTAGTAATACTGTAGATGGAGTATTATTAACAGAAACAGTAACAGGTTTACTAGGAAAACCATTAGGAACTCTTTCCACTGGATATTTAAAATACAATGGAACCGCATGGGTTTTTGATAATACAACTACTGGAGGAACAGTAACTTCAGTTGGACTAACTGTTCCTTCAATTTTTACGGCATCAGGGTCACCAGTAACAACTTCAGGTAATTTAGGCTTTACTTGGAATGGCTCTGTTAACGATTTTGTACTTGCAGATGGATCTGTAGTAGCAAGAAGCACATATCTTACTGTTGCAAATGCAATATTAACGTATCAGCCTCTTGCCACAAATCTCACAACATTTAGTGCGTTAGGAAATCCTGCTTCAAATGGGTATGTATTAAGCTCTACTACTGACGGAACAATGTCATGGATTCCTGTGGTTGGCGGAGAAGGTACTGTAACATCAGTTGGACTAAGTGCTCCTTCTATATTTACCGTATCAGGATCTCCAGTCGCAACAAATGGAACTCTTACTTTTGCTTGGAATGGACTATCTACTCAGCTAGTCAGAGGTGATGGATCAACAATTCTTCAATCTTCATTACAACCATCGAATGTAAATCTAACATCACTTTCAAATCTAGCAAATCCAGTATCAAACGCCCATTTAATGATAACCTCCGCAGGAGTTATGTCATGGGATACTACAAATTACATATCTTCAATAACACTGACAGGTGATGTTACTGGCACTGGAGCAAGTTCAGTTGCAACCACTGTTGTTAAAATTAATGGCGGTTCTATTCCAGCCTCTGCAGTATTGCTTGGAACAAATGCAAGTTCTCAACTAATTGCACTAACTACATTGCCTACTAGTGCAGAACCTGCACACACTGGAGATGTAACAAATTCGGCAGGATCATTAGTATTAACTATTAGTGCAGGTGCGGTCAGTTTGTCCAAAATGGCAAATCTTCCAGCAAACACTATTATAGGAAATAACACTGGATCTCCTGCAACACCAATTGCACTAACTACCGCACAAGTTAAAACACTATTAGGAATTACTTATAGTGATGTTTCTGGAATATCTGCAACATTACCTATTACATATTCTTCAGGAGTAATTGCCCATTCCACCGCAGATGGATATTTACACGTTCCAGCAACATCCACTACGAATTCAGGAAAAGTATTAACTGCAGGAGCTACTCCAGGGTCATTATCTTGGACTACCCCTACTAACGGAACGGTCACTGGAACAGGTACTGCAGGGACAATTCCAAAATGGCAATCTTCTACTGGACTAACAAACTCATCAATTACGGACTCAGGCTCACTAGTTTCTGTAAACAGTGCATTAAGTGCTAATTCATTAAGCATTGGAACACTATCAGGTGCATTGTTTGCCAACGCAGGTGCTGTCTCAAACGTAGTAAATAATACTTCTTCATATTTTGTATTAGGTGATGGTACTACATTAGCTAGGTCAACAATAATATCCAAATATATCGGAACTTGGGTAGTTGGAGCATCACTTGGAACATCTGGGGCTACATCCACTACTGCAACTTCTATTACTGGCACTGGGTATTATATTTACCAAATTACTCACAATTTAAACACATTAACTCCTAATGTAATAGTTGAAGATAGCTTAACAGGTGAACCTCTCATGTGTCCTTGGTATACTGCAACAATTACTACTTTTAATCAAAGTGTCCCTACCTATACTTCAAACAGCTCTTTAGTTATTAAACTATCTACTGATGGATTAACGGCCATATTAAATAAAACTCTAAAAATTATAGTTACTGCTTAAAAATGTTTAAATTTTTACACAATAAATATAAGTAATGCGTACTTTAGATGATTTGGCGGTAAATGGTGTATTAAGTGTTACTGGATCAATTGTGGCCGGACAAAACACTGCTTCAATTTCAAAATGGGCTTTGGGATCTGCCGCATGGTTGGGTTCTGTTGGATTAAATACTAATAATTTAGCTACTTGGGCAGGAATTATGATCGACGCATCTGGTCAAGTCACTGTCCAGTCTGTTGGTGCTAATACTGTGAAGTTAGCATATGCAAATACTTCACTATTGACTGCAGGTAGTACTGGAGTATCGCTCCCACAATTAACCACAAATGGGCTTGTAAAAACTACTGGAGGCACTGGACTATTAAGTATCGCAGATGCTGGGACTGATTATTTGGCAGTATCCTCAATTACAGGAGTGGCAGGACAAATCGCAAGGTTTAGTGGAACTAATACTATTGTTAGCGATGCAGGGTTTAGGACATCCCAGGCTTCAGGAATAACTTGGAGAGTTCTTCTTGACGGTAGTGCAAGCGCCACCACAAATACTGAGCTAGTATTGGTCGGCAGGAACGCTACAGGAGGTCAAACTGACCTAAGCTGGTACACGGGCGTCGGAGGATCGGCCATCCGTAGAATGACTGCCAGATGGAATGATAGCGCAGACCAGCTTGAAATATTTTCGAGTGACGATGCAGGTGCCTCTAGGGCAAATAGAATATTAATTCCTAGAACTACTGCATCTGCAATGGTCATTAATGGTCTTACTAGCATTACTGGCAGACTTGATGTAAGTAACGGTGGAATATATGTCACTCAAGGTGCTCAAGAAGCACTGACTCTCATTAGAACAAGCAGTACAGTATCCATCACACACGGTATGGATTTTAGTGCATTAAATGGAGCATCTGCGACAGTTGTTTATTCCAAAATTAGAAATTATATCTCTACTAGCGTTGCTGGTAGTGAATCTAGTGCATTATACTTTTATACCAAAAATAATTCAGTAGAAAATAAAAACTTTGCAATCTATAAAGATTATGTGTCCATCGGTTCTGTACCTTTTTACCAAAATGACGGTGGACGTGTATTAATTGATGCAACAGGTAAGGGAATATTTACGGCGCTTACTTCAGCGGGAACTATTACTTTTTCGGCACTTACTGCTGGATTTGTAAAATCAAGTTCTGCGGGAGTATTGTCGGTAGACGCTTCAACCTATATACCTTACCAGTCTTCCCTACCAGTTGCAAACTTTGGATTCATTGCGGGTTCGCCCCCTACGTGGCTATCTGCAACAGGCTATATGTCATCTCAAGGTCATCTTATGAGTGATACTAGGGGATTAAACTGGAGGGGTGGACTATTATCTAATGATTACTATTGGGGATTAGGTCAGGATGCCTCCGACGGTAGTAGTTTCAAACCATTCATTATTGGAGCAGGAACTCGGAATATTTGGCTCAAGATTGATCCTTTAGCTAGTGTAAAAACCACAATTACTGGGGGGTTGACACTATCAGGCTTTGGTACAGGTACTATAATTTCTACTGCAGGTGTTCTAAGTAATCTAACTGGCACTAACATTGTTCTGGCAGATGGTACCACTATCGCACAATCAACATTTGCCCAGGCAAGCTCTATTTCAGGCACAATTAATAAAATACCTAAATTCTTAACATCGTCAACACTGACTAACTCCTCAATTACTGATAGCGGAACTTTAGTATCAATTGCAAACCCATTAACTGCAACTGGAAATATTACTGCTCCAAATTTCGTAGGAAATTTAACAGGATATAAAAACGTAGACAGCAGTAATGAAATAACCCTCGCAAACGGATTTGTGGGTGGTGTTTTGCATATGAACTATCGAGGCACTTCTGCGGCAATCACCGAACTCAGGTTCAATAATGGACTTTCTACTGGCGCATATATTCCACTAAGAGCCTCGTCATATATAGTTAATGGAGGGACTTCATCACAATTTTTAAAGGCAGATGGTAGTTTAGATTCGACAACTTATCTATCATCAGCTTCATACATAGGAGGACTTTCATATTATCAATCTAGCGGATGGGCTGGAGTAGGACCTGCATGGGTTAAAGTAGCTACTGCTAATATTTCATCACAATTTGGTAGCTGTGTTGGTAAGATTAGATTCACCTTCCAAGGTGGCAATGGTGGAACTACTGCGGTAAGTGGCCATTCAGGAACTGCATGTTTTAGAATGAAGCAACAAAGTGCTATGAGTTCTTCACTAGACCTCTGTTCACTTTGGTGGGAAACTTCGACTAACATGCAGGTTAGTGATTTTATTGCCGTAAAAACTACTGACACTGCAGTACTAAAGTCAGTCGATTTCTACATTAGATGTAATGAAACTTATGATGGATTGGCATATGTGTGGGAAGTATTGTTAGGATCCACCGTCCCAAATACTTATACTACAGTTGCACCTTCTGCCACATATACTGCGGTTGGTAACATTAATCTTGATCTTGGTAGTTCTAAGACAAATATATTAAATAACTTATCTGTTTCTGGCACTACTTCGACAATTAACGCCTTACTAGGAACTAACGTAAGTACCATTGATACTACTGTTACCCTAAATGTGAATTCTCCGTATTACCAGCACTATAATGGAGCATATGGACCTACAATAACAATGCCAGTTGTTTCAACATTAACACTTGGGCAATCTTGGCTAATAAAGAACGCAACTATTTCGAACATTATTTGTAATTCTTCAGGTGGAAATCTTATTGCTACTATACAACCAAATACTTTTGCAACAATTACATGTATTTCATTAAGCGGAACAACTGCCTCGTCATGGACAGTAAATTATCCAGTACCTATTTCAGGTGCATCATTGACGGGGCCAATTTCAGTGCCATATGCAACTAATGGAGGTGTTAATAATGGACTAACTATTGCAAATGGTTCAGATTTTAATACCGCAATAGCCAATGCAGGATTAGGAATTGCTATCCCTACTGGTGGCACTAGTAGTCCATTTATAATTCAAAAAGCAGGAAGTGACTTATTTAAGATTGACACATATGGAAATGTTACAACTCTTGGTAATATTAGCGCCACAAATATATTGGCAGGGTACACTACAACTATTAGCTCATTAAGTTCAATATTTTTGACATCGACATCTACCTTTCATCAATACATTACTGGTACGACATCTCAAATAATTATAATGCCTGATGTTACAACTTTAAAACTAGGACAAACATGGCACATTAAAAACGCAACAACTCAGACGGTTTTAATCACTCCAACCTCAGGTGGCAGTGTTATGTTATATATGATAACAAATACTGAAGCATATATAACTTGTATTTCACTAACAGGGAATGTTGCATCTTCTTGGAGTATTAAATATGATGGATTTGAAATAGCTTCCAATAATAAATTAACAGTCCAAGGATCAATTATTCTGAATGGGGCTGGATCAAATCCTACAATGACATTTCCTAGTACATCACAATATGTTGCACCAAATCCATGTACTACTATTGGAGATATTCCATATGCCGCTTCTACCAATACACCTTCAACAATGGGAAGGCTTGCGGCCTCTGCCACTGTAGGTAGCGTACTAGTCTCTACTGGGGCGTCATCTGTCCCAGAGTGGACTAGTAGCCCCATATTGAATAATTATTTACCATTGGCAGGTGGAACTATGTCCTCCGCCACTGCCATGATAAACTTCCCAGACACTGGAACAAGTACTACTAACACTCACGGATTATCAGGAATTGTTGGAGTTAATGACTGGTGGAGAATTATTGCAGGTAATACTAATGCTGGAGGTGATGCAGGGTATCTTGAAATTGCTACTGGCAATGACGGTGATGAGCCAATATATGTAAGACAATATAAAACAACATCACCTACATCTACCAGAACGCTAACGCTATTAAATTCAGCAGGCCACACATCACTTCCAGGTGAACTAACTACAGGTGGACGTGTCCTAGCAGTAAATGCTAGATTTGGAACAGCTAATTCTGCATTTTTAGGAGAGTATGCATATTTTGGACATAACACCCAGTATGGGGCAGGGTCCGTTGGTTTCATACATTCTTCTGTTGGAGAAGTGTTAATAAATGGTGCTTCATCTAAATCAATCCAACTGAGTATTAGCGCTATTACAAAATTCGGAGTTGAAACTTCTAGAGTATATACTTCACAAAAACTAGAAGTAGCTAATGGCGGTATTCCTACAGGTAGTGGATCGTTTGGATTACGGGTTGGGCTTAATTCTGATATGGGGGCTACAAACTCCGCCGCATTATTTGTTGCAGTGCCTTCATCATATTCGTCTTGGGCATTTCAAATTGATAAAGCACGGACTGGAGTATTTGGTATCGACGCCGATGGTAGTATTGTAAAGAGTAATAATATCATTGCTACTGGATACGTACAATCTGGCTATATGATATTATCATCAATGATTCAGAGCAGTGTGAATTATGGAACACTATCTAATCTTACACAATGGAATGCAGGTTCTTATGCAATTGCACATGGTGATCTTGGTGATCTTTGGCTAAATGCCGCATCTGGTAGATCAGTAAACGTGACAGTAAATAATACAACATCAATATTAAGTGTACAGTCAACAAAAATAATTTCATCTAAAATAATAGAATCATCAGTTTCTAGTGGAGCCGCATTTAAATCTGGAAATAGTTATGTAGAAACTACGACTGGACATTTTGGAGTACAAAGAATTAGTTCAACTACGCCTCTTGCTGATCTATCAGCGTTCTGGGTTTTTCCTTCACTAGGATATACTGGAGATTTATATTTACCAGAATATCCTTCAGATGGTTGCGCCTTCGGAATTGCACCTAGATATGCAAATACATCTGCCGCATATTTTTGGCATATTAGATGCACTAACGCTGACCACAAAATAGTTTGGGATTATAATAGCAGTTCTTCGTCGTTTGACACTCTAGGATATTGTCGCCTACATTTCATAGTATATGATTACATATCGGCAACTTGGTATTTGAATTACTAACATGTCAAAATTTAATACCATAACAATAATACACAATCAAGAGAAAAACCTAAATAGAATATTAAAATCATATGCAGAACAATCACTACAACCGGACGAATATGTTTTTGTTCTTGATCGGTGCATAGATTCTTCAGAATCAATTATTTTAGAGTTTGCAAAAAAGAATACTTCAATAATTGTTAAAAACGAAACAGGAAATGGCTTCATGGCCGGGTATTGTAGAGATCTTGGACTTTCAGCAATTATGGATCCTGAAAATGTATTATTTTTAGATGGGGATTGTGTATTGAATGCTAATAATTTATTTCAAAATTTTCAACGAGAATTAAGTAGTAATGATAGTACTGTAGTGTTGGGAAGTCGGAAATTTGAAAATAGTACAGGCTGTAATATTGAAAGCGTTGATCGTCGCTTGACTTTCCCTTGGACTAGTAATAAAATATTTATTGAAGGCATTAATAATATTGTCACTGACTTATACATTGCAAGGTGGAATTCTTTACTCATTTCTTGTTGTTTTGGTATGAACAATGATGCAATAAATTTGGTTAAAAAAATCAACAATCAACTATATATGGAAGATAAAATATTTCCTTCAGTTTTTGATGGAAACTGGGGAGGAGAAGATATTTACTTAGGATGGATTGTTATGCTATTCAATATAAAAACAATTGCAATTGACCCTAATATCCATGTATTACATATTTGGCATGAAAATAATCACACTCCAAAGTACGAAACTGCACTACAACTGGCATGTGAAAAATTAATTGAATACTCAGAAGATATAGGGGCGCCAGGAATTATGAATCTATTAATTGACCTAGAAGAACTTACATACAATAGTATTGTTAACATTATAAACGAAAAAAGGACCAATGTTACTTAGTCCTTAATTGAGAACTTTAAAATATATTTACTTATAGTACTTTCTTGTAGTCTTATACACCAAGCTTACGCTGGTTAGTGTAGTCCTACCTCCAAAAATACTAATCTCATATCCAATCTTAGAAGATCCTCCTGCAGATGCCTGTGGAGTAACCCATTCATAGGTAGTTTTAAATTTAGAGACATTGCTACCCTTATGTAGTACTACACTGTTAATAATGCTACCCTGAATAACAAATCCTGGGCGAACTGGCTTATATGGGAAAGTCAATTCAATCCTACTATTAACAGAATCCTTAGAATCAATGTTCACATAAACACTGTCCAATTCATATCTAATACTATCGTCTAATACATATTTTGAAAACCTGTTACGTAGATTATTAGTATCAATATTGTTCAGATTAATTACCAAGTGAGTTGAATCAATCATAATAGTATCAAATGCAACTCCAACATGTGCAGAATCAATAATATGAACAGTATCCTTAACAATGCTATCAAGAGTTTTCACAACTGAATGATATGCAGTAATGGAAGTCCCATTTTCTACGTTGAATGCATACCACGGCACTGTAAGAGAATCTTGACGTATAGAGATGATTCCATTAACAAACTGTGTAGAGTCGAATGAGAAGTTGCCTACCTTTGCAGTAACCGTGTCCAAATCGCGGCTAAATGCAATAACGCTATCCTTACTATTACTAATCACGACCAATGCACTGTAAAGATAGCCATTTCCCGCATACGAGGCAGAATCATATGCACTATACACAAATCCACTATACTTACACTTAGAATACCTACCAAGCTCAATTGAATAGTAGTTGCTAGGATTGACCTTCACATTGTAATACCCTACCTTGACAGTGTTTCTATCATACTTTGCAGGGATTGTAACGTCAACATTCCTCTGGACCACATACGAAGTTGGGAGAATATCGCTCCAACTAGTAATCTTAACTTCCCTAAGAGTATCAACTCGTCCACTATCACTTACAATCACGTAGTAGATGACCTTCTTAGTAGAATCGAAGGCTACGCTATCTGCAGATTGCCTAAGCGCCAGGATCTTATCAGTAGACACGTCGATCAATTTCAAATAGGCATATCCACTATGAGGAATCGTTACCTTATTTCCGTCGAAAGGGACCATACTTGCAATGACCGAACCGTTCATCGCATAGGCCGTTACACGGTAGTCTTTAGGGTTGCCATTGTCGAGCCTAGCTTCACGTCCAAAGACAGTCCAAGCAAGCTTAGGGGTCGAGATGGTGGTCTTGGAACGCTTCCTAATTCCAGATTCAGGATTAAAGTCCCAGCTTCCGTCTGCCTTCACTTCCACCATAGTATTTCCAACAGAAACGGCGACCGTTCCGTCGTTGACTTTGGAAATGTCAAGCTTACCCGAGAGGGCGAACGAGGTGGACGTAATTCCAAGGATTAGTACCAAGGACAGGATCAGGCTTTTCAGGTATCTCATATATTTCCTCCGTTGTTGAATTTTTGAGAATCATGTTGCGCCTACACCTAAAGTAAGTACTACTTGAGTATTTGTCAAGGTAGTTAATTTTTCTTACGATTTTTTTAAGCGTAGGTGCAAAATTTCCCCAATTTAGCAACATAAATATTTATCACGGAGGAATTGCCCTAGATGGAAACTGCAACAGAAGTTAAAGAGCAAATTGAAAGAAAGCACATTGTAAATCTATTTACTTTGCTATCTGGAATCGATGTCAACACATTAAACATTAAGACTGCATATTGGATAAGTAAGAATATTAGAATTATTAGTAAAATAGTAACAGAGTACGAAAATCTAAGAAAAGAATTGGTTGAATCTCCACTATTCAAGAAATATGTGGAAGAATTTAATCGTAGATCTATTGATGAAAATTCATCTGAAGAACTCAAGGCCGAAATTATGGCTGAGAGGGCGGAAATAGAACTAAAATATAAAGATGTTATTAAGGATGCAGACAGTGAGCTTGCAGAACATCTTGATAGCAAAGTAGATGTACCTAAGTTCTACCTAATTAAGCTTAGTGACATTTCAGGACTAGAACCTAAGTACATTCCTGCACTTTACGATCTAATTGACGAAGAATAAATTGTTACAATTAAACACAATTAACTAATAGAAAGTTGAACGATGCAAGATACAATTAAGGTTACCCTTTCGACGGAAGAATACAACGCCATATTTGCGTTGGCAGGTGAAATGACTGGACAGTATGCGATGGTTGCCGCATCAAAGCTCCGAGATATGATCTCTGAAGATGTTAGGAAACATGCAAAGGGTGAAGAGCTTCCACAGACTATTACACTTAACGTTCCCAAGAGAGTTCTTGATGGATTCTATATTGGACTCGTTGACAAGAGTAAGAATAAGGAAATTACTACCTTAGTCTTATTGCAAATTAAGGCAATTGCCAGCATCCTAAAGATGAAGGGTCGATTTGAGAAGTACCTTGAGGCTGAGTTTGAGAAGACTCCGTCATATGCTGAAGATTTTGATCTTGAGGAAATTACCGAACCTTTCGATGAGGATGCATAACATAATGCAGGAATATGTTAAGATACTAACACTAGAAGAATATAGTGCAATCTTTGATCTAGGAATTTCCTTAAAGGGAGATTTGCCTACTAAGCTAGCAATTTTGAAGTTAATTCAAAGAATTACTGACATTTCTGTTAAGCAAATTACAACAGTGGATGGCAATAAAGTATTACCATCTTCTATTGAAATCACGATTTCTTCCCTAGAGCTTGAGGGCTATTGGAATGGAATTGTTACTTATATTTCTGACAATAAAAGCACAGTTGAGAATTTAATTGTTGCTAAGAAGATTGCCCAAATTCTAGGAATGGAAAGTAGATTTGAAAAACTTCAGAGTTCACTAGGAATTCCTGCAAATTAAATCAGATTTAACATTTGTTTTTACTTGAGGCTTGAGCGATCAAGCCTTTTTTATTGGACACAATAATCAAGTCATGAATTAGAATAATAAATATTTCCATGCCAAGTAATTTACAAGAATTCGGAACTAATCCAAGTACGATAATAAATGGAAATAATTCCATTTCAAAAATTTCAACTTATCTATTAAAGAGCAAGGAAACTTTCAATAAGGATATTGCGGCTTGGAAATATAATTCTGATGCATCCAACGTGGACTCAGTAATACTTGCAGTGGGATCTGGAAGGTTAATCACTTCCGACAACTCTTCATATAAAATTGGACTATATAGTTCATTTGTATTAGGAAGAACTGGATATAATAATCGTTGGGATATTGGTTATCAGGATTCTGAAAACTACTTACTGTCATATTTTGATGGAAATAGCTTTTTTAAGAGATTGACTATTGATCATTATAACGGAAATGTTAAGATAAGAAATCTAGATCTAAGAAATGGTAACAATCCTAACTG
>Ga0209098_1000202_pt1 | contig 67318 bp, 49 predicted proteins | sample AD_JPNHW1_MetaG_FD_184429 | JGI IMG/M metagenome (GOLD analysis project Ga0209098, IMG submission 184429) | Active sludge microbial communities of municipal wastewater-treating anaerobic digesters from Japan - AD_JPNHW1_MetaG (SPAdes) (version 2) | ecosystem: Engineered > Bioreactor > Anaerobic...
GTCCATCCACAAGGAAGACTTGGTTCTCCAACAGCATCAAAAGTTTCTAACTGAGGAAATGTTGTCATAACACAACTACCACATACAATATTAACATCATCAAGAGCAACATTGCCTGCTTGCTTCTGCGAATAAGAAAACCTAAACTTCGTATAGGAACCAATTGAATTATATGTTAGAATTGTTCCTGTTGTAGGAATGTTGTTAAATTCATCGATAGTGATCCACGAACTTCCATCCCAACCTTCAACAAGAAACTTAGAATTTGGATTAATGGATAAACCTTTTATCCAAAATGAAAGTTGAGTAGGGCTAGTAACATCAGCTGTCTCAATCTGATCCAGTTCGTCATCAAACTTTATTGAAGGGGAAGCAATGCCATAATTTCCAGATGTAGCGTATGTTGAGGTAATACCAGTAAAACTCCATCCACCCGGAGCTACTGGCCCACCAGCAAAACCCTCACTACCACATGCAGAATATGATAATGCAGTTGTTGTTTGATTTGCAGGATTTCCCACAGCATCAGGAGTCATGAAAAGGATATTGGAGCCAGTACAATTAGCTTCATAAACTTTAAAATAATAGGTAGTTGATATGCTAAGACCTGATAATGTGACTGACGTTCCTGAGCCATTATAAACAACCTGCTCTCCCGAACCGCCATAAACCGCATTGGCAGATGGATCCGTTCCATTAACCGGGTTTGTGAATGAGTTTGATGTGTTGATTATCACAATGCGCTTACTTCCGTTTCCGATAGTCCAGCTAACAGTCATTTGAACATTGGTAACATCGGAAAATGTAATGGCTGTTGCTTGTGTTGTAGGCGCAGCACAGGATAACGTAGCATAACTTAATGGATTGTCAGTTGCGGTGTTGGTTTGATAAACTGTTTCCGTGCCGCTGCAATTGTATTCATATACCCTGAACCAATAGGTTGTCCCCGGGTTTAAACCGGTTACGGTCACATTACTGCCATTACTGTTATAAACAACCTGTTCACCCGAACCACCATATACAGAGTTTGCAGATGGAGATGTGCCATTGGTTGGATTAGTGAAGGAGTTCGATGTGTTCATTATTACAATCCTGTTGGCACCGTTACCGCTGGTCCATCCAACCGTCATCTGATTGGTGCCAACTGATGAAAATGTCAGGACCGAAGCCTGCGTTGTTGGCGCAGTACAGGATGTAGTTCCCTGACTGTTAGGATTATTTGTTGCCGTCGAAGTAAAATACTTTGTACTTGTACCTGCACAATTGTACTCGTAAACTCTGAACCAATATGTGGTCCCTTGTGTTAATCCTGTAACAGAAACACTGCTTCCATTATTATTATATACAACCTGTTGTCCAGAACCACCATAAACAGTATTTGCAGTTGGATCAGTTCCATCTGTTGGGTTCGTGAATGAATTACTCGTATTCATTATTACAATACGCTTACTTCCATTACCATTGGTCCAGTTCACAGTCATACTGTTGTTGCCGATACCGCTGAATGTGATGGCGCTTGCCTGGCCGGTGGGAGGGGTGCAAGCAGAGGCAACAGTTACTTTAACATTATCCCCAAAAGCAGTTTGATTTGCACCAGTAGAACCTTGCCAGTAATAACCAAGATAACCAAGACCTGATCCAGTATATAGATTATCTGTTGCTGTCCCTTGAGATGTTAAAGAACCTGATGATGGATCGGAAAATGCAGAGGTTCCATCATTTCTTAGAAATAATTCCCATTGATTTGTTGAGGGATTATAGGTCACTTTAATACTTAAATATTCGGTCCCGAAATCTGTCAAACCGGCTGTATTGGAGGTAATAATGTTAGTTAGTGTTCCTTGTAATCCATTAGTGTATTTGGCAAGCCTAATTGGGTCTGTGGTTCCTGATTGGCCATATAAAATAGCATATCCATTACCGACAGTAGCAGCATTGTTTGATGACCCAGCTAATATAAAAGCTACACTATAAGAACCCGTGCTGAAACCAGCCGGGTCCGTTCTAATCTGGCGAATGTTTAATGTCCAGGTCACAAGGCCAGAATTTAAACTTAAAGTAGTATTATATGGAGATGAAAACGCACTCGTTTGGGTTGATGTAAAACACCACCCATTTACATTTGCTGTAACACTTGCATCGTTTGCCAACTCTAACTGTGCTGGTGATGTATTCCTTCTTGCCCCCCAATCATCTCCACTTCTTGTAACAGACCAATTACTTGAGCCAATTGTACCACTTGTTGTCCAGGAGGTACTCTGATTCAATGAAAAATCATCAGAAAATACTGTTACCTGTCCCCAACCCTCCAAACTAATACCAGTAAGGGCTATGAAAGCCATCAAAAACAAAACAAAACGAAAAACACCAGGTTTTTGCCGTGCGCGGTGCCGGCGGGGTTCTAAGTGTTCAGCCGGCTTTAAATATATTTTATTCATAGCCTTACAAAATTTAATACGTTAACAACGGGATTGTATAGTATTATCTTTTAAGCCGGTTTCAGTCATTCCGGCACATCGTCGCCGGAACGCATCAAGGATGCTCAACTTAGAAAAGATCAAATTTCAAAAAACGATTATTGCAGGACAAAAGTACAAAAAATATTCACAAATTGCAAAAAAAATATGTTAAATTTATAATATATTTTTTAGAATGTCAACTGTTTACATTTATTATTTGGTGTTCTGAAATTGAAGCAATTATTAAACACAGGTTTTTTAAGAATAATTGGTCTGCATCATAAAAAGATGAAAGACGATCCATAATAAATAAACAATTGCTGAACCGCAATAAGATCAAATGTTTTGTACATTTGCCTTCAAATAACCATATAGCTATTTACCGATGAAAAAAATATTACTGGCAACGGCCATTGTGTTCCTGATAAGCAGCCTGGCACCTGCCCAACAACCCGATCATCTTAGCCGCCTGCGCCAAAACATGCACTACCCATATCCTCAGATCCTAAATAAAAACGATGCAAAGGCCTATACCATCAAGCTGGACAGCATCACCTCCGAACAATTTTGCCTGAGCTGGACTTACAACGCCCAGGGACAGATCGTGGAGGAGGTCTTTCGTGACAAGTTCGACCCTGCTACCTATAACTGGCGGGAAGTTGCTTCTTTTGATTCCGCAGGTAACATAATCCGTATAGATATGTACTACTGGGACGTTGACGACTGGGTTAACAGCGCATACCTGGAGTTTGAATACAACGCACTGGGACAGCGGACTCAGCGTATCAATGTAAATAATTTTGACGGAACCTGGACGATCGGCGGAAAAGGGTTTTATACATATACCGCGAGTGGAAAACTATCGCAGTATCTGCAGCAGATCAACATGGGCAGCTATTATGAAGATATAACCAGGGATGATTATTACTATGCTCCCGACGACAAGCTGGAAAAGGTGGTTTACTTTTATTACCAGGCGGTATGGGATACTTCACAGAAAGTTATTATAACCTATACGGGCGATCTGGTTGAAAGCTACTCTGAATACTTATACAATGCCGGCGTCTGGGAAAACTCAGCTAAATTCCAGTGGTTTTATTCGGGGGCCAACAATGCCTCACATCGGGATTATTTCCTGGCAAGCACCCCGTCCACCTGGTCGGGCGTGCAGGACCGTTATGAATACCGTTATGATACAACGGCCAGCGCTGCCGAAATTTTATTTCCCCTGACGTCAAGCTATTTCGCTAACGATTATCAGTGGTTTACCATGAACCATAAGCGTACAGAACAAGATTGGTGGACAACGGACGTAAATACGCAGGTGTTTTCGTTTGTAGAGACACAGTATTACCATTATTCGTCTGCCGCCAACCTGGGCGTAAACGCTCCGGATGCTGTTGCTGAAATGGAGGTTTATCCGAACCCGGCGACAGAAGCCTTCAGCGTCCGTTTGCCTTCAAAATACGGCACATGGAACCTGGTGATGACAGACATGACAGGCAAGACTGTTAAAACCTCCAACGTGGTAGCCGGACAGGAAATGTCCGTCAGCGATATTCCGGCAGGGTGTTATTTCATAATCCTTTCGGACAAAGACGGTGTGGCAGGCCGCACCAAGCTTATAATCGAATAGAGCTCACAGATCTATTGCCGGATAAATTTTGCGTATTAAAAAAGCTGCCTTTACAAGCAGCTTTGTATTTGTTATTTTGTGACAAAATAGTATCACGTTTTTATTTCATTTTAAAAAATGTTAATTATTTGTTTGTTTTATTAAAACAATCTGTATTTTTGGAAATCGTTTGCAAGCAGTTGTTGTTTGGTGTTAACGCTTTAAAAACCAATCACAGCAAGCCAATCATGAGTGCCCCATTAAATAAAACCATGAATGAACAAATACAAATAATATCTACGGAATGGGGATTAATATTTGATCCTGTATCTGGATTTGAATTGAATGATCATAACATTTTTTCAGTTATTGACTTTGCGTTGGATAATTGTAAGGAGAAAAAAAAGTCAAGGTTACTGTTCGACGAGACAAATATTAAAAGGAAATTATCATGCGCTAAAATAATAGATGCAGTGGAACATTTCAGAAGATATTCTGAAAATTCAGGCGTTTATAGGCTTGCGTTCGTTTTGCAGGGAAATTATGACAGAACAGATTTAAGATTTGTTGAAAATGTTGGCTACAACAGAGGAATAAGAATTGAACATTTTTATGACAAGAATAAAGCAATAGAATGGCTAAAGAGTAAAGACATTTCCCCCGCAGACAAATAATTGTAACCCGTCCCCTCCTTCCTGTATTAGCGTATTTTCCCCAAGGAAAAATTCATTATCAGCACGGGTATTATAAAAAAAAATTGTTTGCTGAAATTCGTAAAATCATACAAACAAAAAAGCCACACCAGGGAATTGATGCGGCTTTTGTTGTCCTGTCAGGGGTCGAACCTGAACTCTTCTGATCCAGAGTCAGACGTGTTGCCAGTTACACCACAGGACAATGAGGCTGCAAAATTATGAAAGTTTTATGAAAAAAAAACTTTTTTTGCAAAATACTTTGTCCCACCCGCCCGGCAAAGGAAAAACCCCACCCGGGATACCACTTTTTGAACCCTTACAGGCCCTGTTTTTATACCAAAGTGAATTTGCAGGTAGTCCAAAGACGTACTACAAATTCTTACGTTGCCTGCCTGGCTGAAGACAGTCAAACAGGGTAATGCCGATGGTTAAAATATCCGCCCAGGCGGAAGTTCAAACGAGTGTTGCAAAGTTTGACTATATTATTTTTCCAATCGGTATTAACATGATAGCCAAACAAAAGCACTAATAATCCTCTGGGTATAATCTTGAAAATATTTTCTGTATCAATACACCAAAATCCTTAATTTTGAAAATAATTTAAATATCCTTCACAAAAAACAACCCATGAAAAACAACTTTTTAATTCTGGTCTTTTTTTGCCTGTTTACCGGCCCTATGCTTTACGCTCAGGAACCCCCAATAGCTGACGATAAAACTCTGGGGGACCAATTTTATGATAAAATGTCGTTTGCCAATTTTCCCGAAATTCTAAAAAAATTCAATGAGGTAACACTACCCATTGCATCCAATTCAGAACAATTAACCAAGGCATCCGTTCAACTGAAAGGAAAATTCAGTATCGACAAGAACTATGTTGGATTATTTGTAGGAAGCGAGATATCCTTTAATTTATATATTTATGACACTAAGGGTAATTTTTCCGATCGGGTGTTGGTGTATGATTATTGGGATGATTATTATTACGATTATTATTCGGTTATTGAGTTTGCATTAACCAAAGACCTTATCCTGGACATCTCCTGTGAAGGTGATGACTGCGGCGGTTATCCCGTGAAATATAAGATTATCAGCGGAAAATTTGTCAAGCAATAGCGGAGGCTACATTACAGAAACCTGCCGGTATCATAAAAACAATTTTTATATCAGAAGATTTTCCTGACACGAAAAAAGTTAAGAGGAAAAATTATTTTGGCGCTACCCAGGCCCCTTTCAGCCCAACGGTTTTGTTGAAAACAATCGTGCTTTCCGTTGTATCCGGGTCCACACAAAAATACCCCACGCGTTCAAACTGAACCTTATCGCCGGCTTTCAGGTTTTTTGCCGAAGGCTCTGCAAAGCATGTGCTCACCCTTAATGAATCCGGGTTGAGGTTTGATTTAAAATCCTCGCCTTCGGCTACGTCTTCCGGGTTTTCTTTAAGGAAAAGTTTGTCATACAACCTGGCTTCGGCCTGAACGGCATGTTTGGCGGAAACCCAGTGAATGGCTGCCTTTACCTTACGGTTGCTGTCGGGCATGCCGCTGCGCGTATTGGCATCGTATGTACAAAGGATCTCTTTTATATTCCCGGCTTCGTCTTTGACCACCCGTTCGCAACGGATGATGTAGGCGTATTTCAGCCGGACCTCGTTTCCGGGGTAAAGGCGGAAATATTTATGTGCCGGCACTTCCATAAAGTCTTCCTGTTCGATATACAACTCACGGGAGAACGGTATTTTGCGTGAGCCGGCTTCGGGATCTTCGGGGTTGTTTACGGCTTCCAGTTCTTCTTCCTGGTTTTCGGGATAGTTGGTCAGCACCAGCTTTACCGGGTTTACAACCGCCATCATGCGGCGGGAGCGTTTATTTAAATCTTCGCGCAGGCAGTGTTCCAGGAGCGAAACATCGATCACGTTATCGCGTTTTGCCACACCGATGATCTCGGCAAAGTTCTGCAGGGATTCGGGTGTATATCCCCGCCGGCGCAGCCCGCAAATGGTCGGCATGCGCGGGTCGTCCCAGCCGTTCACCTGTTTTTCCTGTACCAGCTGCAGCAGCTTACGTTTGCTCATCACGGTATAGTTGACATTCAGGCGGGCAAACTCTATTTGCTGGGGGGCGAAAATCTCAAGTTCGCGGATAAACCATTCATACAGCGGCCGGTGAACCTCAAACTCCAGCGTGCAGACAGAATGGGTGATGCCTTCGATGGAGTCACATTGCCCGTGGGCAAAGTCGTACATGGGATAAATGCACCAGGCGTTGCCGGTACGGTGGTGTTCGGCGTGAAGGATGCGGTAAAGAATGGGATCGCGCATGAGCATGTTCGGCGAAGCCATATCGATCTTTGCCCTTAAAACCTTAGAACCATCGGCAAATTCACCTTTTCTCATGCGTTCAAAAAGATCCGTGTTTTCTTCCACACTGCGGTTGCGGTAAGGGCTTTCTGCCCCCGGCTTGGTCACGGTGCCGCGGCTTGCCCCGATCTCTTCCTGTGTGAGGTCGCAAACATAAGCCTTGCCCTTGCTGATAAGTTTCATGGCATAGCCATAGAGGGTTTCAAAATAATCGGAAGCATAATATTCGCCATCCCAGTTGAATCCCAGCCATTTAACATCTTCTTTTATAGAATCTACATATTCAACGTCTTCTTTGGTAGGGTTGGTGTCGTCGAAACGCAGGTTACATTTGCCGTTATATTTTTTTGCCAGGCCAAAATTCAGACAGATCGATTTGGCATGCCCGATGTGCAGATAGCCGTTAGGTTCCGGCGGGAAACGTGTATGAACGCGTTTTTCATTTTTTCCTTTTGAAAGGTCTTCTTCGATGATCTGTTCGATAAAATTCAGAGATTTTTCTTCACCCGCGGGCGATCCGGGCTTTGCAACATTGTGATTGTCTTCCATAAATAGTTTTCTTAAGAGATACAAAAGTAATCATTTGCTGTGTTTTTTGGCTAAATTTGCGCATTCAAATTTTTTGTTTATGGGACAGATCGCTCTTGAAGAAATGGAGTTTTATGCGTACCACGGCTGTTTTGCGGAAGAGCAGATCATTGGTGGAAAATTTCTGGTTACGGTTAAAATCACGACCGACACTGCCGTGGCTGAAAAGACAGACAATATCACGAAAACGATCAACTACCAGGATGTTTATGCCGTGATTAAAAAAGAAATGGAACAGAAATCCAAACTTCTTGAACATGTAGCCTCACGGATTGCGGATGCTGTAAAAAATCATTTTCCTGCAGTTGAAAAAATCTCGGTGAAGGTGACCAAGATCAACCCGCCGGTGGGAGGTAAAATGGCCGGGGTCAGTGTCCGCATCAAAAAATAGAATTTCGGGAAAAAGTATTTTGGATAATCTCCGTATAAAATTATGAAAACTCACGCCATGATCGTTTTTATCTCGCTGGTACTTACCGTTCATTTTCTGGTGAACCTTTATATTTTTACCCACGGATGGCGTTCATTATCGTTGTTTCCGGCCATCCGACCGTATTTTCTTGCCTTGTTTATCATCCTGTTTTTATCTTACATTCTTGCCCGTGTGTCAGAGCCGATAATCGGTTATACTGCGGCGAGTGTTTTCAACTGGATCGGCTCTTTCTGGTTTGCCGCCATGCTTTACTTTTTTTTGTTCATTCTTTTTATTGATATTTTCAGGTTGTTCAACCACTGGTTTCATTTCTTTCCAGCCGTTTTTTATGCTGATTATGCCCGTACCAAATTCATCACAATGATGTGTACTTCAGGATTGGTGATCGGCCTGATAGCCTATGGGTTCATCAACGCTTCCATTGTACGGATAACCAAACTCACAATTCCCGTTCAAAAAGAAGCCGGGCATCTTAAATCCTTGCATGTCGTCATGCTTTCTGATATTCATTTGGGAACTATCATTGGCCCCAGGAAACTCAGCAACATCGTAGCGAAGATAAATGCACTTTCGCCCGACATCGTTTTGCTGGCCGGCGATGTAGTGGATGAAAACATCAGGCATGTGATCAAACAGAACCTGGGTGTTCAGCTCGAAAATATAAAATCTAAATACGGCGTATTTGCCATCACGGGCAATCATGAGTTTATCGGCGGTGTGGAGCCGGCCGTGGCGTATCTTGAAAAACACAAGGTAAAAATTCTCAGGGATACCGCCCTGCTGGTTGACAGCGCCTTCTGGATTGCCGGCCGTAATGACAAGGATATGAAACGGTTTACAGGAAGGGACCGAAAACCACTTGCAGAGATCCTTAAGGAGGTTGATAAAAAATACCCGGTCATACTTATGGACCATCAACCCTTTAATCTGGAGCAGGCAGCGGAAAATGGGGCCGATGTCCAATTTTCGGGGCATACACATAACGGGCAGATGTTCCCGCTGAACCTGATCACCAAGGCCATATATAACCCGGACTGGGGCTTCAAAAAAATTGACAATTGTAATTTTTATATTTCATGCGGGGTCGGCACCTGGGGCCCTCCGGTACGCATAGGCAATTATCCTGAAATTGTCAGCGCAGAATTTACTTTTCAATAAAACATTCGCTATTTTTCTTACTTTTGTTACCTATTTTATCAAGCAATGAACGGTAGTGAAATACTGATGTTTGTGATTTTTAATGCCTTTGTCCTGTTCATGCTCTTTCTTGACCTGAAAGTCATAGACAGGAAAAGCCATGAGGTGAAATTCAGGGAAGCAACCCTCTGGTCGGTATTCTGGATTGTTTTGGCCATTGGTTTTTATTTTCTGATACGCAGCCATGGTGAATGGATACACGGTATTTCGAGCATCGAAGATATACAAGGCAAGATCAGCAAATACCATCAGCCCGTTGATATTACAGGCTTATCATACGAAGAGGCGCTGACCCTGTATAAAAACAACCTTTCCCTCGAATACATCACCGGCTACATCATTGAGAAAACACTCTCCGTTGATAATTTGTTTGTGATGATCATGATCTTTTATGCTTTTGGCGTACAGAAAAAATATTATAAAGAAGTGCTCTTCTGGGGGATCCTGGGTGCGCTGATCATGCGTTTTATTTTTATTTTCGGCGCTGCTGCCGTGATATCGCGTTTTGAATGGGTGCTTTATGTATTCGGAGCTTTTTTGGTGTATACCGGTATTAAAATGTTTGCCGACCGGAATAAAGAAGAAAATAAGATCGATATCGGCAAGCATCCGGTGGTAAAGTTTGCCGCGAAATATCTGAGGGTTTACCCGAAATTTATCGGGAATCGTTTCTACATCAAGAAGCCACACCGAAAGTTTTATTTTACCCCGCTGTTTATTGTTGTGCTGGTCATCGAATTTTCTGATGTTATTTTTGCCACCGATTCGGTGCCTGCCATTTTTTCTATCACTCAAGACCCTTATATCGTATATTTTTCAAATATCTTTGCCATCCTTGGCCTGAGATCTTTGTTTTTCCTGCTGCTTAATTTTATTAACAGGTTCCATTACCTTAAACACGGGCTGGCCATCTTATTGACCTTTATCGGATTGAAACTGATTTTTGATCACTGGCTAAAGGAGTGGGGTTTTACAACCACTCATTCGCTTATCGTGGTGCTGAGTGTTCTGGTAATCAGCATGGTAATTTCAATAATGTTCCCGAAAAAATAATTTTTTTCTGTTTTTTGCGTAACTTTTTCAAAGAATCTTTTGGATTTACTGTAATAAAGTAGTAACTTTATGTGTATCAAATATATCATAAAAATTAATGCTATGAAAAAATTAGTCATTCTTTGTGTCATTTTTCTCACAGCCGCATTTACCATGAATGCGCAGACTGTTGACAGAAAATGGAGTGTCGGCCTTTATGGCGGCGCCAATCAGTATGCCGGTGATTGGGGAAACGGATTTTACCGTTTTGATAAAGGGTTCTATCCGATGGGGCAACTGACCGTATCCCGCTACATGAACCGTTTTTTTGATGTTTTTTTAATGGGGAATTACGGTACTATGGGTTACGACCGTCATATGGATACGGTGTTTAAGACAAGCATGCTACTGGGAACCATTAATGTCAGGCTAAAATTTCTGGGTAACGACAGCTATAAGTTATCACCATACATTTTTGCCGGACTGGGTGGTATGAGATTTAAAGACCTGAATGATAAGTCAGAAAAACACAATAATGCCGCCATTCCGGCTGCCGGCTTCGGGCTGACTTACCATGTGGCTCCCCTGATCAGCCTTCAGTTGCAGGAAGCCTTTATTTTTAGTGATTACGACAACATTGACGTCAAACAGGGTAAAGATTACTACGATAATTATATGCAGCACAGCCTGGGTATCATGTTTAATTTTGGAAAAGTTAAGGACAGTGATAATGATGGAATCGCCGACAAGAACGACAAATGTCCCACCGTTAAAGGGCTGCTGAAGTTTGACGGTTGCCCCGATACGGATAATGATGGTGTTGTTGATGCCGACGACGCTTGTCCCGGAACGCCTTCGGGTGTTAAAGTAGACGCCAAAGGTTGTCCGTTAGATGGTGATGGTGACGGCATTGCGGATTATTTGGATAAATGCCCCGATGTAAAAGGTATTGCTAAACTTGAAGGCTGCCCGGATTCCGATAACGATGGGGTGGCCGACAAAGATGACAAATGCCCCACGACTCCAGCTAATGTTAAAGTTGATGCCAAAGGTTGCCCGCTGGATAAAGATGGTGACGGAGTTGCAGACTACCTGGATAAATGCCCCGATGTTAAAGGGCTTACCAATCTTGACGGCTGCCCCGACAGAGACGGTGATGGCGTTCCCGACTATCTTGATAAATGCCCTGATGTTAAAGGTATTATTGCAAATAAAGGTTGCCCCGAAGTGAAACAGGAAGTGAAGGACGTATTCACAAAAGCATTACAAGGCATACAATTTGAAACCGGCAAAGACGTTATCCGCCCGCTTTCTTTCCCGATACTCAACAATGTTGTTAAGATCATGAAAGACAATAAAGAATACAATTTAATCATAAACGGACATACGGACAATGTTGGTAAACCTGAATCAAACATGGCCTTGTCTCAAAAAAGAGCGGATGCTGTGAAGGCTTACCTTGTTAACAAGGGGGTGGAAGCCGGCCGCCTGAAATCATTCGGTTATGGTGAAACCAAGCCGGTTGATGACAATAACACAGCAGCCGGACGTGCTAAAAACCGTCGTGTTGAGTTTGTAGTAGAGTTTTAATTGAACGGTATTCAAAAAAGCGGCAGCACGGATGTGCTGCCGCTTTTTTTGTTTTCAAAACATAAATTTAAGCAGCCTTAACATATAAGTAAGAGCATATATGCAAAAAAAGAATAATTTTGCACCTCGATTTATTTATTAACTTACAAAACAAAACATGAAAAAACTTTTAATCATTATTGCCATCCTGTTGATTGGATATCAATATTCAGGAGCACAGACCGATGATAGAAAATGGAGTATCGGCCTTCATGGAGGTGCAGAACAGTATTGGGGCGACCAGGGACATGGTTTTTATCGGTTTGATAAAGGATTTTATGGCTTTGGCGGCTTGTCCGTTTCCCGGTACCTGTCCAGTTATTTCGACGTTACCCTGCAAGGAACGTACGGAACCATTGGCTACGCTAAATCCACCAATTCGCTTTTTCATTCCACCCTCATCTTTACCGACCTGACGGCTCGTTTCAAGTTTTTAGGAAACGACAAAGCAAAAGTATCCCCATATATTTTTCTGGGGATCGGCTACATGCGGTTTATGGATAAAAATACCGATGAAAAATGGAATAACCTGGGATTACCTTCCTGTGGGATCGGACTTACTTATCACGTGCTCCCATTCATGAGCATCCGTTTTCAGGAAAAATATGTTTTTTCTAATTACGACAAAGTTGACCATATTTCACATAAAGCTGATGACAGTTATCTGCAGCACGACCTCAGCCTGGAATTTAATTTTGGTAAGGCTAAAGACACCGATAAAGATGGCGTCCCCGATAATAAAGATAAATGCCCGACCGTAAAAGGCCTGTTGAAATTTGATGGGTGCCCGGATACCGATAATGACGGCGTGGTTGATGCCGATGATGTTTGCCCCGGCACACCTGAAAATGTTAAAGTGGATGCTAAAGGCTGCCCGCTGGATACCGATGGCGACGGCATTGCGGATTACCTGGATAAATGCCCGGACGTTAAAGGCCTTGCAAAATTTGAAGGCTGCCCTGATACCGATGGCGATGGTGTTACGGATGCCAATGACAAATGTCCAAATACTCCCGCCAATGTGAAAGTTGACAGTAAGGGCTGCCCCGTAGATACTGATGGCGACGGTATTGCCGATTATTTAGACAAATGCCCGAACGATAAAGGCCTTGAAAGCCTGAACGGCTGTCCCGACAAAGATGGCGACGGAGTTCCCGACTATCTTGATAAATGTCCTGATGTAAAAGGTATTGCAGCAAACAAAGGCTGTCCCGAAGTGAAACAGGAAGTTAAGGAAATATTCAGGAAGGCCTTGCAGGGAATTCAGTTTGAAACAGGAAAAGACATCATCCGGCCGGTTTCGTTCCCGATACTTAATAATGTGGTTACCATTATGAAAGAAAATAAAGAATACAACCTCATCATTAACGGCCATACCGATAATGTAGGCAACCCTGAAGCAAATATGACGCTGTCACAAAAACGTTCCGACGCCGTGAAAGCATATCTTGTTAAAAAAGGTATTGATGCTTCGCGCATGAAGGCTTATGGCTTTGGAGAAACCAAGCCGGTTGAGGACAATAAAACCGCAGCCGGACGTGCTAAAAACCGCCGTGTTGAGTTTGTGGTAGAATTCTGATTTTTAAAATCATAAAATAAAAAGGCTGTATCTGATGCTCTGATACAGCCTTTTATTTTGCAATTTATAAACGGCCATACTTGTTTTAATTTAATCTAAAAAATATCTATAAAAAAAACATTTGTTGTAAATTTAAAAAAAATATTATTTTTACAGTTTCTTTTAAAATACAAAAACTATAAACTATGAAAAAATTAATTATTCTTTGTGTAATTCTTCTTTCAGCAACTTATATCGCTGATGCCCAGAATGCAGACAGAAAATGGAGTATTGGCCTCTATGGTGGTGCCAATCAGTATGCCGGCGATCTTGGTAATGGATTTTATCGTTTCGATAAAGGGTTTTACGGAATGGGGCAGTTAACATTTTCGCGTTATATCAACCGTTTTATTGATATCTCTCTTTTAGGAAATTATGGAAACCTGGGCTATTCAAAAGATACAGACAGTACTTTTAAATCCAGCCTGCTTCATATAAATCTTAACTTCAGGTTTAAATTTTTAGGCAACGACAAGAAGTTTTCACCATATCTTTTTGGAGGGTGGGGATATTCAAGGTTTACCAACCTGAATAATAAAAACCAGGTATGGAACAAAGCTGCTATTCCTGTTATCGGAGCCGGTTTCACATGGCACATGATCCCATCGTTAAGCCTGCAGTTTCAGGAATCTTTTATGTTTGTCAATTATGATAACATTGATGGCGTTTCAAATAAAGCCAATTATGACCACTTTTTACAACACAGTCTTGGCCTGATGGTTAATTTCGGCAAATTGAAAGATACGGACGAGGATGGAATTCCCGATAAGACAGACAAATGTCCTACTGTAAAAGGCCTTGCTAAATTCAACGGCTGTCCCGATACCGACAATGACGGTGTTGTTGATGGTGATGATATGTGCCCGGGAACACCAGAAGGCGTAAAAGTCGATGCCAAGGGTTGTCCTCTGGATACCGATGGCGATGGTATTGTTGATTATCTTGATAAATGTCCCGATGTTAAAGGCCTTGCAAAATTTGAAGGTTGCCCTGATACCGATAACGACGGCGTTATTGACAGTCAGGATGAGTGCCCGGAAACACCTGCCAATGTTAAGGTTGATGCCAAGGGTTGCCCGCTCGACACCGATGGCGATGGTATCCTTGACTATCTTGATAAATGTCCTGATGTTAAAGGTGTTGCCGAATTCGAAGGCTGCCCCGACAGAGATGGCGACGGAATTCCTGACTATCTGGATAAATGCCCGGATGTAAAAGGTATCAAAGAAAATAAAGGTTGCCCGGAAATCAAACAATCTGTTAAGGATGTGTTCCGCAAAGCACTGCAAGGCATCCAGTTCGAAACCGGCAAGGACGTCATCCGTCCGGTTTCCTTCCCGATACTCAACAATGTTGTTAATATCATGAAAGAAAACAAAGAATACAACCTGATCATCAACGGACATACCGATGATGTAGGTTCCGACGAATCGAACATGATATTGTCCGACAAACGTGCCGCCGCAGTAAAAACGTATTTGGTTAAAAACGGCGTGGAAGTAACCCGACTGAAATCATTCGGTTATGGTGAAACCAAACCTGTTGAAGATAACAAAACCGCTGCCGGCCGTGCGAAGAACCGCCGCGTAGAATTTATCGTAGAGTTTTAATCTGTAAATTGTAAACTCAAAAAGGCTGTGTCTTGATTGATACAGCCTTTTTTATTGTACCTGAGTCGTATTGAAAAAAGTTGACACAGAAAACAACTTAATTTGTGACCATTTGATAAGGAATCAGGGATAAGTGGAATCGGGATAGAAGCAATTTTGGAAAACGTTCCGGGGCTTTGCAACGGGCGGTACTTGAACATTCCCGCCGTGTCAACCCGTCCATAAAATTAATTTTATCATTTCAAGTTTTCCCGCATTTCGGCAGGTGCAAGCCCCTGTTATCGGTATGTTGCTTTTGTTTTTATCCTTTCCATTATTTGTTTTTGTTCTTTAATTACTAGTCTATAAACCAAGTCATGGCTGCAAAGGGATTCTCAAAATCAAATTGGTTTGAATGCCAATAATTCAATAAGCATATTATGGTTAGTGTCAAAGGCACCAAATAAAATAATAATTTATTTGTTAAAAATTTCTTTTCGCTTCTAATTGTCAATGCTATTCCTGAGATTGTCGATATTAATGCAGGTATAAATAAAATGATAGATACTATTATGCAAGAACGAACGAAGCCATGAATGGAATATGTATTAGGGTCATTATAACTAACACCAAAGCCCGTTTTATGCTCAGTAGTTATCACAAAATATGTTTCAATTGACCAAATATAATAAAGAGGAACGAGCCCAATTAAAGGAGTAAGTGATAAAACTTTTAAGATTAACCTTACAATTTTCATTGTTGTCAATTACCGATAACTTGTGCCTTTATTTACTCCCCGAAATTTTCACGTTAAGCTTTACCGCAAAATTTTTGAGTTCGTTGTCAAAAGCATAATACCCGTAACGGTAAAACACACCGGCGCCCAGCTTGAGGTATGCAAGGTTAAAAAGCTTAAGCCGCACCAGGTTGTCAAACAACAGCCCGGATTCAAAAAACCATTTATCGGGAACTTTAAAATCTATTCCGGTATGATAGTTTTTATCCGATAGTGTTCCGTACAAAATGCTTTGGCAAATGGTTAATTCAGGCCTGAATTTTCTGATCTTAAACAAATAACTTTCGAACGAATGCCGGTAATGAAAAGCCACATATTTGTCGTACAAAAACTCATCAATGCGCATGGTTTGAAACGTATTCCTGAAATAAAGCATAAAGCTGGAACTGTATGAGCCTTTGCCTTTAAAAAGCTTCATATAAGGAGCCTTGTTAAGGATTAGACCCGATTCGAGCAAGACTTCTGTTTTCCCAAAATGCTTTATCCTGAATTCGTCTTCAACGGCAAATTCTATTTTGTCATAGTTGAACTGCCCGTCCAACAGCCCTTTAAATCCGCGTATATAGGAGAAATACAACACAGGATATTTGGTTCCCAGTGCATACCTTTTATTAAAAGCATCGACAAGTTTTTCGTCGTAGGCATAACGTATTCCAAATTTCAACTCGGTGAATTTGTAAGTGTTTTTGTCAACCGTGTCGGCAATGTCGGGCAGGTAATAATAGCCATACTCCGGCGTGCGGCTTTCGTGCAACCCTGCGATTTCAACTTGTGCGTACCGTAATGCCCTGAATTTGAAATAAGCATTATACCGTTCCACAAAATCAACCCTGTCGATGAGGTACTCGTTCCAGTAGGAAAAATTACGGTACTTGTATAATCCGGTCAGGCCGGGCGTTTCAAGGTCCTTCATGTAATTAAAACCCAGAAATATTTCATGTTTTTTTGAAATATTAAATTCAAGGTCGCCGCCGTATTTGAACTTTTTATCCCAGAAACCATAAGCGCCAAAACCTCCGAGGGAGAACCATTTACATAATTTTTCATTGGTCCTCAGCCCAAGCCCGATCCTGACACCTTCAATATTGTTATAGTTGAAAAGCTCTTCAAGCTTGAAATCAAAAATACTCAGCGGCAGGTATCCGTCAAGAATTTTTTCAGCTGCCCTCGGGATATAATCGAATTTTCTTTTTTTACCCAGCGAATCCAATTTGGCGTAGGTTTTTATTTCTTTTGCCGTCAGCGTATCCTGCCGGGTGCTTTTCCAGTATTGCTCATCGTGCTTGCCTGCACCTTCTTCAAAAACAATATTGCTTGGGCCAAAATCTTTGTTTTTATTTTCTGCGTTGAAATCAATTTCAGAAATATAACTCCGCCCCCGCATCACCACGCCTACTTTTTCAGACGGATAATTCGGCAACAGCCAGTCGTAATTCAGCTGGACCGGAAACCAGTATTTGTTGTCCGTGAAGGCATACATCTGCTGAATTTTTATCGACCATAAGCCTTCTTCAGCAGGCTGTGCAATCACATTTTGTATGGCATAACGGTTCGAGTTGATGTACAGCACACCCTTGAGCGCATGAAAACTTTTTCCGGCCATGGGCTTGAAAGAAATGACGAAGACGCTGTCCCCATTGCTATACAGCGTATCTTCCAGTAAAAAGTTGTACCGGCCGATGCTGCCGTTGCTGATCGGGTTCAGATAATCTTTTACATCGGTAAGTGTTAATGAAATAAAATCCGTATAAAATGAAAAAGGCTGTACATCCGTTGCCAATGTGGTGAAGTTGGGATCTGAAAACCCTGAAACCCTTGTGCCGAGGACTTTTTCCTGGCTTTTTCCGTTCAGATACATACGTTCTGAAAACGATTCCATCATCATGATATATTGTTCTTCAGCCTGCCGGCTCAGCCGGAGGAAGGTGCTGTCGTCCTTAAGTTTTGATTCGGGATCTGAGCTTATTGTGTATTTTGTTTTATCGAGATACCACTCGGCGGTTACTTTGTTGTAACATTTGTACCGGAACGAAGGAATGTTCTCAGGGTCGTTAAGCTTTCTGTTTTCCTGAGCCTTCCGTATGATCTTATGTGCGGGATTTTCACCCGGGTAAATCACCACCCCGCTTAATTCAAGATTCCTTCGGACCATGGAAACCTTCAGGTATTTTGGTTTCGAACTTACGTCAATGGTTCGGGCCTGATAACCGACAAATGTGAACGTCAGTGACTCGATGGGAACCGTGGACTTGAAATAAAAATTTCCATCGATATCTGTTGACCCGCCATAATCATCATCGTTGACAACAATGTTTACGAAAGCAAGAGGTGCGCCGGTTACAGAATCAGAGACCTTCCCGGATGCAACATGCTGCGCCATTATCCATTGAGGAAAAGAAAACAATATAAAAGTCAAAAACAAAATCCGGTATTTCATGCAGCAAAGTAAGCAATAAAAAATTAACCTAAGGTTTTATAACGCAAAACCGGTCATTATTAGCATAATATTTTTAAAATTACTGGTATGCGTAGGTTTTATATTATATTTTTGTATAAGCAATCATTATAATTCTTGTTTTGAAAACGTCATTTAAAAAAGTTTTATTTCTTGTAATTTTTTTTCTGGACACTTTTTTATCGTTCGGGCAGCTGCTGGATTTCGAAATTTTTATGGATACCACAGCCTCGTGCGACTGGAATCCTGTTGACACTAACAAGGTGGCCATTGCATTACGCGGAAGCGATGGGTATTTTGATGTTTATTCCGTCAATACCGATGGCAGCAATAAGACCTGCATCACCTGTGGAAACAGCGTTCTTCCTGGCAAACATCAGGGCTCTCCGTCTTACCATCCTTCGGGGAATTATCTGGTAATAACCGTTGAAAAAGCCGTTCATCCAGGTTCTTCCATTGAAGCATTGCCCGGGCTGGGAGGCTATACAGATATCTGGGTCATCACCAGCGACGGAACAAAAGCCTGGCCGCTGACAAACACCGCCAATGATTCAACTGGCGGCGCCATGTATTGTTTCTTTTCGCCCGACGGAACACAGGTTATGTGGACCGAACGCACTGCCGCGCCAACGCCGGCCTGGGACATCCTCAACTGGAAACAGCTTGCGGGTTTTTGGGTGATTAAAGTCGCCGATTTTCATTACAGCCCCGACAGCGTGTATATAGACAATATCAGGACTTACGGTGATAACAACCCCGGATTTTATGAGTGTTACGGATGGTCCCCGGACGGTTCACGCATTCTGTTTAGCAGCGATTATAACCAGTTGACGTTCTGGGACAACCAGGTCTTCACGCTTGATGCAGCCACCGGCGGTGATTGGAAACAGTTGACCAACGGGAATTACAATGAGCAGTCATTCTATACTCCCGATGGCAGCGCAATCGTTTATATGTGTAATAAAAGCAACCAGAATACCGGTTGCGACTGGTGGATCATGAATGCCGACAGTACGAACAAACACCGCATAACTTTTTTCAACGATTCCACAAGCCCGCAATATGCAGGATACATGCTGGTCACCGGGCTCGGTCATTTCAGCCCCAATGGTAAAAAAATGATCGCAGAAACCCAGAACCCTTTAGTTCAGATTGCGACGGCCTACCTTGTTGATTGGAATCCGGGTGTCATGGGCACAGAAGAAAATCCCGGGCAGCAAGAAGAGAGCCTTGTCTATCCAAATCCTTCAGGAGGAAAAATAAATATTAATCCGCCACCTGAAACAAAGCGGATTGAAATTGTAACGATTAACGGTCAGGTTCTTTCAGAAATCAATACCTCCGGGAAACAAATGGTAGGCATAGATCAGTTGCTAAGCGGGGTTTATTTAGTAAAATTCATTTCTGAGAAGACTATTTATACAAAAAAAATCATTGTAAACACTAAATAAAAACCATTCTTAAAACGTAAGAAATTTTCACAGGCCAATCGCCTGTTTTGATTATGGCAGAACATAACGATCTTGGAAAAGAAGGAGAAGACCTGGTTGCGCAGTTCCTTGCAGATAAGGGATTCAGGATATTGAACCGCAACTGGCGTTACGGAAAAGACGAGCTTGATATCGTGGCAGAGACAGATACACACCTTGTTTTTGTGGAGGTAAAAACCCGCAGTAATATCATTTTTGGTGAGCCTGAAGAAGCCGTTACCAAAAAGAAACAGCGTTTCCTGATCCGCGCTGCAAATGCCTACATCGAAAAAAATAATTGTACCAAAGAAGCCCGCTTTGACATAATTTCCGTAATTTTGCCGTCGCATCCACCACACATCAACCATATTCAGGATGCTTTTTATCCAACTCTTTGAAAAATCTTAAGCTATGAAAACCTCCGGTAGTTCACCAAATAAAAAAAGATCACACAGCAAAGAAGACCGGAAACCCCGGGACAAAAAACCTTTTTCCGGAAAACGCAACGACAAACCCACCGAAAGAAAATACGCTAAAAAAGAAGATGGTTCAGGTTATGCTGACCACCATGATGAAGACCGCGGCAAGCGGCCTGAAAGGAAATTTGCAAAGGGTGGCGATTACAAAAAAAGAGCCGGCAAACCGTTTGAAAAATCTCATGATGGAAGCGCTGACAGGCCGGCAAAGCGTTATGACGACAATCATAGTGGGGAAGAGAAAAAACGTTATTCCGATAAGCCATTTCATGCCAGGGAAAAGAAATATGGCGATAAGGGCACACATTCCGGTAAAAGATTTTCTGGTGGAGATGATTATAAAAACAAAGAAAAGAGACCTTACGAAAAACATAAGGAAGGTGGCTCCGAAAGGCCTGCTGAACGCTATGTCCGGAAAAAAAGAACCGAAAACGACAGGCCATATTCCGACAAACAAAGTTTTTCTCATGAAGGTGATGGGGACAAGAAACCGTTTTCAAAAAACAAAAGGCCGCGGGTAATGGAACCCAAAACCTATATCGGCAGAAAACGCGAATACCGTGAAACTGAGATTTATGTAAAAGACAATACCTACGCCAAGCGCCCGTCGTTCCGCGACCTTTCGGAGACAAACGGGATACGCCTGAATAAATTTATTGCCAATGCCGGCATCTGCTCGCGCCGTGAGGCCGACACCCTTATCGAAACCGGCGTAATCACCATCAATGGAAAAGTCGTTACCAAGCTCGGAACGAAAGTGATGCCGGGCGATGTGGTCAAATTTAACGAACAGGTTTTGACCGGCGAACAGCACCAATATCTCTTGCTAAACAAGCCCAAGGGCTATCTTACCACCACCGACGACCCGCAGGAGCGTAAGACCGTGATGGAGATCATCAGGCATGCCTGCAAAGAAAGGATTTATCCGGTGGGCCGCCTCGACAAAAACACTTCGGGATTGTTGCTGTTCACTAATGATGGCGAGTTGGCAAAAAAACTCACACATCCGAGCCACCGCGTTGAAAAGATCTACCATGCAGAACTGGATAAGCCGTTACAGAAAGCTGATATGCTAAAAATCTCAGAGGGAATTGAGCTGGAAGACGGCCTGATAAAAGTAGATGCCATCGCGTATGGCGAGACAAAAAAAGAAGTCGGCATCGAAATCCATTCAGGTAAAAACCGTATTGTACGCCGCATTTTTGAAAGCCTGGGCTATGAGGTGGTAAAACTTGACAGGGTAGTGCTGGCGGGGCTTACCAAAAAAGATTTGCCGCGAGGGAAATACCGTTTTTTAAGCACGGAAGAAGTAAATATTCTGAGAAGGATAAAATAACCTGACTATTTCACTAAAGATCCGTTTTCAAAATCTTTCTCTTGTTGCACAAAGCATAATTCTCCTTTTTGATTCTCAGCCATGAGTATCATGCCCTGCGACTGTATTCCCCTCAACATCCGGGGTTGCAGGTTCACCAGGATCACTACTTTCTGGCCGATAATTTTTTCAGGATCGTAATTTGCGGCAATACCCGATACGACAGTTCTTTTATCAATCCCGGTATCCACGGTAAGTTTAAGAAGCTTATCCGTCTTTGGCACACGTTCCGCGGTAAGTATCGTCCCGGTGCGTAGGTCGAGTTTGGCAAATTCTTCGTACGAAATATCTTGTTTGGCAGGAGTGACTTTTGTTTCAGCCATTTTGTTCTGCTCTTTGGTTTTGTTTAATTTTTCAACCTGGGCCAGAACGGCATCGTCTTCAATTTTTTCAAACAATAATGAGGCTGTGCCAAGTTTTGAATTATCTTTTAAGAGTTCCACACTCCCGGCGTCATTCCAGCCTGAAAACTCAAAATTCAGGATCTTTTTAATTTTTTCTGAAGTAAAGGGTAAAAAAGGATGAGCGACAATGGCCAGGTTGGCACAAATCTGTAACGACAGATTTAGGATGGTCTGCACTCGTTCGGGCTGCGTGGCAACAATTTTCCATGGTTCGCTGTCGGCGAGGTATTTGTTTCCCAGCCGTGCGAGGTTCATCATCTCGCTCAATGCTTCGCGGAACCTGAAATGGTCAAGTGATGCGGCGATACGTCCGGGAAATTCTTTTATGGCTGCGACTAGTTGTTTGTCCGCATCCGTCAGTTCTGTAATTGAAGGAACAACCCCATTGTAGAATTTTCCTGTAAGCACAACCGCTCTGTTCACAAAATTTCCGAGTATGGCAACGAGTTCACTGTTGTTTTTGGTTTGGAAATCTTTCCATGTAAAGTCGTTATCCTTGGTTTCGGGGGCATTAGCGGTGAGTACATAACGCAGGACATCCTGTTTTCCCGGGAAATCGGCCAGGTATTCATGCAACCAAACAGCCCAGTTGCGCGAGGTTGAAATTTTATCTCCTTCAAGGTTTAGAAATTCATTGGCCGGCACATTATCGGGTAAAATATAGCTGCCTTCGGCATGCAATATGGCCGGGAACATGATGCAATGAAACACGATATTGTCCTTCCCGATAAAATGCAACAGCCGTGTATCTTCGTCTTTCCAGTATGTTTCCCATTTTTTACCTTTTTCAGCGGCCCATTCTTTGGTCGCCGATATATATCCGATGGGTGCGTCAAACCAGACATATAGCACTTTCCCTTCCGCGCCTTCCACGGGAACTTTTACGCCCCAGTCCAGGTCTCTGGTTACGGCGCGTGGTTGCAAACCCTGGTCGATCCACGATTTGCATTGCCCGTAAACATTGGTTTTCCATTCTTTGTGATCTTCAAGTATCCATTGTTTCAGCCAGGGCTCATATTTATCAAGAGGCAGGTACCAATGTTTGGTCTCTTTCATCACGGGAATATTTCCGCTGAGCGCTGAACGCGGGTTGATAAGGTCGGTAGCATTTAATGAGGTGCCGCAGTTTTCGCATTGGTCGCCATAAGCCCTTTCGTTATTGCAATGCGGGCATGTGCCGGTGACATACCTGTCGGCAAGAAACTGTTTTTGTTCTTCATCATATAGCTGTTCAGAAGTCTTAACAATAAATTCGCCTTTATCGTAAAGTGTTTTAAAAATCTCCGCCGCGGTCTCGTAGTGTATTTTATTGGAAGTGCGTGAATAAATATCGAACGAGATGCCGAATTCTTCAAACGAATCTTTTATGATCTTGTGATATTTGTCGACCACCTGCTGCGGGGTGATGCCTTCTTTTCTGGCTTTTATCGTGATTGGAACGCCATGCTCGTCGGAACCGCCGATAAAAACGACATCTTCGCCCTTCATTCGAAGGTAACGGACATAGATATCAGCAGGAATATATACACCGGCCAGGTGTCCGATATGAACGGGGCCATTAGCGTAAGGCAGGGCGGAGGTAACGGTGGTTCGTTTGTAATTTTTTTCTTTAGGTTCCATTTAAATGCGTGTTTTTTACTAATTTTCACAAGTTTTTATGAATTGCAAAATTAAGTATTTCGTCCGATTTATATGGATAATTAAACGAAATGGTAGCTGTTATGACCCTAAAGCCCTGAAGTCTCTTCGGCTTTATAACAACGGACTTTAGTCCGTTGTTAAGCGAGCTAAGCGCTAATATGGGCTTTAGCCCTGAAAAAAGTATTTTTATTAATAATTAAATTCATAGCTTTGGCTTCTAATAAATCCTGAAACCAACACCGCCTTTTAAGGCAGAGGACTTTGAACAACAATAATAATTGGGTTTCAGCCCTGAAAATAAAAAATATGGCTTTTGTAAAAGTTATGATACATGCTGTCTGGGGAACAAAAAACCGCCATCCATTTTTAACGGATGAGATCAGAAAAAGTATGGTTGCTCACATCAAAGAAAACGCGAAAGATAAGCAGTTGTTTATTGACACCCTTGATGGATATACGGATCATTTGCATTGTTTATTTGGGCTTAATGCCGATATGAGTATTGCTAAAACATTGCAATTGCTAAAAGGGGAATCTGCTCACTGGATCAATGATCAGAAAATCATCAAATCAAAGTTTGGGTGGGCAGATGAATACTATGCAGTTTCCGTGAGTGATTCAGATCTGGCCAGGGTAAGAAAATACATTAATGAACAGGAATCCCATCATAAGAAAGTTACCTTTGCTCAGGAATATGAAAAGTATATCAGGGCTGAAGCCTTATAGTAGTGGGTCATCATTAACCCCGGCCTTAAGGCCGGGGTTAATGATGACTATGCTCTCTTTTAAGGACTTTAGTCCTGACCACCTCATTATATGCACATTATGAAAACACCACCCTATCTAAAAAAAGGCCACAGCATCGGCATCGCCGCTCCCGCCCGGAAGATCAGCATCGAAGAACTTAGTCCCGCTATTGAACTCCTTAAAAACCGGGGGCTTGAACCGGTTTTTGCCTCCAACCTTTTCTGCAGCGATAACCAATATGCCGGAACAGATGAAGAACGGCTCAACGGTTTTCAGGAACTGCTGGACGATCCTGAAATAAAAGCCATCATTTGTGCACGCGGCGGTTACGGCACCATGCGTATCATTGATAAACTCGATTTCTCACAGTTTCTGCTACACCCCAAATGGATCGCCGGTTATAGCGATGTTACCGTGTTGCATTCCCACATTAACAAGAACTTCGGAATCGAAACACTGCACAGTTCTATGCCAATAAATTTTTCCACCAACACGCCAGAAGCTTTGGAGAGCCTGAGAAAAGCCCTGTTTGGAGAAAAACTTTCTTATGTTGCAGCGAACGATAACCTTAACAGGCCAGGTAAAACCGAAGGCGTGTTGACTGGCGGTAACCTGTCTATTTTATATGCCCTGAGTGGTTCTGCTTCTGATATAGATACCAATGGAAAAATACTTTTTATCGAGGACCTTGAAGAATATCTGTATCACATCGACCGTATGATGGTGCAGCTGAAACGCAGCGGAAAGCTTCAAAACCTTGCCGGGCTAATAGTAGGAGGGATGAACAACATGAACGACAACACGGTTCCGTTTGGCAAAACTGCGTATGAGATCATTTCTGAACATGTTGCAGCTTATGATTACCCGGTTTGTTTCGGTTTCCCGGCGGGGCATATGGATGATAACAGGACGTTGGTCATGGGCAGAAAAGTTGACCTTGAAGTTTATAAAAATAAATCGGAAGTTCATTTTGTGTGATGCTTAACTTCCAGATAAATACCGTCTCTAAAACGCATCACCATAACGAAAAAAAAATTACATTTGCAGTTCAACACTAATTAAAAATCATTTTATGAAAAAATTGTTTTTAACTACAGCTGTTTTATTACTATTTGTTTTTCAAAACAGCCATGCCTGTACCAACTTTATTATTACCAAAGGCGCCTCCACTGATGGTTCTGTAATGATTACCTATAATGCCGATTCACACACGCTTTATGGAGAACTTTATTACAGGCCGGCAAAAGATTATCCCGAGGGAGCCATGATGGATATTTATGAATGGGACACCGGCAAATTTCTTGGAAAAATAAAACAAGCCCGTCATACCTATTCCGTGATCGGCAATATGAATGAACATCAGCTTGCCATTGGTGAGACAACATACGGCGGCGTTGAAGAACTTCTTTTTGACACCACCAGTATTTTGGATTACGGGAGCCTGATATATATTGCCCTTCAAAGATGTAAGACTGCCCGCGAAGCTATAAAGCTTATCGGGGAGCTGGTTGCAGAATATGGCTATTATAGCGAAGGGGAATCGTTTTCTATTTGTGATGCAAACGAAGCCTGGATATTTGAAATCATTGGAAAAGGACAGGGCGGCAAAGGCGCCGTATGGGTTGCCAGGCGTATCCCCGATGGTTATATTTCCGGCCACGCCAACCAGGCTCGTATCACTACCTTTCCCCTAAACGATCCTGAAAATTGCCTCTACGCAAAAGATGTGATTTCGTTTGCCCGTGCAAAAGGCCTTTTCAAAGGAGAAGATAAAGATTTTAGTTTTTCAGACACCTATAACCCTGTGAATTTTGAAGGCGCCCGTTTCTGTGAAGCCCGCGTCTGGAGCGCTTTCAAAAGCGTGAATAGCGATATGGGAAAGTACCTTGATTACGCCATGGGCCAAAACCTGAAAAACAGAATGCCGCTCTGGATCAAACCGGACAAAAAACTTTCCGTCTATGATGTCATGGAGCTGATGCGCGACCATTATGAAGGTACGCCAATGGATATGACCAACGATCTTGGCGCCGGTCCATTCAAATGCCCTTACCGCTGGAGGCCGATGACATGGGATGTAGACGGTGTGCAATACATACATGAAAGAGCCACTTCCACCCAACAGACAGGTTTTACTTTTGTGGCACAAAGCCGCAGCTGGCTGCCGGATCCAGTGGGAGGAATCTTTTGGTTTGGCGTTGATGATTCGTACAGTACGGTTTATGCTCCGATGTATTGCAGTATTACCAAGGCTCCTGAAGCTTATGCCGAAGGTTACGGCGATATGAATACCTTTAATGAAAATGCCGCTTTCTGGGTCTTTAACCAGGTTTCAAATTTTGCTTATACCCGCTATTGCGACATTATCCCTGAAGTCCGGAAGTTACAGAAAGAACTGGAAACAAAATACATAACACAGGACGTTCCCGAAATGGATAAAAAAGCGGCCGAACTGTATAAAAAATCACCTAAAAAAGCCAGTGAATTTTTAACACAATATTCTGTAAAAACCGGTAACGAACTTGTAGTCCGCTGGAAACAATTTTACGGCTATCTTTTCACCAAATACATGGATGGGAATATCAAGTATCCGGGAAAGACAAAAGAAACTTCCAAAGTGGAACATCCAAGATACAGCGATGAGTGGTACTGGATGATCGTTAAAGAAACAAAGAACAGGTACCGTAATTTAACACCGGACTGTAATAAATAAGATTGTTTTTTTTCTGATACAACAGCCGCATATTTTTGCGGCTGTTTTTATAAAACCACTAAAATGCCCCTGTTAAACCTGCAACACCTGATTGTTGATTTTAAAAGCGAAAGCGGTGTCGTTCGTGCAGTGAAAGATGTTTCTTTTTCTCTTGAAAAAGCAAAGACCATTGGAATTGTCGGTGAGTCCGGTTCCGGTAAATCCGTGACCTCACTGGCTTTGATGGGCCTGCTGCCTGCGGGTATTTCTAAAGTGGCTTCCGGAACCGCAATGTTTGCTGATAAAAGCGGAAACGTAATTGACATCCTTGCGTTGCCTGAAAATAAACTCAGGAAATTCAGGGGCGCTGAAATTGCCATGATCTTCCAGGAACCGATGACCTCACTGAACCCCGTGTATAAATGCGGCAGGCAGGTGGCAGAAACGATAATGCTACATCAGAAAGTCAATAAAAGGGAGGCTAAGCGCATTACACTTGACTGGTTCCGGGAGGTCATGCTTCCCGATCCTGAAAAAGCATACAGGTCTTATCCTCACGAACTCTCGGGCGGGCAGCGCCAGCGTGTGATGATCGCCATTGCCATGAGCTGCCGGCCATCGCTGCTCATTGCAGACGAGCCCACAACAGCCCTGGACGTGACGGTTCAGAAAAACATTCTGGAACTGATGAAACACCTTCAGCAGAAATACCAGATGAGTATAATCTTCATTTCGCACGACCTTGGCGTTATTGCTGAGATTGCGGATTATGTGCTGGTGATGTATAAAGGCGAGGTGGTAGAACAGGGTTCTGTAGAGGAGATTTTTAAAAATCCGCAGCACCCATACACCAAGGGTTTGCTTGCCTGCCGGCCACGACTGGACGCACGTTATAAACGCCTGCCGACCGTTGATAATTTTATGGAAAACAAAACCGATGGCCTGTTTGAAGAAATTACCACCGGAGAATATCAGCAGGAATTGGATGCTATTTATAAAAATGAGCCGATGCTGGAAGCCGGCCATATTAAAACCTACTTTACGTTTAAACACGGATTGTTTCGTGCGGCAACCAAATTCAAAGCTGTTGATGATGTCAGTTTTACTGTTTTTCCAGGTGAAACCCTCGGTATTGTAGGAGAATCCGGATGTGGCAAAACGACCCTGGGCAGAACGGTATTGCGGCTTGTTGAACCCACCAGCGGAAAAATTGTTTTTTTCGGTAACGATATTACGTCTTATTCCAAAAGCAAACTCAGGCATATCCGTAAGGATTTTCAGATCATTTTTCAGGACCCGTATTCTTCCCTGAACCCTCGACTTACGGTCGGTAAAGCAATAACCGAAGGTATGCGGATCCACAAGGTCGGCAAAAGCGCCCAGGAACGAAAGGCCATTGCTATCGGGATATTAAAAAAAGTTAACCTCAGCGAAAATATTTATGAGCGCTATCCGCATGAACTCTCCGGCGGGCAGCGACAGCGGATTTGTATCGCCCGCGCCTTAGCGCTCAGGCCAAAGTTTATCATCTGCGACGAATCGGTTTCTGCTCTAGACGTTTCAGTGCAGGCACAGGTGTTGAATTTGCTCAATCAGCTGAAAAAAGAATACAGGTTTTCATTGATATTTATTTCGCACGACCTGTCGGTGGTTAAGTATATGTCCGACCGCATGATGGTGATGAAAAACGGAAAGCTTGTTGAATACGGCCCATCTGAAGAGATTTATAAAAATCCCCAAACCGATTACACCAAAAACCTGATTGCGGCGATCCCGAAAGGCCTATAACCGGCTGAAAATTACCTTCTCAATGATTTCCGGAAAATAACGGTATTCCAGCTGGTGGACTTTTTGTGCAATGGTGTCTGGTGTATCATCAGGATCCACGGGGCATTTTGCCTGAAAAATGATCGCGCCTTCATCATATTTTTCATTGACATAATGAATGGAAATTCCTGTTTCGGTATCGCCGGATGCCCGGACCGCCCGGTGAACGATATCGCCATACATGCCTTTTCCGCCGTATTTCGGCAATAATGCGGGATGTATATTTATTATTTTTCCGGGATACCGGTCAATGATCTTTTGGGGTATCATCAGCAGAAAACCGGCAAGGACAATGAAATCGATATGATATTCGTACAGTTTATCAAGGACGATATCGGTTTCTTTAAGCTCTTTTAAAGAAAAAACAAAACAGGGAATATGATGGTTTTTGGCACGTTCAATCACGTAAGCATCCTTATTATTTGTAAGAATCAGGGCTACCTCAACATTGTTTTTTTCAGCAAAATAGGTAATGATATTTTCAGCGTTGGTGCCGTTGCCCGAAGCAAATAGTGCTATTTTTTTCATTTCAAAATTTTTTGGATAAACCCTCGCTACAGTTACAGCAAATATCTATGTTTTTTCGTTCTGAAAAGACCTTATTCCTGAAAATCTGGTACTTTTCGTTTTTCCAGATTTCATCCAGGCTTTGATTCAGTATGGTTCCCATGGAAAAAGAAGCATTTTTATCAAAGCAACATGGTATCACATTTCCGTCCCAGGTGATCACACAAGAACTCCACATCCGGAAACAACGGTTGGGTAATATGCTGTTAAGTGTTACCGTACCGTTTTTATCTGTTTTATACCGTGTGCTTTTTTCAGGGAGCCATTCCTCGGCGCTATTATTAGTAATAAGTTGAAAAGCTTTTATCGTAACCCTATCAACACCTAGCTGCCTTCCGAGTTTTTTTATTTCTTTTTGCTGGTGCTGATTTTTTTTTGTAAGCAGGAATTGCAGTTCTATAAATGGGTGACGTTTTTCCATTCTTTTTTTTAATGCCACCATGCTTTGGATTCCCGTTAATACTTTTTCAAAATTTCCGTTTTTTCGGTATTCATTGTATGTTGCCGCATCTGTACCATCCAATGAAATGATCAACCGGTCAAGTTGAGCATTTACTAATTTTTCCGCCAAAATTTCATCAAGGAAATTCCCGTTGGTAGATATGGCGGTATAAAATCCAGCTTGTTTAGCCATACCAATAAAGTCAATGAGTTCGGGATTCATAAAAGGCTCCCCCTGGAAATACAGGTTCAGGTAAAAGCCATATTCTGATGAATCGTTTAAAATTTTTTGAAATGTTTCTTTGGTAAGGCTTCCTTTAGGGCGTGTAAAAAAAGGCTGTGTGGTGAAACATTCGGGACAACGGAGGTTGCAGGATGTTGTCGGCTCAACTGATAAAAAAGCCGGGTTACCTTTATGAACGGGATTTCCGGTAATTATAGAAATGAAATATGAAAATTTTAATTGCAAAAAATTCAGCAGTTTTTTTCTGCTTATCAGCCGGAATAAGCGAAAAAAATCATATACGGATGCGAAGAACACAATCAGATGTTTTTGGTTAGCCTTTTTATTACCGGATATTGAATTAAAAATTCTTTGGCAATAATTCGTATAACGGTATAGGTTGGGATTGCCAAAATCATTCCCAGTATACCGGCGGCGCTGCCCGCAATCAGGATTACCAGGAATATTTCAAGGGGATGGGCTTTTACCACATTTGAATAGATCGTTGGCTGAACGACATAGGCATCAAGGATATTAATGGCCAACAAAGAACCGCCGACTTTAAGCACGAGCGGCAACATCTCCAGGGTCCCCCCGGCTTCAATAATCCCTGTTGAGGCAAATATCAACGCAATGATCATCCCGATAACCGGGCCGACATAAGGAACCACGTTCATCATACCGGCAAATACGCCTATCATGAGGGCATTTTTAAACCCGAAGATCCACATGGCAAGTGTGATGAGCGTCATTACAATGATAAGATCAACACTAAGCCCGATAAAATACTTAGACAGCATTTTGATGATCTTAAGAAAAATATGCTTGATTTCGGTCTGGAGCCTGACAGGCGTTACCAGCATAATGGCCCTGATCAGCATTTTATCCTGTTTCAGGAAAAAGAATGTGATAAACCCAATGGCAAAAACCGCCACAAAAAAGCCGCTTGCAAAATTTAAAATGCTGTTTGCAAGGTCTTCAACATTGGTAAAGCTGATAAAAGACATTATTTTGTTGGAAATAATAATTTCAAGATTATCCTCCGGCTTAATCATCTGGTTCCGGATCAGGAAATTCTCAAGCCAGGTGATCGGCTCTCTTAATCCGGCCAGTAAAACATCAGGATCAATGGAAGCAAGCGTGGTGATCTGCGAAATCAGCACCGGAACCACAAGTGCAAAAAATCCAAAAATGACACCGTAAATTACGATAAGTGTGATGATGGCGCTCAGCGTATGCGGAAAAACCCTTTTGCCGATGCGTATCCGGTCGAGCAGATGGACCAGCGGCCGCCCCATGATGGAAAGTACCGCCGAAACAATAATAAATATTAAGATTTTAGAAAAGTACCAAACCAGGAAACCTACAATAATAACCCCGAGGATTATCAGAAGCCATTTATTTCGTTTCAGCATTGGCGTTACTTTTTGTCAAAAATAATGAAAAAGAGGATAATCTGTTATCAAATCGTGCTTAAAATTATTTCTTTCAATTGTTCCTTATTTCTGGGAAGGGAAATTCCCGCATAAGCGGCGGCGTTTTTAACGGCCTCGTTAAGGTTAAAATTTTCCTGGGTGGTGGAATAAAGTATTTTTTTCTTCATTAAATACCCGGCAAGATATTCCTGTTCTGTCTGCCCAGGAGTAGGAACAAGGATGGCTTTTTTTCCTGTGGTTGCGAGATCCATAATAGTGGAATATCCCGAACGGGCAATCACATATTCGGAACACATAAAAAATTTTTGTATTTCGGAGGGCGGTAAATAATTATAAACAGTAAGTTTTTTTTCTTTTGTATTTACCATGTTGCCTGATGGCAGTCCAAGCACCACCACCGCTTTTTTATCGGACTGTCTGAGCTGATCGAGAAGCAAGTCTTGAAAAAGCGTGCGTTGGGGTTCCGGGCCGGAGATCACGGCGCAGATGTCATATTCAATCATAGCACCCGGTGTCGGTTCGCCGAAATCAGAGAGCAGCCCGATAAACCGTGCATTGCCGGGGATGGGATGTTTACCGGAAAGATCCCCGGAAAGTTTAAAATCGCCCTCCATATCCGGGATCCAGCAAGCATCATACTTCATGATAAAATACCTGTGGACCCTCTTTAAAAAATTTTCTGTGAAGGTATTTCCTTTCGGGCTTTTAATAAAAAGCTGATGCGTGATGTAAACGGTACGGACTTTTTTGTTCCACAGCCCAAAACGGTTGTCAGAAATTACCGTGTCTATGCGGTGTTCCCTGACAATTTTTTTCAGCTTGAAATGTTCCGATACTATGCCGGATAAAATTTTCGGAGCCTGAAAAATTATTTTTCTTACCAGGTGTCTTCCCTTGGAATACCTGATGTTATAATCATCAAAGCGGATGCATTTGTTTTCAGGAAATGTATTTTTCAGCAATGAAAAGGCAACGCCACCGGCGGCAATAATAACCTGATGGCCGGCCTGGTTTAAAATTTTTATGATCGGGATACACCTGCTGGCATGGCCAAGTCCCCAGTTGAGAGGGCAAATCAGAATGTTTTTCTTTTCAGGCAAAACGATCAGAAAGTCAGGCTATACTGTACAGCAATATTTCTCGGTGCTTCGATATAACCGGGGCGGGTCATGTATTCTGTATTCAGAATGTTATTGACATACAGGCCCACTCTTTGAGTTTCAGTAATATCAAACAATCCACGCACATTCATTACAAAATATCCTTTGTCGTGTTCTTCCCGGTATGCTTTTATTCCGGGCAACAGGTCCGATGAAGTAATTCCCGGAATCAGTTCGCCCTCAAAAGCCTTATCAATATTAACCATATTGCTGGTATAGGTCATACCGATTCCAAGAGTGAAAAAATTAAAGGTAATATCAAAATCAACTTTAACAGAATGCAGGTACCTGTATTTTAAAATTTTCACACTGTTTCCTGTTGTGTCTGAAGCATCATAGCCAAGATTGATAGGATAACAATACGTATAACCTGCCAGAATAGTGGCCGGGAACCCAAAAAGATTTCCCTGGCCGGTAAAGGTGGCGTCAATTCCGGTAATGCGTGCATGCCCGACGTTTAAGGATTTAAACCCGACATCCGCCAATGTGGGATATAAAGCGGTATCCGGTTTATAAATACCAAAAGTAAATTCCATCATATTTTTATATTCGGTCCAGAATCCGGCAATATCAACGTACCCGTTCCATTTTCCAATTTTCACGCCCTGTTTGATGCCAACTTCTGCGGCCCAGCCGGTTTCGGGTTTTAAGGTTTTATTCGGGAAAATGTTCAAACCGCCAATGTTTGTTTTGATAAACTTTTCTGCAACTGACGGGAAACGGTATCCCTGGCCAAAAGATGCCCTGAGGAATGTATATTTGGCGGCCTGATAATTAATACCCGCCCTGAATACAGGCATGATTGGGATCGTGTGGTCCTTGCCTTTTATTTTAAATGAAAATGTAGATTCGGATTGTGCCGTATCGATCCGGTAATACTCTCCGCGCAAGCCCAAAGATAAGGTGAATTTTTTCCAGAATTTTGCATCATACTGAGTGTACACTGAAAAGTTAACCCCGTCGTGCTCACCGAAAAGTTCCGCCTGGGAGTTGGAATAGCTTCCCGAAACCCCGGCAGTAAGGTTGTGAATTCCTTTAAAACTGTGCTGGTACTGATAGTCGCCATAATATATGTCCGCAATATTGTTTTTGTCAGGTTCATTCGGGAATAAATTTGATGTGCGGAAGTATCTTAATTTCAGGCTGTATTTGCTTCCTTTTTTATTGAAATATAAAAAATAAGGATCGACATTTACCCGAAATCCCTTGTTATGAGTAATGGCGTCGGCTCGCTGCATTAACGCTGCCGAATCCGCATTGCCCCATAAGAAAAAGTTGGAGACCGCAGCATACATGGTGTTTGCATTGAGCCCGAAAGAAAGCCCTTCAATTTTTTTGACGCGGTAACGCATATTGATGTTGGCCCGTCCCCGGCATTCCCCGTTTGGATAGCGGAATCCCTGGTCCTCGAAAAAATTTCCACCCACACCCAGGTCAAACTGTCCGAATTTTTGTAAATGCGAAAAGTTAAAACCGCCAAACCCCGGATTTTTCATGCCCAAAAGTGAGAGCGGGTTGATGATTTTTGCCACCAGCGTATTTGAAAAATCAGGCGAGTATTCATCCCACCAGATGAGCTCTTTGCGTTTCGGGTTTAAATAAACACCTTCATTAATGGTGATTTTTGTCTGAGGTTTATCTTTCGGAAATGCGGTGCGCAAATTGATGACGCCATTGAGCGCCGATGAGCCGAATAACGCGGAAGAAGCGCCCTTGATAACTTCTATCTGGGAAATGTTTTCAACCGGCATATAGTTCCATTTTGCGTCACCGGCATCAGCCGACAGCAATGGCATATCATCCATCATGACCAACACACGGCTTCCGGCTCCGTAGCTGTATCCGCTTCCTGCGCGTATGCTGGGCTGCCCGTCAAAAATATCCACACCGGGAATTTTATTTATTATTTCATTGATGGCGTTGGTGTTTTTTTTCTCTATCTGGTCAGGTTTCAATACCGCCATCGAAATGGTGACATCAGATAATTTCTGTTCAAACTTTCCGGCGCTCACCACAATACCTTCAATAACCATGGATTCTTCGAACAACTGAATATCTTCAATGATGGTTTGCCCCGGTTTTAAATCGTACGTTTTTACGACCGTGGTAAAACCAATATATTTATAAGTGACTTTTATCTTGCCGGGCTCCACCTTTATGGAATACATACCATCAATATCGGACACCACACCGGTGTTTTCATTGATAACCACGTTGACACCGGGAATAGTTTCCTTTGATGTGCCGTTAAAGATTGTTCCTTTGATGGTCGCTTGCTGGGCGTAAGAACTGATTGAAAATGCAATAAGGATAAAAAATAAAAATAATGTTTTTTTCATAGGAGTCCTTTTTGTTTATAGCTTTTTTAAGGAGTGCAAATTTACAAAATAATCCATACCGCCAAACATATATAAATAGCTGAAATACAGGCACATACAAAGAATTGTAAAAAAATTATTTTGAAATTATTTTTAAAAGTATTGTTTCTCTAGTAACACAGAGTGTTGCCAGATATAAACGCATCGGATTTTTTTGCATCGATTTTTTTGTTAAAAAAACTTAAAAAGCAAGGTAAAGAATTAGAAAAGAATGATAAACAATAAAAATAACCAACCTTGTAACGTACTCAAATTAAAAACTTAAAACGTATTGAAGCGCGACATTTATTGGGGCTTCAATATAGCCGGGGCGGGTCATATATTCACTATTCAGAATATTGTTTACAAACAATCCGATCCTGTGATGTTTATTTATATCAAAGAGTGCACGGATATCGAGCAAATGGTATCCTTTATCATTCTTTTTCCGGTATTCTTTTAAACCAGGTAATAAATTTGACGAAGTGATCCCTGTGATTAATTCGCCTTCAAAAGCCTTATCAATATTGATGATTTTGCTATTATAGACATAAGAGAAACCCAGGGTGAAAAAATAAAATTTAATTTCAAAATCGGCTTTAACGGCATGAAGATGCCGGTATTTTAATATCTTAAAACTGTTGGTATCTGCTGCGTCATAATCAAGATTTATCGGATTGGTGTACGTATATCCCAAAACCAAAGTCGACGGGAACCCAAAGATCATACCCTGTCCTGTCAGGGTGGCGTCTACACCATTGATCAGGGCATGGCCGACGTTCAGTGATTTAAAGCCGACGTCATTAAGTGTTGGGTACTGGGCGGTATCAGGTTTATAAATCCCGAAAGTAAATTCCATCATATTTTTATATTGTGTCCAGAACCCGGCTACATCCAGATAGCCGATCCAGGCACCAACCCGGAAGCCCTGTTTAACACCCAGTTCTGCACTCCAACCGGATTCGGCTTCCAGATCGGGGTTCGGGAAAATGTTTAGGCCGCCTATGGATGTTTTAATATACTTTTCAGCAATGGAAGGGAACCGGTACCCCTGGCCAAAAGAAGCCCTGATAAAGGTATATTTTGCTACTTCAACATTTACACCAGCTCTCAATACAGGTTCTATCGGAAAAATAAGGGTGTCCTTTTTTGTCCTAATGGAAAAAGAAGATTCTGTTTCATCTTTATCAATGCGGTAGTATTCACCTCTGAGGCCAAGAGAAAAGGAAACACGTTCCCAGAATTTTGCATCAAACTGTATATAAAGCGATGCGTTCAGCCCATGGTGATTGGTCTGATACAATAATGCGGTGGATCTGCTGTAACTTCCGGAAATACCGGCCGTCAGGGTATATTTTTCCTTAAATATGTGCTGGTATTGATAATCCTCGTAGAACACATCGGAATCATTGTCCTTGGTACTGTCGGCCTTATTATGATTGGTCTGTTTATAATACCTGAGTTTAAGGCTGTATTTGCTGCCGCGCTTGTTAAAGTACATAAAATAGGGATCGGCATTAAAACGGTAGCCGGTAATATTTACGGCCTCATTACTCTGGCGGTAAATTCCGGAATCCGCATTTTGCCACAAAAAGAAATTTGACTTATCCTGATACATATAATTGGCGTTTAAACCCATCGAAAGCCCTTCGATTTTTTTTACCCGGTACCTGAAATTTACATTGGCCCGCGCTCTTCCTTCGCCTTCCTGCTGACGAAACCCCTGGGTTTCATATAAATTACCGCCTACCACAAGGTCAAACTGGCCCATTTTCCTGGAATGAGAAAAATTTATTCCGCCAAACCCCGGATTCTTGACTCCAAAGACAGATAAGGGGTTGACAACTTTTCCCAGTACCGTGTTCGAATAACGCGGGCTTTCATCATACCACCACGCCGTTTCTATCCGTTTCGGGTTTAAATATAAACCGTTGTTGATGGTGATTTTTGTTTCGGGTTTGTCCTTCGGATAAGCCGTTCTTAAATTAATTACCCCGTTCAGTGCCGAAGAACCAAATAGTGCCGATGAGGCGCCTTTGATGATTTCTACCTGCGACAGGTTTTCGATTGGCAGGTAATTCCATTTTGTATCTCCCGCGTCGGGGGAAAGTATGGGCATATCATCGACCATCACCATGACACGATTTCCGGCGCCGTAGCTGTAGCCACTTCCACCCCGGATACTGGGCTGTGAATCATAAATATCCACACCCGAAACTTTGTTCAGCGATGACATGATGTTATTCGTGTTGGTGTTTTCTATCTGGTTGGGCTTGATCACGTCCATGGAGATCGTGACATCCGACAACTTTTGTTCAAACTTCCCGGCGCTGACCACAACACCTTCAATAGCGGTGGATTGTTCATACATCAAAATATCAAAAACCCTGGTTTCACCGGGTTTGATTTCAAAAAGTTTGGTGACATTGCCATACCCGAGTAATTTAAAAACCAGTTTTACGGCTTTTCCGCTATGCACTTTTACCGAGTAAGATCCATCAATTTCTGAAATCACTCCTGTCTTTTCACTCGTGAGAATATTAACTCCGGGAAGCGTTTCATTGGTAGTTCCGTTGTATATGATCCCTTTTACTGTTGCATCCTGAGGAAATACAGAAGCTGATGAAACAAGGAGTATAAAAATTGTCAGTAAAAAGTATATTTTTTTCATAGATATTTTTTTAATTAGCAATCATTTCCAGGTACAAATATATAAAGGTTATAAAAACTGATCATATAGTCAAAAAAATTAATCGTAATCAAAGTTCAAAAAATTTATTAGCTTTATTCTCTTTTTTCTTAAAAACATTAAAATAAAAGTCATGATGCTGTTTCAAATTGCCGTAACGCTGATACCGGGGATTGGAGATATTACAGGAAAAAAACTGATTGCTTATTGCGGGGGCGTGGAAGCTGTTTTCAAAGAAAAGAAACAGCATTTAATGAAAATCCCGGGAATCAAGGAAACGCTTGCCAGCGCTGTGGTAAACGGTCGTAATGCGGCATTGGAGCGGGCCGAAAAAGAACTGAAATTTATTGAAAAATACAAAATTGAGTGCTTTTTCTTTACAGAAGAAGCATACCCACGCCGCTTGAACCATTGCGTTGATTCACCGATGATGCTGTACCATAAAGGCAATGCCAACCTGAATAAATCAAAAATTGTCAGTATTGTTGGTACCCGAAGCGCTACAGAATACGGGAAAGAATGTTGCCGGAAAATTGTGGAAGGGCTGGCCGACAGCGATGTGCTTATTGTCAGCGGGCTGGCGCACGGAATTGATGCCATTGCACATAAAGAAGCCCTGAAAAACGACATTGAAACCGTCGGGGTGCTGGCTCACGGCCTCGACCGTATTTACCCGGCCGTCCATTGCAACATTGCCCAGAAAATGCTGGAAAAAGGCGGGCTCGTCACCGATTATATCAGCGAAACCAATCCGGACAGGGAAAATTTTCCGAAAAGAAACAGGATCATTGCGGGCCTGTCGGATGCGACCATCGTCATTGAAGCCGCAAAAAAAGGCGGCGCCCTGATCACGGCCGACATTGCCAATTCATACAACCGGGACGTCTTTGCCGTTCCTGGAAAGATTTCAGATGTTTATTCCGAAGGATGTAATCATTTTATCAAAACCAATAAGGCCGCCCTTATCCAGTCTGCTGACGATATCAAATACCTGCTGGGCTGGGATACCAAAAAGCCGAAAAACACCTCGTTACAACGGAAATTGTTTGTGAACCTCACCCCTGATGAAAATGCCATTGTAAAACTGCTTGAAGAACACAACCAGATGAGTGTGGACGGCATCTGCCTTGAGCTTCAGACCACCACCAGCCTGGTTGCCGCCGCCTTGCTGAACCTTGAATTTGAAGGCATCGTGAAAATCCTTCCGGGAAAAATTTATAGCCTTACTTAGCCCACACGGTCTTTATCTTCCGATGCCGCTATTCCCTTGTTTCCACTGAAAGGGGAAATCTTCCGGTGTTTGTTAATGGCAATAAAAGATAATCCTATGGATGCAGCCAGCGTCAGAAAAGAAAAAATCCATAACGCAGGTATGTCCTTCTGAAATAGAAAAAAATCATACAAACCATGAATGATCACGGCGATGAAAAGCCCCATAAAAAGATTTCCGGCTTTCTTTGTGGAAAATTTTGCCCTTCCAACAAAATATCCCATAAAAATGGCGCAAACGGCATGCAGGGGCACGGCCGTGAACATACGCAACACCGCGGTTCCGATACCAGACTGCACCACATAAAGAATATTTTCCAACGTGGCAAAACCCATGGAAATCATAACTGCGTATACGATCCCGTCAAAGGGTTCGTTGAAATCGGTTTTTTTGTAAACATACCGTTTTAATACAAAAAATTTGCACGACTCTTCTGCAACAGCTACAATTAAAAAAGCATAGACCAGGGTGATGAAAACACCCTGATTTTCATCAATTCCCATAGCGCCAAACGCCAGTTCGATGATGGCTGCAGGAATGATGCTCAAGACCCCGAATAAAAAACTGTTCCTTAAAAGTTTAAAAGGTTCTTTTTCGAATTTATCCCTGAAATAAATAAATAAACACAACCCGATACCCGGCGCTATAGCAAGAGGAACTGCAATCAAGAGGACGGCGATGATGTTCATGATCCTGCAAAAATATTAAACTTAATCAACAAAAACACTTAGAAATTGTTTTGATCCGCCGCCGCGGATATCTTTTAATATCTTTATGCGCCTTTTTTGCTGCAACTTCGTTAGATTTTTTGACATAGGGTAAACTATGTCTGCAAAATCTGCCTTGTTTCGCTAAAAAATCCATCATAAATCTAATTGAATATATCCACCGCGGCGGATCAAAACAGTTTCTTAAAAAATTTTTTTATGTCCTGTTGAAAAAAAAACTACTTTTATTATTCGAAATTTTTTTCTTTTATCATCTATTTTTGTAAACATTTAAATTTTGTTTTATGCATATAGCAATTGCAGGTAATATAGGCTCGGGAAAGACAACTCTGACAGGAATACTGGCAAAAAACTTCAAATGGGAAGCGCATTATGAAGATGTGGATACCAACCCTTACCTGAACAGTTTTTACGAAGACATGCAGCGGTGGTCGTTCAACCTCCAGGTTTATTTTCTGAACAGCCGTTTCCGTCAGGTGCTAAAAATCCGTGAAAGCGGCAAAACCGTTATCCAGGACAGGACAATTTATGAAGACGCCTATATTTTTGCGCCCAACCTTCACGCCATGGGGCTTATGAATACCAGGGATTTTGATAATTACAGCTCGCTCTTTGAACTGATGAGCACCTTTTTGAAACCGCCAGACTTATTGGTATACCTGAGGGCTGAAGTCCCCACACTGGTAAGGCAGATTCAAAAACGCGGACGCGACTATGAAAATTCCATACGCATCGATTATCTTACAAGACTTAATGAGCGTTACGAAGCCTGGATATCATCTTACAATATCGGCAAATTGCTTATTGTAGATGTTGATGATAAAGACTTCGCAAACAACTCCGCTGATCTCGAAAAATTTATCGAGAACATCAACGGCGAGCTTTATGGTTTGTTTAAGTAAGGCCTGATGCAGACCATCGGAATCATCCCCGCACGCTTTTCCTCTACACGTTTTCCCGGCAAGCCGCTGGTTCAGATCAACGGGAAATCAATGATACGGAGGGTTTATGAACAAGCGGCGAAATCGACCGCTCTTTCAGCAGTCTTTGTGGCCACTGACGACCAGCGGATCTTTGACCATGTTACAGATTTTGGCGGAAAAGTTATCATGACTGCAGGTACACACCGCACGGGCACCGAACGCTGCAACGAAGTAGTCCGGAAACTGGAAGCGGAAAACACTTTTTTTGATGTGGCCATTAACATCCAGGGTGATGAACCTTATATCCAGCCCGCACAAATTGACCTGCTGGCCGGCTGTTTCAGCGATCCAACAATAGAGATCGCCACGCTGATAAAAAAGATAAATCTATCCGAAGAAATTAACAGCCCCAATACGATAAAAGTCGTGATTTCTAAAAATCAACAGGCGTTATATTTTTCACGGTCGCCCATACCATACATCAGAGATAAAAAAAACGAACAAGCGCTGTATTACAAACATATAGGAATTTATGCCTACCGGACTGTAACCTTAAAAGCCATAACTTCGTTAAACCCTAGTCCGCTGGAACTCGCCGAATCGCTTGAACAACTACGCTGGCTTGAAAACGGGTATAAAATTTTTACCCGTGAAACCCAACATGAAAGCTTTTCGGTAGATGCTCCGGAAGATCTGTTAAAATTTGAAAAATTCACTGAAGAATGATTTTTTTTCGTAATTTAGCTACTGCAAAAATCAATACCCGGGATTGTTTTAAATGAAAGTACTTCAATATATTAGTGAATTGTTGTTGCATCACGATTGTGTGATCGTGCCTGGTTTTGGCGGGTTTATAGCCACGCATGTCCCGGCCGGCATCCAGCCCGTGGTGAATAGTTTTGCGCCTCCCCGAAAAGAAATTTTATTCAATGCCGGGCTTACCCATAACGATGGCCTGCTTGCCACATATATTGCGCAAAAAGAACATGTTGCGTATCCTGAAGCCCTGGCTTTGATCAATAAATTTGTGGAAGAAAGCCTGCAGGAGCTGAAAAACAAAGGAAAAATTGAAATTCTTCATGTCGGGACGATCATGCTGGATTCAAACAATTTTTACAAGTTTCAGCAGGATCAGGATCACAACCTGCTGTTGTCTTCTTACGGACTATCGAATTTTATTTCCCCGTCCATACAGCGTGAAAGTATTGAAAAACGTATTGAAAAGGCATTTTCCGAAAACAGGAAAACACAATCCGGCCGGAAAACCTCCAATGTATGGGCAAAAGTGGCGATGATCTCGGTACCGGCAGCCGCTGTATTTGTCTGGGCATTTGTAAATGTCGGAACGATCAACGACGTAACCGATAATTATACGAACCTTACCTCCATCTTTTCAGGGAATGACAAAGCCGTGGAAAAAGTGGTAAGGCCAGCAAAAGTCGTTAGCTCCGATATTCCACAAGTTTATGAAAATGCACTCGATGTCGAAAACAGTAAAAGCATTTTTAAGCCGGAGCAAAAAACTTTTTATCCCTGTTTTACCGAATTTTCGGTGAAAACGGTTTCAGAAACAGAAGCTGAAACAGCCGCGATCACAACGCCTGATGAGCCCTGCCGGTTTTTCATTATCGGAAGCTGCAACCGCGTTAAGGATCTGGCGGAAAATTATAAATCACGATTAATCAGCAAAGGCTATCAGAACGCCAATATTATTGAACCTAAAGATAACGGGCTGTTCAAGGTTTATATCGATTGCTTTGACACGGAAGAAGCCGCACAAGAGGGATTATCAAAAATTCAGAGCGACGAAAACCCGGATGCCTGGTTGCTAAAAATGTAATTTTTTTGTGGGAAAGAATAAACTTGAACGGTTTGCCGAAACCGAGACCTTTAAAAATTTTGTTCAACTACCGGCTTATCATTTTACAGAAGATTTTCATTTAAAAAATAAATGGTCTTCCGATTTTTTTGGAAACGAACATCCCTTGTTCCTTGAACTGGGCTGCGGTAAAGGCGAATACACCGTAGGGCTGTCGGAGCAGCATCCTGAACACAATTACATCGGCATCGATATCAAAGGTGCGCGTATGTGGCGCGGAGCAAAAACGGCGCTGGAGAACAACATCGGGAATGCTGGTTTTTTGCGCATTCATATCAACCAGATCAACCATTTTTTTGGCGCCAATGAAGTTAGCGGCATCTGGATCACGTTTCCGGATCCGCAACCCCAGAAAGCCCGTGCGGGAAAACGGCTTACAAGCCCTGAGTTCATTGCCCGGTACAGGGATTTATTAAAACCCGGCGGCGTGATTCATCTGAAAACGGATAACGCCGAATTGTTTGATTACACCCTTGATGTCATCCGTCAGTACGGCCACCAACTGATTTTTGAAACGCACGACCTGTATGCCACACCAATTGAAAACGAAGCAAAAAAGATACAGACTCATTATGAATCGATGTTTCTGGCTGAAGGCAAAAAGATCTGTTATTTACAATTCCGATTGAACCCCCTTGAAAAAGAATAACCTTAAAGAGGAACGGTGCAAGTGTCGGTGTGACTGCCAAACGGATGGCCCGCGCGCAGTCACGCCGACACCAGGCACCAAAGACGGACCTTCTTTTTTTGCCATGGTGTACGAAGTGGCAAGGCTTATTCCTTATGGAAGGGTAACGTCATATGGCGCCATTGCTGAATACCTGGGCGCCAAAGGCTCTGCACGAATGGTGGGCTGGGCCATGAACCAGTCGCACCACCAGAAATTGCAGGTACCCGCGCACCGGGTGGTGAACCGCAAAGGTGTCCTTACCGGGAAACACCATTTCGGCGGCACTTCACTGATGCAGCAACTTTTGGAAAACGAAGGCATCGTTGTGATTGACGACGAGATTCAGGATTTTGAAAAACTTTTCTGGGATCCGGCGAAAGAGCTTTAGCTTAGAGTCATCCGATGACTCAATACATAGATTATGCAGTTATTTCACGGATATGCAGTCATCGGATGACTGACAACCACCAGGTCTGCGCACCAAAGTGCGTGCGCGTTCGCAGAAAGAGCTGTGAGAAGGTGTCGGCGTGACTGCGCGCTAGCATTGTGATGGCTGGTCACACCGACACTAAGTATCCAAAAGCAAGTCCTGCTGCATCCATTTCCAAACAGGTATTGTTGAAATACCCTCAAAAGTATCCTGCTGATCATACGTGATTATGAAACCTTTTTTTGCTCCGCTCACTGTCATAGCGTTTTTTAAACCAGCAACTTCCCTTGATAAATTATCTTCTGACAAATGCCAGCATACCTGAATAGCATTGATAACTTTGTCGTTTTTCCGCAAAAGAAAATCACATTCCGATACTTCATCCTTAAAATACAAAATATCCTGACTGGCCTGTCTTAAACGCAAGTAAACCGCATTCTCAAGCATTCTGCCTTTATCTTCGCTAAAAGAAAGACTGTTCGCTTTTGCCATTCCAGTATCAACAGCATAAACTTTTTTAGGATTGATCACTTGCTGTTTTATCGAGAATGAAAAACGGGGTATAAAATCCAGCAGGTAACTTTCCTTTAAATAATCGCAGTAATCAATGGTTGTTCGAACTGATTTAATTTCCATCAGCTTTGTCAAATTATTATAGCTAATTTCTTTTCCAACAATACTCAAGAGGTGTAATGCAAGTCTTAAAATTACGTGCTCATTTTTGATGTTTCTGCGGACTGCAATATCCCGGATTATAATATCCCGTAGTAATGTGCGAAGATATTCCGTGTCGGCAGACGCCAGAAATTCAGGAAATCCACCTTCCGACATGAATTTTAAGAAACTATTCCGCCCCATTTTTGCCTTGGTAAATTGCAAATATTCATTGAAACTGAACGGAAAAAGTTCTGTTTGTAAATACCTTCCTGTAAGCTTTGTGCCAAGTTCCCTGCTGAGCATAGAGGCATTAGACCCTGTAATAAATATCCTAAACCCTTTGTCGTGAGCAGACCGGACATACTTTTCCCAGCCGGGGATATTTTGTATTTCATCAAAAACGTAACAATCTATTTTCTCTGAATTTGCGATCTGTTCAAGTTTGTTAAAATCAGCTAATTCAAAACCTTCAAGCCTGGTATCTTCAAAATTCAGAAATATTTTATTTTTTTCTTTTTTGAGTAATTGCTTTAACAACGTACTTTTTCCACACCGCCTTACGCCCGTGATGACAATTACCAATTTATTTGTGGTTGAAATTTTCTTATCCCTTTTTATTGCAGGCTTGATTGCCGGCAAGTTGTTATTTTCTGAAATAACAGCCCTGATAGTTTCTTCTGTTATCATGAATGAAGTTTTTTACAAAGATACATAATTTGTACTGGAAATACAAATTAATTTGTATTGGCAATACATAATATTTTGTATTCGTAATACAAACAATTGTTGCAAGTGTCGGCGCGACAGCCAAACGGATGGCCCGCGCGCAGTTACACCGACACCAGGCACCAAAGACGAACCTTCTTTTTTTGCTATGGTGTGCGAAGTGGCAAGGCTTATTCCTTATGGAAGGGTTACGTCATACGGCGCCATTGCTGAATACCTGGGCGCCAAAGGCTCTGCACGCATGGTGGGCTGGGCTATGAACCAGTCGCACCACCAGAAATTGCAGGTACCCGCGCACCGGGTGGTGAACCGCAAGGGTGTCCTTACCGGGAAACACCATTTCGGTGGCACTTCACTGATGCAGCAACTTTTAGAAAACGAAGGCATCGTTGTGATTGACGGCCAGATTCATGATTTTGAAAAACTTTTCTGGGATCCGACGAAAGAGCTTTAGCTTAGAGTCATCCGATGACTCAATACATAGATTATGCAGTTATTTCACGGATATGCAGTCATCGGATGACTGACAAACACCAGGCCTGCGCACCAAAGTGCGCGCGCGTTTGCAACGCGTGAAAATTGAGAAAAACACTTTAACAACCGATTTCCAGACTCTGCCTGGACAAACCATTTCAAAGTGCCCATGTTCCGTATCGGTTCCGTCTATACCAAGCACATCAATCCCTTCGGGATTGAACATAAATAACACCGCACGCAGTGCGGGGCAACAAGACAATCATATATGCCAACCCTGAAAGGGTTGAACAGTCAAAGAAGAAATTTCTCTTCGAACTGAATCCCGTGCTCTATTAGTAACTGCAAATATTCCTCCTTGAAAGATTTAACTTTATGGTGGTTTTTCTGGTTCTTGACATAACCTATAAGGCGGTCTTTATCTTTGATGGAATAGGTAAAAGCGCCGTAACCGTCTTGCCAACCATGGAAATTTTTAAAATGGCCGGTTTCTTTATTCCATGAAGTACAGGCAAGTTTTATATCTTTAATTAGGGTTGCAACTGCTATGGAAGGATGAATATGGGTAACAATGTGGATGTGGTCCTCAATGCCATTTACCTGATATAGATGACAATTTTTATTTTTAAGAATTCCGGAAATGTATTTATATAATGGCTCTTGTCCGGATTCCACCAGCGTTTCTTCACGATTCCAGGTTGAAAAAACCAACTGATACAGAATTTGCGTGTAGGTACTCATATAGTTATTTTTCATTCAATCCCTTCAGGATTGTGTTGTTTTTATTTTTCTTTCCCCGCACGCAGTGCGGGGTTAATCAAGTTTGACCCGCTTTGTGGGTCATAATGTTTCATCCGAAAAAGATAGTGTTATCAGTATCTCAAAAATATATTTTTTGTTTTGAAAAATCAAAAATATTCTCGCTAAAAATCGGCGTTAATAAAAAATTTTTAGAGCTTAATTTGTACTGGCAATACATAATATCTTGAATTCGTAATACAACTATTTCGAAGTACTCGCACGTTCCGTGTCAGTTCCGTCTATACCAGGCAAATCAATCCCTTCGGGATTGAACATAAATAACCCCGCACGCAGTGCGGGGCAACAAGACAATCATATATGCCAACCCTGAAAGGGTTGAATCATCTGCAAGTGTCGGCGTGACTGCCAAACGGAAACCCCGCTCGCAGTTACACCGACACTATGCATCCCCAATTGACCCGATCTAAAAAATTCATTAGTAAACAGGCCTTTTATTCTTCCGGGTTTTTACTAATTTTATAACTTGAAAAAATACATTCCCCAATGAAAGTCTGTATAGCCGAAAAACCAAGCGTAGCCAAGGAAATCGCCCGGATATTGCAAGCCAATACCCGCAAAGACGGCTATTATGAAGGGAATGGCTTTCAGATAACATGGACCTTCGGCCACCTGTGCACCCTCAAAAATCCCGATGATTATACCCCCGAATGGAAACCCTGGCGCATGAATGCCCTGCCCATGATCCCGCCGCGCTTCGGCATAAAACTCATAGAAAACGACGGTGTCCTGAAGCAGTTCAATACCATAAAAAAACTTTTTGAAGATTGCGACGAAGTCATCAATTGTGGTGATGCCGGCATTGAAGGCGAACTCATCCAGCGCTGGGTGCTGAAAAAAGCCGAATGTTCAAAACCCCTGAAACGTTTGTGGATTTCGTCGATGACGGACGAGGCGATCAAAGAAGGTTTTGAGAAGCTGAAAGACGGAACGGATTTCGACCGGCTGTATGCGGCCGGAAATGCCCGCGCCATTGGCGACTGGTTGCTCGGCATGAATGCCAGCCGTTTGTACACCTTAAAATATGCCGGCGGCAAAGGCGTGTTGTCCATCGGCAGAGTCCAGACACCTACATTGGCGCTGATCGTAAGGCGTTTTGAAGAAATCCAACGATTTGTGTCCAAACCTTTCTGGGAAATAAAGACAACTTACCGCGACGTCGTTTTCACCGCCACCATCGGCAGGTTTGATACCGTGGAGGAAGCCACACGCATCATTGAAGAAATAAAAACCAGCCTTTTTGAGATTGCCTCCTTCGAACAAAAAAAAGGAACCGAAGCGCCTCCCAAACTGTTTGATTTAACGGCCTTACAGGTGGAGTGTAATAAAAAATTCAGCTATACCGCCGAAGATACCCTGAAATACATCCAGAGCCTGTACGAGAAAAAAATGGTAACCTATCCCCGTGTTGACACCACCTTTCTGCCGACGGATATGTATCCTAAGATAGAAGGGATCTTAAAAAACATGGAGCCGTATGCAAACTTCACCGCGCCTTTGCTTGGAAAACCGATCAAAAAAAGCAAGAAAGTGTTTGATGATACTAAAATTACCGATCACCATGCCATCATTCCCACGGGAGTAAAACCCGGTGGCCTGATCCCCGAGGAAAAAAGAGTGTACGACATGATCGCCCGCAGGTTTATCGCGGTATTTTATCCCGACTGTATCGTGTCGAATACTACGGTGATCGGGATGGCTGGCGCACATGAATTCAAAGCCACCGGCAAGGTGATCCTGGAAGACGGCTGGCGTGTGTTGTATCCAAAAAAGGATAATGAAAAAGAAGGCGAAAATGAGCCTTCCGAAGATCAGATCATGCCTCATTTTGAGAAAGGTGAAAAAGGCCCGCACACGCCTGATTTGCTGGAGAAACAGACGCAGCCGCCCAAGCTGCATACCGAAGCCACCCTGCTGCGTGCCATGGAAACAGCCGGCAAACAGGTGGAGGATGAGGAACTCCGCGAATTGATGAAAGAGAACGGCATCGGGCGGCCATCCACCCGTGCCAATATCATAGAAACACTGTTCAAACGGAAATTTATTACCCGCGAAAAGAAAAACCTGGTACCCACGCAAACCGGAATTCAATTGATCAACACCATTCAGAACGAGTTGCTGAAATCGGCCGAGTTGACCGGGTTGTGGGAGAAAAAACTTCGGCAGATAGAAAAAGGAGCGTACGACCCTAAAAACTTTCTGGACGAAATGAAAGAAATGGTGACGCAGCTTGTTTGCGAGGTAAAGCGCGAAAATTATAAGACCATTGCTATTGAGCAGGATGTTGTTCCTGAAGAAAAAAGCATTGGGAAGGACGAAAAGACGGTACCGCCTGAAAAGCGAAAGCCTGCCTCAGAAAAAGTTATTGATATGGCAGCACTTACCTGTCCTAAATGTAAGAAAGGCACGATGCTAAAAGGTAAAACCGCATACGGCTGCAGCGAATATAAGAACGGCTGCCATTTTAAAGTACTGTTTGAACAATATGGAAAGGTGCTTAACGAAAAACAGATTTTTGCGCTGATCCAAAAAGGAAAATCGCCCAAGATAAAAGGCTTACTTGTTGAAGGGCAAACGACAGATGCGGCATTGGCTTTTGATGCCGAGTTTAATGTGGTAGTTGTTGCGAAGAAATAAAATGGAAGATAGTAAGGTCTTTAATTATGATCCGCCGGGGCGGGTTGCGGAAATCCATGCGTTGGGAACGCGCATGTGACGAGGGATATTTCAAAATTAAGGATATAACCTTAAATATATTTACTTAATTTCAGGTTATTACCTGATAATTTGATAAAACTTATATTTGTTAGATGATTTGCCAAAAAACAAATGAAAACTGTTTTTATGATGTGGAGTCTACAATAGACTACTACCCCTTTTAAAAACACATAAACAGGCCTGCCGAATTAATCCCCTTTTTTAGGAATAGCAACGGTTTTAGTATACGGCACAGGAACCGCCAACCCGATATAAAAACCAGAGGGCGTAAAGATAGACCCTAAAACATAGCTCATCAATGAATTTTGAGGATACGAATTGATAAACTTATTTATTTTAGGATCTGAAGGCGTGAAAATGGAACCATCATCCACAACCGTTGGCAATTCCCCGACAATTAAACTCAGGCCGGCCAGGTTTGAAAAAGCCCCGGAAGATTTGTCCGAATGAAAAATGTTTTTCATTCGTTTATTTATTTCGTTGATCTGTTTTGAAAAACCGGCGCCAGCCCTCACAGATAAACGGTTTTTACCGCTTGAGAATTTCAGGAAATTTTTATTGTTCAATTTTCTATTCCCGGATATTATACTGTTTTTTTCAAATTCTTTAATTTTCCGTGAATCAGCAAACAGCTTGTGGCTAAACAAATGCATGCTGAAAATGACATTATTTACACGCGAGGCGCTTGCAAAACCTGATTTATGAGCGTTGGTTGATAAATTTGCATCATTGGTTTGTGCAACTAAAATGAACGGACAACAACAAAAAATGAATATTATAAGCTTATTCATTTGTTTGGCATTTTGAATGATCGTAATTTTTTGCAAAGGTAATACATTTTAATGGAGATCAGGTAAAATTCGTATTTTATCATCGAATACTAACACTACAACCAGCATAAGGTTACCAGCTTATAACTTAATTATTCTTTCACGGTAAACACCTGCGTTGCTTTTTACCAAAAGAATGTAAATCCCGGAAGGAAGCCTTTGAAGTGAAAGATCAGTATCGGCGCTTGTTTGCTGTGTAAGTACCTGCCGGCCATTTACATCAAAGAGGCTGATCGCACAGGAGAATTCAGCTGTTTTGCCGAATTTGATGTGCAGTTGATCAGTACATGGATTAGGAAAGACGGTGATGCTTAGCTTTTGATTATCCCCGGATGGTATACCGGTTAAGGAAATAGTTACCACATCCGAACTGTCAGAATAACAAAACCCGTTTTCTGCAATTACAAAATAATCACCGCTTAGCCCGGCAACCAAAAAAGAGCCAGTGGCGCCCGGAATAATGTTCCCGTTGTAATACCATTGCTGCGATCCACCCCAGTCTGAAAAAAGGGTGTCGATGTTTTGAGTAATAACCGGGCGGTCCATTCCGGAAGGAGCGATGTCGTAATAATTCAGGATATAATGCATCAAATTGTTTCGTGTGCTTTCAGGGTAAACAGTTTCGAAGGGAAAGCCAAAATTGACGATTTTTCCCGGCCGGCTTCCACCAGGGAACAAACCACTGTAACAAACCCCGGCATAATTTGCTGTAAGCCCGCTATATTCGAGGCAAACAGTGGCGCCGCCCTGCGCATTAAGCACGTCGGGATAGCTTACATTATAGGTTCCGTGAGTCCCATTATCATAAGAAAAACCGCTAAGGCCTGTAAATACACTCCCGGCGCAGGGCTGTGCCTGGTAGAAGACACCGCTTTGCCCGTTTGGCGCATCAGTTACATAAGCTGCTTTCAAAAAGTTGTGATAAAAAGCCTGATCTGCCGTAGCCCCCAGATGATCCAAATCCCAGCCGATTTCTGCTCCCGATACGAAAAGACAGCCGCCTTGCATCAGATAGTTTGAAACAAGCGTTTGTTCGGCCGAGCTGAAACTTTCATTAGCAGAACTTTCAACACCAAGTATATAATCCACAATCCGGAAGCTATCAGCAACGACCAGCCCGTTCAGCACCGCATCGTTAGTGGCAGACACGAAATTATAACCATTGGAATAAAAAGCGCTCCCGTGCTGCCTTACAAATCAAAACGTATTGCCGGTATAGGCCCGTTCAAAGCTATTAACAATAAGTACTGTCGGACTGCAAAATCCAGGTACGGCCCCAAGAACTTCAGAATATGTAGAAGTATCATAATTGCTGATGGCGGCAATTTTAATATAAACCGGAAGGTCGGAAACAAGACCGGTAAGAAGCAGACTGTCCTTATGCAGTTTAATGGTGGTATTAAAGTTCAGCCCGTCATTGCTGGTCTTTACAAAAAAGTGGGTCACATCGGGTTGGGCAGATGCCAGTACCCGTAATGAATTACTGCTTTCACTTACCAGCGCAAAACTTACGGGAGCCGCCACCGTGGGCGTATTCACAGGATAACGGGGGACCGCAATTGAACCTTCGTCGCTCAGCAATGTGCTAAGCGTGGAAGATTGCAATACGGATGATACATCTGCCGGCACTCCGTTTAGCAGCATATTCTTTTGAACAAGCCTGATGCCGTGACTATAGTCTGCATAGGTTTCTTCATGGCCGTTATATAAGGGTTGTATTGGTGAACCACTCGTGTAATGCCAGCCATAAATTACCACTCTCCCCGGTGAAGGATATCCGTAGATAATATTTGAAATTACAACATCTTTCTTGTCTCCTCCAACAAGTTCACCCAACGGATGAGCTGTAAGCACCGCACTGCGCTGCACCCAAACGGTTGAATCATGGGTTGCAAAAACAGGAACGGTTGTCATTTGTGCGCTTGGTGCAATTGTGCTTGGACTGAGGTGTACGGTGGCGGCACTCCAGATCTGGTTCACCATTTTCCTTGTGGGCAGGGTACAGTCCGTGGCATCCGCAATGCGTTGTGCCAGCAAGGGTGTCATGGGACACAGAAAATAATTGGTATCGCAACCAATGGCCAGATAATCGGGTAACACATAATAGGTGTATGTGTATGGCGTACCACCAATAGTTTCTGTGTTGGTCACCGGGATAAGGTTTCGCTGAAAATCAGGAATATTGCCGCTCATTACCTGGGCATAAATTTCATTTTCACGGGCTGTTAAACTCATGGATGTTACCAGGCTTACAAACTGGCTGCCTGAAAGGGCGTTGGCCTGTCTTGGCGGGACATCGAGCACCTGGGCATGAACGGCCGCATTTATAAGGAAGCCTGAAAGAAAAATCAATAAAGATTTTCTCATAAAAAACATTCAGATGACACTATTCTTTAGCATGACGTTTTTTAAATTCATCAACTCCTTGCTGCAGGAACTTCACAAAATTATCGGGATTCAGGTCGTAGGCCTTAGGCTGGGCAAGTTCTGCCTTTGGCACATCAACCTTGTCTTTCAGTTCCACAAAAGGATCAACCAACGCATAATAAGGCTGTGCATTGACATTGAAAAAGTACACCTGAAAATCAGCAAATTTTTTACCGATGGTTTTCTTGACCTGCCCGTCGTATTTTGAGGTAACCCAGTCGGCCTGGTCCATCATTTTTTTATCATCCACATAAAGGGTGATGATCAGATATTCTTCTTTCAGAATTTTGAGCACCCTGGGATCCGACCATACATTGGCTTCCATTTCGCGGCAGTTGACACAACCATGTCCCGTAAAATCAATAAATACCGGTTTGTTTTGTGCCTTGGCGCAAGCGATACCCTGGTTATAATCAAAATAACCTTTCAGGCCGTGAGGAAGGTGTAAAAACTCGCTGTATTTGGGCGTTTCACAAAGTTCTTTAGTCTCACCTTTGTTTTCACGAACAATTTTATTGATATCAAAATCCAGGGATTGTTGCGGAGGCATGTATCCCGACAACACTTTCAGCGGCGCGCCAAACATTCCGGGAATCATGTACACCACAAATGAAAACGTGATGATCGCCAGTACAAGCCTGAACACGCCCACATGTTTCACATCGCTGTCGTGGACAAACTTGATTTTTCCCAGCAGATAAAAGCCCATCAGTGTAAAGATCACGATCCATAATGCCAGGTATACCTCACGGTCGAGGATGCCCCAATGGTAGGTCTGGTCGGCAATACTTAAAAATTTCAACCCCAGCGCCAACTCGATAAAACCTAAAACGACTTTCACCGAATTCAGCCAACCGCCCGATTTTGGAAGGCGTTCGAGCCACGAAGGGAAAAAAGCGAACACGGTAAATGGAAGCGCAAAAGCAATGGAAAATCCCAGCATGCCGATAATGGGCTCCAGCACTTTACCACTTGCAGATTCCACCAGGATGGCTCCGACCAACGGCCCCGTGCATGAGAACGATACCAGCACCAGCGTAAATGCCATAAAAAATGACCCGAGGATCCCGCCTTTGTCGGCCTGTTTGTCTGATTTGTTGATCATCCAGCCCGGCAATGTTATTTCGAACATCCCGAAAAATGAGGCGGCAAAAACAACAAATATCAGGAAGAACAACACGTTGGGTATCCAGTGGGTGCTGAGAAAATTCGCAAAATTCACTCCAAGGGTTACGGCGACAATAGTCCCGATCACGGTATAGATCAATATGATGGAAAGCCCGAAAACAAGCGCCTTAATAATGGATTTTGCACGGCTTTCGCCCTCGTGCATGAAAAATGAAACCGTCATGGGGATCATGGGAAAAACACAGGGTGTGATAATGGCGGCAAGCCCTGCCAGAAAAGCAAAGAAAAACAAACTCCACAGATTTTTCGTGTTGGCGGCGGTGCCGTCACCGGTCAGCGTTCCTTTATTCACGGTATCTGCCTGCGGAACTTTTGCCGTGTCGTTTGTCACTGTTGCAAGGGTGTCTGTCGCTACAGTGTCTGTAACCGGAGAGGTGGCGCCTTCCACACGTACATTGAATGGCACATCACTCGGTGGCAGGCAGCTTACATCGTTGCAACACATAAACGTCACGGTCCCTTTCACCGTAATGGGTTTGTTGCTCAATATTTTTATTTTCTGTTTGAAAACCGCTTTAGTAGAAAAATACTTCAGCAACATATTGTCGAAGTTCGGGTCCTTTTCCATGATCGGCTTGGGCTCGGTAACTTTTCCCACCAGGCTGTAGGATTTATTTTTTTCAAAGATAAATTCGGTAGGCACAGGCCCGTTTTCGGGAATATCCTGGGAATACAAATGCCAGCCTTTATCAATGGTTGCCGCGAAGATTATTTCCGCTTCGGCATCACCGGTTTTTTTGGATGAAAACGACCATTTTACGGGTTCCAGGATCTGCGCTTCCGCAAAACAAAAACTGAAAAATAATAGTATAAAAATCCAGAATCTTTTGTGTGAAATCATAAGGTTGCTTTTACTGGTTAAAAATACCGGGTTAAACAAAATCAGATACAAAAATAATCTTTTATCCTAACCATTTTACCTGTAACATATTTTGCGTCTTGGCGCTGATTTTAAAACGTTCATCAATCCTCCAACCGATAACCCATACAATTTTATCTTCAGAGCAAAGCAGCCAGGTGTTTTCTTTATCAATGACCGAAAATTTGTGGTCGGTAAAAAAATCACTGAGCTTTTTTTTACCCTTCATGCCCAACGGATAAAAATAATCGCCTTTTTGCCATTTACGTAAGGTCAACGGAAAAACCAACCTGTCTTTGTCAAGCAGCGCCATGTTTTTATCTTCAGAGAACGCCTTAATACCTGATGATTTTTTTACCGCAAGTTTAAGCTTTATGGGATGGGATATTTGTTTGACACCATCGTTCAGAAAAAAAATTCTGCCGGGCGCTTCCGTTGCTAGTTGTTCAATAATGAGATTTTCGCGGTCTTTTACCAGTCGATGTGACGGTGATAAGAAAATTTTTCCGGAAACCTCATCCAGCGAATTGCAGATGTCTTCACATACATACTTATTAAATCCAAAAGCTGAAATAAATTCAAATAAGTAATGCGAAGCAGGCTCCAGCTTTTTCAGTTCTTTTATGGAAATGGTTATCAGTCCGTTTTTATTCGTTTTTACCAGCGAGATCTTTTCAAGATAAGCGCGGTAAATCACTTCGGTATTCCTGAGGTTGGTAATTGAGGTATTGACCGCGTTGCGGTAATTCGGATAAATTTGTTCCATCACCGGCAGCAACTTGTTTCTGATCTTGTTTCTCAGGTATTTGCTGTCTTTGTTTGACGAGTCGGTGCGGTACTTCAGTTTGTTTATTGCTGCAAAAGCCTCTATTTCGCTACGGAAGGCGAATAACAGGGGACGGATGATGTTTTTTTGCTTCACCGGAATTCCCGCAAGCCCCGAAATGCCGCTTCCCCTGAGCAGGTTGATAAAAAATGTTTCGATACGGTCGTCGGCATGGTGGGCCGTGGCGATGCTGCTGAAATGTTCTTTTATTCTGATTTCTTCAAAATATGCGTAACGTAATTCGCGGGCAGCCTCCTGTATGGAAAGTTTGTTTTGTTCTGCAAACTTTTTTGTATCGAAATGTGTGACAAAAAATGGCACCTGATACTTTTTGATCGCGAGATCTCTGACGAATGCTTCATCGGCATCAGATTCTTTGCCGCGCAAACGAAAATTACAATGGATGATGCCAAATTTATATCCGGCCCTATGGAAAAGCTCAGCCATAACCACAGAATCGGCGCCGCCGCTCACAGCAAGCAGGATCTTTGCAGATTTTCCGCACAGGCTGTTTTTTTTAATATGTTCGAGGAAGCGTGCCAGCATAGGGCAAAAATAATAAAAAAAGCACACCTTTCGATGTGCTTTCTGTGGCAACGACTGGAATTGAACCAGTGACACAAGGATTTTCAGTCCTCTGCTCTACCAACTGAGCTACGTCGCCTCCGTTAAAAATGGAGTGCAAAGATACAATTTTTTTTTATTCCAAAAAATTCTGAATAAAAAAAGCTGTGCGATATTTTTTAAAACCTTAATTTTGTGTCAAATAAATCCTTATTTATGAAACTCATCGTCGACCTGGGCAATTCGCGGCAAAAAGCAGCCGTGTTCTCGGGCGATACCCTGGTATTTCAAAAAGTTTCGGCCTCCATTTATGAGGCATTAATTCAGATTTTTCAGGAATATGAAATCGCCTCGGCCATCATTTCTTCGGTTATTGGCGATTTTTCTGACATAAGTAATTTCATCCGGTCGAAATGCCCCTTGTTGATTTTAAATGAAAATACGCCGGTTCCGGTAAAAAATGCCTATTTAACGCCGGAAACGCTGGGTAAAGACCGGCTTGCAGCGGTGGTTGCCGCCTCTAAAATGTTCCCCGGCGAAAATATTTTGGTGATCGATGCCGGGAGCTGTATTAAATATGATTTTATCGACTCCTCGTCAGTTTATCATGGCGGGTCAATTTCACCCGGGCTGAACATGAGATTAAAAGCCTTGCATACTTTTACCGGAAAACTACCGTTAATAAACTTGTCTGAAAGCAACCGGCTTACCGGCGGCAACACTCAACAATCAATATTGTCGGGGGTTGTGAACGGAACTGTTGCCGAAGTTAATGGAATCATTGAACAATATATCGAAAAATACCCGGGTTTAAAGGTGGTTTTGTCCGGAGGTGATTCGGAATATTTGGTCAATAAACTAAAAAGTAAGATATTTGCAGTTACAAATATAGTATTATCAGGCCTTAAAATAATTCTTGACTATAATGACAATATCAAATAAGTACAAATTTTTTCTCATTCTGTTCCTGTTCTTCACTGTTTCGAATTTAAGTTTTGCCCAGATACGGATCAGCTCGCCCTATTCGCGCTATGGCCTTGGAGAATTGCAGACAAACCATTCCGCATACTCGTCCAGTATGGGTGGAATTAGTTTCGCGTTAAGAAACCCAAACTTTATAAATGTGAACAACCCCGCATCCTATGCAGCTTTCGATACCAATTCCTTTGTTTTAGATGCGGCCGTAGTTAGTAATTTCACTCAACTCAAGACCAACCTTCTTACCCAGGGATATAAAAATCACACCTCGCTGGGCCATGTTTTGTTTGGGTTCCCGGTTACGCACTGGTGCGGCGTTTCTTTTGGGCTGATCCCGGTTTCTAAGTCGGGATACCTCATTAAAATAAAAGATACGCTCGAAAATATTGGCAATGTTACCGAACGGTTTACCGGTAGCGGCGGTGTAAGCCAGGCCTATTTGGGTATAGCCTTCAAGCCGTTTAAGAATTTTTCTTTTGGCGCCAACATCGGTTATCTTTTTGGCACCATTTATAAAGACAACGCGGTGGAGCTGCCCGATGATGCTTTTTCATTCAGCGTCCGTGTAAAAAATGATGTTGAGATTGGCGGGATCTTTATGAATTATGGGCTGCAATACCAGATACCGTTAAAGAAAAACTACCAGTTGACGCTCGGCACGAAGTTTAACCTTCCGATGAACATAAACGGAAAGCGCACCGTGCTTGCCGAACGTTATTCGGGTACCGAAGACGATGCCATGAGCATCAAAGATACGCTGATCAACATTGATGCGGGCGAGGGTAAGATCTACATGCCCTTAACCATAGGCGGTGGATTTGTCTTTGAAAAGAAAAACATCTGGATGGTGGGCGCGGATTTTGACTGGCAAAACTGGGAAAAATTTAAAAGTTTCGGGGAAACAGATTCCATTGGAAACAGTTATAATTTTTCTATCGGAGGCGAATATACACCCAACGCTAATGCGCTCACAAGTTATTGGAAAAGAATGAACTACCGCGCAGGATTCCATTACGCTCAGAGTTATTATGAAATTCATGATACCAAAATCAATGATTTTAGTTTCAGTATCGGACTGGGATTCCCGATAAAAAAGACAAGGACTACGATCAATGTGGCCATGGAAGCCGGTACCAAAGGAACCATCAACAATAACCTGTTACAGGAAAATTATGTCCGCCTGATCTTGGGCATTTCGTTCAGGGAATTCTGGTTTTTCAGGCCAAAGTTGAATTAACACAATAAATACACTATTTTTGTTTTAATGAAAAACCTGAAAGTTTTTTCGTTTATTGCATTGCTGGTAATGGTTTCTTGTAAAAACAAAATCGAAGAAATCAACGCGATCACTCAATCGGATACGTTTCCGGTTGAAACCGGGAAAAATATTGAGATCGTTTACAGCGAATCTGCCCGGGTGGAATCTATCATCAAATCGCCTTTTTATAAAAGGTATGCCGGTAAAAACCCGTATATTGAGATGCCGCAAGGGATCGATGCCACCTTTTATGATTCTGCCATGCATGTTAAAACACACCTCACCTCAAAATACGCCATTAAATATGATAATAAAAATGTCATGGAGGTAAAAAACGATGTGGTGGTGGTCAATGAAAAAGGTGAACGCCTGAATACCGAACACCTGATCTGGGATGAGAAAACCAGGCGGATATACACCGATGTCTTTGTAAAAATCACCACCCCCGACAAAGTTTTTTATGGCGATGGCCTGGATGCAGATGATTCGTTCATGAAATGGGTGATCAAAAAACCCAGGGGCACCTTTTACGTAAACACCGATGACACCGAAAGCGATAACACGATTAAAAAATGAACAATTTTATCACTATCGCAATCATTACCATGATCTGTTCCGCTTTTTTTTCAGGAATGGAAATAGCTTTTATCAGCGCCAATAAGCTGAAAATAGAGTTAGACAAAAAAAACAGGTTGTTTTCCGGCAGGTTGCTTTCCGGATTTCAGAAAAATCCATCCGATTTTGTTTCCACCATGTTGCTTGGAAACACCGTAACACTTGTCATATATGGTATTGCGATGTCGCATTTACTTGAAAATCCCATCAAAAACATATTACCGGAAAGCCTGAGAACTGATTTTACCATCATGATCATTCAGACCCTGGTTTCCACACTGCTGATATTGTTTGTTGGTGAATTTGCGCCCAAAGCCATATTTCGTATTAACCCCAACAGGGTTTTAAAATTTTTTGCGTTCCCCTTGTTCATTTTTTATTACATACTTTTTCCGGTACAATTTATTTTTGTTGAGATTTCAGAGTTTATCCTCCAGTATATTTTCAGGGTAAAACTCAAAACGGAGAAATATCAGTTCAACCATTCCGACCTGGATCATTATGTTAAAGAATTCATTCCCTCAGAACCGACATACGAGAATCAACTGCCCGAAATGCAGATGTTTCAGAACGCCATAGATTTTACGCATACCCGTGTTCGCGAATGCATGGTTCCACGCAACGAAATAGCCGCCATCGAAGAAAGCGACAGCATCGCTGAACTGATAAAAAAATTCGTAAACACAGGCCATTCCAAGATTCTGGTTTATAAAAAACATATCGATAATATTATCGGATATGTGCATTCTTATGATATGTTTAGTAATCCGCAGGATATAAAATCCATCAACAAGCCCATTATCATTGTACCGCAGACCATGCTTGCCAAAGACATCCTCCCGATGTTCATCCAGCAGCATAAAAGTGTGGCTGTTGTGGTGGATGAATTTGGCGGGACCTCGGGTATGGTTACCCTGGAAGACCTGATTGAAGAGATCACCGGGGAAATTAACGATGAGTTTGATGATGCTTCGGCTGTGGAAAAACAGATCAACGAGCATGAGTACATATTTTCCGGCCGCCTTGAAATAGATTATCTAAACGATAAATACATGATGAACCTGCCGACAAGCGATGAATATGAAACGCTGGCCGGATATATCATTCATTACCTTGAGCGCATACCTGCAGAGAAAGAAAAAATCCATATTCCTCCTTTTGATATAACCATCATCAAGGCAAGCAATAAACGAATTGAGCAGATTCACATTGTTATGACAGGTGATGAGAAGATTTTAGCGTAAAATATTTCAACTTTATAGTTATTATTGTACATTTGCAAACTCAAAAAAATAAATTTTTATGGCAATTATTGGAAGATTAAGAAAACATTCAGCGCTAATTGTAATTTTAGTTGGTGTGGCAATAGCCGGTTTTGTTTTACAGGATTTGTTCAGAAAAAGTGGCAGAGGCAGGGGCGGAGCCGATACTTTTGCTAAATTCGGGACTGAAAAAGTCAGCAAAATTGATTTTGATAAAAGGGTTGACGAACAAACCGAACTTTATAAACAACAGGCACAGAAAGAAAACCTGACTTCGGAAGAAACATTCCAGATCATGGTTCAAACATGGAACCAGATGGAACGGGAAGTGATCATGCAGAAAGAATATGAAGAGCTTGGTCTGGCTATCGAACATGATAAAACAACCCGCGCCTCTATTTCTCCGGAAGAACTTTATGACCTGATGATGGGCAAGAATTTAAGTCCGATCATCATTCAAAGCTTTACAGATCCCAATACCGGCAGGGTGAATACACAGCAGATTCAGAACATCATTACAAACTTTGACCAGTTGAAAGATGATGAAAAACTGCAGTGGTCCCGTCTTGAACAGGCCATTAAGGACGAACGTCTGAATACGAAATACAATACATTGGTCGAAAAAGGTTATTATATGCCTAAGTCTTTTGTACAGCGCATGACCAATGATGCAGGCAAAACAGCAAAACTCCGTTTTTATGGCATAAAATACCAGACCATTTCAGACAGCGCCATTACTGTTGCTGATGCCGACTTCGAAAAATATTATGAAGAACACAAATATGAGTTTGAACAGGAGAAAGCACGCGATCTTGACTATGTGATTTTTGAAGTAGTTCCTTCTAAAGCAGATCTCGAGGATATCCAGGAAAAGGTTGATACGTTATATAAAGACTTTCAGGCTCTGGCACCCACCGATGTTGAGAATTTTATTAAGGCAAACGGTGACGCCCCTTTAGACAGTAATTTTTATAAAAAAGGAATGCTTCCGGTAAAACTTGACTCTGTTATGTTTGCCTCCCCGTTGAACACTATTGTTCCACCTTATATTGACAATAATGCATATTATATGGCGCGGCTCATGCAGATTCAAAACCGTCCCGACTCCATCAAAGCAAGCCAGATACTGATTGCTTACAAAGATGCCCCCAATCCTATGCAAAACATTACCCGTACTAAGGAACAGGCTAAAAAAATGGCGGATAGTTTACTTGTCATTGCCAGAAAAGACGTGAAGAATTTTGCGACCCTGGCAAGCATTAATTCTGATTTCCCTTCAGCCAAAAAAGATGGCGGCGACCTCGGATGGTTTGTTGATGGTGATGTAAATACAAAATTTTTCTTCGACTCATCCTATATTGCTAAAGTGGGTGATGTAAAAATAATCCAGTCAACCATGGGCTATCATATACTTTATGTGGCCGAAAAAACAGCCCCTTTAAAGAAGGTCAAAGTAGCGGTTCTTCAGCATGATATTAAAGCAAGCAGCGAAACCTTCAACAAATACCTTGCTGATGCCAGCGCTTTTGCAGGTGAAAGCCGTACCAAAGAACAATTCAATAAAAATATTGCCGATAAGGGCCTGAACAAGCGTACAGCGCAATTTGTCAAAGAAATGGATTATACTATTCCCGGACTTACATCTGCCAGGGAAATTATAAGGTGGGCATTCAACAAAGACACCGAAAAAGGAATGATTTCGGAACAGGTTTTTGAAACTGATGGAAAATTTGTTGTTGCCATGGTTGCCGAAATACGTGAAAAGGGCATAGCCCCTCTCGAACAGGTGAAAACGTTTATTGAACCGCTGGTTAAACGTGAGAAAAAAGCTGCGCAGATCATGGATAAAGTTAAAACCGCTTCCACCGCTGTAAAAGATATTTATCAGGTTGCTGCTAAGGTGAACGCGGTTGTTGATACGGTAGAGGCGCTTACGTTTTCGGCATACAATTTCCCTGATTTTGGCCCGGAACCCGAACTTATCGGAACCATATTCACCTTAAAGAATAACACCCTGTCCGCTCCAATAAAAGGGAAAATGGCGGTATACCAGGTGCTGGTTGACGAAATGACACAGCCGCCTTCACAGATCAATCCTGATATGATGAAAATGCAGCTGGCAAGCTATTTCCGTCAACGGGTGAGGGGTGACCAATATAACCAAAGCGAATTATATAAGGCCATTTTGGATAAAACCAAAATTACTGATAACCGGATATTCTACTATTAAACCAATCAGCCTAAAGGTTGCAGGCCTAATAGCACGCTAAAACAAATGCCTTTTAAATTGATTATTTAGAAGGCATTTTTTTTGTCAAAAATATAATAGAATGAATTTCGGTATTATTTACCCTGATCGAAGAGCTATAGGTAAAATCAAGGTGTTATGTTTTACTCATCTGCAATACAAAATTTACGGGCATGGTGATCACCACGCGTACTTCACGGCCTTGTGTTTTTCCGGGTTTCCATTTGGGCATCAGATTCACCACCCTCAAAGCTTCTTCATCGCATCCGGCGCCAATACCCTGTAACACTTTAATGTTGGACAAGCTGCCGTTTTTTTCGACAATAAAAGAGATATATACTTTCCCCTGAATTTTATTTTGGAGGGCAAGTTTCGGGTATTTGATATTGTTGCGTAAAAACTGCATTCGCGCATTCTCGCCGCCGGGATAGGAAGGCGCCTCTTCAACATAAGTATACACTGCGTTGGGATCGCCGCCTCCGCCATAAAGTGATCCCTGACTGCTTCCCGTTGAACTGTTCCCGTCAGAAGTGGAATCGCCGGTTTTTGATTCGGTTGAAAAATTGTTGGTTTCTTCTTCAATTTTTGCGGTTACCTCCGGAATCACAAATTTTGCCATTCGTTGAATTTTCCTCATCTGGATCGGGTTAACGTCTTCAGGCTTTTTTATATTTTCTTGTGGTGGAGGAGCCAAATATTCAGAAAAAAGAGGACTTTCTTTTAGTTGTTTTTCGGGCTTCGAAAAAACAATGTAAGGCAACACAGCGGCAAAAACGAAAAACGCCACGGCAAGAATGGTTGCAACAAGCAGGTATTTATTATATTTTTTCCGCATATGGTATGCGCCATATTCTTTATTCCTGTTGCGGAAAATAATATCGTCAATATCGTCTATGTAATTAATCACAGTTTTTATTTTGTGGTTGCATTTTCAATCATGATGCCAAAATAGAAAAACACTTAAAGATAACGGATTTTTAAAGATTTATTTTACAAATAAATAATAGTACATTAAGAAATTGTTTGGATTTTATCTAATAATATCTTTATGCGCCTTTTTTGCTGCAACTTCGTTAGATTTTTCGACATAGGGTAAACTATGTCTGCAAAATCTGCCTTGTTTCGCTAAAAAACCCATCATAAATCTTATTTAACATAAAATCCAAACAGTTTCTAAATAAAAAAAGCCCTCACATGTTTGGGTGAGAGCTTCTGTTATACATACACAAAAATATTATGCCTGAACCAATTTTGAGTAATCGGCGGGTTTTAATAATGTGTCAGCTTCAGCAGGATTGGTGAGTTTGATTTTAACGATCCATCCTTCGCCATAAGGGTCTTTATTAATAGTTTCAGGATTTGTTTCAATGACGGGGTTCAGCTCAAGGATTTCTCCGCTTACCGGCAAATACATGTCTGATACGGTTTTTACAGCTTCGATAGTTCCAAATGTTTCGCCTTTGCCAATGGTTTCACCAACGGTATTTACTTCAACAAAAACAATATCGCCTAATTCGTGCTGCGCAAAATCTGAAATTCCGATAAAGGCTTCACCGCCTTCAATTCTCACCCATTCATGGGATTCTGTGTACAATACATTTTCTGCTATTTTCATGATAATTTTTTGATTAAATTTTTTCCAAATATACTATTTTTTATAAACAAAACCTTTTTTATTGTGCTAAGGTAAACCTCAGGCTTAAACCTCCGTTAATATTGGAGTTTGGATATTGAGATGAAACATAGGGATTGTTGATGATATGATCGTAGAAAAGCCGGATGTTGAATTTTTCACTGATCTGGTAATCGGCAGAAACATTAATGGATATGATCTGGCCGCCCGCCGAAACCTGATCCATATTTTCAACCAGTTTACGCAGGGTTGTTTTGTTTTGCCGGATAGAGAAATCAGCCTTAAGATTCAGGTCGCTCTGAATATGCCTCCGTTTCCCGCCCAGGTTCAGATTAAAAGAAACATCCTTAAAACGGTATCCTGCACCAATGATGTATTCATTGGTATTAATATCGGTCATCTGGTTGTTTGCAAAACTCAATGCGAGGTTCCGTGATTTTTTCCATTCAAGTTTTATCAGCAGGCTGTTGTTCATGGTCATATCGAACCCGATAAGCGGGCTGAACTGTTCGGTAATAGATATCTGTCCGATTTCTTTTCCGGTGAGGAAATTGCCAATCTGATCCCTGATATATGAGTACCCGTCAGCATCTTCTTTGTAAAGCACATTGGTCGCAAAAGAGTTAATATTATAGGTACAGCGGTAAGAATGCGTCAGCGTCACTGTTCTGAAATATTTTTTGATAAAGCCGATCTTGGTCAATCCGTTATAGGTTAACCTCCAGTTGGGTAATGGTATTGATTTCAGAATTTTTTCAGAGAAAGGTGTCAGGGCAATATTTTCAGGTTTTTTCCCCAGGTAGGCAGCCAGGAATGCCGGTATCAGCACTTCCTGCGAGGTGGGCCCATAGCCGTCCGGGAATCCGGTTGAGTCAATGATCTGGTTGGTTGAATTAGGGTTTTGAGCTGCAAGGCGCGTGGCGATGATGATGCGGTACTCTTTAAACCGTTTGAAAATTTCGTTGGAATTATCTTTGTTGTCACCGACAAAAGCCGTTTTCATGCCAATGATGGTCATACTGAAATTACCGGTTTCAACCATGGAATATGGGTCGCTATGCTGGTTCGTGCCCACATACCGGTAAAAAGCCTGATTTTGATTAGCATAATTGGTGTTTCCCGTAATATCAATACGCATCCCGTTGAGCGGTTCGAGTGAGGCCTGGTAGTTCAGCACTTTTGATTGTTTAACCGCAAAAGGTGTATTGAGGGTGGTATCGGTTGATATCCATCCATGTTCAAAAGCTTTTCCAAGTATGTCGCCGGTGGAGCCGAACATATCACCGGGGCTGCCAAACACAAAACCAAAGGTAGGCGCCATGTCGTTCCAGTCCATCCCTAATGCCACCGGTTTGTGCATGAATCCCGGAAGCATCCTGCCGTTGCTTTCCTGATAAGAAATATTGACGGTCTTGACCATCATCAGAAAACTTAAGGTGTTTTCAACGATTATTTTTCCATAATTTACCTTTGGCTTAGCCGAATCGGCTTCAGTCGGCATGTTTGTTTTAACAGCGGGTGCAGTACCGGCGCTTTTGCGCTTATCATTGATTTTTTTGAGGTATTTAACTTTATTATACAGGTTGTTCAGGTTGGCGGTCAGGTTCAGCTGTTCGGTATTTGAGTTTTCAATTGTATTACCAAGCGGGTTTTCAATGATATTATTCAGATCGTCGGTGGATAAGGGCAATGCCGTCCATGTATAACCGCCACCGTACCGTGCCGTCATGTTTATCCAGTTGAAAATCGGGATTTTGTTTATGGGCAGGGTATAGTTGATATCAATGTTCTGGGTATAATTGGTCATACGTCCGAAATTCAGGACGTTTTCCCAGATAGAATCACGTTTTTGCTTATAATCAGGTTGTCCTTTTTCAATTTTTCCAGGAGGTTCGTCAATCAATGCGATAGCGTGTGCCTGGTAATCAAGCTTCAGGTTTTGGGTCAGATCCCATTTTAAGCCGTAATCCCTTGTCCAGCCAAAACGCTTGACATAGGCGGGTTCCAAAATAATAATGGCGTTTGTCTTATTCCGCATTAGATTTTCCTGGAATTGCTTGTTCAGATCCGTACGGAAGGACAGCATTTTCGGCATGTAATAAAAATTGAAATCTTTAATGATGCGCAACCATTTTGATTTGGAAATCAGTTTCCATTTATCCAGCGGTTTTACCACTTTGGGATTGGACGAATAATTATATCCAAGGCCTCCCTGGTGTGTGGTCCTTCTGTCGTATTCAATATCGACATTGCGGTGGAACAGTTCGGTATAGGCGTAGGTCAGGTCAAAATTTTCCAGGTCATAAATATGATTCTTTGTGGTGGCCCCGACTTTGGTTTTACGCACATTCATGAAGTTCAGGCTCTTTCTTGTGGTGACGTCCTGGGTGATTTTTCTTACGGAGTCGCGTTCTTTTGAGCTGGTATATGTTTTAAGGTCGTCGCGGTAAAGCACATCAGGATTGATGGGGTTATATTCCGGGATGGACCTGTTTTCAGAGTAATCAAAATGCATTGGGATTTTTACGCCCCATTTTTCCGGAAAGAATTTTCCTAATTCCAGGTTGGTGGCAATATCATAAGAAATGATGGTTTCTTTCTGCAGCTGATTCAGTTTTTTGTCGATGCTTCCAAAGCCGGGCGTGCTTATGGTCCCGGCCAGGCTCACATTACCGAAATCGGCCAGGTTTGCAGCGATCCTTCCTGTTGCCGCATAGCCGCCACTCTGATCAAAGTCGGTAAGGCGTAATTCATTCACCCATATTTCAGCACATTTTTCTTTGCCGTCGTCGCCCGTTGATAAACTTCCTTTTTTGGGATTTTTTACACCGATCATAATCACCTTCACATCGCTGATGCTGGGATTTCCAATGACGGTGATTTTATTGTTTTTGCTGTCATACGTGATATATGGGAGGGAAAGTGACACGGAAGAACCGGATTCATGTAACAGGGTGTTTCTTGTTTTTTTTGCTTCCACCAGATCGTCAAGATTAATTTCCATCCTGTTTTGTTCTGGCCAAATAGCTTCGGGATCGCTGTTATACCATGAGGTAAATTCGAGCGGTATTTCGTATTCGTAATAGTTACTCTTAAAATCGGAGCCAAGCCTTATAAATACCGTAAGATCTCCATTATGCACGGCGGCTTCATTGCCAGTTGCCTCGGCATGAACGTACATTTTCAGCGTTTTAAACTTACGCATATCGAAATCGCAGGTTTTATAAACAGCCCTTGCATCGCCGTCCATGAGGTTGCAGACTTTCATGGATAAGGATTGCTCATTGAGCTGTTGCATAGTGGTACTCTGGTAATTTATTTCACGCTCGATGCCGGGAGGAATTACATAAGTAACCGGTGAGCGCTG
>Ga0209098_1000203_pt1 | contig 67289 bp, 52 predicted proteins | sample AD_JPNHW1_MetaG_FD_184429 | JGI IMG/M metagenome (GOLD analysis project Ga0209098, IMG submission 184429) | Active sludge microbial communities of municipal wastewater-treating anaerobic digesters from Japan - AD_JPNHW1_MetaG (SPAdes) (version 2) | ecosystem: Engineered > Bioreactor > Anaerobic...
ATCGGAACACCAATACTAAGTACTCAGGGGGATTGCCATGAAACCTGCTTCTGTCACAGCATTCTGCCCGGGACATATCTCCGGGTATTTCAAACGGGTTCATGGTACAACGATTGCAAAGACCGGAAGCATTGGCGCCGGTATTGTGATCTCAGCGGGAGTGACGGCGACTGTACAGAGATCCGATGAGGCTTCCATTCGTGTCAGCCAGGTTGCCCCCACGGGGGAGAAGGTGACGATTGCACGGGAGTCCCCGTTGTTGTCATCTGTTATCAGCGAACTGGGTATCACCGCTTCTGTTGTCACCGAATGCACCCTCCCCATCGGTGCCGGGTTCGGGCTCTCGGCAGCAGCACTCCTTGCCACGCTGACCGCGACAAACCGGCTCTATGAATTACAGATGACCGAACGGCAGATTGCCCAGATTGCCCACAATGCTGAAGTGACCCACCGGACCGGGCTGGGGGATGTCGCCGCATGCCAGAACGGGGGGTGGGTGGTAAGAGACGGACCCGGTGTTGATGCAGCCATAGATCGGCGTTTCGATCAGGAGACCCCCATCGTTGCCATCAGTTTTGGCCCCATCCACACGCCGACCGTGCTGGGCTCCCGGGAGCAGATGGACCGGGTATCCGCGGCATTTCCATTGCAATCCCCAAAAACCCTTCATGAGTTTTTCCAGATATCCCGTCAGTTTGCACAAGACAGCGGACTAACTACCCGAAACGTCAATGAGGTGCTTGAGCACTGTGCAGAACACGGGATACCGGCAAGCATGACCATGCTGGGAGACGGGGTGTTTGCCTGCGGACACGAGGCAGGAGCACTCCTCTCACACTATGGCAGGGTATACGAATGCACGATCGCCCGACAGGGCGCACGAATTCTTGGAGACCTGCCATGATTCCTCCCGATCACCCGAGATACAAGTCTCTCGTTACCCGTGAACGGCTCGCTGAATATGCCCGTGAGGGGATTGTGGCCATGGAAGGCCTGACCGCTCACGGCCGGGGGGAGGCCTTCGATTACCTGCTGGGCGAACAAACCTCCGCGAGCGCTCATCTTGCAGAGCGGATTGCCGCTGCGATGCTGCTCACGGCAGAACACCCGGTGATCTCAGTCAACGGCAACACCGCGGCTCTTGCAGCACAAGAGATTGCAGACCTCCAGAGAGCGTGCGGGGCGCTTGTCGAAGTGAACCTGTTCCACCGGACCGAACACCGCGTGGAACAGATCGAGAAGATACTCAAGGATGCCGGGGCAACGGTCTTCTCAGGTGAGGCGGAACGACTGCTACCTCTTTCCCACGACCGGGCATGGTGCCGGAGAGAGGGGATCTTCTCGGCCGATGTGATCCTTGTCCCGCTGGAAGACGGGGACCGGTGCGAAGCCCTTGTGGCAATGGGAAAAAAAGTCATTGCCATTGATCTCAATCCCCTGTCACGCACCGCTCAACAGGCCACGCTCACCATTGTTGATGAACTCACAAGGGCTGTGCCGGCGATAACGAAGGCATGTAATAGGCTGACAAACGACGAATGCCGTGAACTTTCAACGACAATCGATAACCATTATCTTTTATCTGAGGCATTACGTGAAATGACGGTGAGGTTATCCCATGCTCTGGACTGAAAAATACCGCCCTGCATCATCTTCTGAGATTCTTGGGCAGGAGGCGGTACTCCGGCCCCTCTCATCCTTTGCCGCATCGGGAACCGTACCTCACCTGATCCTCACCGGGCCCCATGGCACAGGAAAGAGTACGGCAATAGAATGTTTTTCAAAGGATCTCTACAAGGAAACATGGGAACAGAATACCACCATATTCCAGACCGCTGACATCTTCTCACAGGGAAAGGCGCTCCTTGAACAGGATGACCGGTATGCCCACCTGTTCCAGAAGAACCAGTCGCTGATCACCAACTTCAAGTATATTCTCAAGTGGTATGCCTCGCTCCGGCCTCTGGATGCAGAGTTCAAATTGCTGGTGTTTGAGGATGCCCATGCCCTGACTCGCGATGCCCAGCAGGCACTGCGACGGATCATGGAACAGACGAGCCATACCTGCCGGTTCATCTTCTCAACAACGAACCAGAGCGCCATCATCCCGGCCGTCACCTCACGGTGCCTTCCCCTCTTCTTTGCACCGCTCGAACACCGGATCCTCTTCACCCACCTCAAAACAATCAAAGAGATCGAATATCCGGGAAATACTACCTGTTCTGACGATGACCTCGATCTCTTTGTGGAGGCTGCCAAAGGTGACATGCGGCGAGCAATCCTTCTCCTTCAGGTGGCGCTGGAGACCGGGTCGTGCAGGGACCTCTCGTTGCTCTCGCAATCCGAGACTGCAACAATCTCATCGCTTGCCCTCTCATCGATCAAGAATGGCGACATCAACGGAGCAACCCGCCAGCTCGAATCCCTGATGATCGATTACGGGCTCTCGGGGGCAGAGGTGCTCTCTGAGATCCGCACCATTCTCAAGCGCGAGTATAATCACCCGGCCCTTACCGTCACACTCGCCAATGCTGAGGTGCGGATGCACCATGCGAATAACGAATACCTGCAGGTAGGCGCACTGGCCACAGAGATCCGGGAGCATTTATTATGAGCAGCCTCAGGCAGGATAAGATCCGACGTCATTACGATTCCGTTGCCGATACCTACGATCATCATTACGATTGCCAAAGGGGAAGGCATTATCACACCCACATCAGCAGCTACCTCATCAAGGCGCTCCCGGAACAGGGTCGCCTGCTGGATATCGGGTGCGGTACCGGGCTCTTCATTGAGAAATACATAAAGAACGGCGGTACGGCGGTGGGGCTTGACATCAGCAGCAAAATGGTTGAACGGGCCCGGTGCCGTCTGGACACCTGCACGTTTGCGGTCGGCAACGGGGAGACGCTCCCCTTCAAAGACAATTCGTTTGACGGGATCTCCAGCCTGCTGGTCTTCAGTTATGTGCGGGATCCGGACCGGATGCTGTCTGAAGCATTCCGGGTGCTGCGACCGGGGGGATCGATTGCCATCTGCACCCTTGGAAAGAAACTGATCACCAGGGGTATTCCGGCGCTCTATGAGTTGAGCGAGAAGATACACGTGAAACACGTGGTAATGAAAAATTTCGGGGAGCACTATTACGATGAGGCTGAGATGCACACTCTCTTTGATGCCACCGGGTTTGATGATATCGCAATCCGCTGGTGCTCTTTTGCCCATATCGATATGGCCGATCCCGTGTACAAACTTGCAAGCCAGATCGAACCGTTCGTTGAGAAGAGAATCCCCCAACTGGCATTCAATATTTTTGTCAGCGGGAAGAAACCCGCCAACTGAACCGCTTACCGGGACTTTTGTTTCAGCCGGCTTAAGACCCGTTCTTTTTTCCGGATTGCAGACTCGGATGCCCGCAGGACAGCGGCCTTCATTTCATCAAAGTCCCGGATTTCTGTATCCACCACTTTCTTGACCGGAGTATATGCAGATTCGCGGAACCGGGGCGAGAAATCATGATCCTTTCCGTCGACCCGGAGCACGGCCTCTGCCTTGCCTGCCTCCACATGACCAACCTGCTTCATGGTGACGCCGGCCGAGCCAATCACGCGGCAGATCTCCCCGGCCGCTGTTTTTGGTGCGACCACGAGAAGCGAGTCGAGGGAGACACCCAAGTAATCGATCTTCAGGGCTTCGAGCATCTCCTTCACCTGCGGCTGGACAAGGCTGCCAATATCGGTTTCGTCAATGACAATCCGGCACTTTGCGGTCTCCGCCATCTCAAAGGCATCGCCCCGCAGACCCCCGTTCGTCACATCGGTCATGGCATGGATCTGGGTAAAGACCGGGCTCTTCATGAGGGTCTCGCAGGCTGTCAGGAAGTTCAGGTTGATCGTCAGTTCGACAACCTCAGGAAACCCGGAATAGATCGCAGCGGTTGCAATCGTCCCGCCACCAGCACCTTCGGTCATTAAGAGGACATCCCCGGGGCTCGTTGCCTTACGGGCCGTGAGATGTTCTGCCACCCCCACCGCCCCGACACATCCGGTCAGGCGGCTGCCGAGCACCATGTCGCCACCGATACGCAAGGTGGAACCGGTCACGAGCGGGACGTTCATTGCCTCGCCAACCGTGGTGATGCCGGCCGTATAATCGAAGATCTTTGCCACGTCCCCGTCATCCGCGATATGGATATCAGAGAAGAGCATGATGGGCCGGGCACCCATCACGTACGCATCCCGGAGCGTTGCCCGGGTGACATGGAACCCGGCAAGGAACGGGAAGTCGGAGAGCCGTGAGTGCATGCCGTCAACCGTACAGATGATGTACTTTCCGCCATCGGAGATCACCGCTCCGGCATCATCCATCTCGTCAACGCCCACCGATGCGGAGGTTTTCCCGATAATACGGGCAATCTGGCGGTGTGCAAAAAAATCCCCCTTGCCCCGGGAGCCCACGCCAAATTCCCCCATGCCGACACCCGCGGTGTCGCAGGAGAAAAGATCACCGGTCAGCCCTTCGGTATTCTTCACTTCTTCAATCACAGCGCGGGCGAATTGGGAGGCATAGTCCGCACGGGTATTTTTTATCTGGAGAATATGATCGACGAGATTGCTTTCAAGGGTGCGCTCATCCATGCCCTGCGCGATCCCCCGGCGGGCATACTCCTCAACATCCATGCCTCTCTGTACGCGAGTCAGACATAAAAATGCGGATCATTGCAACCCGGCACGGGTGAGTGGATTAACGGAGCAGGATCCCCAGAACATCCGAGAATGCGTGAAGGGCATCGTCAAACGTCCCGGTTTTAAGATAGGACAGGCCTTTCACAATACCCGTCCGGACATCCTTGACATCGATATAGTAGGCCCGGTCGAATGCCCGGGCCGATTGCTCCAGCCTTCCTGAGAGGAAGCAGGAGTTGCTCAAGACCACCCACGCATCAGCATTGGATTCATCAATCGTCAGGGATCTCTCAAGGAGGGGGATTGCATCGTCATGCTGCCCTAATTTAGAAAGAGCAAGCCCTCTCAGGTAGAGCCCCCTGGCATGAGCCGGTTCGATCTCAAGTGCCTGCCGGAGCACTTCTGCCGCTTCCCGGTACTGTTTTTGCTGGATCAATGCGCTCCCCTTCCGTATGAGTGCCGACAGATACCGCGGGAAGATCTTCAGTGCGCGATCATAACTCGCGATCTCCTCCTCATACCTTCTCAGTTTCCCGCAGGCAAATCCCCGGTTTACCCATGCAGAGAGATATTTGGGTCGGATTGCAAGGGCACGATCGCAGCAAAGAATCTCCGAGTCATATCTCCCGAGCATTCCGAGAGCTACACCTTTATTGTTCCATGCGGCTGCATTCTCCGGATCGATCTCCAATGCTCGCTCGCAGCACACCACTTTCTCTTCAAACCGGCCAAGAACCCCCAAGGCATATGCCTTGTTGTTCCATGCATCGATGCAATACGGATCAAGAGCAAGTGCCTTATCACAACACGAGATCTCTTCCTCATACTGTCCGAGTTTCCCCTGGGCAAATCCCCGGCCCACCCAGGCAAGTGCAAAGTCGGGATCTGCATCCAGCGCCCGGGTAAAAAGGTTGAGCGCTTCTTCATGTCTTCCGTTCCGTCCGCATGAGAGCCCGCTAACATAGAACTCCCGGCTTGCTTCCTGAGATGTTCTGGCTTGAGAATCTGGCAGAGAAGACATCAGGAACCATCCCGGAATATGAGAGTCTATACTAGTGAAACAGTGTGCCCCGGAGATATTTATCTTGATGTTTCGTGGCTACCATCATTGTCTCATTTCAATGGTGTTTCCATACGTCCATGAACTGGAGTGTTCGGCCCAATGCCAATAGTTTCGGTCTGACTCCTTTTATTTTCAATAAAAAACAACTTCACAAAATTTTTTAATATATTTATTTAAAAGATATTGTGGCGTCTTCTTCGGATTCCGCGTTCTCACATCATATCGGACAGATCCTGATAATTATTATTCTCATCCTGTTGGGAATGATTGTCTTTCTCCTCGTCCAGTATCAGATTTCACTGTCCGATCAAAGGATTCCATGCGTATTCGAGATCGCCGAAGTCCAACACACAAAAGGCGGGATGAGTGAAACGGGTTATGTTGTCCTGAAAAATACCGACACCAAGGCATATGAAAACTGGAATCTGTATGCCTTCACATATGTCAATGATAATCGCATTCCCGCAGAAATCCCCACATTGAATAACTACGAGTATATCAGTTCCGTACATCATTACGGTGTCGAAAAGCTCGTAGGCTCACAAGGAAGACGCGAGAACCATGATGCCTATTGGTATTCGGGAGCAGGTTTGGCCATCGATTACAGCGATCACACCATTCATCCCGGTGACCGCGTGACTATAGAGATCTATAATCGGTCAACCAACCAGCTCATCTCGCGCGACACATTTCCGCACACTGATGAAAAAACAAGAGAATTGATGGATGAATATTTCAATCGTCTAAACGCTTGAACACGCCTTTCTTTGCTTTAAAGATCTTGCACTCGGGACAATACCACGTATCCGGGACTTTCTCCCACGGCGTTCCCGGGGGAATTCCCTGTTTCGGATCGCCTTTCACGGGATCGTATATATAATGGCATTCAAGACATACCCATCGTGCAAGTTTAATCTTCTCCGTCATAGCGTACAACATCCTCTGGAATATGATTACTATCTATCAGTTTCCCCCCCGTTTATTTGAAATCATCCTTGAGGGCAAGGATTGTAGCTCTGGTCAACTGCGGGCTTCCAACCGGCATCCGGACCGTCTTCGGGCACAGAGCCGGGCCACGCGCAAGGGTTCCGGAATACTCCCCTCGTACAGGAAATCATTACAGAGCCGTGAGGCATCCGGCAGTGAAAGCCCCCATGAGCGAAGATACAGCGTCTCTCCCGTATGCATCGCAACCGGACTCCTCTCACCCAGTTTCTGATAGATTGCAAGACGAACCGTATCACCGGGAAAATGTGTGCGGATCTCTCCGGTAAGTCCTGAAGATTCTTCATAACTCACACCAATCACCGGAACGCCGGTCTCATCGAAGATTCGTTCCGGATCGATGATGTTGAACCAGGCGATCACGCACCCCGAGAGCATGATTGCATTCAGGTCCCGGCGGTTCAGATCATGGATCATCATAAGGAGGGTATCGGTTGCATCCATTCCGCCGACCTGCACCGTTCCAAAGGTAAACCCGTCAATACGAAGATCCTTTCTCATCACCACTCCTGCAAGGGTGGAATACGTTCTCATAGAAAAACTTTCAGCAATTCCCAAAACCCACAGCCCTTTCTTGGGCAGGTGCATAGAAGCACTTATGATACCCGATTTAAAATACTATACCCAATGAAGTTCAACAAGGATGAGGTTTGTATCTTAATTCCAACACTGAACGAGGCCCCCACTATCGGCGGTATTGTGAAGGAGTTCAAGGCGCTTGGCTATAACCATATCCTCGTTATTGACGGCAAAAGTTCCGATAATACCGTCAAATTAGCCCGCGAGGCAGGTGCTAATGTCAGGACCCAGTCGGGGAAGGGGAAGGGCAATGCCATCATCGAAGCATTTGAGGTGATTGAACAGCCCTACATCCTGATGCTCGATGGCGACGGAACCTACTCTCCACGGGATGCGGAGAAGATGCTGACCCCGCTCTTCCTCGGGTTCGATCAGGTCATCGGTGACCGCCTGATCAATGCAGAAGATGGATCGTTCTCCCGGCTCAATCTCTTTGGCAACCATATGCTCAACATGCTCTTCAAGATCGCCCACAGCCGGGACCTGCACGATATCCTCTCCGGGTACCGGGCATTTACCCGGATGGCCATCCAGCAGATGCACCTGACCGAGAAAGGGTTTGAGATCGAGACCGAGATCTCTGTGGAATCCGTGCGCAATGGCCAGCGGGTGATGGTTGTTCCCATCAAATATTCCATGAGGCCGGGAACTGCTACAAAATTATCCCCCTTCCATGACGGCATCAAGATCGTCAGCACCATCTACCGTCTTGCCCGGGTCAACAACCCGATGTTCTATTTCGGATTGATGGGAATATTCACCTCCCTGCTCGGGTTTCTTGTCGGCGTCTACGTCCTGCTGGAATGGCTCAACCCCGCCGGTCACATCGAGCACATCCCCCTCACCATCCTTACCGTACTCCTCATCGTGGTGGGTATTGAGATCTTCATGTTCGGCATGATCAGCGACATGCTGCTCGTCTTCCACCGGGAGATTATCCGGGAGATCCAGCTCCAGTCACCGAAACCCCCCAAGTAATTTTTTTTAATTATCGTAAGAAGAGAGCTTTTTACCACTCTTTTGAATTAACCTGCAATTCAGGGTCAGGTAATCCGAGGAAAATACCTTTTACAGGGCTGACCAAAGTCAACCGTTTTTTTTGCTGGCAATTCAGAGTATGGTTTTGTGTATTTCCCATTCAAATCTGGATCAGCTCGTACTCTGTGGATCCCATACCGATCTCCTCGGCATACCGTACCTGCCGGTACCCGTCCGTGTTGGCGTGAACACCGGAGAATTTATCGGCACCGCATTCATGATGGGTGGCGAGCAGGGAGTCCGTATACCCCTGCTGCCGGTTCACCAGATCGAAACTGGCTGCATCGATGGCAACGGGGTCCATGGATGCAAGAATCCCGATATCCGGCACAATGGGTGCATCGCTGAAGGGGAAACAGTCACAATCCGGCGTGATCCGTATGAGGAAGTTGAGATACCCGACCCGCCCGGCCTTCTCTTTCACGGCACCATACGCGTACTCCACCATCCGCTCCATGAACTCCGGGATCTCGGTCTCCCAGTCGATGTCGATTGCGTGTTCCGGGCAGACGTGCATGCATTCGAAGCAGCCGATACAGGTGGTCAGATCGATGGTGGATCTCTTCTTTACCACCGTGATCGATGATTTCGGGCAGACCTTCATGCACGATGCACACCCGGTGCACTTCTCCGAAATGGTGAATGGGCGGGCATGGTGCTGGTCCCGTTTTCCCTGCGGTGCAGCACATCCCATGGCAAGATTCTTGATCGCTCCCCCAAAGCCGGAGACGATGTGGCCCTTGAAATGGCTGAGCACGATCATGCTGTTTGCGGATACGATATCCCCGGCAATCGAGACCTTGGAAAAATGTTTCTTGTCGATCGTTACCGGTATGATATTCTGCCCGGTCAGCCCGTCAGCAATGATCACCGGGGCACCGGCTACTGCATAATCGAACCCGTGCAGGATTGCCGTACCAATATGTTCCACCGCATTGGACCGGCTGCCGAGATAGAGGGTGTTGGTATCCGTCAGGAACGGGAGGCCCATACAGGCCCTGACCTTCTCAACCACCTGCCGGACATAGACCGGGCTGATGAACCCGTCGTTTCCCAGTTCGCCAAAATGCAGCTTGATGGCGGTCTTATCCTGGGGATGAATGCACGTTGAGAAACCCGCACGATCGAACAGGCGTTTCACTTTTTCCGTGGTGCATTCCTTATCCGAGAATGCCCGCAGGCTTGCAAAATACACAGGGCTCTTCATGGTTCACCATCGCATCCCGCACATGATTCACGGGGGAGACTACGTAATCAGGATATCGGCAGGGTGGAATTTGAATCTTCTGCCTTCAGGAAGACTATCTGGAAAAAAAGGGATGAGATTATTCTCTCTTGGCAAGGTGATGATCGATGTAGAAGAGATGGCCCGGCACATCCCCGACAATCTTTATCTGGGCAAGGATCTCTCCGGCCTGCTCCTCCTCTTCGACCTGTTCCTTGACAAACCACTGGAGCATCTCGAACGAGGCGTGATCCTTCTCCCGGATCGCAAGATCGACAAGATTGTTGATCATACCGGTCACTTTCTGCTCGTGGGAATAGACCTCTTCAAAGATCTTGCCAACAGTAGTCCATTTCCCCTTTGGGGCTTCAAGGGTATCGAGGGTTACTTTTCCCCCGCGGGCGATCACATACTCGTAGATCTTCATGGCATGGGCATGCTCTTCCTTTGCCTGGACTTTCAGCCACTGGGCAAAGCCTTTCATGGTCACCGTCTCGCAATATGCGGACATGGACAGGTACAGATAGGACGAGTAAAACTCGCGGTTGATCTGCCGGTTGAGTGCATCTTCCATGGTTTTTGACAACATATTGATTCCTCCGTTTTATTTTTCATTGGTGCAACGTTGGATAATCCTTTCGATCGTACACCTGATCGGATGATCTCTGGCAATAAAAAAAAGATTATTTCCGGATCTTTTTACTCTCTGCCTGGATATCGAGAATGATCTCCAGTTCCAGGGATCTCCCGTAGGCCGTCTGGGCCTCGTTGCTTTTCCCGGTCTCCTCAAGGCAGACTCCCAGCACGTACCATGCTCCCGCATCGTTGCCATTCAGGCTCGTTGCCCGGGTACCTGCGAGTACTGCGTCCTCGTATTTCTCAAGATAAAACAGTGCCAGCGCCTTCTTGGACCAGGCATCAGCACAGTTCTGATCCAGAGATAACGCCCTGTTGCAGTCCGTTAAGGCTTCCTGATATTTTCCGGTCTCAATATAGACGGAGGCCCTGAGGACAAATCCTTCCGGATATTTTGGATCCAGGGAGATGGCCTTGTCGTAATACGCGAGCGCTTCTTTGTATTTTGTCCGTTTTGCGTATGCAATGCCTTTTTTTAACAGTTCAACAGCTTCCTTTAACGCCATGACTGGCCTCCGTCCCAGCGAAAGCCGGAAGAGATCATAGGTCCTCCAGGGTATCGGTGATGAGATCCCCAAAGATCTTTTTCAGTGCATTGCGCTCGTATTCCTGTTTGTGCTCATGGGCATCAAGCAGGTGTTTTGGTGTCTCCCACATAAACCACGATCTCATAGTCATGTAAGAGAGGAGATTATCCGTCATGAGCACGCCCACTTTATAGAGATCGTAAAAGTAATCGAGAGTCGGTTCTTCAGCCCAGTTCACGAGGCCGAGGGGCTTGTCGATGATCTCAAGCATGTTGTCGCCAAAGACCTTGGACTGGTACCAGGCTGTCTGGGTCCAGCGTGTGGTCAGCATCTCCTTCACTTCAAGGTGGTTGAACTTCTTCATCTGGGGAATGTTCAAGACCGGCATCAGTTCGTCCGCGGGAAGGGTCTTTGCGAGGAACATGTCGCGGGCATAGAACATCGCCTTGTCCAGGACAAAATACCGGCGGGGAACGATCGATTCCTGCTCCATCATCTCGTCCATGTCGTTCTTGCTCTCCTTCATGATGTGGTAGAGCTGGGTCTTTCTGATCTTCGGCATGCGATGATAGACGCTGGCATTCATGATCGCATTCCACGGGATCTCGTTGACATCATCATTGAACTGCGTATACAGGATGAAGAGCATCTGGATGAGCTTCTGGACCGGCAGTTTCTTCTCTTTCTTGGCCTCGTCCTTGAGCGCATCAAGATAGATCTGGCGCATGCCTGTGAAAACTGAATCTTCCGTGTAGGAACAGATCCGGTACTCCTTTCTCTTCGCGGCCGCACCCTTGATCAAAAGGTTGGTACAATGTTTGGCGATGATGAAATCCTTTAAGAGACCAACATACTGGGCGGGAAAGATGATGACGTTCGATTCGATGTCGTAGGTATACTTGTCAACAAGGGTACCGCCGGGTTCGGCTTCCGGCTGGCGCAACAGCGAGATCTCGGTATCGAGCAGCTCTTCAGTCTGTACGAGAAGCCGGCGGATCGGTTTGGATAAGGGCATCTCGGTTCTCATGGCGTCACCTCCGGACTTCCCGTACTACTATAAAAATAATTCACGTATCAAACTCTTTTGTTTCAATGGCCTATATATTTTGCATAGTTGTCCGGCACCGCAAGGACAATTATTTCTTCGTTCCACCCGGGAAAAACGAACGGAAGAATGAAGAGATTGCATGCCCGGACCTGGGCCGGAAGACGCCCTGATTCACGTACCGGACATCCTCAATGGAGAAGAATGCATGGGGATTGGTAGTCTCGATATACTGCGTGATCCGTGGAAGATCTGCTCGTTGTATGAGGGTCATGATCATCCGGACATCCCCGCGGCTTCCTTTTGCGTCAAAGGACGTGACGCCGAAATGTTCTGCTTCAAGATAGGCAGCAATCTTCTCGGTGGACTCCGTGGTCGTCACAATCCTCATAATCACGGTGCCGATCGAGAGTTTCTCCTCAATGACCAGCCCGATATACGTCCCCGCGGCAAACCCGAACGCGTAGGCAAAGAAATTGGCGATGTTCGCGAGATCGCTCATCACCACTTCCATGGCAAGCAGCCAGATGATGATCTCAAAAAAAGCAATGATCGGTGCAAGGAACTTGATTCCCCGGGAGATGTAGATGACCCGTATCGTCTCCATGCTCACATCGCCAATGCGGGCAAGGAAGATTAAAAGCGGGAGGAGTACCCAGGCATAGAATTCAGGACTGATGAGGTAAAACGACATGGATTCACCTGATTTTTGATGAGGTGCTGATCGTTGTGCAGAAAAATGTAGTCGGGTATTCCTATATCAACATATCCGGAAAAAAAGGAAAAAAAGAGAGATCCGGGGCAATATCCGCAATTGCGCGGCTGATGCCGCCCGGATTATGATGCGTACTTCGCGGGATCAGCATCGAACTTCTTCTTGCAGCCCGGGGCACAGAAATAGAATTTTTTTCCCTTGTAGTCACTTGTGAACTTAGCCGTCTTCTCATCAACCGTCATCTTGCAGATTGGATCAATGGCCATGAAACACCTCTTTTGATCTAGCCTTTCTTGGCTTCGGGTATATACTTTTTTAAGAGGAGCGAGAGCGTGACAACGGTGACAGAACTTGCCGCCATCGCAAGTGCCGCCAGTTCAGGTTTGAAGGTGATGCCAAACGAAGGATAGAGAATCCCGGCTGCTACCGGGATCAGTGCTGCATTGTAGGCGAATGCCCAGAAGATATTGCCCTTGATCCGACCCATCACTTTCTTCGAGAGCTGGATCGCAGCCACCGCATCGATCAAATCATCCCGGACAAGCACGATGTCCCCGCTCTCGATGGCTACATCAGTACCGCTGCCGATGGCAATCCCCACGTCAGCCTGGGCAAGAGCAGGTGCATCGTTGATCCCGTCCCCGATAAAAGCAACAACCTCCCCCTTTGCCTGGAGCGCCTTGACTTCTGCTTCCTTGTCCTGCGGCAGCACTTCGGCTATTACCCGCTCAATCCCGATCTGGCGGGCGATTGCTTCAGCAGTCCGCCGGTTGTCCCCGGTGATCATGGCGACGTGTATCCCCATTTCACGGAGCCGGGCAATGGCGTCCCTTGTTGTGGGCTTGATCTGGTCGGCAATGGCAATCACCCCGGAAATTCCGCCACCGGCTGCCACAAGTACGGCAGTCTTCCCCTCAAGTTCGAGTTCCGTGATGCGGGAATCAATCACGGGGGGAATGGCGACCGATCGCTCGCCGAGGAACGCCCGGTTCCCGATCAGCACCACCTCATCAAGCACGGTTGCCGCAACGCCTCTTCCTCCAAAGGTATCGAAATTTGCTGCAGTCTCGATCTTCACGCCCCGCTCCTGTGCCGCGTTCACTATGGCTACAGCCAGCGGGTGCTGCGAGTTCTTCTCGACACCGGCAGCGAGCGCGAGCAGCGTCCCTTCGGAAATGCCGACCGGCACAATATCCGTTACTTCAGGTCTTCCCTTTGTGAGCGTCCCGGTCTTGTCGAAGACAACTGTGGTTACCTTCCCGGCGGACTCCAGCGCCGCACCGTTCCGGATCAGGATCCCGAGCTCGGCGCCCCGCCCGACTCCCACCGTTACCGCGGTTGGGGTAGCGAGGCCGAGCGCACAGGGACACGCAACCACGAGCACGGAGATGAGCGCGGTCAGGGCAAAGAGTGGCGTCTCGGAAAAGACGAAGTACCAGAGTACGAACGAACCGGCTGCGATGATGAGGACGGCAGGGATGAAGTACGTGACAGCAACATCCGCAATGCGCTGGACCGGGGGTTTTGACCCCTGGGCATCTTCCACCATCCTGATGATCTGGGCAAGCACCGTGTCCTTCCCGACCTTCTCGGCTCTGACCGTAAGTACACTGTTCGTGTTCAGCGTTCCGCCAACCACGTGACTTCCGGTTCTTTTCAGGGGAGGCACGGGTTCACCCGTGATCATCGCTTCATTGACATAACTCTCACCGGACACCACGACACCGTCGACCGGCACCTTTGCACCGGGTTTCACGATAACAAGATCGCCCGGCACAACGTCCTCAACCCTGATCTCCTGCTCGGTACCGTTGCGGATGACAAGTGCGATCTTCACCTGCAGCCCGGCCAGTTTTTTTATTGCCTCCGAAGTGCGGCCCTTTGCCCGGGCTTCGAGATACCGGCCCAGCATCAGGAACGCGGCGAGCATGATCGCCGTATCGTAGAACATGAACTCGTGCGTGAGAATGATCCCGAACGTGCCCATCACGCTCGCGACAAACGATACCCCCGTGCCCATCGCGTACATGACATCCATCGAGAGCGCCCGGTGCGACAGGGAGATCCATGCGGCCCGGAAGATCGGGCCTGCTACAAAGATGAAGACCGGTGTCGATATGGTGAGCATCAGGTACGCCAGCGCCTGCATGGAGATGGGGAGCGGTAGGTACATCGCGAGCATCAGCGGGATGCTCACCGCAAAACCCACCATGAAGCGGACGAACTTGTCATGCAGATCTGCTTCCCGTGCTTTCTTCTCCGCCTCTTCGCTCACCTCCCCCGCGACCCCGAGGTACTGGTAGCCCGCATCCTCGATCGCCCTTTTCATATCGGGAATATCAGAGATGGTGGGATTGTAGGTCACGTACGCTTTCTCGGTGCCGAGGTTCACCGTGGCCGTGACAACGCCGGGCAATGCCCGGAGTGCAGATTCAATGGTCTCGACGCAGGTGGCGCACATCATGCCCCCAACCTTGATGGTGACCTCGCTGTTCACCACATCATACCCGGCATCCTTCACGGCCTTCTCCAGCGTGCCGAGTGAGACTTTTGATGGATCGAATTCAACATGGGCCTTCTCGGTTCCGAAGTTCACCTGTGCGCTGGCTACGTCCTCAACCTGTGACAGGGATTCTTCGACACTTACGGCACAGGTGGCACAATGCATACCCGCGATCTTCAGTTCGGCTTTCTTCTTCTCCGGCTCCGGCATGGTTCATCCCGTGTTTTGTCAATGGAACAATCTTCGTTCAGGATAATAACGGTTGTGACCGTACCAGCCGGACATGCGATCCGGTTGTCTGGCAGACGATCATCCGGATGGTGCCGTGTTCACGTCAAAGAGGGACCCGGCCGAACGTCGGTGGGATATCCGTGGCCCTGACGTGGATTGGGGTCATGTGGGTACAGGCTGCCGGGCCCTCGTGCATTCCTGGAATAATCCCTGCCCGCATTCTTAATACCTCACGAAGATCCTGATAGTACGGGAACGCCATGGGAATCTTTCGCTATGACAGCAAATATTCCGCACCGACAAAGGAACAGCGGGAGCGGTACATGCGGGGGGAACACGAAGAGCACGTGTTCGGAAAGGACAACGAGATCCTCCTTATCATCTACGATGAGGCAGCGTATCTCAAGGACGATCGTGATGGCGTCCGCATCCTCTTTACGGGTGTGCAGGACCGGCAGAAGGTCCATGACGAAGTACGCCGGCTGCTTGAAGAGCATGCACACCAGGAAGAACGGCCCGATGAGTTTGTGACCGGCGCGGAACGCTAGTCTTTCCTGATCAACTGTTCCTGATCGGTCTCGTGTACGGTCCCTGAAATTTTTTTAAGTTTTTTTAAATTAACACCAAAAATTTCAGGAAATTTCCGTACCAAATCTCTGTGCTCCCGTACCACGTAGCGTAAACCCCCGGGACCTCAGATACATCGATACGGCCGTCGGAACCTATGCTCCACAGCCTGATCGGAGGCGACTTTCGCGATCTGTTAGGGGTCTATTAGCCCGATTTGGGCCTACAGGCGTAAAACGCTTATAATCGGAGGCGAAAATGAGCGTTTCCGCCCGTTTATGTCGGGCTATCCGGGTGAATAAGTCGATTTCACGTTTTTCGTGAAAAATCTCTGCAACAAATAAGGTCAAAATGATCCCTGATCAACGAAATACGCCCGATTTGAAAAAGGGCCCTTCAGGTGGCGGCGGTTCTCCCTTGAGGATCGGTCTCTGACGTGCAGCAGGTCATCAGACCGTAAACACAAGAACTCGAAGGTCATCAGACCTGACCGATGGGAAGATCCTTGGGTCTTCTTGTGGATATCTGCAAACCTGCCATTGCAGTTCCTGAGTCCCCCGCCCGGCTATGTTTTTTACCCGGCACAACGAACAGATTTCTTATGGGACTCGGCGATCGGATCACCCGCTTCTTTTCAGGGTTCACAAAAAAGAAGGAGTACCCCCTGCACGAGACCTGTGCGGTTTGCGGGGAACAAATCTATCTCCCGTTCTTCTGTGAATATTGTCACAAGTATTATTGCGACCGGCACCGGCTGCCGTTCGATCACAATTGTAAGAATATTGATCAATGGAAGAAGCGGCCCAGATAACGAATAGCCGGCAAAAATGTGGAGGGGGTACTCGCCCGGCACCGGATAAAAACCCCGGATACGTGCGCTATTTTCCTGACTTCACCCGTTTTGGGTCCTGCTCCTGTTCCACGAGCAGGTTGATGATCGTCTCCGAGATGTCCCCGGCATACTCGCCCGACCTCCTTATGCTCTCGGCAATGTAGCCCACGTGGATGGCGATCATGGTGTCCTGTTTCAGGACCATGTTGTTGATGTCGCCGCAGATCTTCTCCAGTGCCGCGATAGACTCGATATTCCGGTGGGCATCTTTCATATCGGAATTGAAGAATGAGATGATGGACTTGTCAAAGATCTCCATGGACATGGTGCTGGCTTTCCGGATGGCGCTTGTGATCTTCTTGTCCAGCTCAACGCCGGCAATCGGCTGGACGTTCTCAGCGATACGCACCGCATGGTCGCCGACCCGCTCGATGATCCGGCTGAGCATGAAATAGTGCATTGCCATGCTGGGAGAGACCCCCATCTTCCGGGAGAGGCTCGCGTTCTGCATCAGCATGTTGGTCTGCCGGGCAACCAGCCAGTTGAGCCGGTCCGGGTCTGTGTCCCGGGCCACAACATCCTCAGCGAGCATCTTGTTCTGCGTCTCAAGGGCCATAATCGCATCCTCGTGCATGTTCTTGACAATCACGAACATCCGTTTGATGGTATTCTCAAAAGGCATCTCCGCCGGATTGAGCAGGTCTTTTATCGCGATGACGGTCTCTGTCTCCTCAACCACTTCCTGGCCAATGGTCATCTGGGTGTAATCCCGGACTACCGACCGGACAAACGGCGGGAACCTCTGCTTTGAGGTGATCCGAATCATGGTGTACCCGGTAATATAGGTCCCGATCAGAAGCCGGAAGAGGAATGCCGGATCGGAGATGGTGGAGCTGTCGATCTCCTTCGTTTTGTGAACCGGCTCATCGGTCACTTTCTTGGTCACGAGCAGGGTTCCATCCGTCTGGACGATCAGCCCCACGGGATCGTTCTTCTTGATCTTCTGATTATCCGCCCATTCCTTGGGAAGCGTCACGACAAACGACGATCCCCCGGTCACCTGCACTCTCCGGATCTCCATGCTGCCTCCTCAATCGTATAGGAATATGATAATTCTATGTCTCTCTATTTGCCCCTATGTTGTATATATACTAATATAGTCTATGTCGAAAATAGGTATATAACACGGTGATGAATGGATGATAGAACACCATGCATCAGAAACGGAGTTCAATCCTGGCAATTTCCTTCAGTCTCGTCGCGATCTTCCTGTTCGCGATCACTGCGGGCTGTATAGCAAATGATTCCCAGAAGGCTGTTGTGACCACAGCACCTGCCGCGGCCTCTTCTGTGGCGGATGCGGTTACCCCGCCAGCAGCAGTCTCTGCCCCGGCTGTGGCCACAACCACTGCACCTGCAGCAACCCCAGTAGCAGCATCAACAGGCAAGAGACAGACGATCAAGATCAGCGGGTCTACCACCGTGCTTCCCATCGTCCAGAAGGCGGCCGACCAGTACATGGCCACCCACCCGGATGCTGACATCCAGGTATCCGGTGGCGGATCGGGTGTGGGTATCCAGGCAATCGGTGCAAAGACCGTGGACATCGGTATGACCTCCCGTGAAGTGACCAGTGCCGAGAAGGCCAAGTACCCGGCATTTGTCATCACGCCGGTAGCACAGGACGGCATCGCAGTCATCGTCAACCCGGCAAACGAGATCTCGTCCATTACGCTCGACCAGATCAAGAACATCTACCTGGGCAAGACCACCAAGTGGACGGAGATTACTGGTGCCAATGTGCCTGATACCAACAACCAGATTGTTGTGATCGGCCGCGACAGCGCTTCCGGAACCCGGTCGTACTTCGATGAAGTACTCCTGTTGAAGAAGACCCCGACCAGCAAGATGCTTGAGAAGAACTCAAACGGTGCTGTGCTCCAGACTGTTGCCCAGACGCCCGGGTCCATCGGATACGTATCCATCGGCTTTGTCAGCAGCAACGTAAAGACCGTTCCTATCTGGTACAATGCCGGCAAGATCATCGCCCCGACGCTTGCGAACGTGAAGGACCAGTCCTACCCGGTCTCGCGTGAACTTTATGTGATCACCAACGGCAAGCCATCCGGACTTACCGGCGACTTCCTCAACTACATCCTCAGTGCAGACGGCCAGAAGATCGTTTCCGATGAGGGCTACGTGACAGTCCGTTGAATCGAGGGAGATCTACAAGAAAAAATTTTTACACACGGAGGCGCCCCCCATGATCACGGGTAATCGTACAGATCCAGAGCATGCCGCCGCGTCCCGCACGGCCCGCGCCTCGCTTCTGAAAGAACAGGCAATCAAAAGTGTATTCTTCTGCACAGCATCTTTTGCAGTTATTGTCGTTGCGTTCATCCTCCTCTTCCTTATACAGGACGGATACCCCGCCTTTGCACAGGTCGGCCTCATCGACTTTGTCTTCGGCATGACCTGGGCCCCGACCGCGGCGGAGCCGCTCTACGGGATCTATCCCCTCATCATCGGGACGCTCCTCGTCACGCTCGGAGCCATGGTATTTTCAGTCCCGCTTTCCATCGGCTGTGCAATCTATATCTCGGAACTTGCCTCACCGCGTGTCAAGCAGATCACGAAACCGGCCATCGAACTCCTTGCGGGCATCCCGTCCGTTGTGTACGGGTTCTTCGGCCTCATCATCCTCACGAACTTTATCCGGGTCACCTTCGATCTCCCTACCGGGGAGACCTGGCTCGCGGCATCGGTCCTGCTCGGCATCATGGCGCTACCCACCATCATCAGCGTCTCCGAGGACGCGATCAGTGCCGTGCCCCGCGAATTCAAGGAGGGATCGCTTGCCATCGGGGCCACCCGCTGGCAGACGATCAGCCGGGTCATCGTCCCCGCCGCTCTCTCGGGCATTGCCGCTGCGATCATTCTCGGCATCGGGCGTGCGGTGGGCGAGACCATGGCTGTAATGATGGTGGCCGGGAACGCTGCAATCATTCCCGATCCCATCTGGAACATCCTCTCCCCGGTCAGGACCCTCACCGGCACGCTCGGTATCGAGATGGGCGAGGTAGCCGTGGGGAGCGAACACTACAGTGCTCTCTTCGGTGTCGCGGTGGTCCTGCTCCTCATTACGCTCATCATCAACCTCTCGGCCGTTGCCATTCTCCGGCATCTCCGCGAGGGCAGAACCGGGAGTTCCGCCCGGAGATCATTCATATCCAACGGGGTCCGGGCAAAACTTGTCTTCGCAGGTAAGATGTTGGGCCTCACGCTGCTGCTCATATTCCTCACCGCCGTATCCTGGTGGCTTGCCCCGCTCGTCCTGCTGGGGGGGAGCCTGTGGTATGCAGGCAGGCCGTTTTTATCGGAGAAGAGGATCCAGATGATTGCATTTGGATTCATCACCTTGGCAACCCTGGCGGTCCTTGCCATCCTCGTCATCATCCTGCAGGATATTGTGCTCAACGGACTCCCGGCATTGTCGTGGGAGTTCCTGACACAGCCGCCTAAGGATCTCGGCCGGGCAGGAGGAATCTACCCGGCAATCATCGGCACGCTGTACCTGGTGGCAGGAGCGATCGCCATTGCCCTGCCGCTGGGAGTCGGAGCTGCGATCTATCTTGTCGAGTACACCCGCGAGGGACGGATCACCAAACTGATCCGGACCGGTGTGGACCTGCTGAACGGGACACCGTCGATCGTCTTCGGCCTCTTCGGGTTCGCCTTCATCGTCCTCTATCTCAATGTCGGGGTCTCGATGCTGGCCGGCCAGGTCACGCTTGCCCTGATGGTGCTCCCGACCATCATCCGGACCACGGAAGAATCCTTAAAAAATATCCCGCAGTCATTACGTGAAGGAAGTCTTGCGCTCGGGGCCACAAAGTGGCAGACGATCAGCCGGGTGGTCCTCCCGCCGGCCGTGCCCGGTATTGTGACCGGGTCCATCCTCTCGATCGGGAGGGCCGCCGGGGAGACCGCACCGATCATGTTCACGGCCGTGGTCTTCTCGCAGCGCTTTTTACCGGACTCGGTCTTCGAGCCGGTGATGGCCCTGCCCTACCACCTCTTCATCCTTGCAACGAACGTGCCCGGCGCTTCCACCAACCAGTACGGCACGGCGCTGGTCCTGCTCATCATGGTTGTCGGGTTTTACGCGGTGGCGATTCTTGTACGAACCCATTTCCAGAACAAATCACGGGGGTAAATTAGTATGTCTGAAACCTGTACCATCTCCACGAACAATCTCAACCTCTGGTATAGCGGGAAGCACGCGCTCCAGTCGGTCTCGATGACGATCCCGAGGAACCGGGTCACGGCCCTGATCGGCCCGTCCGGCTGCGGGAAGTCCACGCTGCTCCGGTGCTTCAACCGGCTGAACGATCTGATCGACCACGTGAAGATCTCGGGGGAGATCGCGCTCAACGGAGAGAACATCCATGCACCGGAGACCGATGTGGTCTGCCTGCGCAAACGTGTCGGGATGGTCTTCCAGAAACCCAACCCGTTCCCGAAGTCGATCTACGAGAACATTGCCTACGGCCCGCGGGTCCATGGCGTGAAGGAGAGAGCCGAACTCGACACCATTGTTGAAGAGAGCCTGCGCCACGCTGCGATCTGGGACGAGGTGAAGGACCGGCTCAACGACTCCGCGCTCGGCCTCTCGGGCGGCCAGCAGCAGCGGCTCTGCATTGCCCGCACCCTTGCGGTCGAGCCCGAGGTGATCCTGATGGACGAGCCCTGTTCGGCGCTTGACCCGATAGCAACCGCAAAGATCGAGAACCTGATCGAGCGGCTCAAGACCGAGTATACCGTCATCATCGTCACGCACAACATGCAGCAGGCGGCAAGGGTGAGCGATTATACCGGGTTCATGTACCTCGGAAGACTGATCGAGTGCGGGAAAACAAAAGAGATCTTCGAGCACCCGAAGGAAGAACTGACCGAGAACTACATCACCGGGCGGTTCGGGTAGGGTGAATTATGGCAGAGAAATTTCACACGGAACTGGAACAGCTGAAGAAAGATACGGTGGCAATGGCAAAACTGGGCAGATCGATGCTCAGGACCGCGGTCGATGCGTTGATCCGGCAGGATAAAGAGATGGCGGCATCGGTCATTGCGCAGAAGGAAGAGATCCATGACCTTGAAGTGCAGATCGAGGAGCACTGCTACCAGTTGATCGCGCTCAACCAGCCGATGGCAAAAGACATGCGGGTGATTGCCTGCACGCTCAAGGTCATCACCGCTTCCTTACGCATCGGGCGATACGGCAAGGTGATCGCGAACATTGTCCGGGAGATCTCCGACAAGCCCCATATCGCGAACCTGATGAGCATTCCCCACATGGCGGATCTCGTCATCGACATGGTTGACGATGCGGTGAAGGCATATGAGAACGATGACCTCTCGCTCATCGAGGACTTCTCGGCCCGCGACGACACGATCGATGCGCTCCGGCACTCGATCTTCCGCGAGGGGATCACGTACATGATGGAGGACCCGAAGAACATCTCGCGTTGCACGCACTACATCATGGCAGCCCGGTACCTCGAGCGCTGTGCGGACCATGCCTGTAAGATCGCAGAGAACGTCCACTATATGCAGACTGGCGAACGGATCGAGATTCACTAACAACTACATACCTCTGAAAAATACCTTACGAAGGATACTATGCTCCAGACTGCGATGAAAAAGACCGTGCACCTGATCACCGGTGTACCAGACCGTGAGAGAACAGCCGTTGAAACCCGTGAGACCGATGGCAGTCAGCAATCCGTAGTGACTGCGGACACCATGGGCAGGATCGCAGTTCTCCTGGTGGACGATGAACCCGCCCTTCTTGAGATAGGCAAAGCATACCTTGAACGATCGCCGGGCATCGAGATCACGACCCTGCATTCAGCGGTGGATGCACTGGCCCTCCTGCAATGCACGCCATTCGATGTGATCGTCTCCGATTACCAGATGCCCGAGATGGACGGCCTCACGTTCCTGCATAAAGTACGGAACACGAACACCACAATTCCGTTCATCATCTTTACCGGCAAAGGCCGGGAGGAGGTTGTGATCGAGGCCCTTAACCGTGGTGCCGATGCCTACATCCAGAAAGGCGGTGAGGTAAAAGCGCAATACGCCGAACTCCTGCATAAGATCAGGCGGACTGTCCAGCAGAAGCGGGCCGAGGCGGCCTTAAAGAAGAAGCACGAGATCCTCCGGGCCATCCTCCGGGCCTCCCCGAACGGTATCGGGTTTGTGAGGAACCGGACCTTCCAGTGGGTCAACGGGGCCCTTGCTAAAGTCCTTGGCTACACCCCGGCCGAGCTCCGCGGCATGCATTTGCAGGATCTGTACGAGAATGCGGAGACGTACGAGCGGATTGGCATAACGATCCAGAAGGATCTCAAAGAGCATGGACGGTCACGGATTGTGACAAGGTTCCGGCACAAAAACGGGCGAGCTCTCGAATACGCCATCCACATTGCGCCCCTCGACCAGGGTAATCTCCATTACGGCCACATGATCATGATGACCGATCCCTCGCGGCAGCTGGCCGTCACTCGGGAGCTGGAAGAGATCACGGCAATCCCGCACATGGAGTTGACACCGGTTATCGAACTGAACCGCGACTGCCAGATCACGTACTTCAACGAGGCCGCAATCGATGCCATGGCCCGGTACGGGAGCCGGGGCACGCTTGAAGAGTTCCTGCCATCAGATATCCGGGATATCCTGCGGGCCATGGACAACAACCACACCGAATCCATATTCCGGGACGTGCAGATCGGCCCGGTCCTGTTTAGGGAACACATCACACTCAGCCCCCATTTCTGTATTGCCCGGTTGTCCGCGGTCCGGCAGGCCGGACCCGCCAGTACAGAACCGAACCAAGAATCCCGGTCAGCGGTGCAGGCGCCCCGGTAATACGAAACCCTTCGCAACATCCCGTCACCAAAGTCCATCGCCCATGAAACCCGACCATATTTTTTCCCGTATGTACCCGACACTGGCCATCGTCTTTCTCTGTATGCTGGCCCTGATGTCGGTATTTGAGCTGGCCAAACAGTTCCTCAGCCCGTCCATCTCCCTCTGGGAGTCGCACGTCATCACCATCATATTCACAAGCATCCTTGCGGTTATTATCATCGAGTTTCCGCTCCGGGTATTGCACAAGGAGCAGGAGAAGACTCAGGATGCCCTTACCCGCCAGAAAGAGACGGAAGAACGCTTGCGGAACTCCGAGATACAGTACCGCTCGTTCGTGGAGTCTTTGGAGGACTCCATCTATACGGTTGATGCGGATCTCCGGTATCTTCTGATCAACACCCGGCACCTGCTCCGCAGCGGATTGTCTCCGGACACCTATGCCGGGAAAAAGTACAGCGATATTCACACACCCCACGAGACTGAAGTATTCCGGGCGGAGGCGAAACGGGTGATCGCGAATAAATGCAGCGTGCAGGCCGAGTACGAGAAGAACGGGAAATTTTTCCTCCGCACATTGAACCCCGTTATCGATCCCGGGAACAACGACGTGATCGCGGTGACTGTGATATCGGCAGACATCACCCGGGGAAAGACTACTGAACAGAACCTCGCGTCCATCAACCGGAAACTGAACCTGATGAACGAGGTGACCCGGCACGATATCCTCAACCAGTTGTCGGTTCTTTCCTCGTACCTCTCGCTCGCTGGTGAACAGTCCGCAGACCTGACCACCAAAAAATACCTGCTGAAGAGCGAACAGGTGGCCGACACCATCCACGAACAGATCCTCTTCACCCGCGATTACCAGAATATTGGGATCGAGGCCCCCCAGTGGCAGAACATCTGCGCCACCATCCAGCATGCCCGGCAGCCCCTGAAGATCCAGGAGGTTGCATTTGACGGGGCGCTTTCGAAGATGGAGATCCTGGCAGATCCACTTTTGGAAAAAGTCTTCTTCAATCTGATGGAGAACAGCCTGCGCTATGCCGGGACCCATGCAACACTCCGGTTCTCGTGCCGTGAAGAGGAACGGTACCTGCGGATCACCTGCGAGGACAACGGGCCGGGTGTCCCGTTCGACCAGAAAGAGAAGATCTTCAGCAGGGGATTCGGGAAGAATACCGGCCTCGGCCTCTTTTTGATACGCGAGATCCTCTCCATCACCGGCATTACGATCTATGAGAACGGCGAGCCGGGTAATGGCAGCAGGTTCGAGATGATCGTGCCTGCCGGGCATTACCGGAAAAAGAGTGGGGAGTGATCATCTGCTCTATTTTCTTGTCACAAGGTTTCCGTGAAGAGGTTCGTGCGCCATCACGAGTGTGTGGAAACCTTTTGTAGTTTCATTTTATAAGAATGATAAATCAATACTGGTGTGATAACCATGACCGAAAAGAAAGGGCACTTTGAGAAGGGCCTCTGGGTGGAAGACCCGGTTGCAGCCCCCGTAAAAGAAGAGCCGCAGATCGACATCCGCCTTGCAGCCGCGACCCGCTCGGTCATCACGGCAATGGACGATCTCTTAAAAGTCACGCACGATCTCGTGGCAACAGAAGAGGGCAAGAAGCATATCGAGAAGACCGTGAACGAGACCACGGCCCAGGTTCAGAAGTCCTTTGATGATATCATGAAACAGGCAAAGGCCGAGATGGAAAAAGCAAAGGCGGATGTGGAGAAGGCCGTCAAGCCAAAGAAGTAAAAAAAAATCCCCAATGGGATCTCAATCTCTTTTTTCCTGCGATTTTTTATATTCTGCCAGCAGCCCCGCAGCGTATACATCCATCTTCTTTGTCGGTACGTAATTGAACTGCTGCACCCGCTTTACGATCTCTTCCGCGAGCCGGGTATCGTTTGTGATCTCCAGTTTCTTCACTTCAGCAAAGATCCAGTCAAGGTGATCGATACCCGTCGCCTTCCCGTCGATCAGGACCTGCTTGGTCGTGATCCGGTCCGGGGGAATACCCCCGCAGATCGTGCAGTACTGCCCGTCACCTTCGTTGCCGCTCATCCACTCACTCCTTGATCATGACAAGTGACATCTTGAACTTCGTGATTGCGGAGAGGGCGTGCGGGACGTTTGCCGGGAAGATGATCGTCTCGCCGGTCTTCATCTGAAATGTCTTTCCCGCCACCCAGACCTCGCACTCGCCATCAAGGATCGTGACTACGGCATCGAACGGGGCGGTGTGTTCACTGAGTCCCTCGTTCTCGTCAAACGAGAAGATGGTGATGCTGCCCGTCTTCCGGTTGATCACCATCCGGCTTGCCACCGTCCCGTCCGCATAGTCCACGAGATCCTTTAAGGAGAGGACCTTTCCTTTCAGTTCGTCGCGCTTTTTGTCGGGCTTATCCGGTTTCTCCAGTTTGAATTCTGCCATACATCTCACTCCCGGATCATCGTCAGCGTCATCTTGAACCGCTCCCGTGCCTGCACGCCATGCGGCCTGTTGGCCGGGAGGATGATCATCTCACCGCTCTTTACCGTGAACCGGGCGCCTTCGATCGTGACCTCCGCCACCCCGTCCGTGACCGTCAGGATTGCATCGAACGGGGCGGAGTGCTCACTGAGTCCCTCGCCCGCATCGAACGCAAAGAGCGTGATGGTGCCGGTCTTCTTGAAGACGATCATCCGGCTTGCCACGGTCCCGCTCTGGTACTGGACGAGATCGTTCGTTGCAAAAACTTTTGCGATGAGTTCCTCCCGGTTCTTCTCACCGGCATTTTTCGGTTCTGCTGGGGGTGCGGTCATACGATCTCCTCGCTTGTGAGTACGTTCGCTCTGGATAATATGGGTATCTCTGCCCGGTTATGCGGAGGGAACCATGCGGGCAAGGTCGGCTTCGACCGTGTCGTTCTTTTTGATCCCGAAGTTCTCCACGAGCACCGTGAGAACGCCAGGTGAGACGAACGCCGGGAGTTTGGGCCCGAGCGTGATGTCTTTCACGCCCAGGTTCAGCAGGGCCAGGAGAACGAGCGCTGCCTTCTGCTCGTACCAGGCAATGTTGTACGAGACCGGCAGCTCGTTGATCCCGACATTGAAGGCCTTTGCGAGCGCCTGCGCGATCACGACCAGCGAGTAGCAGTCATTGCACTGGCCGGCATCGATGACCCGGGGGATGCCGCCAATGGTGCCGAGGCCGAGGCCATTGTACCGGTACTTGGCACAGCCCGCGGTGAGGATCACGGTGTTCTTGGGCAGGGCCTCGGCAAACTTCGTGTAGTAGTCCCGCTCTGCATGACGGCCATCGCACCCGGCCATCACCACGAACCGCTTGATGTCGCCCTTCTTCACGGCATCGACCACAGTACCGGCAATGGCGAGGACTGCATTGTGGGCGCAACCGGTGATGAGGTCGCGCCCCGGGCTCTGGAGCCCTTGAGGTGGCTGGCTCTTCTTTGCGTGGGCGATGACGGCCGAGAAATCTTTCTTTCCGTCTTTTGCGGCCGCGATATGTTTCACGCCCGGGTACCCTGCGGGCCCGGTCGTATAGATCCGGTCCTTGTAGGAATCTTTCGGGGGCACAATGCAGTTGGTGGTGACGAGCACCGGGCCGTTGAAGGTTTCGAACTCTTCCTTCTGGTGCCACCACGACCCGCCATAGTTGCCGTAGAGGTGCGGGTATTTTTTGAGCGCCGGGTAGGCATTGGCCGGCAGCATCTCACCGTGCGTGTAGATGTCCACGCCACTCTCCTTCGACTGCTCCAGCAGCTGTTCGAGATCCCTGAGGTCATGGCCGGTGATGAGAATACCGGGCCGCGAGCCTACTGTGGTCTTCACGCTCGTGATCTCCGGGTTGCCGTAGGTCTTCGTGTTCGCAGTGTCCAAGAGGGCGAGCGTTGTTACTCCCACGCCGCCACATTCGAGCACGAGTGCGGTCATCTCGCCCGCGGAGAGATCGTGGAGCGTGGACGCGAGTCCCTTCTGCATGAACGATTCAACTGCTGCATCAGTGTAACCGAGCACGGCCGCGTGATGGTAATATGCCGCAACGCCCTTAAGCCCGAAGAGGAGAAGCGCCCGTAAGGACCGGACATCATCGTTGCCATTTGCGGCTGCGGAAATTTCCTGCGCCTTTACGGCAATGTCTATGTCACTCTTGGGCGTCCACGTGCAGGCATCCGGCTCGGCAGCCCCGGTCTTTGGGAGAGCATCGCGGATCGCAATCGCCTGCGTGATGAGTGACCGGAGCCGGGCGTCATCGAAGTTCGTATTGGTCAGCGTGGCAAAGAGGGACTCGGCAATGAACATGCCGGCCTCTTTGTTCTCTTTGCCGGTCGTTGCCGCGGCAAGATTCCGCTCGGCAATTCCTTTGCAGATATAAATCAGGACATCCATCAGGCCGGCGGTCTTGTCTTCCTTGCCGCACACGCCCTTGACGGTGCAGCCGGTTCCTCTTGCGGTCTCCTCGCACTGGTAACAGAACATCTTCAAAACTCCTTCGTATGGTTTTACTACAAGGTTTCTTTTGTATACTAAGATTAAATAGGAAAGAGTTTCAGAAACCATACCATGGACGAAGCGTGCACGGTCAATATAACCGTGAAGTACCTTACCAAAAAGTGGACACTCCTGATCATCCTTGAACTCTACAAGGGGTCGGACCACACGCGGCGGTTCTCGGAGCTGAAGGATTCTCTCCGCGCTATCACGCAGAAGATCTTGTCGGAGCGGCTCCGGGAACTTGAGGAGGAGGGGGTTGTTACGAAGCGCGTGGATGCCACCACGTTTCCGGTGAAGAGCGAGTATACGCTGACCGCGAGCGGTCTCGAACTGGTGGATGTGATCCGGGGGATCAAGATGTGGGCGCTGAAGTGGAAGATCGATAACATTCCGTGCGGGAAGCAGGATTGCGGGAAGTGTGTGCTGTAAGCATTCTGGTTACTTTTTGGTGGTTTCCTTTTTTTGTGAATAAAACTCTTTGGCTGTCGCTCACTGGGAATTATTGAGAGAATCGAACCTGAAAAAGATACGCCCCGGCCGGGACTTGAACCCGGGTCAAAAGATCCGCAATCTTTTAGGATGTCCACTACCCTACCGGGACAGGTTTCCTGTCTGCTTTAGATAAAACGCTCTCATCGCTTAAATATCTCACCGTATCTCGATCTAAAATGCTCAAAAAAAAGCGATTGGAAATTTTTCCGCCACATGTCAAAGAAAATTGCTAGTATGAATTTACGATGTCGATGAAGGTGTCTGTGTTGTTACAGGTACTGTTGTTGGTGTAGGAGTGACCCATGTTGGTGTAGGGGTCCCGTTGATTAACGCTATTGCCAGGTTATCGCGGGGTGCTACCTGCCAGTATGTACAGGCATCGAACGTAAGGTTATCCGGATTGTCGAAATTTCCCACAGGTTTAACCCAGAAATTTATTGTTGCGTTTATTTTGTTCCCTTTGATTTCAATAAGGAGATCATCCTGTTTTAACACTTTTAACGTTCGCGTCAGGTATGTAGAATAATCCTTGCCAAAGCCATCCTGAAGGTAGATCTCCCCAGTGTTTTTATTCCTCGCGGTTATTTCAAGGTAAGACTGGGGATCATATCTGCTGTAGGGTACGGCAACATCCGGTTTTTTTCCAAACCGTGATGTATATACGTCATATCCGGTAATGTTTTGCGGTTTTGCCGTATAGTTGATATACATCGGGGGATTTTTCAGATTGAATGTGAACGCCGGTCCTGGGGACATAAACGATTGTGTGGTTGTGAATATTCTGCAGCTCCGCTCATCCGGAAGGGGGGTGGGTGATACAAAAGAACGATACCCACTACTGGGTGTTCCTGTGGGATATTGGGAAATGAGAGTAACGTACGGAGTCACTTCAGTAACATACTGGGGGGCTGTTGTTACGGTGGCATCGAATGTTTTCTGAATAGTGTAATCACCGGTGACATTATCCAATGGGTCCTGGGGAGGTGCAATGCAACCGGCAATAATTGCAACGGTAAGCACAAGAATAATGCCCGCGATAAAACCCGCCCATTTTTTCATTGTTGAAATTTCCGGTGTATAACATTATTAAACATTGCAACTGAAAACCGATTTGATTTAATATCGGTCCTCATTCAGGATTTCTGTTTTGTTTTTCTGGTACGAGGATATCTCACGAAATGGTATGCAAGTATTTATCATTGTTTTACAAATCATATATGAACCATCAAAGGATGAATTATCTCAATTTTCAGGCAATGAACGAAAGACACTCCTTCATCAGTAAATGATATGTGGTGAATCCGATTGACAACCAGTAACAAAATAATGTACCTTGGGCTGCTTATCTGCGGACTCCTGATAATTCCTGCTCTCGCTACAGATAATTATCTGGGAGGCAGCCCGGATCTCTCGGCTTATATTTCCGGGACCAATGAATTCCGTCCTGGAGAAGAGATCCAGCTCCCGATCATTATCGAGAATACCGGGATTAATTCCGTGAAGATATACTATGCACGAACTGCGGTGATTTCAGATCCGCCCAGCACTGCAAAGAGCCTGACTGCGACCCTCCAGTCAGGAAATACGCCAGTTATGATCAAAACCGATACCCAGATGCTGGGAGATCTGGCGACCCAGAGTACCGTTAAAGCGGTGTTTATTACAAAGATTAATACTGACGCTCAGGCTGGTACCTATTCGCTCCCACTGACCCTCAATTACCGTTTCCTTCCTGCTGCAAGCCAGCAGGCATATGGGGGCGGGGATGCGATTGAGTACACCTATACGGTGGAGAATATTACCCTCAATATACCCATTATCGTTAAATCGGATGTCTCCATTGATGTGATATCTGCTGAACCAGACCATCTTACTGCCGGCGCTGAAGGGTACATTGATATGCAGATAAAAAATACCGGTTCTGGAAACGGGAAAAAAGCACAGGTAATCCTGAAGAGAAACGGAAACAGCCCTGTCATCCCGATGGACAGTTACGTATATATCGGGGACTTTCCCTCTGGCGTCACGGTTCCCTGCCGGTACAAAGTGAGGATATCTGAAGAAGCCGAGAAGCAGACCTATCCGGTGGATGTTACAGTCGAATACCAGAATAATGAGGGCATTGTAGTCATATCCCGCAGTGATACTGCGGGCGTGCCTGTCCGAGGAAAAGTCAATTTCCAGATCGTGTCTCCCCCCGCAGAGATGAATCCCGGCGGTAAGATGGTAATTACAGTGGAGTATAAGAATAGCGGCGATACTCCGGTATACAGCGCCCAGGCACGAATCAGCGCTGTTGATCCATTTTCCATAAGCAGTGAAGATGTTGCCTATATCGGAACCCTGAAACCGAATGAATCATCACGGGTTTCCTATTCCCTGAGCGTTGATCGTAAAGCAACCGTCAAGCAGTATGGGCTGGATTCAGAGATCCGTTACCGTGATTCTCTTGATAATACGTACATTTCGGATCCCATGAAAGTCACGGTGAATGTTGTTTCACCAACCGGGGTCGCAGTGATCCTGACAAATCCGATTTATCTTTCCATTGTTGCGGCTGTGATCATTGCTATTGTCTATCTCCTCCACCACTTCTTCCGGAAAAAAGAACAATAACCAAATCCTGAAACCGTGAATCCACGGTTCATTTTTTATTCTTCTAAAATATTCAGAATTTCACTCACTACTGCTTATTTCATACACAAGAATTTACCAAGAAGGAAAACGCACAGGATCTATAATCAGCTGCAGGGTATTCGCGCAATTGGAATTAATTCCGGAGATCATCTGACATGACCATTCCTCGTATAGTTATCGCAGGCACGCACAGCGGGTGCGGGAAGACCACGATTGCCAGCGGGATCATGGCAGCACTATCGAAACGGGGTTACCGGGTCCAACCCTTCAAAGTTGGCCCGGATTTTATCGATCCCTCTCATCACAGTGCAATCTGCGGCCGGAGTTCGCGCAATCTCGATCCTTTCATGATCGGTGAAGAGGGTTGTCTTGCAACGTTTTCCCGTGCGTGTGAAGGAGCCGACATTGCCGTTATTGAAGGCGTCATGGGGCTCTTCGATGGTGTTGATGGTGCCGATCTCTCAAGCACTGCCCACGTTGCACGTATCCTGGAAGCCCCGGTGATTCTCGTCATTGATGCAAAAGGAATGTCCCGGAGCATCCATGCCCTGATCAAAGGATTCCGGGATTATGATCCAACCATAACGCTTGCGGGAGTCATAATCAACCGGATCGGAAGCCGTCATCACCGGGAGATGGTGGAAGGCTCCTTATCCCTTCCCTCATTCGGCTGGATTCCACGCTCCGATACTCTCTCCTTGAAAAGTCGTCACCTCGGTCTCATGATGGCACACGAATCCACGGTCCTGAACGAGAGCGGTCCTTTCATGGAGGAGTATGGCAATCTTGATGCCCTTGTTGCAGCTGCCCAGAAGGCACCCGCTATCCCGGAAGTGCAGCTACACGGGGCACCAGTTCCCCCGCAGGCACGGATCGGCGTTGCCTATGACAGTGCCTTCTGTTTCTATTATCAGGATAATCTGGATCTCCTGCGGCGAACCGGCGCCGATCTCGTCTTTTTCAGTCCCCTTGCCGGTGAACTGCCGGATGTGGATGCTGTGTATTATGGTGGCGGATATCCGGAACTCTTCCTCCCCCAGCTTGAAACATCCCGCAGTACCAACGATATCAAAAAGGCCGCTGACAGCGGTTTACCGGTATATGCGGAATGCGGGGGTCTGATGTACATGACCCGGGAGATCTCGCATGACCGGACCTATCGCATGACGGGCATTTTACCCGCGGTTGCAGAGATGACAAAACGACTTCAGGCTCTGGGATATGTGAAGGGAACCGTCCATTCCCCGGGATCGTTCCTGTCTCCAGGTCTGGAGATCACCGGCCATGAATTCCATTATTCCCGGCTGATCCCGGATCCCGATGCACGGTACGTCCTCACCCTTTCAAGGGGAAAGGGGATCGATTCCGGGAAGGATGGCCTTGTTGCGGCAAATACACTGGGTATGTATACGCATACCTATTTCTCACAGGAGTTTGCACGCGATTTTATTCATGCAGCATCGTCATTCTCCCGCTCCTGATGCGTTTTTGTGAGTTCCCCGCAAGAGATAACAGTATTGGAAATAAATCTATTTTCATCAGGGAGACTTGCACATCATGCAGAGCGATGACGTCAAATCAGGGTACCAGCGGGCGCCAAACCGGGCACTCCTGCGATCCCTTGGAGTAACGGATCGTGAGATGGATCTGCCGTTCATTGGAATCGCCAATGCCTACAATACGATTGTTCCCGGCCATACACACCTGCGGCAGCTTGCTGAAAAAGTGCGGGAAGGTATTGCCGCTGCCGGGGGAGTGCCGTTTGAATTCGGTGTCATTGGTATCTGTGACGGCATTGCGATGGGTCACCAGGGAATGCGGTATTCTCTGCCATCCCGGGAGAATATTGCTGATTCCGTGGAACTGATGGCACAGGCTCACCGTTTTGACGGGCTTGTCATGATCGGCACCTGCGACAAGATTGTGCCCGGGATGCTGATGGCGGCGGCACGAACCAATATCCCCTCGATTGTCTTGACTGGCGGTCCGATGCTATCAGGGTTCCAAGGTGGTAAGGAACTCTCGCTCATAGACATTTTCGAGGGTGTTGGGAAAGTTGCCGCAGGAAAGATGACCGAGTCGGAACTGTGCGATCTTGAGCGGTGTGCCCTGCCGGGATGCGGGAGCTGCCAGGGATTGTACACGGCAAACACGATGGCCTGTATGACCGAAACCATGGGGATGTCTCTTCCCGGGTGCGCTGCGATCCCCGCGGTGGATGCAGCAAAGATCCGTATCGCCCGCGAGACCGGGGAGGCCGTCCTCAGCCTCGTGAAGAACAATACCCGGCCCCGGGACATCATGACGCGGAAGAGCCTGATGAACGCAATCCGGGTCGACATGGCTCTTGGGGGTTCAACCAACACGGTTCTTCACCTCATGGCCATTGCAACCGAAACCGGAATACCCCTGACCTTGGAGGATTTCAACACCCTTGCTGATGCCGTCCCGCATATCTGCTATATGCAACCGTCGGGGCCGCATTCGATGCAGACCCTTCATCGAGCCGGGGGCATCCCCGCAGTACTCCGGCAACTGGAGACCCTGCTGGATGACTGCCCGACAGTCTCCGGCCGTAGTATTCGCGAGATCGCGGCATCGGCTGTGATCCGGAATGAAGAGGTCATCCGGAATATCAGTTCCCCGGTGAACCCTGCCGGGGGACTCAAGATTCTCTCTGGTTCCCTTGCACCAGACGGGGCCGTGGTGAAGTGCGCTGCAGTACCCAAGGCAATGTGGAAACATTCAGGTCCGGCCCATGTCTTTGATGGCGAAGACGCGGCAATGAAAGCGATCCTTGCAAGGAAGATCCATGAAGGAGAGGTGGTCATCATCCGGTATGAAGGTCCGCGTGGCGCACCGGGCATGCCGGAGATGCTCTCTCCCACCTCAGCACTGATGGGCTTTGGATATACGAAGGTCGTCCTGATCACGGACGGGCGTTTTTCAGGAGGCACACGCGGCCCCTGCATCGGTCACGTGGCTCCTGAAGCGGCAGTCGGGGGTCCGATCGCTTTTGTGAAAGACGGGGACCGGATCGATATCGACCTGTTCGCCAAAACGATCAATGTCCAGGTATCAGAATCAGACATGGAAGCACGAAAGAAGAGCTGGAAGCCGCATACAAAACCATTAACCGGCGTCCTTTCCCGCTATGCAAAGACCGTTGAACAGGCCAATCTTGGTGCTGTCCAGCGATAATTTTTTTTAGTCCCACTCTCTTCATCCCGAATTGGTGAATGAAAAGATATAAAAAATGGTCTAAAGGTAATTAATGCCGGAAATACCGGATTCCGGTAAAGACCATGGCCATGTGCCGCTTGTTGGCCGCCTCGATCACTTCCTTATCCCGGATGCTTCCCCCGGGCTGCACGAGTGCTGTGGCACCGGCATCGGCTGCTACTTCCAGCGTGTCCGAAAACGGCAGGAACGCGTCGGATGCAACAGCAGATCCCTTTAAGGATGCGCAGGCCTTCTCGATGGCAATCTTTGCCGAGTCCACGCGGCTCATCTGGCCGGCGCCGATCCCGAGCGTCCGGCTCTTGTCTGCGAAGATGATGGTGTTGCTCTTGGTGTGCTTGCAGACCTTCCATGCGAGCTGGAGTGCCTGCATCTCATCCGCGGTCGGATCACGATCGGTGATCACTTCCCAGTGCTCCTGGTAGGCCGGGGTCCGCTGGACAAGGATGCCACCATCAATCGTCCGGATTTCATCTGCGTTGGTCTTCTCCGGAAGGATCAGCACCCGCATATTCTCCTTCTTTTTCATAGCCTGCAGTGCCTCAGGAGTGTATGATGGGGCGGTCACCACTTCAACAAATGTCTTGCAGAGTTCTTCGGCAACCGAGAGGTCAACCGGCCGGTTGAACGAGACAACCGAACCATAGGCTGAATCGGGATCAACATCCCGTGCCGAGAGATAGGTGTCAAGCGGGGCTTTTCCGGTTGCCACGCCACAGGGATTGTTGTGCTTGACAATTACTACTGCAGGATCATCAAATTCCCGCACAAGACCCACGCCTGCATGGACATCGAGATAATTATTGTAGGACATCTGTTTGCCCTGCAGGGGTTCTGCTCCCGCAATGCCGGACTGCCCGTATACCGCGGCCTGCTGGTGGGGATTCTCACCATACCTCAGGTTCCGGCCATTTGAAAACTGGAACGAATAGGTGGGGGGAAATGGTGCCTCAAGTCCATAGAGGTAATTACTGATTGCGGCATCGTAGGCTGCGGTCCGGGCAAATGCCTTCTTTGCCAGGGCCAGTCTCTGTTCCGCCGTTATTCCTGCACCTTTGATTGCCTGAACGATGGTTGGGTAATCGGCCGGGTCCACGACCACTGCAACATCCTTGTAGTTCTTTGCTGCGGCCCGGATCATGGCCGGGCCTCCGACATCGATATACTCGATTAAGGATTCGAGGCTCATCGGTTTCGCGGACATTGCTTCAAACGGGTAGAGATTGACAACGAGCAGGTCGATCCGGGTGATGCCGTGCTTTGCCATCACGTCATCATCGATCTGGCGGCGGCACAGGAGGCCCCCGTGAACTTTCGGGTGCAGGGTCTTGACCCGGCCATCCATCATCTCAGGGAACCCGGTGTAACTGGATACTTCCGTGAACTTGATCCCCGCCTCTGCCAGTGCCTTACCGGTTCCCCCGGAACTCATGATATTGAATTGATGCGCAGTAAGTTCCCTGGCAAGATCGATGATACCGGTCTTGTCCCAGACTGAAAGCAATGCCCACTTCATGCTCTTATGTATAAGAAACCGCAAAGAAAAATGTATGCCGGTATGCCTTTTCGCAGCCACTGCCGTTTGCATAAATGGGCACGAAGATAATCTGCGTGAGAAAATGGGGGGCCCTGAAAAACTGACGGGTAGTTTTCGTTGAAATCTGGTTTCTGTCCATAATTAGCGCCCGAATGTGAAATGGGTGAATCTACGAGGATTCACGAATGACCGGAACGTGAATGTTTATATAGAACTACAATGCAATAGATAATAGAACATCGAATGGGATGGTCTATGAACGCAGCAGATAACGGGTGTGAGCAACCCCCAACAAAAATGTCAGACACACAGAATTCAATGGACGAAAAAACCTGTGATACAGTACAGGAAACGGAACTGGAAGCGCAGAAAAAAGAGTATGCCGATTTGAACGACCGGTTCTTTCGCTTGGCAGCGGATTTCGAGAATTTCCGGAAACGCATTGAACGTGAGCGGGAATCGTATATCTCGCTTGCCAATGAGCGGTTCGCTGTTGATCTTCTGGAAGTGGTTGACAATCTTGAACGTGCCCTCAAATCTGATGATGCACATCTCCGTGAAGGTATCACGAACATCCACCAGCTGCTCATTGCCCATATGCAGCGCCATGATGTCCGCCCCATCGATTCATGTAACAAATCTTTCAACCCTGAAGAACACGAGGCAATTGCCCATATTCCTTCAGACAAAGAAGCCGGTACGATCGTTGATGAAGTATCGCGCGGGTACAGAATGCATGACAAAGTAATCCGGTATGCTAAAGTAGCAGTATCCAAAGGAAATCAAAACAACAAGGAGGTATAAAAATGGCAAACGAGAAGGTTCTGGGAATCGATCTGGGAACAACATTTTCCTGCATGTCGATCATGGAAGCGGGCAAGCCCATTGTTATTCCCAACTCCGAAGGCGGACGAACAACGGCATCCATTGTCGCATTCACCAAAGAGGGCGAACGGCTTGTCGGCAGTCTTGCCAAGCGACAGGCAGTAACCAATCCCCAGCGTACCATCCAGTCCATCAAGCGGAAGATGGGGACGAGCGAGAAAGTAATGATTGATGGCAAAGGTTACACGCCTCAGGAGATCTCTGCAATGATCCTGCAGAAACTCAAGGTAGATGCTGAGGCATTCCTTGGGGAGAAGATCAGCAAGGCTGTTGTCACCGTCCCCGCGTACTTCAACGATGCCCAGCGACAGGCAACCAAGGACGCAGGCAAGATCGCTGGTCTTGAAGTACTGCGGATCATCAATGAACCCACGGCGAGTGCCCTTGCCTATGGGATTGACAAGGAACAGGATGTTACGGTTCTTGTGTATGATCTTGGTGGCGGAACCTTTGATGTCTCCATCCTGACGCTTGGGGACGGTGTCTTTGAAGTCAAGTCAACGGCCGGTAACAACCATTTGGGCGGCGACGATTTCGACAAGCTCATCACCGATTATCTGGTGGACGAATTCAAGAAGAAAGAGGGCGTAGACCTCAGGAACGATCCCTATGCCATGCAGCGCCTGCGGGACGCTTCCGAGAATGCGAAGATCGAACTTTCGCAGCGGCAGAGTACCAACATCAATCTTCCCTACATCACCACGGATGCAAGTGGGCCGAAGTTCCTCAATATCGATCTCACAAAGTCCAAACTTGAGCAGTTGATTGGGGACCTCGTCGAGTCCACAACCGGACCGGTGAAACAGGCACTGAGTGATGCCAAGCTTGAGGTAAAGGATATCGATCATGTCCTTCTTGTCGGAGGTTCAACCCGTGTCCCGCTTGTCCAGGAGACCATCAAAAAACTCCTCGGCAAGGAGCCGGACAAGGGCCTCAATCCCGACGAGTGTGTAGCGCTGGGCGCCGCCATCCAGGGTGCGGTACTCACCGGTGAGACCAAGGATATCGTATTGCTCGATGTGACCCCGCTTACGCTGGGTATCGAGACCCTCGGGGGCATTGCAACAAAACTTATCGAGCGGAACACAACCATCCCGACACGGAAGAGCCAGATCTTCTCTACTGCTGCGGATGGTCAGACCAGTGTGGAGATCCATGTTGTGCAGGGAGAACGTGCCCTCGCCAAAGATAACTTCACGCTCGGAAAGTTCCAGTTGACCGGCATCCCCCCGGCACCCCGGGGAATCCCGCAGGTTGAAGTGACGTTCGATATCGACTCGAACGGCATCATTCATGTATCGGCAAAGGATCTTGGATCCGGAAACCAGCAGGCCATCTCCATCAAGGGTGACAAGAAGCTCTCGGAAGAAGATATCAAGAAGATGATGGACGCGGCCAAACAGTTCGAAGCGGATGACAAGAAGAAACGCGAAGAGATCGAGATTCACAACCAGGCCGATACCGCTGTCTTCACGGCTGAGAAGATGATCAAGGAGAGCGGCGACAAGCTGGACGCTGAGGACAAGACAAAGATCGAAGAAGGAATCACTGCCGTCAAGAATGTCCTCTCTTCCGACAACACCGATGAGATCAAGAAGGCGATGGAGTCCCTGACCGAAGCGGTGTATGCAGCCACGACCAAGCTCTACCAGAAGGCGCAGGCCGATCAGGCAGCCCAGCAACAGCAGGGGGCATCCGGGCCGGCACCCGGGCAGGAAGAAGCCCCCCAGGATGACAATGTCGTCAATGCAGATTACAAAGTAAAAGAAGAGTGAGCAGACGATGAGTGCGGGCGATTACTACGATACCTTAGGTGTTCCGCGGAGTGCCGACGAGAAGGAGATCAAGAAAGCCTACCGCAACCTCGCTCGCAAGTACCATCCCGATGTCTGCAAAGAGCCCGGGGCTGAGGAGAAGTTCAAGCAGATCAACGAGGCCTACAGTGTCCTTTCCGATGACCAGAAGAAGGCGCAGTACGACAACATGGGCCATGAGACCTTCACCAATGCTTCAAAAGGCTCCTATTCGGGAGGTGGTGGGTATAGCGGTGGCGGGTTCTCCGCCGACTTCTCCGGGTTCGGGGACATCTTCGATTTCTTCGGTGGCGGGGGAGGACGGAGGTCAGGGCCGCAGCCCGGTGCAGATCTCCTGATGCGCATCCAGATCCGGCTGGAGGATGCGGTCTCCGGTACCGACCGTGAGATTGAAGTGATGCACTCAGAGCCATGCACAGCCTGCAGCGGATCCGGCAGCGAGACCAAGAAGCTGAATGTCTGCCCGCGCTGTGGTGGCAGCGGACAGATGCGACAGGCAACAAATTCCCCGTTTGGGCAGTTTGTGCGGATGATGACCTGCACCCAGTGCGGCGGAAAAGGCAAGATTCCCGAGAAAGTCTGTCGCGAATGTCATGGTACCGGCCATACCCGGGTCAAACGGAAGGTGGCTGTCCACATCCCCGCCGGCATTGACAACGGGATGCGGCTCCGCATGGAAGGATACGGGGAAGCCGGGGATTACGGGGCAACAAACGGCGACCTCTTCCTTGAGGTGTACGTCCAGCCCCACGACCGGTTTGTCAGGACCGGGGACAATCTGGAGACCGCAATCGAGATCAGTCCTGCCCAGGCGGTGCTGGGAACCCAGGTGGATATAGAGACCATCGACAAACGACATATCGATCTCAAGGTTCCGGCTGGCATCCAGTATAGCACCGCGCTCAAGATCGCTGGTGAAGGAGTCAAGCGGCGGGGCCGGCCGGGCGATCTCCTCGTCCGCGTGAAGATCATCACTCCAAGGAACATAACGAGTGAGCAGAAGGATCTCTACCAGAAACTTGTCGAGCTCGAAGGAAAAGGCAGTGGGGTAGGCAGCTTCTTCTCAGGCATCATGGGGAAGAAGAAGTCGAAGAAGTGATACGGGGATCATCCCCCTCTTTTTCTGGCACATCTATTTGTGGCCATGAGTGAAAACTGGTAAGAATGAAACTGCTCTTTGAGCTCTCCGGTGAAAATCCGACACTCCCGTGTGCCGAACTCGATTGCATCGGCACCGTCACAGACCGGCGGCTCCAGGTGGCAGTAGCAGAATGCCCTGACCCGAATGCAGCACAGCGCCTTGCGATGACTCAGGGAGTCCTCGAATATCTTGGGGAATGCGAGCCGGACCTTTCTGCATTCCGGGCACTGCTTGCAGATCTTGCCCTTGAAACAACGCAGACCTTTGCCGGCAGGGCGAAGAAAGTCCACGGGGGATGTCACGAGCGTAATCCCTGTTCGCAGCGGGAGTTCGAGCACATGATCGGTGCAATGATCAACGGCCCGGTTTCCCTGCATGCACCAGAGGCAGAGTACCGGGCCATCCTCTCTGAAGACCGCTGCTATTTCGGGCGGGTACTTTTTACTATCGACCGTGCAGGCTATGATGCCCGCAATCCCGGGAAACGGGAATTCTTCCATCCCGGGGTCATGATGCCCCGCATGGCCCGGACCCTTGTAAATCTTGCCTGTGCACAAGGAGGCGACAGTGTGCTTGACCCGTTCTGCGGTACCGGTGGCATCCTGATCGAAGGGGAACTCCTAGGCATGCAGACGATCGGGAGCGACTTTGACCCTTTCATGATCCGGGGAAGCCGGCTGAACGCCCCAAAGACCGGGTTCTTCATTGGCGATGCCACCGGCCTCCCGTTCCGGGATCAGGCCATCGATACGATTGTAACTGATTTCCCGTATGGGCAGTCGGTCTGCATCCGGAAAGCCGATACCATGGACCGGCTCTATGATGATGCCCTTGCCGAGATTAGCCGGGTAGTCCGTCCCGGCCGCCGGGTCGTTGTCGTCACCCACCGCGACATCTCAGCCATTGCCGCAGGTCATATGAACGTCCTCCAGCAGCACAGCCAGCGCGTGCACAAGAGCCTCACCCGCAGGGTGCTGGTCCTGACCCGGTAAATCTACCGTCAATCCGAGATCCCTCGAAAAGAATTCTTTATTCTTCGCGGAACAGATATGGTACGGTTGATATGTCCTACCGATCTTCCTTCTACCTGTCGGCCCTTTCCGTTCTTATCCTTTGTACGTTCTGTATCCCGGTTCATGCGTATTCTCCCGGTGCCACCCAATGGTACGAACAGGGACATGCCGCGATCGCAGCGGGAAACAATACTGCTGCAATGGGAGCATTTGATCAGGCAATTGTCCTTGAACCCACGTATTTCGAGGCATGGGATGGCAAGGCGGATGCACTCAACCGTGACGGCCAGTTCTCGGACGCACTCAGTGCTTCAGATCGGGCGCTTGGGATCAACCCGGAGTATGTGCAGGGCTGGATCAACCGGGGCCAGATCCTCTACAACATCGGCTATTACTATGAGGACCAGAAAAATGATCTTACGAAGGCGAACGAGTATTACAACCAGCAGCTGCTCGCGTTCGAGAAAGCGATCTCGCTCGATCCCAGAAATACCGATGCCTTGTTCAACAAGGGATATGCCCTAGCCGGCATGAAGCGGTACGATGAGGCTATTGCGGCTTTTGACAAGGTCAAAGAGATCAACCCGGAGTATCCGAAGATCGACCAGAATAAAAAGATCGCCCAGCATCTCCGGGATCAGGCAATACCTGACTACATGAAGTTTTTACCGGTGCTAGCAATGATTGCCGTGGTCATCATCGGCATTGTACTCTGGTCTGTATTTCTCAGAGAAAAGAAGGATGAATAATTTTTTATGGACACGAGGAAATTAAAAAAAGGTCGGTTTCTTACCGTGCCTTGTCATAACAGATCTTTGCTTCTTCGGGTTTTCCTATCTTGTCCAGGATGTCTCCGATATCGTTCCAGATCTCTTTACGGCCCGGCTCAATCTCAAGGCCCTGTTTCAGGGTGGCAAGGGCATCCTGGTACATACCCATCTCCAAGAGCGCCCGGCCCTTGTGGATATAGGCATCCACAAACTCCGGCTGGATCCTGAGCATGGCATTGAATGCTTCTACCGCCTCTTCGTTCCGGTTCATGGCTATCAACGCACTGCCCCGGGTAAAATACGCAATGGAGAAGGTCGGGTCGATCAAGAGAGCCCGGTCATAGGATTCAATAGCCTCCTCATATTTTTGCCGGGATGAGAGTACCATTCCCTGCCGGGTCCATGCCACGGCATTCTCGGGGTCAAGGGAGAGCCCGTGATTATAGGCTTCCTCCGCATCGGCATATTTTCCCAAGTCGTAAAGGGCATTGCCCTTCCCCAGCCATGCCTCGGCGAGATCGGCATCCTGTTCAAGCGCCTTATCAAAGGCCTCGATGGCATCGCGGTACATCCCAAGTTCCGTTAAGGAGACACCCTTATGGGAGAAGACCACCGGAAGATGATCGAGTTCGAGAGCGTGATCGTACGACTGGATCGCCTCGCGGAACTGCTCCAGGGATGCATAGGCAAGTCCCCGGTGATCGTATAACACCGCGAGCCGGGGCATGATCTCCAGCGCATGATCGAACGCCGTGATCGCGCCATCGAAGTTGCCCTGCTCAAAGAATGCCCGGCCCTTCCAGAAGAGGGCCTGCCAGCAGGAGGGGTTGATGTCGATGGCACGGTCAAACGTGGTGATTGCCGACGACAGGGTTCCCAGGGATAACTGTGCCCGGCCTTTCTCATACAGGGCACTGGCATTGCCGGGATTCAACAGGAGCGCCTGATCGAAGGCAGTGATCGCTTCCTTGAAGTTACCGGTATGGATACAGGCGCGGCCGCGTTCGTACACGGCATCGGGATAATCCGGCTGGATGGCAAGCACTGCATTGAACGCGGCAATCGCCTCATCAAACCGTTCGAGCCGGGACAGGGTCATTCCCTTGTGATAGTAGGCATCCGCATACCGGTTGTTGCTGGCAAGAGCCAGATCAAATGCAGGCAATGCCTCCCCGTTTCGCTTCTGCTCGAAGAGGGCCAGACCCTTGAAGTAATACGCTTCGGGATAATCAGGGTGGCTTGTAAGGGCTTGATCGAAAGCATCGACTGCATCTGCATGACGCTGTACCCTGATGAGGGCAATACCCCGGAACAGGTGGGCAGCAGCATACGAGGGGTTCAGGGAGATGGCATGATCGTAATCATCAATCGCACGGTCGTACTGCTTGAGACTGGCCCGGGAGATCCCCCGGTACAGCCAGGCATCCGTGAACGCGTCATTCAGAGACAGTGCCCGGTCATAGGCACTGACCGCTTCATTGTCCATGGAGAGCATGGCAAGACCCCGACCCTTCTGGTAGAATGCCTCCGCACAGTCAGGGTGCTGCACGAGGACCGATTCAAAATTCCGGATGGCATCCTGATATCTTCCGAGTCTGATGAGGGATACTCCCTGCGCATAGCTGGCCCGGGAATCCTTTGGATCGATACTCAGCGCTTTCGCAAAGAACCGCGTTGCTTCATCATCGCGGCCCAATGCCGCAACTGCAATCCCCTTGCCGGTCCACAGGTAGGCGTAGTTGGGGCGGATCTTCAGGGCAAGGTCAAAGGCCCGTATGGCATCATCATACTGCAAGAGTCTGGTGAGCGCTGTCCCCTTCTGGTACAAGGCCTCGGCATATTTCGGCTGGAGCGAGAGTGCATTATCGAAGGCAAGCACCGCTTCTCTGTACATCTCCAGATGGACGAGGCAGCGCCCCTTGTCATAATACGCAGTTGCATAATCCGGGCGGATCTCCAGTGCCTTGTTGAAGGCCTCGATGGCCTCTTCATACCGGTTGGATGCCAGAATCGCACTTCCCTTGAGATACCATGCTTCCGCATTGGCGGGATCGATCGCAAGCGTTCGGACATAGGATTCAATTGCATCATTGTAACGATCCAGCCGGGCCAGAGTCATACCCCGGTGCAGCCATCCCTCCACCGATTCGGGAGATCCCTGGATCATCCGATCGAACGCCTCGATGGCGTCCGTATATCTGCCGGTCTCAAAGAGAGAGAGCCCTTTGTGGAATGCAGCTTGCATGTTATCGGAATTGAGATCGAGATTCTTGTTGAATGTGGCGATCGCCTCGTCATGCCGGCCAAGGTTTGCGAGTGCAAGACCTTTCTCGTAATAGACATCTGCATAATTTTTGTTGATGCTCAGCACCTTATCGTAAGTCTTGACCGCTTCGCGGTACATGCGCAGCGCGGCGAGCGCCCGGCCCTTATCATACAGGGCCTCTTCATACGAGGGGTCGATCTCCAGGGCACGATCAAACGCCTTGATCGCCTCCTCATGTTTTCCCAGTTGCATCAGCGCTGCACCCTTCCCGTGCAGTGAGGGGACGTGCATAGGCTGGACTGCGAGCGTTTCGTTGTAGGCTGTCACGGCATCTTTCGGGTTGTCGATGGAATCATACGATCGGGAACGCATGAAAAGCGCATCAAAATAATCCGGTCTGATCCGTACTGCCTGATCGAAGGCATGGATCGCTTCGGAATGCCGCTTTAACCGGGCGAGTGCCATTCCGAGTTCGTTCCAGACTTTTGCATCATCGGGCGTCAGGTTCAACAGGCGGCGGAGTGTGTCCACCGCTTCCGTAAATCGTTCTTGGGCATTGTAGGAGACTGCCAGATAAAACAGGGCTTCGTGATGGGCGGGATCCGCCGCAAGAACAGTCTCAAAAGAGATGATCGCGTCCTCATGTCGGTTCAGGTCCTGAAGGGCCCGGCCCTTCTCGTACCATGCATCCATGTGCCGGGGTTCCTTTTCAATAACCCGGTCAAAGGATTCAATGGCGGATTCATAGGACTCAAGGGCATAGTTGGCACGACCCCGTTCAAGATACGCCGGGATATCATCAGGACGCAGTTCCAGTACCTTGTCAAAGGCCGGGACCGCCAGTTCTGCTTTGGTCTGCCGGGCAAGGGAGAGCCCCTTGTGGTACCAGATATCCGGATCCGTCTGGTTTATCGCGAGTGCTACATCGAATGAGGTGACTGCCTCATCGTAACGTTCAAGCATCATGAGGGATAGTCCGCGGAGGAACGAGGGTTCGAACTTGTCGGGGAGGTTGCGGGACGACTCGGCAAATATGGTCTCTGCAGCATCATGCTGATTGAGATGGGCGAGAGCTATGCCCTTCTCCAGCAGCAGGTTTCCATCAGATGGTCGGGTCTTCAGGGCATGATTGAATATCCGGATTGCCTTTTCAAACTGCCCGATACGGGAGAGCGCCTTGCCCTCGGATAATAAGATGGCTTGATTATCCGGTTCGATCTGGTGGGCCTTTTCAAAGGAAGCCACCGCATCGTCGTCATTACCAAGCTGTTCTGCAGAGATTCCCCTTTGATACCATGCTTCGGCATGGTTGGGATCCTGTGAAAGGAGGCGATCAAATGTCTGGATCGCCTCAGCAAACCGGTCCATAAACCTGAAGGATACTGCCAGTGAATAGAGTGCATCACGGTGTGCCGGATCAACCGCCAACACGGCTTCAAAGGTAGTAATCGCATCTTCGTATCTGCGAAGGTCCATGAGCGCTTGTCCCTTCTCATACCCTGCAGCCTCATGCCGGGGTTCCTGTTCAATCACATGATCAAAGGATTCAACCGCTGATTCATACGATTGAAGGACATAGAATGCACGGCCCCGCTCAAGATACGCATCGATATCACCGGGACGCAGTTCCAGGACCTTTTCAAAGGCTGTAACTGCACGATCTGCCTTGTTCAGACAGGCAAGCGAGAGTCCCTGGTGGTACCAGATATCCGGATCCGTCTGGTTTAACGCAAGTGCGGCATCGAACGAAGTGACCGCATCGTCGTAGCGTTCGAGCATCATGAGTGAAAGGCCGCGGAGGAACGAGGGTTCGAACTGATTGGGTAGGTTGCGGGACGACTCGGCAAATACCTTCTCCGCGTCATCATGCTGGTTGAGATGTGCGAGAGCTATGCCCTTCTCCAGCAGCAGGTTGCCATCGGAGGGTCGCGTCTTCAGGGCATGATCGAATATCCGGATTGCCTTTTCAAACTGCCCGATACGGGAGAGTGCCTTGCCCTCGGATAATAAGAGATACTGATTGTCCGGATCGAGTCGTCGGGCCTTTTCAAAGGAGGCCACGGCATCGTCATCATTACCAAGGTGTTCTAAAGATAATCCCCGGTGATACCATGCATCCGCATGGTTGGGATCCTGTGAGAGGACGCGATCAAATGCCTCAACAGACTCAGTAAACCTTTCCAGCTGCTCAAGTGCAAGTGCCCGGTGATATATGCCATCGAATAGTGTCGGGTCGATGTGGATGGCCCGGTCAAATGATTGGAGCGCTTCTTCCGGCTGTCCAAGTGCCTGCAGTGCCAGACCCCGGGCAAGATGCGGCTCCTTGTTCGTATCATTGATCCCCAGTGCAAGGTCAAATTCTGAGACCGCTGCTGCATAATCCTCCAGGTCTGCAAGATTATACCCGCGTTCGCAATGTGCATCAAAGGAACCGGGGTTGATACGGATCACCTGATCGAGGGCCCCAACCGCCTGACGGTAATTTTTCTGGTGGCGGTACGACAGAGCAAGATGATACCAGGCGTCACTCAATGTCGGATCCAGCTCCAGCGCAGATTCAAGGGCAGTCACCGCGTCGTCAAAGGTCCCGAGATGGTAGTGAGCAAGTCCTTTGTGGTACAGTGCGGGCACTGAAGATGCAGTGATCGCAAGTGCAGTATCGAATGCAACCAGGGCATCTTTTGTCAGCGAGAGCCGTTCAAGGGCAAGTCCCTTCTCGTAAAATGCCCCGAAGAAGTGCGGATCTATGGCAGAGGTATTCTCGAATGCCTGGATTGCATCGTGATCGCGGCCGAGGTGAACCAGTGCAAGCCCCTTGTCATACCACGCAATGGTGTATTTCCGGTTGATCTTGATGGCGTGATCGCAGGACACGACCGCTTCTTCATACCGTCCCAGTTCGGCGAAGGCAATCGCCTGATCATACCAGCCATTTGCATTCCGTGGATCGAGTTCAAGCGCCCGGGCCAGCGTAGTGACCGCAGGCCCGAACTGCCCCAGGGATAGTTGGGCACTGCCTTTTCTCATCCATGCTCCGGCACAGGTCTCATCGATCTTCAGTACGGTGTCAAAGCAGGGAAGAGCTTCCTGGTACCGGGACAATTCCGCCAATGACCGGCCCTTCAGGTACCAGGGCGTGACAGCATCGGGGGTCAGGGCAATGGCCCGGTCGAATGATTCCAGAGTTTCTTCGAGTTTTCCCAGGTCATACAGAATGCTGCCCTGTAATACCCATATCCCGGCATCGTTGTTTTCCAGGTTCAGCGCAGTGTTGATGGTAGCAAGCGCTTCATCGTTCCGCGACAGCTTGGCGAGCGCTCGGCTCTTCTCTGCGAGCACGGCAAAACTATCCGGTGTCAGTTCCAGCATCCGGTTGAATGCCTTGAGGGCATTCTCGGTCTTTCCCATGCCTGCATAGCAGACACCGGTCTGGAAGACTGCGTCAATGATGGAAGTATCCTGGGTGAGGGTCTGCTTGTAGGAACGGATGGCCTTCTCAAATTTCCCCAGAGCCTGGAGTGCCAGACCCTTGTGGTAGTGAGCCTGGGCAAATTCCGGGGAATGCTCGAGGGCATAATCAAACGACCGGATGGCTTCATCGAAATTATGGGTCCGCAAAAGAATGCGGCCTTTCTGGTAGGCCGCATCATACCACGTGGAGTCGAGGTCCAGGGTGCGGGTGAATGCCTGGAGGGCATCCGCATCCTTCCCCAGTTCCACCAGTGCCATGCCACGGCTGTAGAACGCCTGGACTGATTTGGGATCATACTGAATTGTCTTGTCAAATGCCTCGACCGCCAACCCGAACTCCCCCAGTTTCGAATAGGCAAATCCCATGTCGAGCCAGGCAACCGCATCCTCCGGGGCACGGGTGAGGGAGGCTGAAAATGCAGTCACCGCGTCCTGCCACCGGCCCAGCTGCATGAGTGAGTTCCCCCGATAGTAATGTAGTCCGGCACTGTCCAGACCTGCCGCAGCAGCGCGGTCGAACGCAGACACGGCATCTTCATGGCGGCCCAGGATTGCGAGCACCAGTCCCTTCTGGTATGCGGCATCCACCATACCGGGCTGCAATTCAAGCGCACGGTCGAACGCGGGCAGCGATTCTTCATATTTCCCGAGCGACCCCAGTTCGCGTGCCCGGTTATACCAGCCGGGGGCACAGGTCTTATCGGAGGTGACTGTGACCTCGAAAGCAGTGAGCGCCTCCTCATGGAGGTTCATCAAGGAGAGCGCCACACCCTTGTAGTACCAGGCCTTCACATGTTTCGCATCGAGTGCGATCAGCTTCTCGAACATGGAGCGGGCATCTGCACCCTGGCCAAGATGGAGATAGGCCCTTCCCCGGAACAGCAGGGCTGTTGGGTTCTGGTGCTTGCGCTTTAAAGACCTGCCCAGTGACTCTACCGCTTCCTTGAACCGTGAGAGCCGGTAGAGGGAGTATCCTTTGCATGAGAGCAGTTCGGTGTTGGTGGCGTCATTTTCAAGGGCCCTGTCCAGCTCGATGATTGCATCCTCGTACCGGGCGAGCCTGACGAGCGCCATGCCACGGCCCCGGTGAGCCCGTTCATTCTCCGGGTCCCGGGAGAGCACGCTGTCAAACGATGCAATGGACTCTTCGTATCGTTTGAGATTCACAAGGGAATCGCCTTTTGCGAGCAGGGCCCGGGGTTCCTGCGGATCAAGGGCAAGCACCCGATCTGCCGAAGGAATTACTTCCTCGTAGCGTTCGAGCCGGAAGAGCGAGAGTGCCAGCTCGGTGTGGACCTCAGCAGTATTCAGCCCCAGTTCGATACAGCAACTAAATACACCATATGCATCCTCGCTGCGATCCTGCCGGGTCAGCGCGAGTCCCTTCTCGTACAGGATCTCCGCTGCATCAGGCTTTAGTGCAAGGAAGCCATCGAATGCTTCAACAGCCTTGTGATACTTCTCAAGAATGACCAGCGCCCGGCCCTTCTCCTGCCAGGCCTCGGCATTGGCCGGGTTGATCTCAAGCGCCCGTGAGAACGAAGATACCGCATCGTCATAGGCGTGGCTGAGCATCTGGGCAAACCCTTTGTACAGGTATGCCCGCTCGCAGTCAGGAGAGATACGGTTCACTTTCGTGTACGCGGCAATGGCCTCCTTATACGTACCGAGATGATCCAGTGCCCTGGCCAGCCCATAGGCCGCGGACAGATCTTTTGGATGTGCCGCAAGAACCTGTTCGAAGGCCGGCACGGCCTCGCGGAACCTCCCGAGAAGGGAGAGCGTCCGGCCATTCTCCAAAAACGCCTCGGTGAAGTCCGGCATGATCCGGTTCGCCTCGGCAAAGGCTGCCGCCGCTTCCGGCAGCCGTTTGAGCCGGAACAGGGCCATGCCCTTGTAATGGAAGGCTTCCCCGAATTCAGGGACCAGATTCAGGGCATGGTCAAAGGCTTCTACCGCCTCATCGTCATTGCCAAGGCTGAGATGGGACCGCCCCTTGTAGAACCAGGTATGGGGATTGTTTGCCTCAAGTTCGAGGGCATTGGTGTACGAGAGTACTGCATCAGAGAACCGCTCGATCGCAAAGAGGCAGAATCCCCGTATCAGCCAGGCATTCGCAATCTTCGGGTTGGCATCAAGCGTCTTTGTCAGAATCTCGATGGCCTCTTCGAACCGTCCCAGTTCGGCACAGGCAAGTCCCTTGTGGTAGAGTGCGTCACGGTTCCCCGGATCAACCTCAAGGGCCCGGGAGAACGCCACCGCCGCCTCTTCCTGGTTCCCGATCACAGCCAGAGCAAGCCCTTTCTGGTACAGGGGATCGGCCCTGCGGGTGTCTAGGACATACGCTGCATCGAACGCCTTTATCGCGTCCTCGTGCTTGTCGAGCCGGGTGAGGGCGAGCCCTTTCTGGTAGAGAATGTCGGCATCGCCCGGGCTGATGTCCAGGGCAATGTTAAAGGCCATCACCGCTTCATCGAACATCCCGACTTCGAACAGGGCAAGCCCTTTGCGGTAAAATGCCTGAACATAACCCGGGATGAGGGCGAGCACCCGGTCAAATGACTCCACGGCGTCAAGGTATTTTCCGAGACGGTGCAGGGCAAGACCGCGATCGAAATGCGTTGTTGCCTCAGCGGGGTTGAGTTCGATCGACCGGTCAAAGGCTGCCACGGCCTCGGAGATCCGGTCGAGATCAGCAAGGGCGATCCCCTTGCTGTGCCAGGCCTCGGCAAAGTCCGGCCGGATAGCGAGTGCCGCCTCAGCCGCTGCCAGTGCATCGTCATTACCGCCAAGATTCCTGAGGGCATCTGCCTTAAAGAGGGCTGCATCCGCACACGATGCATCGGCATCAAGGGCATGATCGAATGATTCCACCGCTTCCCGGTACCTCCCGAGCGAGACAAGCGCACGCCCGCGGTAATAATGAGCCGGGGCATACCGGGGACTCAAGGAGATGCTGGTATCGAATACCTGGATGGCGTCGTTCTGCCGGTCAATATTCAGACAGGCACGCCCGTGGTAATAGAAGGCCAGGGCATTGGTGGGATCAAGGGACTCGGCACGTTCGAATTCATGGATTGCATCATCGAACCGCGCAAGTCCCGCAAGGGCCCGGGCCGCATGGTAATGGGCATCCGCAAAGTTCGGGTCGAGCCGGATCGTCAGCGTATACTCTTCCATTGCCTCGCTGTACTGGGCGAGATCGAAGAAGGCCCGCCCCTTGTAATAATGTGCCTGGACATTCCCCTTGTTCTCCAGGAGGGTCTTGTCGAAATCGTGGATCGCATCCCGGTATTTCTTCAGGTGGTAGAGTGCGATACCTTTCCTGAGGCGTGCATCGGTATACTTGGGCTTGAGGTTGAGGGTTGTGTCAAAAGCAAAGACCGCGTCATTGTACCGGCCCAGGTCTGCGTAGGACTTCCCCTTGTGGTAGAATGCAAGGGCGTTCTCGGGATCGTAGATGAGGGCCTTGTCAAACGCATCCAGTGCTTCTTCGAACCGCCCGAGTTTCTCAAGCGCAATGCCCCGGTTGAAATGGCCAGGCGCATTGCTGGTATCCTTCGCAAGGTTCCGGTCGAACGCAACGAGCGCCTCGGCCGGCTGGCCTGACTTCAGGAAGGCCAGGCCGAGAGAGTAGAAAGCTTCCGTGTAGGTGGCTTCGATCCCGATTGCGTGGTTCAGGGACGTGATCGCGTCAGGGTACCTCCCGATCTCGATGAGCGATCGGCCCTTGTAGTACCAGGCCGGAGCAAACTCCGGGAGGAGTGCCAGGGTCTTCTCGAAGCTCCCGATGGCATCCCGGTGATCGCCGAGTTTTGCCAGGGCAAGACCCTTGTGGTACTGGGCATCCCCGTTCTTTGGATCGATCTCCAGCAGGATCTCGAAGACGTGAATGGCGCCTTCGTACCGGTTCACCTTTTCAAGGGCCATACCCTTGTAATAGAACGCCTCGATACTCCGCTGGTTTAACGATATGGCGGAATCGAACGCGTCGATGGCATCCTGGTACCGGCCCATATCGTAGAGTGCCCGCCCGTACTGGATCCATCCGGACTCATTCTCGGGCTCGATCTTCAATGACTTTGCATAGGAGAGGATCGCCTCATCGGTCTTGCCGATCTGGTTGAGCGCATCACCCCTCTTCATCCAGATATCGTAGAGCGCCGGGTTGATCTCAAGCGCCCGCGTGAACGCCGTGATCGCATCCGGGATCTTCCCAAGATCCAGAAGGGCGGTGCCCTTCTTGACCCAGCCCTCTGCAAGACCCGAATCGATCTCAAGGGCCCGGGAATAGGCATTGACGGCCTCTGTCTTCTGGGACAGGCTCGACAGGGCATCGCCTTTCTGCATCCAGATCGCAACCAGCGTCGGGTTGAGGGAGAGGATCCGGTCATCTGTATCGATGACCTCAGGATACCGGCCGAGCTTGGCAAGGGACTGTGCCTTGCAGATCATGGCATCGATCAGCGAGGGATTGACGGCAAGGCTCTGTTCAAGGAGCGGGATTGCTTCCTCGTGCCGTGCCAGGGCAGCGAGAGCCATTCCCTGGTACATGTACCCTTCCGTCAGTGACGGATCGAGTTCGGTTGCGAGCGAGAATGCAGAGATCGCGTTCTCGTACTGCCGTGACTGGAGGAAGGCAAGCCCCAGATAATAGTGTGATGAGGCATTGTCCGGATCGCGTTCGAGAGCGCTTGAGAATGCCTTGATCGCCAGGTCGAACTTCTCGCGGTGGATCAGGGCAACGCCTTTGTAATGGTAGGCCTGGGCGTTCGCCGGATCAAGCACGAGGGCGTTGTCGAAGGCCTTGATCGCATCCTCAAACCGCTCTCTTCCGGCATAGGAGATGCCGAGATAATAAAATCCGGAGGCATTCTCCGGTTCCAGTGCAAGGGCTGCCTCAAAGGCCCTGATGGCATCATCGTAGCGCTCGCGCTGGGCAAGGGCCACCCCCTTCTGGTACAGGATCCGGGGATCGTCCGGAGAAAGTTCCAGCGCCTGGTCGAATGAGACCACTGCTTCAAGGGGCTTTTCCAGCCTCAGGAGCGCGTTGCCTTTCTCGAAGTAGGCCCGGGGACAGCGGCGGCTGATCTCGAGCGTCCGGTCGAATGCCCGGATCGCCTCGTCGAACCGTTCCAGTGCCAGGAGGGCGAGCCCCTTGTAACACCAGCCATAGACATCCCGCGCATTGTCGTCCAGGGCCCGGTTGAGGACGGTTACGGCCTCTTCATACCGGTCCAGCGAGTAGAGGGCGATCCCCTTGCGCATGGAGGCTTCGCTCAGTTTCGGGTTGAGGCCCAGTGCCTTGTCAAACGCAGCGATCGCATCTTCAGGCCTGCCGATATGGGCAAGTGAAATTCCCAGGTGCAGCCAGCTGTTCGTGAGGGCAGGGTTCTGTTCCAGCGCCTCCTCAAAGGAGGTCACGGCATCCTGGTACCGCAGCAGGTGGAAGAGGGCCAGCGCCTTCTCGTTCAAGGCATTGGTATTCTGCGGGGATATGGCAAGGACTGCATCGAATGCAACCACCGCTTCCGGGAGCCGGTTGAGGCGGACGAGGGTCAGGCCACGCTGGTAGAGCGCAAGCGTATGGGTGGGATCGATCTCCGCGGCCCGTTCGAAAGCGGCGATCGCCTCAAGGTGCCGCTGGAGCTGGACAAGGGCCAGTCCCTTCTGGAAAAAGGCATTGACATAGTTCGGGTTTGTTTTGACGGCCAGGTCAAAGGCCCCCAGCGCCTGTTCGTACTGCCCGAGCTTGACGAGCGCCGTTCCCTTGTCATACTGGGTCTGGGCATTTCCGGGCCGGATCTCCAGGCTCTTCTCGAATGCTTCAACGGCTTCTTTGAACCTTCCGATCTTGGCCAGCTGGAGCCCTTTCTGGTGGAAGGCCTGTGCATTGTTCGGGTCGAAAGCCACCGTGCGGTCGTACTCCTGCACCGCGTCCTCGTTCCTGCCGAGGCGGGAGAGCGCAAATCCTTTGTGGTACAGGGCATCGGAGAGGCCCGGGTTGATCCGGAGCGCCCGGTCATAGGCCTCGACCGCTTCGGCAAACCGCCCGAGGCCGGCATACGTGATCCCTTCCTGGAAGGCCGCTGACGAGCACATGGGATCCATCCGAAGGGCGGCTTCGAACGAGTCGATCGCATCCTTGTGCCGGCCGAGTCGTGTGAGGGCAATCCCTTTAAAATATTCCGAACCGGCATGATCGGGTTCGAGCGCCAGCCGTCGCGTGAACGATTCGAGTGCCTCCTCGTACCGGCTCGTGTTGATGCAGGCCACCCCGCACCGGTACCAGGCCTCCATGTTGCCCGGCTCGATGGCGAGGGTTGCCTCAAAATCGCTGATGGCTTCCGTGTACTCTTTCAGCCGGAAATGGGCAAGGCCACGCTGGAAGAGTGCACCGGGATTCTCCGGCTGGAGTTCTATCACCTTCGAGAATGCGGTCACCGCGTTGCCGTACTGTTCGATCTCGGCCCCGGCAAGGCCGAGGTAATACCAGGCATCAGAAAGTTCGCGGTTCAGTTCGGCTGCTTTCCGAAGAGCGGTTGCCGCGTCCTCGTACATGCCGAGCTTGTATAAGGAGATCCCCTTGATTGCCCAGATATCCGCATGCCCGGGCTCGACTTTGAGGAAAGCCTCCGCAGACTGGATTGCATCTTCGTTCAGATCCTCTTTTGCGAGAATGAAGGCACGGTAATACCAGACCCAGACATCGTCCGGATCGAGTTCGAGTGCCCGGTCAAACGCCGCGAGTGCCTCGTCGTACTTCCCGAGATCGTAGAGCGAGATCCCCTTGTTGTAATAGGCCCGGGCGTAATCGGGCACGATCTCGATCGCTTTGGAATAAGCAAAGATCGCTTCCTGGTGGCGGCCGAGGTCAGCCAGGGCAATCCCCTTGTTGTAGTAGACCTTCGCGTGCCGCGGGTCCACCATCAGGGCATGATCGTAGGCATTGATCGCTTCTGCAAACTTGCCCAGTTCATAGAGTGCTATCCCTTTGAGGATCCAGGCCTCGGCATTGTCATACTGGAGGGAGAGAAGGCGATCGCAGGCAATGAGGGCATCCTCGTTCCGGCCAATCTGCGCCAGCGTTGCCGCTTTATTGTACCAGGCATTGGGATCGGAGGGTTCGATGGCAACTGCTTTGTCGTACGCTGCAATTGCGTCCTCGAATTTCCCGAGATCGTAGAGGGCAATGCCCTTGAAGTAGTAGGCCTTGGCAAGATGGGGGTAGAGCGCGAGACCCCGGTCGAACATGACGATGGCTTCCTGAAACCGGCCAAGATCATAGAGCTCAATTCCCTGTCTCAACAATGCTTCTGCATCATTCCTGTTCATGAATTCTGTGACCTCGTGGTATCATGCCGGGCATTTTGTGCCGGGATCTCTCGTATCGGACCTGATTGTTCCGGATATTCGCACGTGCATAGAGGTTTTATAAAGGACCCTTATACTCTTTCCGGTACGTGTACTATACTCCTGCTTTATGAATAGTTTTTTTATACTTAATCCCTATTAAGTCCGGTTGGTTGCAAACGCCAGCCGATCTCTTGAAAAAAAAACACCAAAAAATCAAAATTGTTTTGAACAATCTGGGGCTCGGGAGAACCGGGACGGTAAGGCGTCAGCGCTGTTCAAGATGCCGGATTACTTTTGCGAGACGCTCCATGCCGGTCCGGATCTTCTCGGGTGTTGAGTTGGAGAAGTTGAGTCGGAGTGTATTGCTACCGCCGCCATCCGTGTAGAACGGGCTGCCGGGCAGGACTGCTACCTGCTCCTTGATCGCGTGCTCAAAGACTTCCATGGACGAAACGCCATCCGGTAGAGTGACCCAGACAAACATGCCCCCCTTGGGAATGCCGCAGGTGACTGAGGCCGGCATCAGTTCCTTCACGAGTTCAGCCATGAGTAACCCGTGTGCCCGGTACTTTGAACGGATGACCGCGATCTTCGCATCGATCTCTTCATGGCTGAGGTACTCGTATGCGATCCGCTGGGAGAGATAATTGGAGTGGAGGTCGGATGCCTGTTTGGCAACGACAAGCTGCTCCATGATCGCAGGGGGCGCAACAACCCAGCCCATCCGCATGCCTGGCGCGAGAATCTTGGAGAACGAGCCGGTGATGATCGTCCGGTCCGGCAGGAACCTGCGCATGGATGTGGAGGAGATCCCGTCAAAGTTCAGTTCTCCGTAGGCATCGTCCTCGACAAAGAGCGTATCGTACGGTCCGAGCACATCGGCAATCTCTCTCCTCCGGGCCTCCGAGTAGGTGACGCCCGACGGGTTCTGGGAGTTCGGGACCCCATAGAACAACCGGATGGTATGGGTCTTCAGTTCGTGGGCGAGCTGGACCGGGTCCGGGCCGTCTTCATGCAGCAGGACCGCGTGGAACTGCGGCTCGTAGAGCGAGAATGCCTGGATGGCCCCCAGGTAACCCGGCCGTTCGATTGCAACATGGTCGCCTTTGTCGATCAGGACCTTGCCGATCAGGTCGAGGCACTGCTGCGAGCCGTTGGTGATCAGGATCTCATCGGGTGAAATGTCGAGTCCGAGCCGCTTTTTGTACCGTGCGGCAATATACTCGCGGAGAGGGCGGTAGCCTTCGGTGGTTGAGTATTGTAATGCTACCCGGCCATCCTCCGCCAGTACGGCTCTTGTGGCACGGGCGATTCCGTCAACATCGATCAGCTCCGGGTTCGGGAGGCCGCCGGCAAATGAGATGATTTGGGGATCTTCGGTCACCTTGAGGATCTCGCGGATGAAGGATTTGGGCGTCTTTGCCATCCGTGCTGCAAACCGGTACCTGCGGCCGGTGGACACAAAGGTCCCGACCGGTGACTCTGCCTGCTGACTCATGGTTCACCTGATATGTGTCAGTAGAATGGGAGAGGAAGATCATTAAAGTGATCCCCACCTCACTTTCGCACCGCTTGCGCCATGTCATCATATGCTGCACCGGAAGACTGAAATGTGTATGATAATGAGTCATGAACCGGCGCGGCAGGGAACGGTCAAGAGCGGATACTGCGATCATGTGCGGGAAAAAATCCGGGAGGTATTCGGAAGCGAATGTACTCTGCCAAACGACCTCCTGATGAAACGGTATGCGGTCACATCCAATGGCGATCTGGTCGTGATTCTGCGGTGAATCATGCACGTTAATTTTCATCATGAGTACCAGAGGAAATGGCCGTTTTTCTTTTAGCCTTTGGCGTTCGTGCTGCCAGAAGTGCTTCCCCGGGTCAACAAATAATATATAGGAATTAACGCGCATTTTTTGCCTATGCCACGCGGGAGACCGAAACTGCTGTCAGGGTATGAGAAGACCAAGTCAAAGAAGATCCGTGAATTCCTTTTTGAGCAGAATATTACCCGGTTCGATTCGCTGCATGATGCAGCCCTTTTGAATACGGTCCGCATATCGGATGACCGGGTCTTTGTCAGTCTCGATCACCACGATGCGGTGATCGCAAAGATTGCAAAATTTGTTGATGACGTAAAGAGCGAATAATTTTTTTGGTTTTTCATTTTTTTGTAGGAGCAGGAGCAATCCCGGGCTGGTGCGGTTGGATGGCTGAAATTTTTTTGCCGCCCGTTGGCCGTGAATACGTGAAATGGCAGTTTGCAACAGAATTACCGCAGCCATTTTCTTAAGGTTCCTTTGTTACTTTCATTCCTGTAGAAAAAAACTGCACAATTCACGCAGGTTAGTTACCGGGTCCGGCAATCCCAAACACCCCCCGCACACCCGGGATTCTCCGAAGCACCTCGTACCAGGCATATGTCAGCAGGAGACTCACGATCACTATGGTTAGAAACTGGAGTAGTGGAGGGGCGCTGAGCATCACCACGTAATAGGCAATTGCTACCAGTATTGCCTGGTGGAGAATATACACCGGATACGATGCCGCACCCATATAGGTTGCGAAGTTGTTCCTGACATCAAACAGGTGCCTGCCCGCCCCCATGAGAGCAAGGACACCGGTCCAACCGGTCAGGACATAGAATGCCGAAGAACCCCACAATACTTCGGTGTGCATAAGGAGCATTCCGTACATCCACATCGCCCCGATTGTCAGGCTGATCCATGCGACCAGGAGAACGGCCCAGTACGTTTCCAGCAGGGCCTGGACCGAGTCCCTTGCGAGCAGGTAGTACCCGATGAGGAACAGGGCAAAATACGACAGAATTGAATATTCTGCCATATCGAAACCGGCAAAGTTCAGGAGCCAGACCGGAATAAACAGAAGAACCAGGACCGGAAGGCTGAGCACTCTGGAATTGAGGGTAATTCCTGAATGGCGTTGACCGAGCAGGATCACGCCGAGTGCTGCGATGGAGATGATAAAGAGGAAGATGATAAACCAGAGGTGCTCAACACTGAAATCTCCAAAGATCCCGTTCCGGGCCTGCATGGTGTCAATCGTGCCAAAGAAATGGACAAACGCACCGGCAAAACTGCCGGTGTAACCGGTGTGGAATTTCAGCGCATAGTATGCAATAACAGGACAGATGAGAACAAGTCCTGCAACGAACGGCACAAGGAGTTTTGTGACGCGTTCTTTCAGGAACACGTGAGGTGTGCGCTCAGATAACGCAAATTTCATACTCAGTCCTGCAATACAGAAGAGCAACGGCATGATCCATGGCTCAACCGCAACAACGAGACCCCGTGCAGCAATGGACGAGTACCCGGAAGAGACATAATAGCCGTACCATTGCGGGCAAAATACGAATGCGGCGTGAAGTGGGAAGAGCATCAGGATACAGATCCACCGCAGATTGTCAATATAATGCAACCGGGCCATGAACTATCCCGGTATGGAATCCATGGAATGAATATTATTGTGGTTAAAAAAAGATTGACACCGATTTTTCTCTAAAAAAATGCAGGAAAAGAGCCTATGGCGAGATTTGAACTCGCGACTTCCTCCTTACCAAGGAGGCACACTGCCGGGCTGTGTCACATAGGCACGCGTTCACCCGACGGATATTATTCCATTGCGGGTTGCCTAACTACGTTGTGAGTAATCCCTATAAAACATTGCGGAGCCGCGTGCCGGGTTTTCTGCCTACTCCCACCCGGTCGGGGGTTCCGTTGTGGGGGACCGGTCTCACCGGATCGCGTCCAGCCGTTCGATACTCGCCTTCGCGGCATCGAGCGTCGTCACCTCAATGATCGGCTCGATCATGGAGGCCCGCACCGCCTTCATCACCCGGGAGAAGTCGATCGTGCCTGCACCCACCGCGAGATGTGAGTCCGCATCGCCCGCATTGTCATGCAGGTGGTAGTGCGAAGCCGGAAGAGCAAGGAACGTGTCAAGGCAGTGCATCTGGTGCGCATGCCCAACATCGAGCGCGAAGCGGGCGCTGTTGATCAGCGGGATCTCTTCCGGGGTCTTGAAGAGGAAATATTCCCAGTTGCCCATGTTCTCAACAAAGAACGGCACATCACAATCGTTGGATATGAGGGTGAGCTCTGCAAGCGACCGGCCCAGCTGCTCCTCCGACTTCTTCCGCTCTACCGGCCAGGCAAAGTAGCCCGGGTGGACGACCACGCTCCCCCCGACCTCCCCCGCGATTACCATGCACTGCGCAATCACCTCTATGCTCGCTTTACGGATTGGCTCCAGCAGGCTCGCAAGATTGGTGCCCCGGCTCGGCACATGGAGCGAGAAGCAACAGTCAAACGATTCGAGGATCTCCGCGGATTCAAGATGGTGGAGCCCTTCGTCCATGATCTCGATCCGGTTGGTCAGGTCCGCAAGCGTGGCAAGCGCATCCGGCAGCGGCTCCGTGCTCAGGCAGAACGAGGAGATCCCGTACATGAGGAGTGGTCGTGCCTCAGGAACTTAAACATACGCAAAACCCGACACTGTGTCAGGAAAAAAAACGGATTATTTCTTCATCCGCACTTCCATCTGCGGGAAGGGGATCTCGATGCCTTCTGCCGCAAACCGCTCGAAGATGCGGATATTGATATCGTCCTTTGCCTCATCAGGAGTATTGTACTTCCGCATCCAGACCCGAAGGATAAAGTTGAGACTGGACGCGGCATACTCGGTGAAATAGACCGAGGGGGCGGGGTCCTCCAGCAGGAAAGGAGTCTTCTTGATCGATTCCCGTGCGATCTCAAGGAGGATTGTCTTGACCCGTTTGGGATCGGTGCCGTACGCCACGGAGACCGGGATCGTGATCCGCAGTTTCTCGTCGGGCTCGGAATAGTTGGTGATCACGTTCGTGGTCAGCTTGTTGTTCGGGATCGTTACAATCTGGTAATCCAGGGTCTGGATACGGGTACTCCGGGTGCCAACCGAGAGCACGTTCCCGTAGTAGTTATCAACCTTGATCCGGTCGCCCACCTTGAACGGCTTGTCCACCGTGATGATGGCGCCGCCAAAGAAGTTGGAGATGAAGTCCTGGGCCGCCAGCGCAACGGCGATACCCGCGATACCCGCACCGGCAAGGAACGGCGTGATATCGATGTTGAAGATCTTGAGGATCGCCATGATGGCCGCGAACCAGACCACATACTTGACCACCAGTTCCAGAAGGTCGATGAGCCGGTCATCCATGTCGGTCTCGGATTTGCCGGCCAAAACCCGGCCGTACGTGGCGATGATATCGTGCAGGAACGAAGAGATGATCCAGGCGCTGATGACAATATAGAACGCGGTCACGAACGCAGGATTGAGGAGCCACTGGGCATTCTCCGGGAGGATACTGAACCAGGTGACGGCAAAGTAGACCGAGACGACAATGATCGTGATCTGGACCGGGAGACCGAATGCCGCGATGATGATATCATCCCATTTGGTATCGGTCTCTCCGGCTTTTGACTCCAGCCAGCGGACGAACGTCCTGACAACGAACGCGAGGATGATACCGAGCAGTATCGTTAAGGCTGCAAAGACATAGTTCACATCAAATCCGTACACTGCGAGAACCATACACGTACTCTTATGTGATGTGACAGTAAATACTTTTGAGATTCTATGGCGACGGCACAAGAGATCGCGGACATGTTGCATGAACAGGTGGACCGTGACATGACCTTCATGCACATCTGCGGTACGCACGAGGCAGCGATTGCCCGGACCGGCCTGCGCAGTTTGCTCCCGGAGCAGCTGAAGATCGTGATGGGGCCCGGCTGCCCGGTCTGTATCACGCCGCAGGGTGAGATCGATGCGGCGCTCGATCTTGTTGAGAAGGATTGTATCATCGCAACCTACGGTGATCTGCTCCGGGTGCCCGGCTCGAAAGGATCGATGGAGTCCTGCGGCGGCGATATCCGCGTGGTGCAGGGCGTTCATAAAGCGGTCGAGATTGCAGAGAAGACCGACAAGGAAGTTGTGTTTATTTCCGTGGGATTCGAGACCACGGCCCCGACCGTTGCCGCAACGCTTCTTGCAAAACCTCCGAAGAATTTTTCGATCCTCTCCTGCCACCGTGTGGTTCCTCCCGCGATGAAATGGCTGCTCTCCCAGGGCGAGGCCAAGCTCCACGGCTTCATGCTGCCCGGCCATGTCTGTGCGATCATGGGTTACGATGAATACGAGCAGTTCCCGGTGCCGCAGGTGGTTGCCGGGTTCGAAGCGGAAGATATCCTGCTCGGCCTTCTCATGCTGGTCAAACAGGTGAAGAAAGGAACGCACCGGGTGGACAACGCCTACCCCCGCGTCGTGACCCGCGAAGGAAATCTCAAGGCCAAGAAAGTGATGTACGAGGTCTTCGAACCGTCCGATGTGGAGTGGCGCGGCTTTCCCGTCATCCCCGGCTCCGGACTCCGGCTGAAGAAAGAGTTTGAGCAGTACGATGCGCAGAAGAAGTTCAATATCGAGTTCAAGCACATCTCAAAGCACTCGGCCTGCAGCTGCGACAAGATCCTGCGGGGGCTGTCAAACCCGTCAGACTGCAAGCTCTTCGGGAAGGTCTGCACGCCCCGGACCCCGGTCGGGCCGTGCATGGTGAGTCACGAAGGGGCCTGCAAGATCTGGCACCAATATCATCTGAAGAAACTCTAGGCAGAATTTTCTTTTTTTTACGAGATCTTTATTAGGCTTCACGGTGTTAGTTATGTGGTACTTTGCACGAGTATGTGCTGGGTATGAACATGCCTCGGTAGGGTAGTGGATATCCTAGAAGCCTCCGGAGCTTTTGACCCGGGTTCGAATCCCGGCCGGGGCGTTCTGTTTTCAGGTTCGAGTCTCTAAATAATTTCCAGTGAGCGACAGCCAAAAAGTTTCATTCACAAAAAATTTTTTAGGCTTCAGCATTACGCGCCATAAGTTGTTCGGAAGTTCCACATGTAGCCTTCTTTCCATCATGGAATACTAGACAGTTGTGATCCTTATCGAAAAAAGGCTGATTCTCCGGTACGGGTAGACCACTTTCATATAGTTGCCTCAATGATTTCGCATCCATCGAAGAACTGCTCGCTGTGGGCGACACATTTACAGTGCATCCAGCAAAATAAACACATATTATCACAAAGATTACTACAATAAAAAAAACCTTCTTCATAATCGCCATTTAGCGATGTGAGCGATAAATCTTATTATTTTAATTTAAATAAACGATTTATTATCAGTTAACTCAGCAATTCCAAATTCTGAATTAATCTTACATAAAAAGGATAATTCACTAAAATTTTTGATTCATTGCACCATGATCTTAGCGAAGACCCACGATGCCTAAAAAAGCGGCGAGCCTTTTTGCGCGTAAGGCATCGCAATAATTTCCGGCTCAACCAAACCCTGCTGAAAATTTTTTCATACGACTTTTAAAAAAATTTCCATCGCAATCCCGATCCCAACAAAAAATTATTCCGGATCAATCGGCCTCTGGCAGAAAATTTTCATTCAGTTTCCGGCCCGCAAACCCACCCATCATTATTCATCACATTCTCACCTCGAATTTAACAATTCTACGACGTAAAACCATCACCCCCGTTTACAGGGTCATAGTGCCCCTCCGGCCATCAGATCCCCGCTCCTAACGTCCAAAACCACATTCGAGCACCCGATCGGCCAACCGGGCGCGGCTAAATAGACACGGTTTCTCTCTGACGTAAAACTGGCAAAAAATGAGCGAAACTGACATGGTTTTTCTCTACTTTTGGCCCCCGGGCCGGGAAAAATAGGTAAATAGAGTCGGTAAAATGCCCGGATTGGGGCATCCCCATGGGGATGATGCGTTACGACGTGCGACAGGTCCGCAGAATTTCGCATCTCTTCAGAGAGGTAGCAGAAGAAAAACCGGAATGGTTCTTCGATTTGGAGCACGAGAAGAATTCGAAGAATTCTTCGAATGAGGGGTTTCCATGATACCCTCACGGCGGACTCGGAGGGGTATCCGGACGAAATATTTCAAAAAAATTTCAGCGCCCAGGGAGGGTGCACTGCGGTTTCTGGAAAAAAGTCTCCAACGGAGAAGTACGGTGCAGAAAGTGTATCTCTCTCACAGTCCCGGTTGCAGGGAATGATCTAGTAATGCGGGGTTTTATCGTTGGTATTTTCTCGAAATTGCGTCATTAGATCATTTGGGTAGATCGTCGTTCTTCACAATATCATATCCCATTTCCCGCATTGAAAAATAATAATTGTACGGGTTTTTTTCATGGGAAAAAAAACTTTAAAATAAAAATTTCCGGACGAAAAAAATAGAGAGAAAGCGGTGAGAATATTTTCAGTTTTTTTTTCGGCCCCAGTCAAACCTTTTTACAGTCCGGTTTTTTTTTACCGGAACTTTTTTCCATCTCATCCCCAGCCGGAGATTTTATACTATCCCATAGTAATGACTAGTACTGGAACCAACAGGGCATACCCTCGCATGTTTTCTTTCCATAAGGGTGCACGAAATGGAGATACCAAAAATACTTGCTGACGATCCCTCGCTCTATATCAACCGGGAACTGAGCTGGATCCGGTTCAACCGCCACGTACTGGATGAGGCGCTGGATGAGACCCATCCCCTTCTTGAACGCGTCAAGTTCCTTGCCATCTATGCCAACAATCTGGACGAATTCTTCATGGTCCGGGTCTCCGGTCTCCAGCGCCAGGTGGCAAAGGGCGTCTTGCGTGCCCCCCCGGATGGCATGACCCCCACCCGGCAGATCGATGCCATCCGCCAGATGCTCCTCCCCGAACTCCAGGCGCTTGACGACTGCTGGCACAAGGTCCTCCTCCCCAAACTCGCACAAGCCGGTATCATCCTCCACAAGTACAGCGACATGACCGAACCGCAGAAAGAGGCCATGCACCGCTTCTTCGTTAACGAGGTCTTCCCGGTCCTGACCCCGCTGGCATTTGACAGCTCGCACCCGTTCCCCTTCATCTCCAACCTCTCCCTCAACCTCGCCATCGTTGTCCGGGATCACAATAAGAAAGAATTTTTCGCCCGGGTCAAGGTACCAACCAATCTCTTCTCCCGGCTGGTGCGGGTGCCGGAATCTGATGGCAGCACGCGGCATGATGACAGCATCGTCCACATGGTCTACCTGGAAGAGATCATTGCAGCGCACCTCGACATGCTCTTCCCAGGTCTTGAGACCGTGGCATCGTTTCCCTTCAGGATCACGCGGGACGCCGATCTTGAGATTGAAGTGGACGAGGCATCCGATCTCCTGACTACGGTCGAGGAGGTCATGGAGCAGCGGGCCCGGGGAAAGCCGGTCCGGATCGAGATCGAGTGTTCGATGCATGACGGGATCTGCCGGATGCTGGGGTCAAAACTGGGTATAACCGACGCCATGATGTACCGCGTGGGTCACCCGGTCGGCATGGCAGACCTGATGCAGGTGATGTCCCTGGATCGCCCGGACCTCAAGGACACGCCGTTTCTTCCTTCTGTTCCCCCGGAACTGTCTGATGACCGGGACGTCTTTAGTGCCATCCGGCAGGGGGATATTCTCCTCTACCAGCCCTATGACAGTTTTGCCCCGGTCGTCAATTTCATCCGGCAGGCTGCCCATGACCCGGCGGTGCTTGCCATCAAGATCACCCTTTACCGCGTAGGCTCCAACTCCCCCATCGTCAACGCGCTCATGGAGGCCCGGGAGAACGGGAAGGACGTGGCCACGCTCATCGAACTCAAGGCACGCTTCGATGAAGAGAACAATATCGGCTGGGCCCGGGCGCTGGAACGCGCCGGCGTTCATGTCGTGTACGGGGTCGTTGGCCTCAAGGTGCATGCCAAGCTCTGCATGATCGTGAGGCGCGAGAGCAATGGTATCCGGCGGTACATGCACCTCGGGACCGGTAACTACAACGCCACCACGAGCCGGATCTACACCGATTTCGGGTACTTCACCTGCGACAAGGCTATTGGCGAGGATGTGGCAAACCTCTTCAACTTCCTCACCGGCTACGCCCGGATCGAGGAGTACAACAAGCTGCTGGTGGCGCCGGTCACCCTGCGCAAAAACCTGCTGGCAAAGATCGACCGGGAGATCGCCCGCCAGCAGGAGCATGGCGACGGGCACCTCATCTTCAAGATGAATGCGCTCGTAGACCCGTTCTGTATCGCGGCGCTCTACCGTGCATCGCAGGCCGGCGTGAACGTGGAACTCCAGATCCGGGGGATCTGCTGCCTCCGCCCGGGGATTCCTGGTATCAGCGAGCATATCCGGGTGACCGCGATCGTGGGCCGGTTCCTCGAACATGCGAGAATCTATTATTTCCATAATGGCGGAGAGGACGAGGTGTACCTGGGGAGTGCCGACCTCATGCCCCGGAATCTCGACAAGCGTGTCGAGATCCTCTTCCCGGTTCAGGACCCGGGCCTGCGAAAAGAGATCCTGGAGACGATCCTGCCAGTCCAGCTGGCCGATACAGCCAAATCCCGGCTCATGCAGCCGGATGGCACGTACGCACGCATCACCCCGAAGCATGGGGAAGCACCCGTGAACGCCCACACGTGGCTGATTGCGCACCGGGGAGCCTGGTATGGCCGCCGTTCCTGAAACGATCGCGGCCCCGGCCGGGCTCAGCTGGTTTTCCCAGGAGGGGCTGCCCCCGCTTCTTGCAGCCTTTGAAGCAGAGATCGAGGGAGTCCGGGCTGCCGAAGACATCGAGTATATTCACCGTATGCGGGTAGCCTCCCGCCGTTTACGGGCCGCCCTCCCGATCTTCCGGCCCTGTTTTTCCAAAAAACAGTATCTCCGCTGGATGCATGCGATCACCACCATCACCCGGGCGCTGGGTGAGGCCCGCGATGCCGATGTCCAGATCGCGTTCCTCACAAAATACCGGAAGAGACGCGTGGCAGCATGGAAGAGCCGGCACCCGGATGACTCCCGCACCGAACCGCTGGAACCGGCGATCGCCTATCTCCTCCAGGATCTCAAAGAGAACCGGAAAGCTCACCAGGAACAGGTGAATGCGGCGCTCGCCACCCTTGAGAAGAGCGGGGTTGCCCGGGAGATGCATGCGGTCTTCTCTGCGCAGTCTGCCACATTCAGGAAGACTCCCGTGCAGGCCCTTGCCCGGGGCATTCCCACGATGGCGGCCTGCCGTATCGAACGCCGCCTTGAAGCAATGCGGGCGTTTGAACCGTGGGTGATGCAGGAAGATGCGGTTGCCGAGCACCATGCCATGCGGATTGCTGCAAAAAAACTCCGGTACACGATCGAGATATTCGGGCCGGTGTACCGGCTCGGGCTGAAACGGTTCCATGCCCGGGTGAAGATGGTGCAGGAGATCTTGGGCGATCTCCATGACTGTGATGTCTGGATCGATCAGGTGACCCGGCTGCTCCTCAAGGAACGGGGCCTCCTGCGGACCGGTACCCAGAAGAAACGCCCCGATACCGCCACGCTCAGGAGCCTCCGGCTCTTCCTGCAGGACCGGGAGCGCGAGCGACGATTGCTGCACCGACGGTTTACCCGTTACTGGCAGTCCCTCATCCGTGACGGGGTCTGGGACCATCTCACTGGAACCCTGAAGAACGGCCGTCGGCAGCGCTATATCCCGGCCAAAAAATCAACGGATGATGAGATCCGTGCAGCCAGCAGGGCGCTGGCCGCAACCAGCCCGGACACGCTTCTTCACCAGCAGAACGTCACACGGCTCGCGCTCATGATCTTCGACTGCATCGCACCCCTGCACCAGCTGACCGGGCGGGACCGGCTCCTGCTCGAATGCGCCGGCATGCTGCACGATATCGGCTGGGTATCCGGCGCCCGCCGCCACAACGTGCGTTCAGCCCACCTGATATTCAGGGAGGAATCCCTGCCCTTCGATATGATCGACCGGATCGTACTGGGGCTCAGTGCCGGGGCCCATCGCGGGCGGGTTACCCTTGAGTCCCATCCGCTCTTTCACCTGCTCGCACCGGAAGAACGGACGAAGGTACTCCGGCTTGCCGCAATCCTCCGTATTGCGGACGGGCTGGACTGCCGTCATGCTGGGATGGTCCACGAAATTCACGGGGTGATCGGGAGCAGTGAAGTGACATTCTCCCTCTCCGCAACAGGAGATGTTACGGAAGAGAAGAGCCGGGGGCAGTCCCGCGGTGATCTGTTTGTCCGGGTGTTAGAACGGAACCCGTTATTCCCATGAAGAATGCTGCCATCGGCCCTGATGGCAGGGTTGTAACCTTTATCGATATGGGAACCAACTCGATCCGTCTCTTTGTAGTCCGGCTCAACCCAAACCATTCCTACACGATCCTGACAAGGCAGAAGCAGCAGGTACGCTTGGGGGAAGGCGAGTCCGAGAACGATGAGATCATCCCGCAGGCCCTGGAGCGGGCCGTTGTGGTGACAAAAACGTTCACCGACCTTGCCCGGACATTCCATTCGGAAGAGTTCGTTGCGGTGGCAACGTCTGCGGCCCGGGAGGCCTCGAACCAGAACGAGCTGCTGCACCGGATCCGGCAGGAGGCCGGGCTCGATGTGCGGGTCATCTCCGGGCGCGAAGAGGCCCGCCTGATCTACC